>Ga0307985_10002218_pt1 | contig 10921 bp, 8 predicted proteins | sample EllFjometageno80_FD_203155 | JGI IMG/M metagenome (GOLD analysis project Ga0307985, IMG submission 203155) | Marine microbial communities from Ellis Fjord, Antarctic Ocean - #80 | ecosystem: Environmental > Aquatic > Marine > Unclassified | place: Southern Ocean | collected 2014-10-09 | reverse complement strand
AAGTTCAGGGGGAGAGAGTGGGGTTTACCTCGTTTAAAGCTGTTCTACGAGGGGCAGAACCCAAAGGAATGGCGTTTCAAACCGGTTGATGTGGATGGCACGCACTCCACGCACTTAGTACTGCGGGGGCGCGTGGGGGGGGTATGTTACTCGGGAAAGCGCGGGGGGGGCTCGGGTTCGTTCGCTCACATGCATGCTGCGTAACGCTCAACGGCGTCGCCATGTAATAGTTGTTCGTGGCAGGACCGGTGGAGCGACGGGGTTACGTGAGACGGGGGCGGGGGGCACGCCGTGCGGTGCCCGGACAGCTTGTTTGGGATTACCCCCACCGTTCCGAGATACACGACGAGAGAGAGCGAGAGAGAGAGAGAGAGAGACAGCAGCAGAGAGAAATTTGGCTCAAAATGTATTTTTGAAAGTCATTTCACAGGGTGAGTGTGATTGTTGTCGATTGTCGGCGGCTCTCTCTCAAGCGCTCGCCTGTCCCCACGCTACCAGCCATCCACGCCACGCCCCGCCACGCCGTCGCCGTCGCTCTTAACGCCCCTCTTCCTTGCTCCTTCGCAACGGAAAGCAAAATTGAATAACCGTAGTCCCGCATTGGTGCTCTCGTCCCCCGCCCCCGCTTGCCATGATGCGAACGTACACGCTCCCCCTCACCCCTCGCTTGCTTTTCCCTGCTGCCGCGCTCATCCTACTCTCCCCGCTCCTTGACTTCTCCTACCGTCTCTCGAGAATGTTTCGTGTAGGGGTATGTGTTGTTGTTAACCCAAACCCTCATCTCCTCCAGGACAATATGATCTGGGCTAAACTCGCTTTCGCAGGTGAGAACACATGTTTACCACTAATACCCCGTAGGCACCTTTGCTGGGAGGATAAACATTTCCAACTACAATGGGCCCACCAACAATGACGACAACGGTCTCGAGTTACACACGTTCATCTATGAAACCGGACTGAGTGACTACCAAGAGCCCCCCTCCTCCCCCCCCCCACACTCAAAGAAGCTCGACGTATAGACGCAGCTCGAGAGTACATAGTAACGCTTTTCTTTGTGACGGCGGGCTTACGTGGTTGGTTGTGCTCAGTGCCACTAAGCAACCGTTGTAACGTTGCTCATGTGACAACAGCACTGCACACTGCACACTACACACTATACACGCCAATACGTTACCACACACCACACACAACACACCACTACCCTCACACTTCAAAATCTCCACAACCTCACACTTCTATCCCCCCTCAGCATTCGCTGCCGTCGCCCTCACCGCCACCCCCACCCTTGCTGAAGATGAAGAGAATGCCATGGGCACCGTGATTGGCATTGACCTCGGCACCACATACTCGTGCGTCGGCGTCTTCAAGAACGGCCGCGTCGAGATCATCGCCAACGACCAGGGCAACCGCATCACCCCCTCCTACGTCGCCTTCACCGAATCTGAGCGCCTCGTCGGCGACGCCGCCAAGAACCAAGCCACCATCAACCCCGAGAAGACCGTATTCGACGTCAAGCGCCTCATCGGCCGCAAGTACAGCGACAAGTCCGTGCAGGCCGACAAGAAGCTCGTGCCCTACGAAATCGTCGACGTCGACTCCAAGCCCTACGTCCAGATCGACGACAAGAAGTACGCCCCCGAGGAAGTCTCCGCCATGATCCTCCAGAAGATGAAGCTTACCGCTGAGACTTTCCTCGGCAAGGAGATCGAGCACGCCGTCGTGACCGTCCCCGCTTACTTCAACGACGCGCAGCGCCAGGCTACCAAGGACGCTGGCGCCATCGCTGGCCTCAAGGTTGAGGTATGTGAAACGCACCCTCCCTTCGTGAACGCACCCTCTCTTTGCTCAGCTTTGGTCACACCCTAACCCTTTGTTTGTCCCCAGCGCATCATCAACGAGCCCACTGCCGCCGCCATCGCGTACGGCATGGACAAGAGCGGCGGCGAGTCCAACGTCCTCGTCTTCGACCTTGGCGGCGGAACGTTCGACGTGACGCTCCTGACCATTGACAACGGCGTCTTCGAGGTGCTCGCGACTAACGGCGACACTCACTTGGGCGGAGAGGACTTCGACCAGCGTGTTATGCAGTACTTCATCAAGATGATGAAGAAGAAGTCTTCCGTGGACATCTCTGGTGACAAGCGCGCCCTGCAGAAGCTCCGTAAGGAGGTCGAGCGCGTGAAGCGCGCGCTTTCCTCGCAGCACCAGGCCCGCCTCGAGATTGAGGCGCTCGCCGACGGCTACGACCTGTCCGAGACGCTCACCCGCGCTCGCTTCGAGGAGCTCAACGCCGACCTCTTCAAGAAGACGCTCGGCCCCGTCGCTAAGGTCCTCGAGGACGCCGACGTGAAGAAGTCCGAGGTTGACGAGATTGTCCTCGTCGGCGGCTCCACCCGTATCCCCAAGGTCCAGTCCCTTATCAAGGAGTTCTTTGGCGGCAAGGAGCCCTCCAAGGGCATCAACCCCGACGAGGCTGTCGCGTACGGCGCCGCCGTGCAGGGCGGCATTCTGTCCGGCGAGGGCGGCGAGGCCACCTCCGAGCTCCTTCTCCTCGACGTCGCTCCTTTGTCCCAGGGCATTGAGACCGTCGGCGGCGTCATGACCAAGCTCATCAACAGGAACACTGTCATTCCCACCAAGAAGTCCCAGACTTTCTCCACGTACCAGGACAACCAGCCTGCCGTCCTCATCCAGGTCTTCGAGGGAGAGCGCTCCATGACCAAGGACAACCACTTGTTGGGCAAGTTCGAGCTCACCGGCATCCCCCCCGCCCCCCGCGGCGTGCCCCAGATCGACGTCACGTTCGAGATCGACGCGAACGGCATCCTGCAGGTCGCCGCTGAGGACAAGGGAACCGGCAAGGCCGAGAAGATCACCATCACCGCCGAGAAGGGACGCCTTAGTGAGGAGGACATTGAGCGCATGGTCCGCGAGGCGGAGGAGTTCGCCGAGGAGGACAAGAAGGTCAAGGAGAGGATCGACTCCCGCAACGGCCTCGAGAGCTTCCTGTACAACCTCAAGAACACCCTCGACGATGACGAGAAGGGCCTCGCCGACAAGGTTTCCGCCGAGGACAAGAAGGAGCTGCAGGACTCGATCGATGAGACGCTTGACTGGCTCGATGAGAACCCGGAGGCGGAGAAGGAGGAATTCGACGAGAAGCAGAAGGAGATCGAGGCTATCTCGAACCCCATTATGCGCAAGATGTACGAGGGAACTGAGGGCGGTGGCGCCGGTGGAGAGGAGGACTACGATTACGGAGATGATGAGCTTTAAGCAATGGGGTATAGGTGCACGATGTTGTGTGCGAATGAATGGCTTCAATATGATGTGCTTGCATTGCGCACTAGCAGGATTGTACTGTAGCTCGTTGGAGGAGACAGTTGGACGGGCAGGATCTACTGCGTGATCTGAGCTACTGACGGAATCCCCTTGACCCCTCACCCTCACCGTCTCCCTTGCCCTCGCCGTCTCTCCCCCCTTCACCGTCTCTCTCTCCCCCCCGCGCCCCCTTCTATCTTCCTCTGCAAAGCTTTGTACACTTACTTACTTGTCCACTTACTTTGATGGACCCTCAAGCAGCCGCTCTTGCCCTTCAAGGCGACGGCAAGATCCCGACACAGTGCGCGCTAGAGATGGGCAAGAGCGTGGAGTGGTTGACGGAAGGTGATGCTGATGTTGGGAGGTGGAGTGGAGAATGGGAGGGTAACTGCGCTGGATTGGACAGGGCTGGGGCTGGAAAGGGGAAAGGTTCCGGTTCAATTGGGACAGTTGGGAGCACTAGAGCAACTGTGCCTTTGCACCAAGGAGCCGCTTGACGTTCCGGATGAACTGTATGATCTGAGGGATCGACTGGGGAGCGGGTGGAAGGTCGAGACGGCTGTTCACGACGGACGTTGGTACCAATTTCAGGATTGGGAAGGCGTTGTTGAAGGAGATGTCAAGGAGGGAACGAAGAAGGTAAAGTTTCTCGCCTTCTGGAGGTGCAAACACATTATCAAGGTGAGCTGGCGAGAAGCGCATTCCGAGCCGGCCATACAGCGCGACGAAGCGAACACTGGCGCGACAAGCGACCCGAGCCGCTCATACAGCGCGACGAGGTGGCCAAGAGCGCACTTCCAGCAACAAAACACACGACGCCCCCCCCTTGTTCCACATGTGCATGGCCCCTTGTTCACACATGTGTATGTGCATGTCCCATTGTTCACGCTCCTCTCACACTCGCGTCGCTCGCGCTCATCCAGGCCACGGGTTTCACCGTCAGCGTCACCGAGGGCCTCACTAACCCCCAAACCCTCAACAACGGCGCCTTCCAAGTGACTTGTCAACCCCGCCCCCACCGATCCCGCGTCATGCGAGGCCGAGTTGGAGCGAGTCCTTACCGCCGGCGACGAGTTGATGTCGTGAGCAGAGGATTGTGCGATATGGCAACGGCGGAAATTGTCAAGTTAAAGAAGGAGAACGCGCAGTTCAAAGCGGCTAAGTAGTAGTCAACGTTTGTACAACACCTGTCAACTCAAATCAATGACTTCTGGTTCGGGCAGCCTCTCTTCTGGTTCGGACAACCTCTCCTCACCACGTTGATTCCCCAACTCCTCAGGCGTCCCGTAGAAGAAGCTCATAGTGAATGCCATCTTGTTGGCGAACGAATGTTCGAGTTCGGCTCTGGTTGTGGCATAAGTCGTGACGGGATTGCCGTTGAAGTGCGTGACGGTGGACTGGTGTGGGATGAGCTTGGGGACCACCTGCTTGAGCACGCTGTTCTCCTCCATTGCCTCAATTACGAAGCTGTCTTTGGGCATAGTGATCCCGAGTTTTGTGGTGCCAGGAGCAAAGTGCACCGTTGTTGAGCGGGTAAGGGGATTGTAGGGAGTGTGGTGGACGATGAGAGGGGAGAGGAACTGGACCAAGGGAGCTGCGATGAGAGGGGGACGAGGGGGTCGCGGGGGCCGCGGGAGGGGTGGCGGAGGTGGAGATGCTGACCGGGGGATGAAAGCTTTGAGCTCCACTAGAGGACACACTTGAGCCCACGCATACTTTGCGGCTAAGATATCCTCGGCGGTGGGACCACTCACTGCCGGCTTGTTCCGCTGCTGCTGCTGCTCGATCTGTCGCTGCTTCTCAAGCTCGAACTTTCTCTTCTGCAACTTGTACTCTTCAAAGGTGCAACTTATAGCTTTCCGACAAAGGAGGGAATCATACTCGGCTTGGAGCTTCTGCATTTTTTTTTGAGCTCGGAACTTTTCCATGGCGCTTGCAGCTACGGCGCCATCGGCGGGGGGAGGCATGCAAGCAGAGCAAGGAGGCGTCGCCAGTCGTTTGGGCTATATCAGAGAGAAATGGGAGGGACTCCATCAGCACTCTATCCGCGCGTCGTTCGCGGCAGCTAGTACAGAAAGGGGACCAGGGGGTGACCGTACCAGCTCCAGTTGGTTAGCTAGGAGAGTGTGTGATGATGGTCAACTAGCGTGTGATTGGCGATGATTGTCAACACTCTCGTAGATGCCACACTCGGTACGTAGCGGTGCTTGTTGAGCATCGCTTTGCAATTTTGAGCGGCTCGCATCCTTTCTTCAGCCTCGCCCCCGGCCAAATCTAGACCCGTCATGTCCTCGCTTACCGCGTCCGAGTTCACTGCCAAACAGCTCGAAATAACCCACACTCTAAATTCCTCCGCAACGGTCTCCCTCTGGCAGCTCCGAAACCTCTGTCTAACAAAAGGCGGCCTCTTAACCTCTCATCTCCGCCAGAAGGCGTGGCCGAAGCTCGTCGGTGTGAATCGGTTCGACTCTACGAATTCGGAAAGTTCGTGGGTTAACATGTTCACAGATCATACCCTCACCTCAATTTCATCCACCACAATCGACCAAGTACGCCGAGATGTAGATCGATCACTGTGGCACTTTGCACGACCGGGCGCCCCGAACGAGGCTGCGAAGCATAGCCCCGCGAAGCAGAAGACCATGAAGAAGAAGCAGAAGATATTGGGCGGCGTCATCATCGAGGTGCTTGACATCGCCGGGAAAAGCGGCGAGGAGCCGCTCTACTATTACCAGGTAACGCGAGCAAATGAAGCACGACACGCGAGCTAATGAAGCGCGACACTCGAGCTAACGAAGCCGCTCTTTGGGAACACTGCAGCGCCCTTTGGGAGCACCGCCAAGCCCTTTGTGAACACACGTGTGCAGCCCTTTGTGAACAGCATGTTGTTCACACATGTACATGCCCCCAGGGGTACCACGACGTCGCTTCGGTGTTCCTGATGACGCTATCTTCTCCCTCCCTGACGTCCTCTGTCCTCTCCGCCGTCTCCTCCTCCCACCTCCGCGACGCCATGTCCTCCGACTTCACTTCCCTTATCCTCGCCCTTCGCCTCCTCATCTTCCCCATGGTCCACCTCTTCGACCCCGCCCTCCACTCCTTCCTCCGCAGCAGCGGCGTCGAGCCGTTCTTCGCGCTCTCTTGGGTCATCACGTGGTTCAGCCACGACATTCGCAACATCGACACCGCCAGTCGCCTCGCGGACGCGTTCATCGCAAGCCACCCTCTGCTCCCCATGTATGTGAGCGTCGCGCTCATGATTCACCCGGAGTGCAGGAAATTTATCCTGAGCACGGAGTGCGATTTCCCGATGGTGCATTCGGTGCTGTGCTCTCTGCCGGGCAAGGTGATGGAGACGGAGACACGAGGTGAGAGCAGAGCGAAGCGAGTGCAGGGCAAGCGAGAGCAGAGCGAAGCGAGAGTGTCTAAGAACGTTCGGCTAACACCGCGCTGCTCAAACGCGAATCTCCTCCACTCGTTTCGCTCGCGCGGCTAAGAACGTTCGGCTCTCACCGCGCTTGCTCAAACGCGAATCTCCCCCACTCGCTTCGCTTGCGCGGCCAAGAACGTTCGGCTCACACCGCTCGCTCTGACATCGCCTTTTACGTTCCGGGCCTGAGGTATGTGGTCGAGCGCATCTCCCCTCTCTCTAACACTCGCTTCGCTCGTGCAGGTCACAAGGCCGGCTCCCTCTCCTGGCAGTCGCTCCTCTCCACTGCAATTGAAATGATGCGCGTCGTGCCCCCCCGAAATCTCCACAGGTTGGCCTCAAAGTACCCGTTCAACGGTGGTTTGAATAAAGTAATTCGCGACACCGCCGCGTCCCCGATCGCGCTGCTCGGGCCGCCTCCCTCGTGGGGCCTGGCCGGGTCCGTCCCCGCCGACTGGGCTTTGCTGCAAATCGCTCGGGCGAAGGAGGGGAAGAGCAAGACTTCCAAGGCGGTGAAGAGGCAGAGGGGGAGGGGGGGGGGGAAGGTTGAGCTGGAGTACGAGGTGAGCGGTACCAGCGGCGAACAAACGCGACGAGCGAGCCCCCCTTTGCTCACACATTGTGTATGTGCGTGTCCCCCTTTTATTCACACGTGTGTGCGGCGCAGGACTTCAGCCCTGAGATCATCGGGTACATCTTGCCGGGGGATAGAGCTGTGATGGCGAAGGTAGCTAGTGGGGTTCGGCGGGAAATGGACTTTGTTCGGAAGACGCTGTTCTGGGTGAAGAGTTACAAGGGGACGAGCGGGATGGTCAGCTTGGCGGTGGTTATTGCGGGACTGGTTTTTAAGGAGGAGCCGGGGAGGTGGCTGAAGGGCGTCGAGGAGTTCTTCAACGCTTTCACGGCGATTAATTCATAGTGCACAGCTTACTTAGCAAAGCGACGCATTTGAAGCGAGCAACTCTAATTAAAATCGTCCTATTTTTCATCCTCTCTCTCCTCCTCTCTCTCTCCAACCCCCCCCTCCAGTCCTCCCCCTCCCCCCCGTCTTCGTCGCTCTCTCTCCCCCCTCCTCAAATAAAATTCTCCATGTCCTCCCCCTCCCAAACCATCGCAGCTTCTCCTCCCTCCCCCGGGCTCTCCCCAACTAACAAATCAAACGACGCAGGCTCCCCCACAAAGCCCCGTCAAACACAGCTCACTATCGATTACCTCACGAAACTCATGATGCTCGGTTCCACACCACCCGTACTCTCCACTATTACCGACATTGAGATCCTCTTTTCGACTATTACTGACCTATCTGGTAAGTTTACACGTTTGTGCGGTCCACGTTGGCACGGTCCACGTTGGTGCTGCGCGCGCTCGCATACGAACGTTCCTCGCGAACACATGTACGAGCGAGCACCTGTAGTCACTCGATCCTCGAGACTTCGCTCACACTGCCGAGACTTCGCTCATTCTGCCCGCCCCTTTGTTCCCACATGTGTGTGTCGCTCACACTCACGCTCGCTTCTCTCTCAGGCGGCGGTCTCTCCCTCTGCAAATCCCTCCGCTCCCTCGCCCTAATCGACACCGCCTTAACCGCCGTCGCCCCCTCCTCCCTCCTCCCCATCTCCGCAACCCTCGAGCGCCTCAACCTCTCCCAACAAGGCCTCACCCGCATGCTCTACGTCGAGAACCTGCCCGTACTACGCGAGCTGTACCTGCAAGAGAACGCCATCACGCGCATCGAGGGCCTGCAGGGATGCCCCAGGCTGCAGAGGATCTGGCTTTACGGGAACAAAATCACGAGGATCGACGGACTGCAGGGCGCGGGAGAGGTACGTACAAACACGCGGGAACGAAGGGGGCAGAGGGGGGAACAAAAGGCGCTGGGAGAGCAGCAAGTTCACCATAACCCTAAGAGATGGCACTCGCATGCCAACGCTGGTTGTGAAGGCACACACGCACATCCTTCGTATCACACGTCCGAATGACCTTGATCACACTTGCACATGGCACACATGTCTACCCCACATACGTCTCCTTTGCTCACGTATGTGTATACCATGGCAGGTTCGCGAGCTGTGGCTGCAGCAGAACAAGATTGCCCGGGTGGCGGGATTGGAGAGCTTGGTGCATTTGGAGAACCTTGGGCTGGCGGGGAACAAGATCAATGACTACCTTGACTTGCAAAGGCTGTCGCTCCTGCCCTCTTTGCGGTCCGTCTCTTTCGATGATATTCACTTTGGCTCGTGTCCTGTGACCAAGCTGGATGGGTACAGGAACTTTGCGCTGTGTTATCTCAAGCAGGTGACGCATTTGGACGGGTTGGAAGTGACGAGGGTGGACCGCGAGAAGGCGGAGGAGGCGTATGTGGAGGAGATTCTGGCGTTTAACAACAGGATTGAGGAGGTTACTAGGGAGGGGGGGAGGGAGGCCAAAGCGATCGAGGCTCGCCGCGCTCGCACCAAGAGCCACGGGGACGCTTTGAAGAACGAGATGGTGGGGGCGTTTGATATGCTCGAGAATTTGGTCAAGGACGGCTTGTCCAATCTGCACGCTGAGCACAGCCGGCAGATTTTGGTGCGGAAGGACAACCAGAAGGCGCTGGAGAGCAGTTTGAAGAACATAAGCCGGTCGTACGCTCAGGAGATCAGCAAGCAACTGGAGGATGAGAGAAACAAGGAGAGGACGGAGGAGAGGGCATTTGCGTTGCTTGAGGGGCGGACTGTTGCCGAGAGAAGCCAGGCGTTGATGGTTAGCACGCTGCAGGTGAGCGGCGGCTGCGACTGGGTGGCGCAAGACGACCGGCTCAAGAGCGCTACTCAAACGCTCGCTCTGCTTCTCTCGCACCGCTCTCCCCTTTGTTCACACCGTCTTCTCCCTTTGTTCACACGTGTGTGTGCCCCCCCTTTGCTCACATGTGTGCGGTGGCAGTACGAGGGCTCGGCAGGGGGCATTGCGTGTCAGTTTTTGGGCGAGCATTTGCCGGATTTCCAGTTCCTGGTGACTAATTTTTGCGACGCGCAAAAGTTGCACACCCCACAGAGCAAGGAGGCACTGACGGTTCTCAAGGGCCATCGTATTTACAACGAGCAGCTTGCAACGACCTTCGAGGCCGCTTCTAACACCAGCGACGGTAAGGTATTGAGCTTGTACATGTGCTGCGGGATCGATAAGTGCGAGCAGGTGTTCAGGGAGGGCATCCTCGACGACGTGGTGCTGTTTTCGGATCCGGGGATGGCGGTGAGGGTGGGTAGCTTTCCGATGGATAAGGGGGATGTAAGGGGGGTTGTTCCGGGCGACGAAGCGCCTCAGGAGGAGAAGAAGGGGGAGGACGAGGACGATCCGGTCAAGGCGGCGATGGACATTTCGAGGCCGTTGCGCCAGGTTATGGGGGACGAGGACGAGTTCTCTGAGGTGGAGGATGACAGCGAGGACAACAGCAGCAGCAAAAAGACAGGCGCCGAAAAGGGCAAGGAGTTCGCTGCTTACTTCATGATTCAGGTCAAGATGACACTCTCCCTCTTCTCCACGGTGAACTTGGACGAGCCGCCGAAGGCGAGCAAGGACGTGGTGGGGCTGATGAGCCAGATCCCCCAAAGCGCGCAAGCGTTGAAGGTCACTTACGAAGTCGGCGGCGAAGGAGCCCAAGGAGAGGCGGAGAAGGGCCAGATGTACTGCGTCAGGCAGAACAAGACGAGTGGGATTCTCCCCGAGTACCACTTTCTGTGCGCCGGGTCTGTGCTCAAGGCCGAGATAAGAAGAGTGGAGGAGCTTCTGGACAAGATGAACAGTTTGTCGAGCTTCGGTTTGGATCCCGCGGGGGATGAGGGGGGGGAGGTGGACCCGAACGAGGTGCTGAGGACGTTGGAGAACAAGATCGAGGACGAGTGCAGGAGGTATCAGGAGGCGCTATGGGAGGAGGTCGACCCGAGCACAGCCGACAAGTTGCGGCACGCGGACACGGAGGTGAGGAGGAGAGAGGACATGGTGGGCAAGGCGAGGGAGAGCATCGAGAACGAGCGGGAGACCCAGGAGCACATGCTGAGGGATTTCAGGAGCATGATGCAGGGGGCGAGGGGGGGAGGGGGAGGAGGAGGGGGGAGGGGGGGGGAGGGGAGGGAGAGGAGGCGACAGAGCGGGAGGCGTGAGGAAAGGGAGGAAAGCAGAGCCGAGGGCGAC
>Ga0307985_10002214_pt1 | contig 10933 bp, 5 predicted proteins | sample EllFjometageno80_FD_203155 | JGI IMG/M metagenome (GOLD analysis project Ga0307985, IMG submission 203155) | Marine microbial communities from Ellis Fjord, Antarctic Ocean - #80 | ecosystem: Environmental > Aquatic > Marine > Unclassified | place: Southern Ocean | collected 2014-10-09 | reverse complement strand
TAGGGGGGGGAGGCTAAACATTCATCCAGCTTGACTTAAACAAGAGACGTATTATAGTCGATGTTTGCTTCAGGGTTAACTCCAGAACGGATCAGGCGCCACCTCCACAACACTCGTGCTATACCCTCCCTCCTCCTTCGTCCTCATCCCCGTATCAATCGCAACAACCTCCCCCCCCTCCTTGACAATCTTATCCTCGAGCGCGTACAACTCGCGGGATAACTCGGTCATGACGTGGCATGCTGCGAAACCGAAGTCGAGGACGACCCAGCCAGAGGAGTAGACGGACCGTGAGTTGCGTGGTTGCAAGCCGGCGCCGGTGGTGCCGATTGGAGTGACGCCGTCTGGGTATAATGTTGCGAGGGACTTCCACTCGTCCTTCTCGTTCTGTGTCATTGTGTGGTGGTTGGCGTCAATGCCGAACAGGACTTGGGGCAGCTGCTTGTTCATGGGAGTAGGGCCGTCTGAGTATGTGTTTGACCATTCCTTCACGTCGAGTTTGAGACCGGCAATCACGGCGCGAAGTTGGGGTTCGGAGGTGACGTGAGCGACGATTGAGTAGGGGGCGGTGGGGCTTGTGGGGCTGAAGAGGATTGTGGGGTCGGCGGCGTTGCGGGAGATCATGGAGCAGGTGAGAGTCTTGAGGATTGAGGTGGTTAAGGAGTAGGGGGAGGAGGGGGGGATGGGAGGTTGCATGGGACTGGCGCTGTTTATGAAGAACAAGGTTTCGGCACGACGCTCGGCTTTGTTGGTGGGAGCTGGCCGGGAGGGAGAGGAGAAGGGGGAGGAGAGAGGAAGGAGGAGAAGGAAGAGGAGGTATATTGTGGGGCCGAGCATGGTGTTTGCTGCAGGGCGGGGTGAGTGGGCGTTCAAGGGGCTGCCGGACAATTGTGTTAAGGGGAAGGGTGGCATGAACGAACTCGCGTTCGTCGTTCATGGCTATTCTTACACGCAGGGCGATGCTTTTGGCAAGCGGAGGTGGCGAGCAGCAATATTCAACGCATTTCCAGCTGCACGTATCATGTGGTGTATTGCTCGGCTGTTTCGTAGTGCGAGAGCGGCTGCAGGAGTGCCCGTAGCACATCTTTCCCGCTCTGTAAAGAACCAGTGTTGGATTCCCCGCGCTAATAGCCAGATCCGTCAAGCTCTCCTTACGTCATGAAAAATAGTCTAAAGTCAGATATAATGCTCATTTAAAGGGCTGCTCTTTTTTTAAAGCTCTCATTTAAGCTCATTTGATGCAAGGCTCATTTAAGCTCATTTGATACAAGGCTCATTTAAGCTCATTTGATACAAGTCTATAGTACAGCTACTTATCACCCCTCACGCCGGCCACCTCGCCTCATCTATCTCTCATTCATCCTCTTGCTCACGTTCCTCATGTTGTTGTACACCTTGCCCGGCGGCGCTCCCAGGATCAAGCTACAAATAGCGTCCCTCGCAACCCTAATGTTGGCATAACTTCCAAGAATATGGATCCTGTCGTCCGCGACGACAATCCTCGTCCTCGTAGCATTCTCAATCGCGTTCCTAGTCTTCCCATCCTGCCCCGCAATACGTCCAATAGCACGTGACAAGTGATCTCCTCTAAGCATCTTCACATCCGTAACCTGAAAACTATCTACGTACAAATCATCCAACCTCAACAACGCCACCGCGTCAGCAACCTCGAAACCCATCATGAAGCAACTCACAAAGTCCGCACCCTTCTGCACCGCCCCCCCATCCACCGTCTCGGGACTTGTCTTCATCTCCACAGACCTCGTCTTAGTATTAAACCTAACCTGCAACTTAAGATACTCAACAAGCGGCGTAAGAATCTGCTCCCAACTCTCCCTCAACGGTGTATACCTATGCGGGGGACAGCGGATGCGGCGGTACGTTGTCTTATCAGCGGCACCGGCGGCCGCGAGTCCGGACACAGCAGCATAGACTGGAACACCGGCCTCGGCGGGGCCAATGTCATCTGCCATGTCAGCGTCCATGTCCATGGCAGAGTCGCCCATGGCAGGAGTGAGGGGGAGGGTGGCGGTAAGAGCTGACATTGAGAGTGCTGGATTTGGTTTGCGGGAACGTGAGGTCGTTCTTAATGAAGAGAAGGGCTTGGTGGAGGGATAGATGGAGACGAAGAAGGGTGGTGGTTTCGTGGTTTCGTGGTTTCGTGGTGCCATTATTATTGGCTTCTGTAATAGAGCACACACTGGTGGGATTTACACACGAGCACACTCTCTCACAAGCGAAAACCCTAACATATTCGCAGCGGGCAATGACACGTGGTTGCTGGTGTTCGGGAGATATTTATTGAAAGTCATTTTTGTGAGTAATTTTTATGGTCTCGATAGGACAGTCGCCGCCGCCTCGCCGTAGGTCGGTTGATGCAGGGTGGTGACCCCCCATCCCCGCCGTGGCTTCAAGGGGTTACTGCCCCCCCCCCCGTACTAACCAAATCACGCCCGCAGCGTAATCGCCTTAGCCATTTCGTAACCCTCCACGCCGGGCGCTGCCGTAACGCCCGCCAACAACCTACACCGCAGAAGCATCTCCTCTGTTCCACGGTCCCCCGAATATAGTTGTACCAAGCTAACCAGCACCGCCCCGCATTAACCCACGTTCCGGTCCTCGATCCCCTCATTTCTACCTGCTCTCCCCTCCCATCCCTTCTAGCCCCCCCTTCTAGCTCCCTCTTCCAGCGTCACCTTCTATTCACATCACACCGCCATTCTTCCATCATGGCCACCTTTGTACACGCATGCGTGCTCCTATTCCTCCTCTCCCTCTTCCCCTCCATCCATTCCCAAACACTTACAGTCTCCACCCAACCCGCTCTAGCCATCGGCGGCGAGCCCTTCGTCACTCAGCCCGTCGTCCAAATCATCGACGGAAGCGGCAACCTCGCTGGCTCGTACAGCGGCTACGTCTACGCCACATTACAAGCCAGCCCCTCCGGCTTTGAAGAGCTCTACTACCTGGGGTCCACTACAAACCTCGACAACATCGTCCCCGTCGTCAACGGCATCGCCTCCTTCTCTGAACTCACCCTCAACGAAGCCGGCTCCGGCTACACCCTCCGCTTCATCGGCCTCGACTCCACCCTAAACGCCTTCGCCTACGTTGATTCATCCGCGTTCATCAACACCATAGGTGACGCTTACAAGATCGCGATCGCGACGTACCCCGGCAGCGCGAGTGGCGGAGCGGCGTTCAAAACGCAGCCGAAGGTGGAGCTGCAGGTACGTTCCGCCGCGCACGCAGCGCCACGCCGCCTTGCTGCCACGAGGAACGCTGCTCCGTGCTCCACGCACCCTATTTCACATATATCGCAGCAAACCCGTATCAACATAGCTCGCGGAGAACGCGTGCATTCAGCTTGAACCAAGGATTAAATGTGCTCGCAAAAATAGTATTGATCGGCCTGCGACGTTGCGGCATACTTACGGCACAAAAAAATACAGGCCAAATAACCCCTTGGCTCACACATACTACTTATCTATTCCAGGACAAAGGAGGTAACGCGATCTCCACCTACGCCGGCAGCGGCACCATCTCTGTCGCCATGTACTCCACCTTTAACAGCGCCGTGCTGTACTCCACGGGGGCGGGTGGGCTCACCAACTCTTTCTTCTCCGGCGTCGCGTCCTTCTCCGGCCTGTACATCAACGAAGGGGGCGGCCCGTACGTGCTTAAGTTCACGACGGACTTGTCCCTCGCCGGCGCTACCTCCCAAACGACGTTCCCTTTCACCGTCGGCGTCGGCGCCGCGAGCTCCATGGTGTTTGTGGACGAGCCGGCTTACGGCACGGCCACTGGCGGCGCGGCGTTCACCAGGCAGCCCGAGCTTAAGGTCGTCGACGCCGGCGGCAACGTCCTGACCTCTGACTCCACCTCGTCCGTCGCCGTGAGCATCATCGACAATCCCTCCGACGGCACCCTCTCGCCCGTCGCCAACACCGCGGTGGTCCTGGTGAGCGGCGTGGCAACGTTCAACGCCCTCGCGATCAACTACGCAGGTCTGTCCTACCGCCTCCAGTACACGCTCGTCGGCAGCACCGTGACCGTCTCCGGCGGAACGTTCGATGTCATCACGGGCCCACCCTCTACGCTGAGTGTCCAGCGCGTGGCGAGCGACGCGTGGGCGGGCGGGCAGCCGTTCCAGGTCCAGCCGTACGTTAATCTGTACGACAATGGCTTGAATACTATTGAAGGAGACAGTGCCACGGCGGTCGCGTGCATGGTGGTCCCGAGTCTGGCTGTGAACGAGGGGATCGTCGTGAAGACAAGCGACGCTGGGACTGTGAATGTGACGAACGTGAGGTTCTCGCCGGAAACAATGGCCATAGTCGCCGCTCGCCCGCAGAGCGCGCTGGGCCCCGGTGACAACATCGAAATCGAGGTCGTGTTCAGCGCGGAGGTCACCGCGTCTTACACTAGTCTCGTGCCGTATTTGAACTTGACGCTCACAATGGCGAATGGACCGGCTTTGCCGGTGGGGAGCATTTGGAGGGGTAAGGTCTACCATAGTGGGACGCAGAAGTAAGTCCATTCCCTCCCCCCCCCCCTCTCCCCCTCCCCTCAACCCTAACACAAACAATTCGTGCCCCAGATACGCCAAGGCGTTCCTCACGAACCCGTCCCTCCGTACCAACACCCTGCGGTTCAACTACACGATCCGACCCGGCGACAACTCGTCCGACGTCGGCTTCATCACGTCCGGCGCGCTCTCGCTCGGGGATGGGGCCGTCATCGACAACTTGAACAGGGCTGTCAACGACACGTTTTGGGGGTACGGCCTTTCGGGGTACGGCGACGGAATTACGGACGTCGGCCAGAAGAGGCCGAACTGGTTGGAGGCCGACCCGGGGATACTCAACATTGACAGCAATTACCCTCGCGTCCAGAACATCAAGACTCCATTGGAGTCTGGGGAGTACGGCGCGGGGCACGAGATTCCGTTCTATCTCAACTACTCGCGCCCTGTTACTGTCACTGGAATCCCCAAGGTTCCGATCAAGGTCAACTCGACAGTCAACGTCATCAGGACGAACTCCACAGGCAACATCACGCTGGCTTCTACGTTCGATCTGACGTACAACGGCGTCACTGCTTACAACATCCCGTTCAGTACGACCGCCGTGTACCTCAAGGTGCAGATCGAGGCCATGTCCTCTGTCACCGGCAAGGTTTGCGTTTTCCGCGAGGAGGCGTACTCGCTTGTCAACTGGTACTCGGGGGGGCATCCCCGGATGCCGGATGGATCGGATGGCTTGGACACGCACACGATTGATCCGGTGCAGTACACGAAGAGCAACAGCGCAGGGTTAGGGCAGGGTTCGTGGCGGCAGGGCGGCGGCTCGCAGGGGTACAACTTTGTCATTCAGTTCCAGGACTTGGCGGACGATCCGTTCCTTGGGTTCACGGTCGACACAACTAACATGGTGTTCAAGAACAGCACGCGCGGCGGCGGCGGCGGCGCGGCACACTTGACCGACGCGGACCTCTTTACCCCCGGCACGATGTTCACGGAAACAGTCGAGGTCGGCAAGCCCGACATCTATTACGACACGTTCGACTACGTCGCCGACGCCGTCGATCCCCTCCGATCGACACCAGCTTCCGCCACGGCCTCGATGCGACCCGTAGGATCAGCAACGAGCGACTATACGTGTCTGTGCAGGTTCGCGTACTACACGGCAGGTTCGGCCTCGGACGCGCTGGAGTTCACGTACACGGTCATGCCGGGGGACCAGACGCTGAGTCTCGACCTCGACCGGAACGCTACCATTGAGCTCGACGGCGGGTCGATGAAGCTCACGGCAACCACGCCAACGCTGGACGCGAATCTGAAGTTCAACTTCAACGACGTGGACTTGCCGTTCGGGCACGCTGACCCCTCGGGCAAAGCGAGGAATCACGTGATCGACACGACCGCGCCGACTGTCGACCAGAGCGGGGCGCACGTAGTCGTGTCAAACACCGTCGACGGCACTTACACAGTGGGCGACATTCTGTACTTCGCCGTCAAATTCACGAAGCCGGTCATTCTCTCGTCGGACGCGTCGTTGGCCCTCGACACCACCGGAGTCGACTCCAGTGCTAGTTACTCATCCGGCTCTGGTACTGACACCATCATCTTTATGTACACCGTGGGCCAGTACCAGGTGGCCACCGATCTCGACTACAAGTCCACGACGGCCCTCACTACCGCTGCAACGATCCGGCGAACGTCCACGACCCCCACAACCGACGTCGTCCTGACCCTCCCCGCACCGTCTGGCACAGGTCTCGGCAACATTGTCATCGACGGCTCGGCCCCCACCATCTCGACGATTGTGGCTGCTAGCGCATACGACAACGCGGCGTACACGCGAGGGCAGGAGATCCGCATCGAGGTGACCTTCACGGCGGCCGTGACTATCCAGAAGGGAGCGGACCTGCTTTCGGAGCCCGTTCTCGTGCTCGACGTTGGGTCGTTGACTCGCGAAGCGACGTACCTTTCCGGTAACAACACCGCTGTTCTCACGTTCAGCTACACCACACAGCTGGGAGACACTGCCACCACCCTCGGCTACTCGTTCTCGTCCGCCGCGTTCTGCCTAGCACCTGGCTGCCCGGCTTCAAGCGACACCACGATCCAGCGCATTTCCGCCGACGCCGCAGTGTTAGCTCAAGGGCGCTCGACGCCGACGGTCCACGCGATTTTGATCACGTCAACCACTTCAGGAACGTCCGGCGACGGCGTGCCAGTCGGAAGCGCCGGCGCCGTCATCGTTGACACGTCCGGTGCCGCCCAGACGACGGTTGCGTCGTGCACCGTCGTCGACGCACCGGGGACTTACGGGGTCGGTTCGGTGATTTACATCCAGGTGGTCTTCACTGACGAGGTCGTCCTCGCTGCCGGCGTGCCTTACTTTTACGTCAACCTCAACGGCGGCAGGCTCGCGCAGTACTCGGGCGACGGCGACGGCAAAAACACGTGGCTGTTCTACTTCACCACGACCCCCGATGACGTCATCGCCAACCTCGAGTGGGTCGATTACCCCGGCGACACCAAGAACTCGCCGCTAATGTGCGAACTGTCAGACGGGTGCAATCTGCAGAACCGCAACGGAGTCCAGGTCAACCACAACTTCGTCGACGCAACGCCTGGCGTCTCCATCTCTCAGTTCGCTACTGGCCATGTCGTGAACGTCGACACGCCTCAGATCACCAGTGTCTTCTCCAACAAGGTCACTTCCCCCTACTGCGGCAACACGTACGACTACCCTTTCGCTCCGGCGAAGAACTGCTCCTACACGGTCGGCGAGTCGATCGACGTTTTCGTCCGCTACAACCTCCCGGTGCAGGTCTCTGGTACGCCCACCTTGGAACTCGAGACCGGCGACTCCCGCACGTTCCTGTCGTATAATCAGGCCATCACGACAGAATACGATGTCGGCTTTACTTACGTGGTGGAGACGGGGCACACGTCGAGCGGCAAGAACCTCACATACGTGTGCGAGACTGGAAACTGTGAGATCAGCATGGTGGGGGGCACTGCAGCCATTCTCCGCTCTTCCACGATCCCTACGACGCCCGCCATTTACGCCCTGCCGACACCCACCAGTCAAGGTTTGGCGGGCACTCCTGGCGGCACTGGCGTCGACCTTTACATCGACACGACTGAAACTCCGACTGTGCGCGGCGTTGGCGCCACGTCTGCCGACGCCACGTACACTCCAGGAGACGTCATCGCTCTGTGGGTGCAGTTCGATGAAGTCGTCGTCGTCTCTGGCGTTCCGTTCCTCAACCTCGAGCTCGGCAGCACTGACGACAAGGCTTACTACTCATCAGGCTCCGGCACGAGCAAGCTCCACTTCGAGCTGCTGGTGCTCACGGGCCACCGCACACTGTCCCTTGACTACATCGACGCTCACTCACTGGAGAAGGGCGTCGATGCCTCGAGCGACCCGGGGTCAATCAAGCAGGGGTCGACGACCCCGACTGTCGACGCGAACTTGCTGCTGGCGTACGCGGGACAGACCAACAGTCTAGCGGCGAACTCCAACATTGTGATTGATGGAACCCAGCCGTACATCACGTCCATTACGTCGCCTCAAGCGATCGCCGAGTACGGAGTTGACTCGGTTATCCAGATCGACGTGGCGTTCTCGCACGCTGTCATTGTCACACAAACTCCGTACATTCTGATGGAGACCGGCACCGTGGATCGAAGGGCAGTTTACATTTCGGGGACCAATACCACCACGCTCAGATTCGAGTACGTCGTACAGCTCGGGGACGAGTCCACCGACTTGGACTACCACTCGGACGAGTCCCTGTTTCGCGACGCCACCGCGTCCTTTCAGCTCAACGGCGGATCCATCAAGCGTATGAGCAGCCAGGGTAGGGTCTCGACGCTCAGCGCCGACCTTCACTTGAACCCCGGCAAAGGCTACCTTGAAGGCACGACGTCTATCACGGCATCGATAGGCGTCTCTCGCTTTCTTGACCTCAAGATCCAGCAGAGAGGCCCGAACTACAAGCTGAGGTTCTCAGCTACGCCAGCCGTGACGGGCGAGTTCATCTCCACTATTGGCGACATTTACGTCGACATCTCGTCCGAGTTCGAGATCATGGGCACTTCCAGAGAGACCGTGGACGAGTTCGGCTACAGCGTCGCTATTTACGACAATATCCTCGCCGTCGGTGCACCGGGCAAGCGCGTGCCCGTGAGCGAGGTGCAGGTGTTGCGCGTGTTCGGTGACACGGACACCACTACCATCGACGAGGTGCAGATCATCGAGACGGAGCTCGACGAGGAGACCGCTGTCATGTTCGAGCAGATCTTCACGTCAACGGCGGATCCGTACCAGACTGTTGGCGGCTTCTTCCAGGTTGAGCACGCTAGCTACGGCTTGTCGAGTGTGCTCCCCGTGGATATTTCCGGAGAAGGTCTCGCCACTTTCATCGAGGAAGAGTTCCCTTACCTCGGCAAGGTGCTCGCGACGCGCACTGACAACACTTGGTGCGCCTGCAACAACGCGTACGAGTGGACCGTCACTTTCGTTGACGGTCTGAAAGCCGGCATGCTCAACGATCCGTCGTGGTCGACCGACTATCTCACCATCTACCCGGGGGCCGTGACCGGCACGGGAGCAACGGTTGATCAGCCTCGGCTTGTCAAGCCGCTCACACTCATTGACGGCTCCTTCACCATTTTCAACCCGCTGTCCGGTCTCACTTCCCCCGACATCGGGTACGACATCGATGCTCCGGCTCTCCAGACGATCCTGGAGACGAAACTCGGTTTGTCGACGGGCTCCGTCAAGACTGTCCACGCCTACAACGTGTACAATTTTGACTATGACACGCCGAAAACGGGCAGGAAGTTTCTGATCGCGTTCAACGCCGTCAAGGATGCTGACAACCACGTTAAGGCGGACGCGCCAACGCTCACCGTCGACGGCGCGAAGCTCACCGGGTCTTCAGCAACTGTCTCCATGATTACCGCAGTGCAGGGCCAGGAGCACGTGGGGGGCAACATTACTCTTTCGCTCAGGGGATGCGATCCTTCAATCGAATTGGACATTTCTCAGAACGCTGCGTTTTTGAAGGAGGCACTCGAGGCCACCGACGCTGTGAATACGGTTACCGTCACCAAGACTGCTCTCGCGGAGCTCAACAGGTTCGGCTACGCGTGGTCCATTACTTACACCTCTGTCAACATGGCGAGTAGTCACGGGTGGGTCAGCGACGTTTACGCTCAGAGCACTGGCGGCAATCTGCCCCCTCTTGTGGTCGACGCAACCGAGGTCTACGGCAGCAATGTGCAGACCGAGGTTCTTGCGGAGTTCGGCTCCGGCTCCGGCGACACCCAGGCGTGGTGGATGCCGTATAACCGCGGCAACTCAGGCGAAGACTCGGGCCAGGTCGTCGTCAACAGGAAGGATGACGAGCAGTGGATCGTGGAGGCCGAACTGACTGCCTCGGACGTCACGTCGCATGACCGCTTCGGGCACTCAGTGTCGATATACGGCACTTACTTACTCGTAGGCGCTCCGTCTAAGGAGGTGATGGGCGTGGCCGAGCAGCAGCTGTTGAACTGCACCGGCGACTCCGGAACTTTCACTCTAAGCTTCCGAGGCTTCACCAGTTTGCCCATCCCCGCTGACGCCAGCGTGGCGGAGCTCAAGGCGGCTATCGTCGGCACGACCGAGCAGACCGCCATTCACCCTCTCGTGGACATTGACATCACGCCCATGGAAGGTTGGGATGGGACGAAAATCGACGGCAGCGCGGGCCTGTGCAAGAACAACTCCGTTCTCATCACGTTCACCGCCCCCAGCGGCGCTAATAACTACAACAACGTCACCGGAGACATTGAGATGCTGACCGCTGACTCGACGAACCTCGTTTCGTTCGGCGGAAATTGGGGCACCAACTATCCCAACACCGTCGACATCCGAGAGTTCAGGAAGGGCTCGCTCGCTCCCAACGGGGACTACGGCGGCCAGGACAGCAAGGGCATCGAGAGCGGTGCGGCGTACTCGTTCAAGCGCACTGCAACGTGCACCGGAACCATCTGTTCGTATTCTTGGGCCCAGATCAACATCTTCAACACTCTAGACTCTGGGAGGAAACCCGAGTCTAACGAGCAATTCGGCTTTCAAACGATGACGGGGGTGCTCGGTGGCTTCGAGTACGCTCTCGTGTCGGCTCCAGGCGCCGACAGCAACATGGGCGTCGTCCACTTCTACCGAGACACTGGTTACGGCTGGACCCATCGACAAATTCTGGAGGCGAGCAGCTGGGGTCGCACGGCTGGCGATCGCTTCGGGCACAGCATTAGCAGTTCTGCCGAGTTATTGCTGGTCTCTTCGCCTGGCTACAACAACAACGAAGGCGCTGTCTACATCTGGAAAGGTTTCAGCCTCTATCCCGTCTTCGCCTTTAATCC
>Ga0307985_10002213_pt1 | contig 10943 bp, 8 predicted proteins | sample EllFjometageno80_FD_203155 | JGI IMG/M metagenome (GOLD analysis project Ga0307985, IMG submission 203155) | Marine microbial communities from Ellis Fjord, Antarctic Ocean - #80 | ecosystem: Environmental > Aquatic > Marine > Unclassified | place: Southern Ocean | collected 2014-10-09 | reverse complement strand
GGAAATCATCGCTGCCCGAAACCCGTCCCCCGATACGACACAGGCATCGCCCAACGTCTATCATCGTGCGGCTGTTCAGGAAGAAATGCGCCGCAATACGTTCGACCCGGCGACCGGCATCATTACGGTCAGTCCCGGCCGCGCGGCGGCGATAAAATCGGTTGAAACCCACTACACCGCTTTGTACGTGGGGAGCGACGCCGAATCCCTGGCATTGCGCCGCGATTACGCGTTTCCGCTGCATGGCGCCCTGACGACAGAGGAAGCGCATGTCCTGTCGGCGTTTTACTTCTGGACGGCATGGAGCGCGACGACGAACAGACCCGGCAACAACATCACCTATACCAGCAACTGGCCGCATGAGCCGTTGGTCGGCAATCAGCCGACGACCGCCATCCTGATGTGGAGTATAGCCTCCGTGATCCTGCTGCTTGCCGGGATCGGCGCCCTGGTCTGGTACTACGCAAGGCAGTTTACGCGCTGGAATGACGATCTGGTTCCGGAAGACGGCTACGCTGAGTCCGACCTGATCGGAGAAGCCGTTGTCACGCCTTCGATGCGCGCGACAGCCAAGTATTTCTGGATTGTCTGTGCCCTGTTTCTCGCCCAGGTTCTGCTTGGCATCGTCACGGCGCATTACGCCGTCGAGGGACAGGGGCTCTACGGGCTGCCTTTCGTCGACTACCTGCCCTACACGGTGACGCGGACGTGGCACACGCAGCTCGCTGTGTTCTGGATAGCCACAGCCTGGCTCGCAGCCGGATTGTATGTCGCACCATTGCTGTCAGGGAAAGACCCTAAATTTCAGATTTTCGGCGTCAATTTCCTGTTTATCAGTCTGGTGATTATCGTCGTCGGTTCGTTTATCGGTGAATGGGCGGCGGTTCACCGGTTTATCGACGATCTGACAGTCAATTTCTGGTTTGGACACCAGGGTTACGAATATGTCGATCTTGGCCGGTTCTGGCAGATCTACCTCGTTATCGGTCTTTTCCTCTGGGTCGGTTTGCTGCTGCGGGCGTTGTGGCCGGCGCTTGCCCGTAAAGGAAGCAGGTCAGTCCTCGCCCTTGTCGTTGTGTCGGCAGTGGCGATCGGTCTGTTATACGCCGCCGGCCTGATGTGGGGGCAGAACACCCATATCTCGATAATGGAGTACTGGCGTTGGTGGGTGGTCCATCTCTGGGTTGAAGGAATTTTCGAAGTTTTTGCAACCGCAATCATTTCGCTTCTTTTCGTCCGCATGGGAATTCTGCGTTCCACCACGGCGACTCTGATGGTCCTCCTGGCGACGATCATTTTCCTGTTCGGCGGTGTGTTGGGAACATTCCACCACCTCTATTTCAGTGGAACGCCGACATCCGTTATCGCTGTCGGCGCCACGTTCTCGGCGCTGGAGGTCGTGCCGCTGATGGTCGTCGGGTTTGAAGCGTACCAGCGATCGAAAATCGAACGACAGAACCTCTGGGAAAATAACTATCACTGGCCCTTCATGTTCTTTGCCGCGGTTCTGTTCTGGAATCTGGTCGGAGCGGGCCTGTTCGGTTTCATGATCAACCCGCCGATCGCCCTGTATTACATGCAAGGCCTCAATACGACGGCCAACCATGCCCACGCTGCTTTCTTTGGGGTATACGGGATGCTGGGTCTTGGTCTTACACTGTACTGCCTGCGCGGGCTGACGGACGTGCATCAATGGAACCAGAAATTATTGAAAACGGCATTCTGGTCCCTGAACATCGGTCTTGCCATGATGACGTTCCTGTCGCTCCTGCCCCAGGGGATCTGGCAAACCTATGCCAGTATCGAACATGGGTATGCGTATGCCCGGTCAGCAGAATTCGTCCATAGCTGGATCATGGAAACGCTGGTCTGGATGCGGGTTCCGGGGGACATCGTCTTCAGTATCGGCGTATTCGCCTTTGTCCTGTTTGTGTTCAAGGCGTCTATTGCAAAACGGCCGACGGCTACGCTGAATCCGCGGTGAGAACCACCGGTTATTCTGATGCGCGGGTTCAGGTCAGACGCTGAGCACAATCCCGGCATAGGGAATAATCAGGTTTTCCGAAAAGAGCAGCGCGCGGCATGCGTTAGATGCGGAGGGTCGGCGTCCCCGCTTCGACTGCCTCAAACACACCAGTATCCGCGTTGTGCCAGTACAGTTCCGCCTCGGCGATGGAGAACCAGGCACCGTGCAGGTTCAGCCTGCCGGCCTCCTCGGCTTCGCGGATAAACGGGAACGTCCGCAGGTTGCCGAGCGAATAGAGCACCCCCATCCATTCAAGCGCGCGCTGACGTTCGACCTCACCCTTTATACTGTCATCGCGCAGAACGTCGTCCCGCACGCCGGACAGCAATTCGACCCAGGGGCCGATAAAAGTACCGGTCGGTACGTTTTCTGCTGCCGCCAGGGATGCCGCCACACCACCGCACAGGCCATGGCCCATCACGACGATATTTTTGACCCCGATTCCGGTCGTCGCGAATTCAAGGGCGGCCGACGTGCCGTGATACCCCGAAGATTCCTCGCAGGGCGGCACCAGTGCTGCGACATTGCGCACCACAAACAGCTCGCCCGGTGCGGCAGCAAAAATCGTCGCCGGGTCCACCCGGCTATCCGCGCAGGCAATAATCATCGTTTCCGGCGCCTGTCCGCCGGCAAGGTCGCGGTAGCGGGCTTCCTCGGTCAGGAACCGGTCATCCCGGAATCGGCGGTAACCCGTCTGGAGAGATGGTGGAATCATGAAATGGAAATCATTCTGGTGGGCCTCGTTGAGCGATCATTTGAACGGTATAATACGACCTGAAAACAGAATCGCCGCCCCGTCAGAAAAAGGGTCCATCGGCAACCGGGAGAAACACTGCATGTACCGCAAAGAAACCGTGACCATCGAAAACAGCCCGATGGAAATTCTGATCTTCGAACCCGAAGGCCCCGCCGCGCATCCGGGCCCGCATCCCGGTATTGTTTGTGCCCAGCACCTGCCCATCGCCCATGAAGGCCTGGAGAAAGACCCGTTCACCATCGATGTCGGCGAGGCGTTCGCCAATTCGGGCTATGTCTGCGTGATCCCCTTTGTATTCCACTGGTGGACTCCGGAAACCGATATCGCCGTCAAACGCGATGAATTCCGCGACGACCGCTGCGTCGCCGACATGGACGCCGCCTATGATCTGCTCGCCGCCATGGACAACGTGGATGAGAACCGCATCGGCGTGATCGGCCATTGCTGGGGCGGCCGGGTCAGCTGGCTTCATGCCTGCCACAACGCGCATTACAAGGCGCTGATCACGCTGTATGGCGGGCGCATCAAGCTCGGCATGGGTGACGGCGCCGTCCCGCCGATCGAAATGACAGGCAACATTCCCTGTCCGGTCATGGGCATCTTTGGCAACGAGGACCAGAATCCCTCGCCTGCGGATGTCGCCGATCTCGACGCCGCGCTCACCGCCGCCGGCGTGCGCCATGAATTTCACCAGTATGACGGTGCCGGGCACGGCTTCCAGGATTTCGTCAACCCGGAGCGCTATCGCGAGGAACAGGCCAAGGACGCCTGGGCCAAGATCCGGGTGTTTCTGACCGAACACCTGGGCTGAGGCTGAACACACCTGGGCTGAACACAGGAGGGGATGCATGGGCATGGGCGAAGATCTGAGAAACCCTGAACGCCAGCTTGCGAATGTCAGCTACATCGTCTCGCGGGGCGCGGAGCTTCACCCGGACCGTATTGCGTTGGACGACCTGCTGAACGACCGGCAGCTTTCCTACGGCGAGCTGGATGCCCGGATCACCCGGCTCGCCCGTGCGCTGATACGCGCCGGTGTCAAAAAAGGCGACATGGTCGCGGCGATGTTCTGGAACGAACACGCGATGGTCGAGACGATTTTTGCCTGCGCGCGGATCGGCGCCATTGTCGCACCACTGAACGTCCGGCTACTGCCATCCGATGTCACCGAATATGTGAACGATCACGATTGCCGCGCGATCGTCGCCAATGCCGATTTCGCAGACAGCTTTACCGACGCCGAACCGGCCATCCGCATCGCCAGGGGCGGCGTTACGGGATGGCAGGACTTTGAGACCATCCTCGCGGCGGAGACCGACGAATACCTGCCGGTCACGATGTGCTTCGACGAACCTTACCGTCTGGTTTCCACAGGGGGCACGACGGGCAAAAGCAAGGGCGTGCTGCACAGCCATGTCGGCACGCTTTTCACCGTGCTGGCCGATATCGCGGAATACGGCATTCGCCGTTTCTGGCAGACGTTGTCGGTGCTGCCAGCCTATCATGTCGCCGGTATGGAATGGGGAATGTTCACCATTCTGTGGCGTGGCGGCACGGTCGTCTTTCCGGCCTCAACGTCGTTCGATCCGGTGCGCTTTCTTGCCGAAATCCGGGCCCGCGACATTGAATACCTGCCGCTTGTGCCCGCCCTGATCAACCCGATATACGACGCCTGGGACGGCACACCGCTGACCGGCCCGCGCACGGTGGTGACCACGGCCGCACCAACGCCGGCGCCGCTGCGCCGCAAACTCACCGAGATGTTTCCGCAAGCCGATATCATGGCCGCGGCGGGGCTGAGCGAGAGCCTGAACATGGCGACGCAGAGCCCGGGCGAATTTCTGGAGTATCCGGACAGTATCGGTGCGCCCCATGTCGATACCCGGGTGCTGATCCTGGACGATGACGACCGCGTGGTGACGCGCGGTGCGCCCGGTCATATCGCGATGCGCAATTTCAACACCGCGCTGGGCTATCACGGGAACCCGGAGGCCGCCGCCGTCACCTGGCGGGCGCGCGCGAACGATCCGGAAGGCCTTCACTGGTGCTTCACCGGCGATATCGGGGTGATGGACGAGGACGGCCGGATCACCATCGTCGACCGCTCGAAAGACGTCATTCTGACGGGAGGCGAATCCGTGCCGTCGGTCGAGGTCGAGACGGTTTATGCCGAACATTCAGGCATCACGGATTGCGCCGCCATCGGCGTGGACGACGTACGCTGGGGGGAGGCCATTCTTCTCGTCGCGGTGAAGGGCGATGACAGTGTCAGCGACGTCGATTTGGCCAACGATCTTTTCCGGTTCGGCCGCGACCGGCTGGCGGGCTTCAAGGTGCCCAGAAAAATCACCTTTACCGATGTTCTGCCCCGCAGCCATTTCGGCAAGGTGCTGAAACGCGACCTACGGATTCAGGGATTTACACAGATATTTGACCGCTGACGCTTTGGCGCGGCCCGACGGAACAGGCGCCGCTGCCGCGTGTCAATTCCGGGCCAATTTGCGCCTGACCTCAAGGAGCGAAAAATGAACAGGTTGACTAAAAGTGGAAGCCGGGCGGGGAAATCTGTCCGGCTTTCGCTATCAGCGACGACTGAAAAGTTCTGACAATTCTTATTGCGGGACATTTCATTTTGTGGGCCGAATCCGGAATAAAATATCGCAGGCTTCCACTTCGGCGTTATTATATTGCGATGCAGCATAAATTCTTGACTGACCATATAAATTACCAATATATCATTGGTGCACTGCAACAAAAAATCAAGATAGTGACAGCGGATAGAGAAGAGACACCGATCAACCCATGACGGAGGTCTTTTACCATGCGGCCCTATAACGATAGCGAAAATTCCCGGCTCCGCGACAGCAGCGCCCCCACCGAACAAAACAATCCCACCGGCTGGCCTACCCTCGAAGAAGTCCAGTACCACCGCCGCAATGCCGAGATCATCCGCTCGGAAGCCGCTGGTGATGTAATGCGTTCAATGATCGCCGCCATTCGCAGCGCCTGGCGCAAAATCCGCGGACTGACTGCCAAACTCCGGACCTCTGTTGCAAAGCCCGGCGCAACCGCCTGAGTCTTCCCGCCGCCAGGTCCGGCCGGCATCCAGCTGAACTGTTAACCCTGAATCATCGACGCTGTATCGCAAGGTTCGGGGTATCGCACGGTTCGGGCTCAGAAGCCGGACATCGCCTTCGTGACCCGTTTCAGAAATTTTTCGCTCCGCGCGCGATCCGGCTTGTGAAGATCGTAAAATCCGAGATAGCGGATGCGTGCTTTCTTCGACACGAACCAGCGGATATACCGCGTCATCATCCGGCGTGGCGGATCACCGAACCACCAGAGTATTCCCCGGCTTCGGCCATAGGTGACAACGGCTGCCACACGTTTGATATGCTGCAGATTGGGCGAGAGCGAGCCGTCTTCTTCGAGCCGGAAGGAAACCCCCGGCACCATCACGCGGTCGAAGAACCCTTTAAGAATTGCCGGCGGCCCGAGACACCAGGTCGGAAAACAGAACACCAGCCCCTCGGCGGCCTCAATCCGCTCGGCATACTCCGCGACCCGCGCCCGGTTCAGGACGGGTTCGAAATAATTCTGCCGTTCCTCGGCGCTCAGCACCGGATCGAACCTGTCCGCGTAGAGGTCGAGGTCATCGACCTCGTGCCCCGCGGCGGACAGCGCAGTCAGAATTTCCCGGTGAATTGCCCCGTTCAGACTGTCGGGATCGGGATGGGCATAAATTACGAGGACGCGCATTTCACCGGCCTCATTCCTGTTTGGGAATCGTGTCGTCATTTACGATACGGTCGAACAATGGCTTCGCCCAGAGACAGGCCAACCCGATTATCCCGCCGCTTATCGTCAGACTAGCCGCGTAGACGGCAACCGCTTCGACAATACCCCCGCCCAGCATATCGCGAAGCAGACCGTAAAAATTATAGGCATTGCGGGAAATCACGACGGCACAGACCACGCCGAGCACAACACCCCAAAGCCACCGGGGGCGGAAACGCCGGTCTTCAGCATGTGCCCATTGCGGCAGCACCGCCAACATCAGAAACGCCATGAGCAGGTAACCGCTCCCGCCAAAGTAACAACAGAGCGCAAGCGCCGGACGAAATCCGACGGGATCGCCGATCGCATCGGTCACCAGCACGATGCACCCTGCCTGAAATGTAAACAGAGCCAGGAACGGAACTGAAACGGCCATCAGCCGCTTTCCATCGAGCCCCGTGATCCCGTCGACAAGATATTTGGTGATCCACAACTTCTTGCCCTCGGGCGTCATGATCGAGATCGTCGCCACACCGGCAAGTATCAGCATGACCACCGACAACACAAAAAATGGCAGAGGCGGAACGAGCCCGGCCGGGACCGGCGCACCTTCCGCCAGCAGCGGCTCGATCTCCGACGGGTCCAGCCAGAAAATCAGCGCCGTGTATAAAAAATCCCGCAGGAAAACCGCGGTCCCCACGATGACATCGTTTACGAAGCCGGTAACATCCATGCCGCCTACCCCTGTTCGGACGGATCAGAGCCTAGCGCGCGCCGAAATGTACATCGAGAGTCTTTTTCAGACGTTCGGGTTTCAGCCCGCGCGCCTCTGCCCGTGGCGCCAGTTCATCGAACGCCGCCGCCGGATCGGACGCCTGGTGAAGACGCTTATACGCCTCGTCGCGCTGCGGCAGACCCAGGGCTTCAGCGATCAGGTCGGTGTAATGGATCACTTCGACGCCATGAATTTTCTCCTGCGGGCACAGGTTGCGGTAGCAGGAATGATATAGCGCCGTGACGGCATCGACGCCTTCGCGCTTCGCCGATGCGAACAGATCGTCCACGAGACCTGCGTGTTTTTCCGCCCCGACGAGGCTAATCTGCAGGCCGCCACAATCATGTGCCCACTCGGCACCGCCGGACGCGTCGACCACCTCCAGCCCCGGGATCGCGCCGAGAATGGCGCGGGCAAAATGCGAATCGCGCATCGCCTGTTCGTTATCGCCATGGGCATGAAACATCACCCGGCGCTCGACCCGGTTGCGGAAATTCAACCGGTCGAGATTATCAACGATGAATTCGGTGACATGCAGATAGGGCGCATCGGTCGTCAGGCCGGATTCGGCCAGCGTGTTGTCCATATGCGCATGACAGGACGGACAATAGGTCAGCACCGCTTTGGGCGCGTATCCGTCGAACTTCGCAAATGTCTGGGTCGTGATCTTGTCGGACGCGGCCGCATCGCCGTGGGATTTGTGAATAATACCGCAGCAGGTCGACGGTCCGCCAAGGGCCACGAAATCGACGCCCATCTCGGTGAGGATTGCCGTAATCGTCTCGGCCAGGGCGACTGTCCGCAGCACGTTGCAGCCGAGATAGAGCACGTAATCGTGGGCGGTTTTGTCTTTTTCCGTCCCGTTTCCCCAGACCCGTGCGTCTGCGCTCCGCGTCGCGTCGGCCAGGGGCTCTATGGGACCGAAATAAGCGCCGTAGTCATAGTTCGGCATGCCGCACCCTCCATGAAAGCAGTGTGATACGGGTCACAGACTAGCATGTTCGGCGAATGGTGCATCCGGCGCTATACTGACAAAAACGTTAACCATCCGGAGTGTAATATTCCTCTTAGCTCCGCCACCCCTGCCCATATGCGAAGTGACATGAACTCACCAGATACAGACACCGCCACCAGAACACTTGCCGTCGTAAACCCGTTCGACCTGTCGCCCGTTGATACCGTCGTCGAGAATACGGCTACCGAAATAGAAGATGCGCTGAAAACGGCGTTCGCCCTGTTCCGCGACCGCCCCGGCTGGCTGCCCGAACATGAACGCCTCGGCGTGCTGGAAAAAACCGTCACACTGATGGAACAGCGCATTGATCAACTGATAGACACCGCGATCCGCGAAGGCGGCAAGCCGCGCCGCGACACAAAGGCCGAGATCCTGCGCGCGATCGACAGCGTCAAGGCAACCATCGCCGCACTGCGCACCGATGCGGGCGAGGTTATACCGATGGGCCTGACGCCGGCGACCGGCAACCGCATGGCGTTTACCCAGCGCGAACCCATCGGCGTTGTCGTTGCCGTCAGCGCGTTCAATCATCCACTGAACCTGATCGTCCACCAGGTCGCGCCCGCCATCGCCGCGGGCTGTCCGGTAATCGTCAAACCGGCACCGGAAACGCCGTTATCCTGTCTCGCCTTTATCGACATCCTGCATGAGGCCGGCCTGCCGCGGGACTGGGCGCAGGCAATCGTGACATCCGACAATGCCCTGGCGGAAAAGCTGGTCACCGATGCCCGTGTCGGGTTCTTCAGCTTTATCGGCAGTGCGAAGATCGGCTGGATGCTGCGCTCGAAGCTGGCACCGGGCACGCGCTGCGCGCTCGAACATGGCGGTGCAGCCCCGGTGATCGTGACCGGCGATTCCGATGTTTATGAAGTTCGCGAGGCGCTGCTCAAGGGCTGCTTCTATCACGCGGGCCAGGTCTGCGTATCGACCCAGCGCATCTTCGCCCATACCAAGATCGCCACACGCTTTGCGACCCAGCTTGCCATGAAAGCCTCCGGCCTCGTCGTCGGGGATCCGATGCTGAATGAAACCGATATCGGCCCGCTGATCCGCCCGGCCGAGCTCGACCGCATCCACGAATGGGTGACAGAGGCCGTCGACGGCGGCGGGCAGCTGCTGACCGGCGGCGAAAAACTGACCGACACGCTATATGCGCCGACCGTAATTTTCAACGCGCCGCATGACTGCCGGCTGATGACCGAGGAGATCTTCGGCCCCGTCGTCTGCGTCGATCCGTGGTTCAAGGTCGAAGACGCGCTGGACCGGGCGAATTCCCTGCCGACCGCCTTTCAGGCCGCCGTGTTCACCCGCGATATAGAACGCGCCATGGCCATCAGTAACGGCCTCGATGCCTCCGCCGTCATGGTGAACGACCACACGGCGTTCCGCGCCGACTGGATGCCGTTTGCCGGCCAGCGCCAATCCGGCCTCGGCACCGGCGGCATTCCCCATACGCTGCGCGACATGACGGTCGACAAGATGATCGTGCTGCGCACCGACACGCTTGAATCGCCGCCCGACACCGACCCCGTCTGACACAGATATTCCGCCCCCAGCATTCCCCAGATAAGGACGTCCCATGAAAGCCTCCGATCTTTTTGTCCGCTGCCTCGAAGCAGAAGGTGTCGAACGCATCTTCGGCGTCCCCGGCGAGGAAAACGCCGATTTGATGCTGTCGCTCGAAGACAGCCGTATCGATTTCGTGCTGTGCCGGCATGAGCAGGCCGCCGCTTTCATGGCGGATGCGTATGGCCGGTTGACCGGCAAAGCGGGTGTCTGCCTGTCGACGCTGGGGCCGGGCGCGACCAACCTGGTCACCGGGCTTGCCGATGCCAATATGGACCGCGCGCCGGTCGTCGCCATCATCGGCCAGGGCTCAACCCGGCGGCTCCACAAGGAAAGCCACCAGAACATGGACGCCATCGGCATGATGGAGCCGATATCGAAATGGGCGCAGACCGTGTGGAGCGCCGAGACCGTGCCGGAAATCGTGCGCAAGGCCTTCAAGATCGCCGAGACCGAAAAACCCGGCGTCACGGTGATCGAGCTGCCGGAAGATGTCGCCAAGGAAGATGTCGACAAGCACGTCATGGCGCCAAACGTTACGCGCCGTCCCGCCGCCGACCACAAAGCAATCCGTGCGGCCATCGATGCCATCGAGATGGCGGAAAATCCGATCATCCTTGCCGGCAACGGCGCGCTGCGGAAACGCGCCGCTAAACAGCTGCGGCGTTTCGCCCACAAAACCGGCATCCCGGTGGTCAACACATTCATGGGCAAGGGCGCCATCGCCATGTCCGACCCGCATTGCCTGTTCACCATGGGGCTGCAGGGCCGCGACCATGTGAACAAGGCATTCGAGAAATCGGATACCGTGATCACGGTCGGGTACGACCTGGTCGAAATCGCGCCGATCTTCTGGAATCCCGGCTGCGACAAGACGATCATCCATATCGATTTCATGCCTGCCGAGATCGATATGGATTATCCGGTAATGGTCGATGTGGTGTCCGACCTGGCCGATGCGCTGTGGCAGATCAATGAAGGTCTGAACGAGCGTTTGGGCGCCAAGTTGCCGCTCTATGACATCAAT
>Ga0307985_10002211_pt1 | contig 10946 bp, 11 predicted proteins | sample EllFjometageno80_FD_203155 | JGI IMG/M metagenome (GOLD analysis project Ga0307985, IMG submission 203155) | Marine microbial communities from Ellis Fjord, Antarctic Ocean - #80 | ecosystem: Environmental > Aquatic > Marine > Unclassified | place: Southern Ocean | collected 2014-10-09 | reverse complement strand
CCAGCGGGAGGGGGGGGGGGAGAGAGAGAGAGAGAGAGAGAATGCTTTTCGCGGCCTCGACGTGTCACATCGCCCGCGTTGCACTCGACACCCCCGGTGCTACCTGACAACTGTCGCTGATTCATGATAAGGTTCCCCCCCCTTGAGCGCCACTAACCCACTCACAGATCTGGACTCGTAACTGGGGATCACTGTACGCGTCCGACGCCCCCACAACTTACCGCGACAAGATCGCCGCCCTCGAATCCTCCCTCGCGGCCTGCCCGGCCCAAACCATGGCTACCAACACCATGTTAAGTTACATGGGTGACAAGGCTTTCGATGAACCGACGTGGCAGAACTTTGGGAAGAAAACGTTTGGGAAGTTCGAGAGCTTTGGGGACTTTGGGGAGAAGTTGGATCCGAAGTATAAGCCGGCGAAGAACTAAAGGAAGGAAGGATTGACGGGGGGAAGAAGGATGGAAGGTGTATAGTATCGGTAAAATTAGTGTGTAGAATTGTCCAACTGAGCCTACCCTACACCTAACTTATTGTCGCTCGTCCCTGCTACTAGAAGAATCCCTTGAGGCTAAGCCCATTCACGTACAGCACGAGCTCCTTCTTCTTCTCCTGCTCTTCGGGAGACTCGGGACGGGGCTCGTGGAGGTTCTTGAAGAACTCGAGGTGGCTGCGAGGCAATTGCCTCGCGGGGGGCGACGGTTGGGCCATTTCGAGTGCGATCTCGCCGAGCTCGGCGCACAGCGTTTCAGACAAGTCCAAGTCGGCGATCTCGTCCTGCGCCTTCCTCTCCTGAGTCTCCTGCTGTAGCTTGAGTGCGGCGGCTGTCTCCTCGGCCACCTTCACGCGCGCCCGAGCAAGCGACTCCTCCTTCATCGTCACCTGCTGCTCCACCCACGCCTTCTCAGAACGGACTCTCTCGAGGGACTCGTGCTCCTCCTTGACGCGCGCTTGCGTAGCGACCTTTTCGCGGTTCGCGAGGTCCTTGGATTGGCGCTGAAGAGCCTGCGACGCTTCCTGAGCCTGCTCCTGCTCGGCGCGGCTGGCCTTCAACGCCTTCTGCTTCGAGCGCTTCTTGACGCGCTTGTTCTTGCTGGACGAGGGGGGGGCCGCCGGGGGAGGTCGACTCTGCGTCGAGGAGCTGCAGCAGCTCGATCTCGTTCTTGTTCGCCTCCTCGATGGCGGGCTTGAGCTGAGCAAACTTGATGTGCTCGGCGGCCTTTTTCGCGAGCGGGTGGTTCTCGATCGGGAGCTTCACCAGGCGCACGAGCTTCTCCTTGTCGTTCTTCTGGAACGCGGCGGTGCACGTCCTGAGCAGCGACACCACGGAGTTGTGGTTCACGCGGCTGAGGCCGAACGTCTGCGCCACGGAGAGCGGCGTGTCGCGGTACCCTCCACCACGCGAGACCGCAAGCAACGCCTTGGGGTAGTGGCGCACGAGCAGCTTGATCGTCGACAGGTCGTTGCTGGTGGCGGCGACGAAGTGGAGCGGGAGCCACGTGCAGAACTGCGAATCCACAGTGGCCGGTAGGGAGAGGAGGTGCGGCGCGCCAGGCTTGGACTTGGTAGCGACGCGGATCATAAGATCGAGCAACAGGAACGGCGCGCCGGCGTGCGTGACGTGGTGAATCGCGCACAGCCCCTGGTCCGGGTGCCGAAGCTGCTCGCACCCCTCCTCGTCCGTCACGTGCGCGAGCAGGTTCAGCGCGTCGTTCCACGCGTACTTGATGCAGAGCGAGTTCAGGCGTTCCACGGGAGGGGGGGCGTCGAAGAGGTTGTTGGGGTAGGTCACGTGCAGCTGTCCAGGCTTCATGCTGTTCTTGGGGTTGTGCGCGCGCGTCAGGCGACGCTCCTCGTCGCGCCACTGCGCGGAGAGGGAGGTGGGGGGAGCGGGAAGGGAGGACTGGGGCGAGCATGGGGAGTCAGACAAGAGGGCGGAGTAGGTGCAAGCGAGGCCAGGCACTCCTCCGATGCCCCCCGCGTCGGAGACCAGGGCGGAGTAGGTGGCGGCGAGCTCGGCAGACATGGGACGGTGGTGTAGGAGTGGGGAGGTGGAGAGGTGGGGAGGGGGGAGTGATTCCGGGGGGCGTTGAGAGTGAGTCGGACGAAGTGAGCAAAGTCGAGTGCCCATAAAAAAAGCAGAGCTCCTCGTGTGAGTAACCGCTGCTGAAACCGCGCACGTTCGTGACCATCGTAACTCCCCGGCCTTCACTTATAGAAGAGAAGAACCTGGTGGCCTGCGTCACTAATTTATCCAGCCCTCAATTGACGGTAGATCACACCCTTGACAAGATACTGCTCTACAAGCTACGGCTCTACAAGAACTGCTCTGGGTTCACAGTCTTACGCTCATTGTTTTTTCAGATGTCCGCCTTCCCCTCCAACCCTCCCCTCCGCCTCGGCACCAAGCTCATCCACGTTGGTTCTGAACCCGATCCGCAAACAGGCGCAGTAGTTCCCCCAATCTCACTCGCCACAACGTTCGCCCAGCCCTCCCCCGGCTCCCATCTCGGCCACAACGACCCCAACTCGCACGGTATGGGCTACGACTACGCGCGCACCTCCAACCCGACTCGTGGCGCGTTCGAGCGTGCCGTGGCCGCCGCCGAGTCGGCCGAGCACGCCGTGGCGTTCTCGTCGGGGTGCGCGGCGATCAACGCTTCGGTCCACCTTTTGACGCCTGGGGCGAGAATTACTAGCGTTGATGATGTGTATGGCGGAACGCAAAGGATCTTTTCCATGATCACGCAGCCGCTGCACAGCATTTCGGTCGAGTACGTCGACTTCTCCTCCCCCACCAAGCACACATTCGCGTCTTCCTCTATGATCTGGCTCGAGACGCCCACCAACCCCACGCTCAAAGTGACCGACATCTCCCTCATTGCCTCGCTGAAGCCCGCAACCTCCCTCCTCGTCGTCGACAACACGTTCGCGACCCCGTATTTCCAGAACCCACTCTCGCTAGGCGCCGACATAGTCGTGCACAGCGTGACAAAGTACATTAACGGGCACTCTGACGTCGTGATGGGGGTTTGCTTGACGAACGACAAGGCCGTTTACGAGAAGCTGAGGTTTCACCAGGTGAGCAGTGCCGTACACATTTGTGAACAAAGGAGGAAGGCTGAGTGAACAAAGGAGCGAAACGCGCGTCCTGTGGCGTTCCGAGAGTTGCCGTTCAGCGCGACGAGCGGTCTGCTCGCTCACAAACCCGCAGCTCCCCTTCTTTTCTAACACCTCCTCCTTTAGAACGCAGCCGGCGCCATCCCCTCCCCCTTCGACTGCTACCTCGCGCTCCGCGGCCTCAAAACGCTGCACGTCAGAATGGCCGCCGCCGCCAGCAACGCCATGGCTGTGGCAACGTTCCTCGAGTCGCACAGCTTGGTGGACAAAGTGCTGTATCCCGGCCTCGTCAGTCATCCGCAGCACAAGCTTGCCGCGACGCAGATGTCTGGACCAGGCGCCATGGTGACGTTCTATGTCAAGGGAGGCGTTGCGGAGGCCAGAACCTTCCTGTCCTCGTTGAAGGTCTTCGCGCTGGCCGAGTCGTTGGGCGCCGTCGAGAGCTTGGCGGAGAGTCCGGCGATAATGACGCATCAGAATGTGCCGGTGGAGCGGAGGAAGGAGCTGGGGATTGACGACAGGATGGTCAGGCTGAGCGTCGGACTGGAGGGCGTGGACGACTTGATTGCGGATCTGGACTACGCGCTGCAGCAGAGTAAATAGCTGCTATCCGCCGTGCACTGGCCGAGCTGTTCCGTTCGCGTGTTCGTGTGGTTCGCTAGATCTGAGATCAGCCTGTCTGACTGGACATTTGTGCCCTGTAAGTTGCTAAGGAAGTCGTTAGGCTGGTAACAAGGGGACACCTTCGAAGCACCTTCATCCCCCCCCCCTCGCTTGGCTCCCTGATCGCTGCCCCCCCCCCATCCCCCCCACCCTGCTGACCCCTCTTCTTGTCTTGCAGTTCCAGTTCCAACCCCTATCAATGAAGTTCTCCCTCCTCGCCCTCGCCCTCGCCGCCTCCACCGCCACTGCGCGCCCCTGTGTCACTTCCCTCCCCAGCCAAGTTCTGGCCGACATGGGCGACGGCGACGAGAAGATTGTTACCATCGCCAACGGTGAACTGACATTGGCCCAGAAGGAGCCTCTGTGGAATGTCACGGCGACCCTCGACGACGACTGCAGCGCCATGATCGACTTTTCGAAAAGCGACAAACCCGGTTACCCTCCGGTGCCCCTCAAGGTCGCCGTCTACCTCGAATCCTCCATTGACACCACCATCCTTGAGTACACCGACCCTTCAGCCACCCTGAACCCGGACTCGACGTACCCGCTGAACCTCTGGACCGCTACCACACCGCAGCCTGCCAGCGCCCCCTGTCCTTCTTTTTCCGAGATGAAGTTCCAGGACATGCACGACGGCGACGTCAAGAACGTGTCCGTCGACGCCGAAGGCACCCTGACCATGGGACAAGACGGGTGGACCATCTCTACCAAGGTCGACTCGAAGTCGTGCCAGGCCACCGTCGACTTCTCCAAGTCCACCAAGCCCGACCAGCCGCCCGTCCCGCTTCTCGCCACCGTCGTCCAAGCCGACGACAAGGTCATGCTCGTCTTCACTGACCCCAGCGGCGAGTTGAACACGGACAGCGACTACCCTTTGAACATTTGGGAGGGGCTCGAGGGCGTGAAAGTGAGTGTATCGGAGTGCACTAAGGAGGATATGTGCGTGTTCAACGACAGCGGGGACACGGAGTGCTGCAGCAGCGGGGAGATGTGCATCCAGGGAGTTGGCTGCAGGTGCTAGAGCGGGAGCGGCGATCATCGAGAGGTCTATGACTGTATAATAATATAGTAAGGCCGAGGGATTATCACGCTAAACGAACGCTGAAACGAATGAACCTGGGCTACCTGTACCTAGCTTACTTTGCTCGCGCTTATACCGGGGGGCGAGGCTGCGGATGAAGACAAACAATACGAGCTGCTGCCCGCCACTGTGGTTTGAAGGGGCGAAGTTGGACAGAGTGGCGCGTGTACGACGGGCCCAACGGCTGAACGGCAATGAACAAAGGTTTGCTCTATCTAAATGTTAGAAGCCAAACTTCGCCATCAAGCCACCTCCGCCGACTCCTCTATCGTCGTACCTCCTCAACACGTAAACGATTGCTGGCAAATACAGCACGCTGTCCAAACACCTCGCGACCAGCTCTAGGTCCACCGTCTCGCTCGTGAAAAGCATGGGAATCAAAGCGTCCACACAGCCCGCCACCGCGCTTAACAGCAGCTTGTTCCGGTCCCCCTTGTCCCCATGCTTGTGCTTGAACACCTCCACCAGTATACATCCCATCGCGAACAACACGCCGAACACGTAACTATAAAGCGACACACCGTTCACCAATCCTGTCACGGTACACAAGAACTGAACTGCCGATAGAACGGCGGCGAACACAGTACAGTTTTTCACATACGATGGCGCAGCGCCTTGGCCACCGCCGGCGTAGATGTTCGCGCCGACGGCGATGTAACTGCATCCCGCAATGCCAAGCACGCTCGTTCTAAGCTCAGGTTGGTCTGTAACCAGACACTGAAGGATATGCATTGATAGGTAGACTGTGTATGACCAACGGAGGCGGCCGCGGGGAGGGGGGGAGGGGAGGTGGAGGTGGATGAGGGAGAGGAGGCAGGCGAGGAGCCATATGAGGGAGGAGAGGGGGAGGGAGAATGTTAAGGTTGCCATGGGGATTGATGGGGGGGGGGGGGGGGGGGGGGCAAGTAAACAAGTTGCAGTAGAAGGGTCGGGGGTGTGCGGGCAAAAGAACGTTAGGAGCGTCCTGACACTGCAGGAGGTCGTTCCAAGGTGGTTTGTTCAAGCATCTTTGTATTCAATACAGTCTATTATCAATCACTTCTACCTCCCCCTCTCAGCGCCCCAAGATGGCCATCAAGCCGCTCATTTCGTTCTGAATCGACGAGTCGCGCCTGTTCGTCACCTCCTCCTCCTTCGGTCTAGCCGTCTTGCCCAGGGTTTCGTCCACCACGCCCCTCTCCAACGAGTTCATTGGCCCGCTCATCTCGGTAGATATAGCAGCGTCCCTCGAGGAGTCCATGCTCTCCGACGCGGCGCCCCCGCTGCTTCTCCCCGTCGTCTTCAACTCAAACAACTCCTTGTCCTTCTCGTCCAGCTGCTTCTTCCACGATTGTTTCTCCGAGAGCAGCTTCTGGTTGTGCTCGGCCTTCAGTTGCTTCAGCATCTTCTCCTTCTCCTTCACCAGATCGGCAATCGCCCGGTCTCTTTCAATTACAATGCTGAGTGGCGACGGGTTAGAGAAGCAAGAAAAACAACGCGGGCGAGTTGAAGGCGGCGTTGGTCTACGTGTACGTGGCGCTCGCTGAAGGCGGCGTCTGTCTGCTCCATCGCTCCCCTTTATTCACACGCCTTCTAAGTTCAGGGCAAGAGGCGTGTGCCATCCGGGTGAGAGTGCGGCGCTCGCATGGGGCACTCACATGTCCATGTCGCGCTTGAAGTCCTCCTCAATCTTCGCCACGACCTTCCTCGGCACCATCTCCCCGCCCGCATCGACAAGATCTCTCTCCTTCTGCTCAATGTCCTCGATGATCCGCCCGCTTCCGAAGACGGGCTCCTCGTTGGTCTTCACCTCGAGCACCACGTCGCCCATCAGCAGCGCCACGATCTCATCGAAGTCGGGCCGTACGTCTGGATCATCGTCCCAGCAGCGCCAAATTAGCTTGATCAAACTCGGATAGAACTCCTTCGGCAAGGGTGGTCTCCACCCCTGCTCCACGTTGAAGTTCAACGAATTGAGCCCAACGCCCGCTCTGCTCCGCTTCTTCATCTTCTTCACCAGAGCGTCGAAAAAGAAGTTCACGATCGTGTCCTGTATGCGCATCATGGCCACCAGCACGATTCCATAAGAGTACCTGCGAGAATAGAGTGAGCGAGTGTGCACGCAAAGCTAGGCGGCGCCACACACATGAGCTCGCTTCGCTCGCGCTACTTACGAATCCGCCTTCGTGCTGTACCTGTCGTTCCTGATGATTTCCGGGCAGATGAAAATGGGAGTTCCCACGGCAGTCATAGTCATGTTCAGCTCGGCAGCTCGCGCCTCGCCAAAGTCCGTGAGCTTCAACACGCCCGCTTCGGTCACCAGCATGTTGTCGGGCTTAAGATCTCTGTGCACGATGCTGTCCTTCCACACGTTCTCGTTCTCGTCAAAGTAACGCTTGTGGTGGAGATACTGGATCCCGAGCGCCGCCTCTGTAGCCCACTTCAAGAGCTCGTTTTTCCACCCAATCTTCTCCCTGAACGGCTTGCCCCAGTCTTGCTTCAGCCTGTCCTCCAAGCTGCCGCCCGACACGTACTCAATCAAACAGCCGAGCATCAGGTCGTCCCAGCAGACGCCGATTAGTGCCACGCAGTTGGGGTGCGTTAGCTCCTTCGTGATGAAGCACTCGAATCTGAGCGAGTGTTAGAGGCGGCGCGAAGAGAATGGGGAGAGTGAGTTTTGAGCCGGTAGCTTTGAACCTCGCTTCACTCTGCGCTCGCTCGCCTCAATTACCTGAACCTCTTGACATTATCTTCATTGATCGCCAGCAGCTGCTTCACGGCAACCTGCTGCCCCTTGTACTCCGCCAAGAACACCTTCCCCATGCCTCCCTGACCGAGCAGCGTCCCGATCTTGACGTCCTTCGAGTCCACCAGCACGCGCTTGAGCTCATCTGCCCTCTCGTCGTTCTGCTCCTCCATGGCTCGCTGCATCACCAACAGTTCAGTGTCCGAGTGCTTCTTCCTGCGCAACGACTTCTGCAGATCAACGTTCTGAGCCTGCAGCGCCGACTGTAGAGCCTTCAGCTCCGACTGCTCGTCTTGGAGCTGTACGCGCTCGGAATTCAGGGCACTGATAGCTTTCAGCGCCTTCTTCTGGTGGCGCTTGTACACGCGGTAGAAGATTAACGACACAACTAGGAGGACTCCGGCGACGATGTTCCCGATCAGCACAAAGTCGGGCCCGGCGTCCTCGGCTGGGGGAGACACCTTGATGAGAAACGGCGAGTTCGGCAGATGGGCAGATGCAAAGAGCTTTCCTTCGTCGTTCGCGAGCACGAAGCCGATCTTCACCTCGCCAACGTAGTCCAACGGGAATTCGACGTCGGCCGTGTACGTCGGCGGGGGGAGGTCGACGGCGTTGGCCGCGTCGCCGTTGATGACAGCCTTGATCCTGTCGGAGTCGACGACAAGGTTCTTGTACTTGTCGAACGCGAACACTTGGAGGGTGAGCGGTGCCCCTTTCGAGGGATCGAAGAACCTGCACGACGAATGACGAGCGAAGCGAGTGTTAGCAACACTAGCCACAGATGCGTGAACAAAGTAGGGCCCACACACAGGTGTGAACAAAGGCCCACACACATGTGTCAACAAAGGCCGCGCTTCTGCTTCGGCATCTTAGTCTTGGCACCTTCTCTTGCTCGCTTTTCTCACCTGCTCTCCTCGCTCTCCAGAGAGTGCTCGCAGGTGTCCCTGTGGGGAAGCCCTGGCGCGACTTGAAAGAAGAACGGCGAGCCGCTGACTTCCGCCTCGGTGTTGTTGTGGAACACGTGGAGGGAGTGGGAGCCGGCGGCGGTCTCGAGTCGCGAGACTGAGAAAGTTGAAGAGGGGGGAGGTCGGGTGAGAGGGCTTCTGTTGGCCCACTCGTCGTCGAAATCGAGGTAGCAGTTGAACTTGTCGTCGGAGTGGTTCGTGGGGTTGGAGAAGGCGTCAAAGGGCTCGACAGTGACCGTGAAGTCGTCGCCAGCTGTGACGGAGCCGGAGAAAGACGGGACGCAGAAGGCGGGGTCAGTCGCGGCGGGAACCACCACGATTTCGAACGGCGAACCCTTGAATTGTTGATCGTTCAAAACGCCATCGCTGAGGGACGCGACCCACGTGCCTGCGTACGGAAGTGCGATCTTGGCGAGCACGTCAGACTCTTTCGTGACCTCGCCGTCGACGATGACATCGTACTCCGTGCCGGTGATCTGCCCAGTTCCCTTCACGCGCAGTCGGGAGACGTCAGTCTCAGCTAGAGCGATCTCGTTGTTCGAGTCGTCCACGATGGACAGAGGAATCGTCACGAGTTCCCCCGCGGTGACCGTCCCCACCGCTGCCGCCATCGTAGACAGCGGAGCAAAGAGGCCGGGCCTGATGGCCAAAGCGACGGGGTCCTCTAAAAAGTTGCGCCTCTTCTCGACGTGGCCCAGGTAAGAACGATCGAAGGCGAACGCGTGGATGATGGCGTTCGTTCGGTCGGCCACGTACAGCACCCGCTTCTCTTCGTTCACAACAAGCGCGTACGGGTCCCACGAAACTCCCTCCGGCTTGAACGCAAACGTGGTGCAGTCCGATGTGTGCGTCGTGTTACTGCTCCCCAGGGAGCACTGGTAGACGCGCCCTCCAAGCGTGTCGAAGCGATCGGCGACGAAGAACGAGTCCACGGATCGAGCAGTAGTGACGCCCTGGAAGTCAGTGCCGCCGCCCAGCACCTGGCCGGGCATCTCGCAACTTGAGTTCGGCAGGCACAGCCTCTCTACTGTGTTGGCGTAAGTCGTGACGAGAATTTCGTCGTCATCAGCCCCAAGCGCGATGTACCGCGGTGGACTGGATACCGCAAGGGTCCCGCTGTGTGACCCGTCGAGCGCGTAAACACGAACCTCGCTGTCCGCTTGGCTCGCCACTGCAATGAGTTCGCGCGATGGGATGTAGAGGAGACCAGTGGGGCGCTCCACGGTGGCAAAGAGGCCCTCATACACCCCCTCGACGCTCATGCGGACAACCTCACCGTTGTCGAAGTTGGACAGAATGAACGACTTGTCGTCGATGAACTCAATGTCTGCCGGGTGATCAACCTCTCCTTCTTCCTTGACGAGGCGGTACTCGCTGTCGTCGCTGTTGAACGCGACAACCAAATCCCCCGAGAAAGACACTGAAAAGAGGTTGGCCTTCGTCGTGTAGCAGTCGTCAACGGACGTGCTGGTGGACCCGCCGAAAGCCTGCTCCAAGTGCGGCGGACAAGAGGTGCACTGGCCCTCAAGCGCGAATCCTGACTCGTGGTACGTGTTGGGGAGGCACTCCGCCTGCTGCCCGCTGTACAACGAACACTCGATCGACATCGGGCGCGAGACGGGAGAACCGTCCGTCGCGCACATCCATGACGAGTTTGTAAATACGAACGGGTGTTGAAGGGATGCGCTCCCCGTCGCGGTTTCGCTTGCAGTGTCCCCGCACACCGCGCCGGTCGCCCAGAGTGCCGTCTTCTTGATGTAGTAAAGGTACAGCTCGATTTTCTCGTTGTACCAACCGCACGCGTGCGGACGAAAGTTGCCGGAGACGGCGGTCTCGACGATGGTCCCAGCGCTCGCAGCGCAACCAGCCACGCTGACACGAATGCAGTCCGTGGGGGGCGGATAGCAGAAATCAGAAGTTGATGTACCTTCGAACTCGGTCCACGGTCGTTCGGGGGGGCACGGGGAGCATTGGTCAGCGCCCGAGGAGGAAACGTAAAAGCCCAGAGCGCAAGGCGTGCATGTCGCGGCTCCTACTGCTCCTTCCGTCGACGTCCCTGGCGCGCACGAGGTGCACGTGTCGGATGCAAAGTAGTCATTCTCCTTGCCCACGTCGCACTGCTTGCATTCGTCGCCGTCCTGGTAGTTTCCTACCCCACAGCCACACTCGGACGAGCCGGGTGGCGCCCCTGTGCCGACACTGCACGATTTGCACGACGCCGCAAGCCACCTGCCGGGGTCGGCGGAAGCCTTGTCCTGTTCACACAGCGTGCAGATCGTGGACGCGCTGGTGGTGGAGTAGGAGCCAGGGGGGCAGAGCTTGCAGGCCCTGTTTGGGATTCCGACAGCGGCGTTGGTCAAGTAGTTGCCGGCCGTGCACGCGCTGGTGGGGGAGG
>Ga0307985_10002210_pt1 | contig 10948 bp, 6 predicted proteins | sample EllFjometageno80_FD_203155 | JGI IMG/M metagenome (GOLD analysis project Ga0307985, IMG submission 203155) | Marine microbial communities from Ellis Fjord, Antarctic Ocean - #80 | ecosystem: Environmental > Aquatic > Marine > Unclassified | place: Southern Ocean | collected 2014-10-09 | reverse complement strand
AGCATCCAATACCACAGCGGCTCTTCGCGCGAAGTCTTCCTTCCCACCCCACGGCACAACCCTGGCCTCCACGACTCCGTCTTCCCCCCCTCGACCTCCGCACCCCCTTAAATATCTACATCTGTTTGGGTATAACATCGACTCTCTCAGTCCAACCTCCCTCAGTCACATCTCTCTAAGTCACATATCAACATGAGTGAAGGTCGCGCCTCCCCTTCGATGTCCGGACCCCCCCGGACCATTCGTCCAACGTACTCTGCCGACGGCCTCCCACCCTTCGTTTCCCCCTCAGCCGAGGCCAAACCAAACAACAAATATATCATCCCCTCAGGCGCAACCGTCTACCTAACAACACACGTCCAACTAACCCCCGAGTCCGAGCAAAAGATCAACACAGTCCTCGTCTGCAACAACACTGGGGGAAGTTGCGACGGCGCCAACGGCTGTGCCGTAAAAGTCAACCCGCACCGATACACTGACACTGCTCTGTTTATAGTCGTGTATAGGTAAGGTCAAGACGTTGAGCGCCCCATTCAGGAACGCCAAGCCTCGCTCTGATTGCAGCGTGGGCTGGTCGGCGGTTGTTCAGCACAACTGGCGTTCGTAAACAGCGCGGTTGGTCGCTCATGAATCAAAAGAACTCTCGTCTCGTGAGCGACATCGGCCGGGTGCCTTCAAGCGCAATCGCGGAGATCTTTGAGCGACTGCGCGAAGCGCGAAGCACACGAGCAGAACAAGTTAATCGCGAGCTGAACATCGCCGATCAGGGGGGGGGGGGGGTCGATCTGAGCTTCCCGAGCCTCACCTTCCGCTGTCTGTGAGCTCCTTCGCTCACGCCGCCTTTTATATTCCGTTGTTCACACTGTGTTTGAGGCGCTTCCCTCGCCTCACCTTCTGCTCTCTGTGAGCTCCTTCGCTCACGCCGCCTTTTATCTTCCTTTGTTCTCACTGTGTTTGCGGCAGATGCGACGGGAACAGCAAGGTCACGTTGGCGAGCGACATTGCCAAGGCTAAACTCGCCAAGATGGAGACTCGATCCGTCCGCAACCGCCGCAGTTCCTTCGGTGGCGGCCAACAACACGGTCCCGCCATGAACTCGTCGTTGGGGGCTAGTGGCTCGACCGACACGCGCAGCGATCTGGCGTCGACGCAGCCGACGAGAGACGACTGGAGCTTGAATGAGACGGGTGTGCACTCGCCAACTTGTCTCAAGGAGGCTGAGCTGCGCGACTACGCCGCCGCCGAGGCCGACTTTGGCGAGGTGAGCACGCATACGCGCGCTCAGGACGCATGTTCGCTCGCCGGTCATGCACCGGTCATTCACCTCGACTCGCTCGCCGCCGCTCGCTCTGAACCCACGTTCCGCCAATCGACACGCCTGCTTAGTGCGGTTCTAGCGTTTCTCCGATCGCAAATCGCCCTCAGCTGCAGCGATTTTGCTGCTCTGCATTTCACCCCTTTTGCTTAACCGCCGCTCCCCTTTGTTCGCACATGTGTATGGCACTCATGTATACGGCACACATGCATATGGCACACATATACATGGCACACATGTGTATGGCGTAGTTTCTCACACACATGCGTATGTGAACACATCCCAGCCTCTCCGCTTCGGCTCCTACGTGAACCTCGTGCACGCCACCTCCCTCAAGTTCCTCACCAAGACCTCCAAATCGGCCAACGCTGAGCCGCAGTGCCAGGCCATGTCGCTACATCCCGTGCCCACTATTGACGCGTACTTCCGCGTCCTGCCGCAGTTCAAGTCGAGGTCGCTCGGCGACCTGGTCTACGTCGGCGACACGATCTACCTGCAGTGCTGCGGTGGGGTCACCGCCGACTTCTTCCTGCGCGCGACGCCCAAGTTCACAGTCAACCCGAACGAGGACTTCGTTGTGGACAAGTTTGAGCAGCTTGCTGAGCAAGAAGAGAGTGGGAGTGACAGCGCCCTCATCCCAAAGAAGACCATATTATCGGACCGCGAAGTTAACGCGTCGAACGCCCGCTCCGGCTGGAGCTTCCACATCTTCGCCCCTCTTCCTCCCCAACCGTCCCCAACTGCACCAGCAATCCCCAATATATTCCCTTCTACCCCCATCTTCCTCTACCACCCCGAGTCCGAGTGCTATATATCGCACACTATCGCAACCAGCAAAATCGGCTCCGCCATCCGCCTCAAGGAGCACCCCGACAATGTCAAAACCATCTGGAAGCTCGAGCGCTACCAACCCAGCACCTGCTGGCAGGGCGGACCGCTCCACTGGGGCGAACAACTGCGCCTCATGCACGTCCCGACCAAGCTGTACCTCGACGTGAAGCCTCCGGACGATCACGTGAACAAGTACGCGTGGCCGACCCTCACGCAGGTTGGCTGCAGCCTAACGCTCGAAGCGAGCCGCGGTGAGGCGGGCCCGATGAGGTGAGCAAGAAGAGGACGTTTTGCGAGAGAAGGAACGACCGGCGAACTGGGAGCGACCAGCGAGGAAAGCGCGGCCCAGCAGTGTGCTGGGCGTCGAGCACCGAATCGAGAAGCGAGACCACGGAGCGCGGGCCAAAGGGGGAGTGGCGCGCCTTCCCCCGTTCCTGGGCCGCCTCTTACCTCATTCCACTCCCCCTCCCATATTCAATCCTGCGCCAAACTCGCCCATGCTAACTCACGCTTCCCCTTTCCCCTTGCCCCCAGGCTCTCGGAGGCCATCTTCTACCTCAAGACCAACCACCCCACCAACCCAGCCCAGCCCCTGTACCTCATCCTTTCCAATTCCAAGAACGTCGACGCCGACTGTCTGCACCGGTACGACGGCTCGGAGATCGTCGACAACCCCAACAGCCAGTACGTGGACCTCGCGGAAGCCACTTCTTCCTCCGCCCCCAACGAGGACCAATCGCCGCGCAGCATGCACAACGGCACAGTCCTGCTCTTCTCCGTCTCAAAGAACCTCATGGACGCCATCTCCATCAAGTCCGTGGGATCGCTGGACCTGGAGCCTGCGCTGGACGTCAAGTCGCACATCAGCACTATTCACGAATTTCTCAGGCTCACGGCGGCTAAGTTCCTCCGCGATGGCAAGGTCAGCGCCTCCTCGATCTCCGCCATCGACCTGAGTCCGACCATCAGGTAAAGAAACGCGTTTGAGCACGAGTTTGTGCAGTTTGAGGCGGCGCCGCTCAAGATCCCGATTACTCGCTGACCCGCCCCTCGTTCGTTCGCGCTGTGTGTTGCCTTTGTTGGCACTGTGTGCTGTGTGGGGGGGCTTTGTTTACCCTGCTTTTGAGCTAACCCAACACCCCCCTCCTGTGTACGCTCCGCCCAGGTTCCCCCCCCATCTCCTGAAGCTCCTCCGCGACACCCTCGTCAACTTCGTCATTGCGACCCACGACGTGTCGCCCTCGACGATTCCGGCCCTCCAAGACGCTCTCCGGCGCAAGCGGCCACTCAAGGTCAAGCTCGACGGCCGCCCCAACCTTGAGGCGCAGGACTTTATGCGCCGGTCCCACTTGATCGACGCCATCATGCAGCTTATCGCGTTCCCCCAGCTCCTCGGCATCACCCTCGACGAGCTTGCGACGTCCCTGTACGCGGAGATTCGCCAGCTCCTCATGCTCTGCTACAAGCTCCTGTTCTGCTGCCTCAACTCGGACAAGGTAAAGGCCTACATCTGTCTCGGCCGCGTCTTCTGCAACCTGTCCATCGCCAAGACGCACGGAGCATCCATCAACTACCTCCGCGAGCTGGAGGTGAGTGTCCGACCAGCTCTGTTGAGCGAAGCGCGAGCGAAGCGCGAGCGAAGCGCGAGCGAAGCGCGAGCGAAGCGCGAGCGAAGCGCGAGCGAATCCAGAGCGATAAGTGAGGGCAGCGCGGTCTTAGTCGTCCATCAAAGCGCCTCCTTTGTTCACACTGCGTGTGTGGCGCTCACCCTAACCCTCACACTGTGTTTGCGGCAGAACTCGACTCTCGACTCCTTCGTCGCGTCCCTCAAGAACCGTTGCACCACCTCCTCCGCCCCCGACTCGATAGACCACCGCACCAAGTGGATCGACCTCATGGTCTCCCACCTGGGTTTCGAGCTCGGCAACGCCGAGGTGCTCTCGTCGCTGGTCCGCGACAATGTGTACCTCTTGGAGACGGTCGTGAACGAAGACATGATTCAGACCTTCATCGACCTGATCAAGTCCAGAGGCCCGCAGTCGCGATTCCTCAACTTTCTCAAGGTGCTTTGTTCCTTCAAGCAGCTCGACGGCACGAAGCGAGGCATCACGCAGAACCAAGAACTTCTCATGGACACTATCTTCAAGCCGACCACGAACTCGGACATCATCATTGAGACTGCCCTTGAGCTCAACCCCTCCGAGCTGACAAACTCCACCTACAACTTCATCTCCGAGATCCTCTCCACCTCGCCCTCCTGGTCCAAAGACAAGAGCCTCGACGTCGCCAAAGACGTGCTCGGATCGGATCTGCTTGCTACAAAGTTCCCCTCGATCATGGTGTCGTGGGCCGCGGTCAATTTCTGGTTCCCTGGTTCCGGGTCGGAGTTCGGTCTCTTTCACCACCCCAACGCCATCATGTCGGACCAGGAGTCGCTGCTCCACAACATCACCGCGGGAGACGACCATAAGCAGCACCTTTTCTACAGGTACGATGTGCAGTCTTCGGTGATTATCGCCCCCCAGCACCGCTCGAGAACCCTGAATCTCGACAGGTCGACAGGCTCCGCGGGCGACTCTTACGACGATACGAAGAAGCATTCGACTCCCTCCTTCAGTGATAAGTCCAACAGCATCATTGAAAGTCTCCGCGACTTGATCAGCTACTCGCACAAGGAGAAGAACTCGTGGATTGATTTCCACAACGAGATCGCAAAGTGCCTGCACTGCGACTCGCCCAAGGACCTTGTTTCCAGGACCATGACGATGAAGGACTTCAGCAAGATCTGCGAGAACTTGCAGCTTGAGAACGCCTTCTACGGCTCGACCGCCAACGAAGAGCATTTCTTTCGCGAATGCCTCATCATGGTCCCTCCCGACGCCGAAAACCCAGTCCTCTCCGGCAACGCCGAAGACATCATCCAGAACCTCATCAAGTGCATCACTGCACCAACGCACGATCTTCCCTGGGTCAAGCTCGAGGACATCGCGTGGACGCTCGATCCCAAGTTCATGTCGCCGACATCTCACTGGCGCAACGACTTTAACAACGCTATCCACCGGGCTGAGAAGGCCAAGGGTGGCACCGATGCCGATGAATTCGCCCAGACCACGGCGAAACAGCTCCGTGAGCGAGTAAGCACGCGCGCGCTCACTTTCTTGTGCATCTACATAATACCTTTCCTCTACTCACCCCCGCCTCCTCCTCCCCCTCCAGCTACTCCGCAGAAACATGGACTCCCTCTACCACAAGGTCCACTGCAAGACCGCTAGTTGCAACGGCGGCGAAGAAAGTGACTGCCAACACCGCGTGAAGCCGGAAACCCTCAACAAGGTTGACAGGATGTTCAACCGGAAGCAGGAGATCGCCGAGTTCTACAACGAGAACCTCGAATTCGTCGCTGAGATGTGCGCCGATCGCTCCAACAACTGCATCCGCTACTTCCAGATGCAGTACTCCTTCAAGATGCTCTTCACCGGGATGCACAACTCCTCTCTGCCTTGCGACATTCGCGGCGCCTTCACCAAGCTCATGACCTCGCTCTACATCGACCGCTACCCTCACGAGCGCATCCTCTCTGTCCGCTCCCCCTTCTTCTTGGAGTCAGAGATGGACAGCATCATCGTCAAGGGCGTCAAGCTGCGCTCCTTCGACTACAACTCCCACAAGACAGAAGCCGACACAATGCGACAGCACGACCACCTCCTTTCCATCTACATCCCTGAGGCCAAACACAACGTCCGCGAGTACTTCAAGAAGATGACGGCTGACAAGTTCCTTCTCGTGCGGGACTTCGTCGCCAATTTTTTCGTAGAGAACGAGCACGTGGACATCTCGAACCAGTCGTTCCTGTCTCTCCAGTCTTCGATTCTCGAGATGCTCCACGAGCTTCTTGACTACGGCTTCTTCGACTCCATGGACTCTCTTCGCAAAATCGCAGAACCTCTCGTCAAGGTGCTCGACAGTCGCAGCCGCTCTCGCGCAGAAGCTGCTGACGGCGGCAACTACGCCACTATGACAGCGAACACGGTCGACTTCGACGATGAAAACATCATGGGCGACCCAAACCGGTCCCGCCACAGGCGGCGCTCGTCTACGAATACTAGGAACAGAGCTCGCAACTTCTCTGACTCCGACGACGATGGCGACGATGACGCTATATTCGCCTCCCACCGCGGGAACCGTCGACACGCCTCCTCAGCCGCGGGCAGCCGTACCACGAAAGAGGCAAGATCCACTCGCAACGACATACTCGGCAAGGAGTCGGGGGATCCGCTGGTCATTGCGTATGAGCACGAGAAACCTCCCGAGGTACTGCCCAAGTACAAGCTCACGAACGCGAACTGGCACATCCAGGAGATGAAGGTCAAGCTCTGCACCATTCTGAAGCTGATTAAGTCCCGCAACGAGGAGATCATCCTGGCCGAGATCATGAAATCTCTCTCGCAAAACCAGAAGAACATCATACACTTCAGCTCGAGCCGGCGGCGGTCCTCCATCACGCTCCAATCGAGGAAGATGGCGGACAAGAAGCTCTTCAACAAAAAGGAGCTCGACGCCTTCAACGACAGCTATCACAAGTATTATGGCGCGGTCAACGTCGTTGCTCTCGGTGATCGCGTCAAGAACATGCTGGCTGCCCACCCCGTGTCCACCACAGGGGCCAAGATCCACCCAACCTCCGAGGAGTCCCAACCCGACGACTGGTCGCCAGACAGCAACGGCAGCAACCCTCTGGTCCGCCTCTTCGTCCGAGCCTCGTCACAGAGCAAGAACCTCGTCGACTTCAACGAGATCATCAAGCGGACCTTCTCCCAGTCGAAGTTCAAGTCCATGGACGACCCAATTGACGAGATCTATATCGACCTGCTCATGCACGAGAAGCCTGAGCTGTTCGAGGCTGCCCTTGGCCTGCTTTGCCAGCGTTACTTCGTGAAGAAGGCGGTGTACAACGACCTAAAGGTCATCACCGTGGTCGGCACGCTGCAGAACGAACAGAACGCGGCGCTCATGGCCCAGATGAGGCAACTCGGCAACGACACGATGAGTTTCGAGCTCTGGAAGGACACTTTCAACAAAAACGCGGAGTCACCTGGTTTAGAGTTAGAGGCCAGGCACAGCAAGAACTTTGCCCGCTCTGTCAAGACGCTCTCTTTCCTCTCCCGCCTCTGCGGTATCTACGGCGGATTCTCCATGCCCGCAGGCTCCGAGATCCCTGTCGAGTCGGCGCTGTCCGACATTGGCGATCTATCCTTTGCCGCCGAGCTCTTCAACAAAGAGCTCTACGGCCTCGACACGGCCAAGTCCAACGTGTCGGTCTACTGGCACTTCCTCTTTCAGTCCTGTGCGTCTGCGTCCACGTCGGAGGGCCACCACCTTCCGACCATGCTCGGTGTGAGCGAGGACGTCACAGAGGACCACAAAGACGTCGCGCTCGTGGAGGACGACAAGTTTGTCGTGTTCAACAAGCTTATACGCGTCCACAACTGCGTAGACGTTTGCATGCGCATCGTTGATGTCCCGTTCGACGAGGGCTCGGTCGAGTCAGATCTCTGCGGGGGCTGCAAGCTGGCCATTCCGCAGCCTCACTACGTCATCCACATGGGCAAGAACGACGTGTTCTCCCAGACTTTCCCGTGCCCGTGTCCCCACCCGAATTGCAAGACTACGACGGTGCTCAAGAAGTCGCACACTGAGCTGTTCGCGCTTAAGAGACGCGTCTTCATGACTCTCGAGCACCTCGCGCTTGCCGATCCCGTAACGCGGGTGCGCATCGCTGAGAAGCTCCCGCTGATTGAGTCGGTCATGTTCGACGGCCTGGGCTCGTTCAGAACGTTCTTCGCGGTCGCGTCTTCGCCAGCAGAGATGAAGAAAGTGACCTCTCACCAGCTGCTCAGGGTCATGAAGGTCATCGAGAAGCACTACTTGGCTGAAGATTACCAGACCGTCACCCTTGCCCTCCGCTACTTGCGTATGCTCGTTCGCTACAGGCCCAACAAGACCACGGAGGTACTGAGGCTGTTCTGCGAATACACCTGCGTCGGCACTCCCGCGAACTTCCGCGGCTTTCTCAAGAAGGGCTGTCACGCGACCAACTCCGAGCTTCGCATCATGGTCAAGAATAACACTATCGACATCGACTCGGTCCAGAAGCGCATCCCTCTACTCCAGGTGCACACGCTCAGTTTCTTGTTCCTCTCCGAGACCTGCAAGGGTCGTTCGATCGCGAACGAAGTGCGGGTACAAGAGCTGCTCGGCCTGGATTTCCTGGTCAGCGTCATTTGCGACAGCGACGAAGTCTCGGATGTTCTGCCCTTCTACAACGGATTCAAGCTAGCGGCTGCAAGATGCCTGATCGGCGCGTATTTTACTACTTCCATTCCCATCCCTGGGCTGAATGTCCGGCCCAACATGCCGCCCATGTTCAATCAGTTGAGCAAGACAATTGAACTGTTCCGAATTGAGGAGAAAAGGGGAGCGAGTGTATCGGTAGAGGGTACTGATTTGTTGCAACAGCACAGTTTGAATTCGCGGGCCCTCGCTACCCGGTTCTGGATCTACAAGGGTGTACTCCCGCTACTCGCCTCATTCTTTTCCGCTGACGGGCTGTGGGACTCGCGTGAAGCCAACGGGCCGTTGAAGGCTGCTCATAAGCAGATGGACAAGCAAGTCGGCGAGCTCTACAAGGACGACAGGGGCAAGGCGGACCATTCCCAGTCTTGGCAGAGTGTGGCGCGCGACCTCAATTTGAAGAGACACGACGAGGATGGGGAGCATGACCAAAATGTTGGCGCTTTCAATCTTCTAGAGGTTAAGACTGATTTTGATAAAGCGACGAACGCCGACTTGAAGGAGCATGATTACAAGGCGCCGAAGAAGTCTGAGCTGCAAGATACGTACTCGTCGTTTATGTCCGGATTGGAGATGGAAGGCAGCGTTCTGCAAGAGTTGTTTTATGCGGACGAGATTTGTTTGGCTCAGACGCTTCTGGGCGATGCTTTCAGTGATGAGATCGAGGGAGAAGAGGGCGACGAAGGGGTGGACGGGGAGAGGGTGGAGCAGAGTGCTAACGAGAGCGTCGGCGAGGAGAAGGCGGTGGAAGGGGGGGCGTTCATCTCTGGAGGAGGGACATTCGTCGCAGGAGGGAATGTCACCCCTTCCCCCCTTGTCAAAAGTAGGAAGTTGGGAGGAACTGTCCAAGGACATTCCCCTGCTGGAACTGTAAGTTGGGGGAACCAGAACCAGTTGCTGGCCGATGCCTCAGAACAAGTAGATGAAGAAGAAGAAGCTGGTGACGAGGACGAAGTCGAGGTCACGTTTCACGACATCGCAGGGAGGATGGTGCGGTACATTGAGAACAACTTGGCTAAGCAGCACGCGGGACAGGTTATGTCCCAGACTTGTTTTGACACTTGTGTCATGAACTTGACCCTCTTGCAGCGAGTGTTCGAGATCGTCGCCGACCCCAACAGGTCGGTGGGGCAAGGAGAAGGAGAAGGGGGGAGCGAGGCGCAAGGTGAGATTGGGAAAGTTTTCTACCGGAGAAATTTTGCGCGCACAGATTGCGCTGTTTCCACGCTGTCCACGCGTTTGTTCGCTCGACTACTAACCCTCTCGCAGGCCTCGCTAACAAGCGCTTGGTCCGCCTTCAGGACTTTATGGGCCGGATCAACACCATGGCCGTCTGCGCGAACATCGTTGCTTCGTTTTCTGACACGAAGATTGCCAAGGGGGCGATCGTTCTAGCACACTGGATGGTGAAAGGAGGCAACGAGAGCAATCAGACCAGGTTCTTGCACTACGCAAACAACCACGAGCAGGCGCCCCAGTTCTTCGAGAGAGTCGACAAGATATTCGAAGTGGCGTCGGAGCGAGTTCGCCCAGGCACAAGGACTAGCGAGTGTGACGAGTACTCTCTTTTGCTGCACATCATTCCTCTGCTCAAGGAGCTCAACGAAGGCCACCGCACCGCCCTGCAGTTGTTCATGAGTCGCCAGGTGCGCTCGAGCAACGCTTCGGCGTCGACCAAGCACACGTCGTTCAATTTGCTTAAGCGAGCGAGCATGTTCATCCTGGCCGTAACTGCAGACGAAGTCGAATTTTCGCGACACTGCGACACTGACCTGGTCATTTGCGTGACCGAGTTGTACAACTTCATGATCGAGGCCACGCAGGGACCTTGTCGAGAGAATCAAGACACGCTGCTGTGGTCGAACGTCGTCACGGCGACGCAACGCGTATTGGCCTCGCAGCTGGCGATCGAGAGAAAGGTTTGGGGGCTGATTGTGGTCGGGACCGAGAAGAGCGGGAAAGAGAAACTGAATGCGGATACCGAGGCGGTCGTCAACAACAGCGGCCTTGCGAACTTGGTCTTGACGTTCAAGCGGCTGAAAGAGATGAGCATCAAGATTCTGCTGAGTTTGATGGAGGGCAGGAACGACACTGAGGCTCACGAGAGGATCATACGTGAGCTGAACACCGATTCGCTTGAGCTGAGGTTGAGCCAGCTGTTCAGCAGATGGACCATGCTTTGCGAGGTCGGCATGAAGGACAGCGAGTCGAAGCACCCGATGCTCACAAACCCGTTGTTCAGGAGATACATGCTCGACGAAGCATGGCTCGACGAGGGCTTTGACATCATGGCGCTGTTTCAGTTTCTAAAGGAGGTGGACCAGGAGCAGGAGCACGATGGCAACGTAAGCACCGCTGGCATGATCATGAGTGAGGAGGTGTTCGACGACAAACACTTTTACGAGCTCGAGAGTTTGCAGAACAAGCTCAAGATCGAGATGGAAGTGCTCG
>Ga0307985_10002208_pt1 | contig 10953 bp, 3 predicted proteins | sample EllFjometageno80_FD_203155 | JGI IMG/M metagenome (GOLD analysis project Ga0307985, IMG submission 203155) | Marine microbial communities from Ellis Fjord, Antarctic Ocean - #80 | ecosystem: Environmental > Aquatic > Marine > Unclassified | place: Southern Ocean | collected 2014-10-09 | reverse complement strand
ACGAGGGAGAGGTCGGACATGCTGCTTTGAAGCGTCGTCATCATGTTGGCGCGCATGGTGATCAGACTCGCGTGTCGAGTAGTCGCGATGGCATTCGTGGCTGCTTCAGCATCGTCGAGCACAAATGAGACCGGCGATGCGCGAGCTGACACATTGACGATCGCCGGCGGCTCTTCAATCGGACTAAATCCAGCCGCCTCCGTCTTCTCTTCCTTCTCCTTACCGACCGCCAACGCCTCGGAAGCCAGCACATCACTTCCTGGCGGAAGATCTCCCAGCGACTCCTCGCTTTCTAAGCCTGCTTGGCCTAACAAGCCCTCCAGACCCCCCACAAAAGCAGGCATATCACTTCCTGGCGGAAGATCGCCCAGCGACTCCTCGCTTTCTAAGCTTGCTTGGCCTAACAAGCCCTCCAAACCCCCACTAGCGATCGCCGGCTCGGTGCCCTGCTTCTCGTCGTCTCCTCCAGCTGCTTCGGCGACCAGAAAGGTCTCTAAGAGACTCGACGACGCCTTCACACCTCCCTCGGCGCTCTCCTCGGCACCCAAAAGGTTCTCAAGCGTGGATCCCCGTCGCTCCTGGTCGCTAACCGCGCTGTCGGTGAGGAGCGACGCAGAACCCATCTCGCCAGAGAGCACAGACGGTTCCCTAAGGAAGATGCCCGCGAACGTGGCAATGATCTTTTCGGCGTCTTTCTCCATATCGACGTCGTAGTTCCTTGTCTTACGCAGCCCAAAGAAAGCGTCCTCTGCCTCATGCCCGCCGTCGGAAGAGAGACGGTTGCGGTTCGCAAAAGAAGTTGTGATGCTGGTGTTGGCCGAGTAGCTGTTGGTGTCTTGTTCTTTGTGAGCGGTGTGGAAATCATCGTGGTCGTCGCCAAGAGCGAAGAAGGAGCTCACCCCCGAATTGAGTTTGCTCGATACCCCGCACGCCGCCGCCTCTCTCAAAAAGTCCAAGGCCCTGCCGTCGTCACCCACGCGCAAGAGGCTCTTGCCGAGCTTGTAGCTGATACGTCCGCGCCTGAGCATGTCCGCGGGTGACTCGATTATGGACATGCTCGCGAGGGACAGTTCTGCGGACGACTCTTCCAAAGTGAGAGACCGCCTTCGAACCTCTCCTTCGTCGCTGTCGTTCTCCTCATCGTCGCCACCCTCGGCGAACTTTTCCGAGACGGGCATGGATCCAGACCTTCTCAGCGTCTCCTCGCGGCGCTCAAATGCCTTTCTTTCTTGCGTATTCTCGTCAAGGCCGCCGATGTCGACAAAGCCGCACTCAGCCAGAGAGAGGAGTGCGATCTGGCCGGTCTCCTGCTCTCTCTCCCTGCCGTCGATCTGGTGCATGCGCTCGATGTGAGCCAGTCGCTGTTCCTCTTCTGCAAGGTGGTTGCTCTGCTTCCGAAGAAGGCCACCACCAGATTCGTCACTCATGCTTCCGACCATGCCTAAACCTTCGTACATGTTACGCATACTGCCGGCAACTCTAAAGTTCTTCTTGCGGGCGGTTTCGATGAGGCACTCGACGGCCCTCTCGAAGAACATGTTCGCGAAAAGGTAAAGCTGGGCAGACATACACCTCTCTCCGATGCCTGCCCAAGTGTTGGACATGGCGAGCCACTCCAACGTGTCTCGGGCGTCGCCAGCTTCTTCGGATTCTTGCTCGTAGAGAGTCTCGAAAACCTTCTCGTAAGCGGCGTTGGCAATCATCCGCTTCTTCTCGAAAGACCCGTCGTGCTCTCCCCACTGCATGAATAGCGTAGCCATCATGAAGTAGAGGTCCAGCTTGCCGACAATCGCAAGACTGTCTAGGCTGATGGCAGCCTGCATGTAAGCTGCGGCTTGCTCCCAAAGGCCGAGCCTCACGAGCACTGACGCGGCTTTGATGTAGAGGTTGCCGAGGTTCTTGTGGTTAGGGAAGGACTGGATCATGTGCCCTAAGATGGCCGCCGCACGCTTAAAGTCGCCCAGAGCAGTGTGGACTGTCGCACACTTCTCCCACTGCTCCAAGTTCACGGCGTTCTCGAGGTGCGTCAGCGCCATGTCCCATGCTGCTGCCGACATTTCCAGGTTGATGCGTTTGGCCCGCACGCCTGCAAACGTCCAGACCTTGAGGTGCGAGTCGGCCAGACACTTGAAGAACCTGCCCATGCCGAGGCTGATGACGTTCTCGTGAGGCTTGGCCGTCTTGAGACCAAAGTTGAAGGCTTTCTGCAGTAACAGGCAGCCGCAGTACGTCATCTGCACGTTAGTGCTGTTCTCTTCGTAGCAGAGCATGCCCATGCGACCAATGACAAACGGGTCGCCCGCGAGCATGTTCACCATCTCTGTCTGAGCGTAATGGTCCCGAGCGAGCCTCCTGATGTTCGCGTGGATGAGCTGCCACCGGGGCTGGTTGACGCTTCTGATCTCGAGCATAATCAGCTCTCGAGCGATGAGCACTTCCTCGGGGCTGTCTTCCGCCAGATACGTCGCGACCGGGCGTTCGATGGGCCCGTCGCACTCCTCCTTAAAAAAGTCGTGGGGCGATCTCCAGTGCACGAGAGCCTTGCTGTACCGATCATTGTCTTGAGCGTGTTGCTCGATGCCAACAGTGAGCGCCACGGCCCGATCCATGGCTTGGATGGCGTCGGAGACCTCGCCGCACATGAACAAGCACTTGGCATAGCCGTACCAGAGCGTGTGCTGGGTCGCTGCTTCGGCCTCCCTCGCAAACGCCTCCTTGTACAAACCCTTGGCGAATCCGAAGTGGCCGCAGTGCTCGCACTTGCGGGCGTAACGCTGCCACGTTGCTGCGCTGGTCAGCCACTCGTTGACGTTCTCCTCGAAGTCCTCGAAGCCCTCATCCTGCAAGCTCTCGAGGACGGTCTGGTACCCCATCTGGGCGATTACGGCCTTAGACGAGTCCGTCTCCTGCCAGAGCTCGTAAACTCGAGAGAGAACGAACTCCACTTCCAAGCGGTTGTAAACGAGCAGGCCTTGCTTCGCCTTGCTCACGCACTCCTTGAGGATGGTCGTCGCGGCGTCGTACTTCCCGAGGAGCTTGTAAACCATGGCAAGCTCGAGTTCTGCTTGCGCGAATAGCTTGATGTTGTGCGGAAACCGGTGCATGATCTGCTTGAAGGTCACGACAGCGGCGGCGTTCTGCCCGAGATACATCTGTGTCCGCGCCAGCTGCATCCACATCTCGACGTCGATAACGGACTCGATGTGAAGCAGAGCAGCCTTGGTCGCTTGCATACTGTCCTTGAGCATCTCCCGCTCGCCCATGATGCCGTCGCTCAGCCAAGCGCTGAACATTGACTGCGCTAGCTTCTTGTTGTACGGGAAGTTAGACACCGCCGCGGAATGGTGCTGGTTCTCAAAAATCTCGTCGAGGTTCTTGTTGTTCTCCTCACTCTCTTCACTCTCGTTGCGATCTAGGTGCGTTGGGCTGGATGGCGCCGCCGACGGGTCAACGAGCTCCCACATGCTGTGCGCTCGCTTCAAGAAAATAGCGCTCGCACGCATGATGTGGCCCTTGGATAGCATGCTTCGGTCGAAGCAGAGCATGCCGAGCGTGGCAATCATGCGCGGATCCTTGCCCTCGTCCTTCAAAACCTTCATCTTATAGAACTGGCGCGCGGCGGCCTGGACATGGTAGCGCAGCTTTCGCCATGGCAGAGATTTCACGGTGATCGCCCGCTCGAGCTCGATGGGCTTCGACGGCCGCTTCCTGGTAAGAACCTTGTGGACGTGTATCTGCCTCATGGGATGCGCCTTGCCGTCGAGGTACACGCCGAGCAGCTGCTCAATGGACAACGCAATGTCGTCCTTGAAATGAGGCTTGGGGTTCTTCCACGCCTCGAGCGTTGCGGCCAACTGCTTATTCTTGGGATCTATCCTCACCGCCTTTTTGAGCTGGCGGATGGCTTCGCCCACGTTTCCGCAGCGATACTGAGCCTTGGCGAGGCCAAAGATGAGCTTCGCGGAGTTGCTGCCGTCTGGATCGCGGTCAACGGCTTGCCTGAACAGGTCGATGGTGAACGTGAAATGACCGCCGATAGAGCACTTCTCGCCGTAGTCTCGCCACGTAGAGCCCTGATGCAGCCAAGTCTCGACGTCGGGCAGGTCGATGTCGCCCCTCTCCTTCTTCGCTTGGAAGCACGTCTCGTAGAGCTTCATGGCGACCGCAGTCTTCTCGGGATCGCCTTCTTCGGCGCCCCACTTCTCGTTGATGCGAGCCTCGATGAAGACAAGGTCGCGGCTCGAGTAGGGATTGGGCACGTCGCCCTTCTCGTGCACCTGGGTCAAGTAGTTCACGGCCTGGTCGAAGCGGCCGAGGTGCGTGAGAATCACTGCGGCCTGCAGGCAGATACGACTGCCGTCTGCGTAGTTGGGAAAATTCTTCATGATTGTGCCAAGGGTCTGAGCAGCGCGCTCGCTCCTGCCCAGCAGCTGGTTCGTGTAGGCGGCCTGTACCCAGCACTCGACATCGATGGCGTTCTCCATGAACTTGAGCGCCTCTTCGTACGCGTCGCAGGACTTCTCGAGGTGAAGACGTTCAGCGCGAAGGCCCTCGGCGAGCCATGTTCGCATGTGCGTCGCGGCGAGCGCCCGCCAGAACTTGCCGTCGCCTTCGTAGCCCTTGTCAGCTGCGATGGTGAGCAACACGGCAGCGCACCGTACCATGTTCACAGTGCCACCCTGGGTAGTCTGGGCGCAGAGCATACCCATCCTGACCATCTTCTCAACATCGTCGGGGTTTTTGATGAGCTCTTCCTTGAACTGCTGCCGGGCTGCGACCTTGACCTGGCTTCTGAGGAGGTTCCAGCGCCGCTTGTTGGCCTCCGAGAAGAGCCGCGTGATGGCGTACTTGAACGTGCCCTGCACAAGCTTGTTGCCCTTCTTGCCAAGTTTAGGGTTGGGCTCCAACTTGCGATGCTGCGTGTCGGTAGACGGGAACATTATGTCCTTGCCGCTGATGACGACACACCCTAGAAAGTCGCCGACGGACATCGCGTCCATGTCGTAGATTGAAACGGTCATGTTCTTGTTTCTGTGCTTCTCCTTGATGGTGAAGGGGAACTTCTTCTTCCAGACGGGGTTCAGGTCATTGTCGATGGTCTTCGTCCGCGCGACCTCATCGCCGTTGAAGTGCAGGATGGCAACGGGGTCGCTCGCACCGAACATGTCTGCCTTGGCAAGGTCGTGGGCCGAGATGATGCTGATCTCGACCTGCACTTCTTCTTCACTCACGCCGTCCTCCTCGTCCGACTCTGAGTCGAGACCGTCTACCGGGGCGGCCAGGAAGTTCAACGACAGGGTACCTTTCACGAGCTTGTTCTTCTCCCGAGAAAGACCGGGGTCAACAGTGAGGGTTTTGGTGAGCTTCTTGTTGTGCTGGAAGGTTCGAAGCTCGGCGTTGGTGAAGTCTGCTTGTCCCAAGAAGTCCGACTTCTCCTTGTCATCTTCGTCGAAGACTTGTATGGAAAGCGTGTTGGTGGCACCGCTGATAAACTCAAGCTCGAAGTGCTCGTTGGCCCAGAATGGGTTGAGCGTGTTGTCGCGCGTCACGGTGCGCCCGATGATTTTGCCGTTGAATATAATCTCGCAAAAGGGGTCGCTGGCGCCGATGAGGTCCGCCTTCGCGAGGTTCTTGGCTTCCATGATTTCCAGGATCACGCACCCGCCCTTGGAAACGTCGATCGTGCTGTCCGCCACGTCCGCACCGTACGGCAACGGGCGCGCACCAGTGATCTCCAAGATGTGGACCCCCTGGGCAAACGCGACGTTGGACCGGAGACATTCCAGGGCGGCGTTGTAGACTTGGGACACGGTCGCCGCGTAATTTCTTGTGATAGTGTTGAGCTTCGAAAGGGCGCGCATCTTGGTCTGCCGGTCGATGGCGGTGCCGAGGAACTCGCCCACGGTGTTGAGAAACTCGGGCACGCCCTTCTCTGGGTGCTCTTCGTCTTGCCGCCCCTTGCCCGAGTTGTCGAAGGAGTCGATCGCCAATATGCCGCGAACGAGATTGCCCCGCCGCATCGGCACGCACACGTAAGGCCAGCCCTGGATCCGGACGTCGATGAACATGTGTACGCCCATCGCCTTCGCGGCGTTCTCGTTCCTCACGGTGACCATCCAGCCGCTGTCGATCGCCGAGAACGAGACACCCTTGCCTCTCTTCAGTCGCTTGCCGAGCATGCAGGATTCGTGCGAGGCGCCGATGTAAGTAATGGCGTGGCCGCCGTGCTCCAGCTGGCCGCAATAAATGTCCGTCTTCTCGAGGGGGACTAAAGCTTCGTTGATGGACTTCTGGACGAAGTCTGCAATCTCCGTATCCCTCCAAGAGGCGCAGATGGACTGGATGTTCTCGATGGCCGTCTTGCGGGCGTTCTTGCGATGCTCTCGACCGCGCACGCAGTTGAATGTAAGCTCGGCGATCTTCGCGAGTTGATCCATGAACGGTGCGTCCTCGGGCCACAGCGCGTGCATCTGCCGCTGCACCACGCAGACGAAGTACGGCGTTTCTTCCGCCGCGTCGTCGTCGCCCTTCTTAGAGAAGTCAACGTCGCGGAACTTGCACACGACGAACTCCGGGCGCTTAGCAATCACGTACGAACACGCCTCCGAGAACTGCGTGTTGACCGCATCAAGCACCGACGGGAACATGTTCTGCGAGTTGAGGAGAGGGGCTTGGTCCCAGTCGGATTCGATGAGCACTGATCCGCCCCAGTGAGCGCGCTTCTTGATGACTCCGAGGAGCTTCATCTGCGCCGCGTCGGCGAGGGTCTCGGGGTTTTCGTCATTGTCGTCGTCGTTTAAGTTTCGAGCAGATCTGGATTTTGCCGCCACGCGCGCCTGCATCGCTCGTACCTCCAGGGCCGCCGAGATGGCCATCGTACCCGTGATGTTGCGCCGCACTCTGTCTTTCTTGCTCATTTTGGAAGACGCAGAGGAGGATGACGCGCGGTCCGACCGCTTGCCCTTGTCCATGGACCTTCGAAGGGAGCGCCGGAACGTTCGCTGCTGCTCGGAGAGCTGCGGGCGCACCTCGTAAACGTCGATGGCGTGCGCGTACAGAACGCACTCGATGACCGTCTTGACGCACGTGTTGATAATGGTGGTGGGGTTCACGGTCATGTCCCGCGTTAATTGGGCGAAGTTCTCGAGGGCGTTCGTGATGCGCTGCTCGAAGAGAGCCACTCCGAGCATCTCAGCCGATGACTTGATGTACTGCTGGATGCCGTCCTCGGGCTGCTTCTCGTCGTGTCGGCCCTTTGGCATGGACTCGAAGCCGTCCACGGAACAGAAGCCAAGCACAGTCTCGCCCTTGGCTAGGGCGCACGAAATGAAAGGCCAACCGTTCGGTCGCTCGTTCTGGGGGAAGTTGTGCACTTGATCGCGGTCGGGCCAGCAAACGACCAGTCTGTCGCGGGTTACGCCTGCCTCCTGGGGAAGGAGAGGGGAGAGGGCGGGGGTTAGATGGGGAAGGAGGGGGGGAGGAGGGGAGGAGGGGTTACCTTTCGTTTGGTCACATCGTACAGCACGTCGTAGCAATCAAAGCCGAGGTTGCGAATGACGACAGCCCTGAAGAAAAGCTTGCCGTACTTGACGTCCACGTCCACGCCAACAGCGAGCACGTGTGGCTCAACGTTCGGCTTGGGTTTCTCCATGGTGACGACGACGGTCGAGTCGAGAGACTTGAACGTAACGCCCTTGTTCTGGGGCAGGACCAGGTTCTTCATGTTGGAGAACTTGGAGGTCGCGACGTATTTAGCGTCTTGGCCGCCGGGCTCCAACATCGAGAGGTAGATGTCCGCCTTGCGGAGGGAAGACGACATCTCATCGACCGTCCACTGCAGCAAGTTAATGGGGAGAACTCGCCGCCATCTCGAGCACAGCTGCTTGATCCTCGCTAGCGACTGCTTCCGCTCCTCCCTCCTCTTCTCTCTGAACCTCACGCACTCCACCGCCGTCCCCATCTCGTTTGACAGCGCGTCGACGAACTCCTTGTCCCCCGTCCATGTCGCGCCCATCTCACTGCGCGTCACGACGAGCGCGAACCAAGAATTCGGCGTTGCCCCAATCTCCACCAGGTTATCGTCGCTCCCCACCTTAAAGTGCACGTCAAAAAACGGCGCAACGATGACGTGCTCGTTGTCCATCATCTCGAACGCCGGGATCGGCACGGCGTGAGCGTGCGTGTGCAGCTGTTTCTTAATGTTGGATACCTGATTCTCCATATCCGAGCTCGGCGCCGTTTCGGCGTGTTTCAGCCGTCGCGGCGGCGAGTCGGAGGAGCGGTGCGTTATCTGTGCTTTCGGGGCCACGCTGAGGTCCGACCCGACGCGCTTCAAGGGAGACTTCGGGAAGAGCTCCCTGTCGGCGTTCGCCCACGTTTGCCGACGGTGCACGGCGTCCCCGGTGTCAATGTGCGACTGGTTGTTGGCGATGGCGTCGTGGAACAGCTTGAGGTTGTGGTCGGTCAAGTGCCTCAGGTACCGCTGCTGGGTGGTGGTTTTGACATTCTGGTTGGAGTCCAGCTTGGCAATAGAAGTGATCCTCCGATCCTTCTGCTTCGGCTCCCCCGAGATCTCCCACACCTCAATCTTGGCAGCCGTCATTACACTGTCGCGGACCGCCCTCATCGCGTCCTCGTAGATGTCTAGTACAGTTGTGTTTGTGTCCGTGGTCAACCCACGGAGCTGGTCGAGCGCATTGACCTTGTTGATATGATCCATCGACTCCCCCATGATTTTTCCAACCTCTTCGAGGAACTTTGGCATCCCGTCTGAAAGAACCGTGCGACCGCCGAGCTGCTTCGGATCGACCTTTACTATCTTGTTCATCTCGTTCACGTCAATCTCGCTCTCCAGCAACCCGTCGTCCCACTGGATCGTGAAGGTAGGGCCGTCCTCCCGAGGTAGACCGTTCTTCGTCCTGCTAACTTCGGTGATGGTTCCTCTGACGATCGGCGCCGCGACGTCATCGGGCCGGACGTTCTGGGGGGGATGTGTGAGCCACAGCAAGAGGGGGGGTCACATTTGTGTGTGCGTGTGTCCAGCAAGAGGGGGGGTCACATATATGTTTGAACGAGAGCGCAAGCGCGTGCGTGAACCAGGGCGCACGCACACATGTGTGAATGAGGGGGCAGCGAGGGAGGGACGCAATGTGTGCCGCTCAATCGTGTGCCGCTCAAACGCGCACCGCTCCTGACAATTGTATGTATAGTGTGTTCACAAAGGGTGTCTTTGTACTCTCTTTCGCATGTTCACTTGGCTTGTTCGCGTCGGGGGTCACATAGTGGCTTACCTTGGGGGGCGACGGCGTGCCAGTGTAGTCGGGGTGGTCCTTCATGTTGAGCATGGGTTTGTCAGCGAAATCGTCCGAGGTGGGGAACTCTAGAGGGATCTCGGTGTCGATCTTGCCACCTCGCTTCCCAGTCGGCATCGCAACTTCAACTACCTCCTTGGGTTGCCGAGACTCCCGACCTCTCCAAACCTTCACCTCTCTAATCTTCTCGTCGTCAAACCCCATGAACGGCGCCCACCTTTCCCTAAACGCGATCATTCTGCTACTATCATCGCTCAGCGACTGTCCAACGTGAAAGCTGTCGACGGTGAGTACGCCGAGACGCAGTGAAGTGGGTGCTGCGAGGGGGACGATGACGGCGGGGAGGCACGACTTGCGCCCGATGAGCTTCAGGGGGCCGAAGGTGCCGTTCTGCAACACACACGTGTGAACAACGGGGGCACCACGCACATGTGTGAACAATCGGGCACCACACACATGTGTGAACAAACACGTGCGAACAAAGGGGGCACCACACACATGGGGGCGCAACTCGTGAGAACAAACAAACTCCTTCTCCCGCCCACCTCCGCGCCACTTCCCCACCGGGGATGCTTATCTCGCCACTGTTCTCGCACGGTCGATCTTGAATCTTGTGCGGCGCTCTCACCTGCAGCGTGGTGGGGACGCAGTTGGGGGGGCAGGTGGGCGGCGGCGGGGGGGCGAGAGAAGCCTTGCGACCCGTCGTTGAAGTGGGGGAGGAGGGAGTGTCTGCGGGACCAGGCGGTGAAACGTAGGGTTTCGCAATCACTGTTGTTGAGGCGTGAAGTTCGGGCTTCTTCGTAGCGGTAGGGGAACCCCCCGACGAGTCACCTTCGCCCTCATTAGCAAGGGCGGCAAGGTCGGCGTCAACAGGATCCGTATCAATGCAGTGGAAGCTAACTCCCTCCGCTGCACTCCTCCCAACAACCTTCCCCTCAACATCCGCCAACCCCCCCTGCTGCCTCTGGTATTGCAACTCCGTCGCGCCGGGCTGCAACAAGCCCACATACACGTCGCACCCTCTCAGCACGGTCGCGAGCTGCTTCACGGACTCGTTCAGCAAGAACTGCACGTCGCAACGCCGCTTTGCGACCTCGCACATCTGGCCGAGGCGCATGAGCGCCGTGCTCAAACTTGAGTGCTGCTTGGCTTGGAATTCGGTGGACACGTCGTAGACGCGGTTCAGGCTGGTGGAGGTCACGAGGGAGGCGGCGCGTTGGTAGCGCCGGCCCAGGATGTCTTCGGGACGGAGGGGAGGGGTGGGTGGGGGAGATTTGGGGGGCGGATAGAGAGCGGTAAACTCCTTGAGGATGAGCGATTTGGAGATTTTGTGCTGCAGGGAGGCGGTAAGAGAGGCCAGCTTGAGGGCGGCGAGCTTGTCGGCGGGGCTGACTAGCTTGGATTTGGGGCTGGTTAGCTTGGGCACTGGAGTGCCTATGCTGGAGGGTTTGCTAGTGCTGTCAGGTTTGCCGGCCTTCGTGGCTTGGAGTTGCGAGGCATTCACCGACTTGGAGGAGGCTTTGCGAGGAGCCATACGTCGTGTAAGGGCGACAAGAGAGGTAAGAGAGGTAGGGAGGTAACAGAGGGCCTTGGAGTGTCGATCAGAGGCTCAGAGTTAAAGGATGGGATGGTTTTGGGGGGG
>Ga0307985_10002205_pt1 | contig 10966 bp, 10 predicted proteins | sample EllFjometageno80_FD_203155 | JGI IMG/M metagenome (GOLD analysis project Ga0307985, IMG submission 203155) | Marine microbial communities from Ellis Fjord, Antarctic Ocean - #80 | ecosystem: Environmental > Aquatic > Marine > Unclassified | place: Southern Ocean | collected 2014-10-09 | reverse complement strand
GACGTTTTTGAAAATGGAGTTAAAATAGTAAATATAAAGCAAAATTATTTTCAATTTAACAATCAAATAAATAAAAACATTAATTCTTTAGATAGTTATGTGGGAATTGGTATAAATTATGAGCTTAGCCATTTAAGACCAAAATTTGATTCAAACTTAGTTAATAATATTTTTGGTCTAAAAAAATATAATTTTAATACTATTGAAATTAATGCAAATTATACCTATAACAGTTTAAATAAAGTGTTCTTTCCAACAAAAGGAACTTATTTTAAAGGATTGGTAAGCAGGGCTATATATAATGCTATTTACTTGGAGCCAATAGATGAAAACAGCCCTTCAATTGATGGTTCTACCAATGGTTTCTCAAAAGTTAATTTAAGTTTTGAGAAAAGATTTGGCTTTGGTAAAAAGATGACAGGAATTGTAAAAGCAACTACCAATTTTATTTTTGAAGATACTTTAGAATCCAACGAGGTTTCGTTTGATACTTTTGGTTATGCTGGAAAATATTCTCTAGGAGGATATATACCTAATAATCGCAACAATAGTTATTTGTTTGCAGGATTGCATGAAGATGAGCTTACCGTTAATCAATTTATGAAATTAACACTAGCCCTACAATTTACTCCAATCAATAATATATATGTGGTTCCCCATGTCAATATCGCATCTGTTGGATTTACCAATTTTGACGATTATATAGAAGATGCTTTTCTGCCAAAAGGAAACTGGGAAGATAAAAAGGAAACCAGTATGCTAATGTCTGCTGGAGCTACTTTTTCATATAATTCTTTATTAGGTCCTGTTAATTTTGATATATCTTATGTAAATGATATTGATAAACTCAGACTTTATTTTAGTGTAGGCTTATTATTTAATTCATCTAACTAATAATTATTACATGTCTGAAAAAAGTAAAAAAGGAATGTTATTGCCGCCTGCAATAGGATATTCTTTTAAAATAGTTTTAGATTTAATTAGAAAGAATAAAATTCAATTAAAGTATGTTCCGAAGTTAATTGCAATAATTATTGTGAATCTAATTAACTATCCTTTTAGAAGCTATGAACGGTTATTTATTAATCCCAAGTATTATAAAAAAACAATTGATCAGGCTCCAATTTTTATCATCGGTCATTGGAGAAGTGGCACTACTCATCTTCATAATTTACTTTGTCAAGATCAGCAAATGGCTTATGCCACTACCTACCAAAGTGTATTTCCAGATACTTTATTCAATAAATTAGGGCGATTTCTATTTAGGGGTTTTTCTACTCTTTTAATACCTGGAACTCGAAAAGGAGATAATGTAACATTAGGGGCATCACTTCCGCAAGAAGAAGAATTTGCATTAGGTGCTAAAACTCCAATTTGTTTTTATTTTTTTTGGATGTTTCCTGCCAATATGATTCAATATTATAATAATTTTATTAGGTTTAACAATATAGATCTTAATCAATTAGAGAAATGGAAAATAGATTATAAATTACTTATAAGAAAGGCTATAAAAAACACAAATAAGAAACGCTATCTTTCTAAAAACCCTCCAAATACTGGACGTATTAATGTATTGTTAGAAATGTTTCCTAATGCAAAGTTTATCCATATACATAGAAATCCGATAGAAGTATTTTTGTCTACTCAAAATTTCTATAACAAAATGTTACCTCCATTGCAGTTACAAACGATTAGTTCTGAAGAAATTGATTTAAAAATTTTGGATATTTATAAAAAAATAATGAGTGATTTTATTCAAGATAAAGAACTAATACCGAAGGGAAATATTATTGAAATTTCATATGATGAATTGGAAAAAAAACCAATTAATACATTGAATGAGATCTACACTACTTTGAATATTAATAATTATGATATCGCTTTAAAAAACTTTGAAACGTATGTTGATACCTTAAAAAGTTATAAAAAGAATAAGCACAAAATTAAAAAGAATCAATTGGATATATTAATGAAAGAATGGGGTTTTACTATGGAAAAGTATAACTATTCAATTCCAAATAATATAGAAGTAGTGGATTAATTTTATATGAAAAATTTAATTGTTTTAATATCGTTTTTAGTTTTTCAAAATTCTTGTATGTTTTCTCAGGATGAATGGGATTTAATTAGGGATACTGCCGGGATTAAAGTTTATTCAAAAGAAGTGGAGGGTTATCATTTTAAATCCTTTAAAGCAATTACTACTATTAATGGATCTGTCCATGATTTTGTTTTTACACTAACAGATATACCTAATTTCCCAAAATGGGGACATCAAATTAAATCTGCAAAAATAGTAGAAAAAACAGGGGACACCCTGCAAATCTATTATTCCATAGCAAAAGCTCCATTTCCTTATAAAGATAGAGATGGTATATATCTCAATCGCTTTAAATGGGATTCAGAGACTAAAACTTTAATTATTGAAATTGAAGTGCTTAACGACTATTTAGATCCTAATGAAAAATACATTAGAGTAAAAGGATATGGTTATTGGAAACTATTAGTGGTATCAGAAAATAAAATGGAAGTAACATTTTCAATGCAACTAGATCCTGGCGGAAGTATTCCTTCTTGGTTAGCAAATATGTTTATAGACGGTGCTCCGTTTCATACTTTATTAAACATAAAGAATAGAATAGAAGCTAGTAAAGAAAATAATTTTAAATTTGATTTTATTGATTAACTATTGTTTTAAATATTCAACAGTAAAAATATCATCATCAATGCCTTGGTCAAACTTTACATCTGTTAATAAAATAGAAGTAGAATGTTCTTTTAAAACACTATTCATGATAACCTCTTCCGCATACCAATAGTTGTTTTGCTTTTTATATTTATACGTAGCTAGCTTGAAATACTTATTACTGTTATTAAAAAACTCCATTTTAATTGGATAATAATTAGTTTTATCCATTGTTAAAATAATTTTCGAGTACTTTGTTTTTTTGGATTTTGGTGTTAATTCTAAAATATAAAAATCAGGATTATTAGCGTCGATTATAGTAGGATTATACCTGTCGCCATATGGAATACCACTCATATCTTCTTGTGAAAAATCGGTTCCTGTAAACGCTTGACTTTTGCTTAGTAAAGATATTCTAACTGCTTTTCCAAATGCAGGCATATACAACCATATTATACCATCTGGAAGTGAGAGTGTAGCAATCCCAGCTTGTTTTTCGGGTTTTGTATATCTATATAGTTTTTTGAATTTCCCTTTTTGCTTTAAGGAAGCTTCTCTTTTCTTTTCCTTACCAGATTTATCTGTTATTACCATTAAAACGGAAGCTTCCTTATCTTTAGGTGCAGCAATTAAAAGATCCATGTTTTGTAATAATGATTCCGCGCTTTGAGCTTGTAATGGACTATAATTAAGAAGGATAATAACGATGAAGATTGCTATAGACTTAAGATTCATTTGGATGTTTTTTTTTAGATTTATTTCTGTTCATTAATATTAATATAGAAGGAAGTAATGTTAAAGCGCCTAAACAGGAACTAACCATACTAAGTGCAATAAGAAGACCGAAATATTGGAGCGGAACCATTTCAGAAAAAACTAAGATTAAGAATCCTGCAGAAACAGAAATTACATTAATAATTATTGCATTCCCACTAATTAAAACTGATTCTTGAATTGATTTATAAAGATCTTGACTTTTTTTGTAGGATTCATTAAAATGCGAAATGATGTGTATAGAATAATCTATCCCGATTCCGAGTGCAACACTAGCTACTAATACAGTTGCAATGTTTAAGGAGATTCCAGATAATCCCATAAAACCAAATAGTAGGATGATGGTTGCTATAATTGGTATGGAAGCATAAAGACCGCTTGTCCAAGAACGCAATATGATACCTACTAAAATAATCACAAAAAGTATCGCTATTAAAATGCTTCCTATTTGACTATTTATTAAACTTTGATCCATCGTTATGTCAACAAAGGGCATTCCTGTAATTTCAATTTTACAATCTTCAGAAGAGTTATTAGCTATAAACTCCCTCATGTATTTCGCAAATTCTTTTTTTGATTCATTATCGGGAGATTTAAATTTAGAAATAATAATCCCTTCCGTTAAATCCTCATTTACAAAACGATTTAATACTTCATTCCCTTCTAGTAAAAACCACAATTGCTCTATCTGTTCAATCTTATTTGGTATTCCTCTAGTATTCGTAATATTCAAATTAATTTCAGCAATCAATTTTGCAATTGACATTGAAGTATATACATCTGGGCTTTTCTCCATATATTCAGAAGTCTGAATCATGGTCTTTAAAACGTTAGGGCTTTGCATATTCCCTTTAAAATGGACAAATATTGGTTTGGTACCTCCAAACTTTTCAATCATAATATTTTCGGCTAACCTCGTTGGATTATCCTTTTTAAAATATTCTTGAATATCCACGCTTCTTTTAATAGAAGACATGCCAACAATACTTATCGCAATTAATACCATCCAAAATACCAATATAGTTTTGGGTTTTTTAATTAATAATGCATTGATAGGTTTAAGAAAATAATGTGTTAGAAAAGAATTTTCACTTTGCTTAATTGTTTTTTTGCTTTTATAATGTACAGCTTCCAAAATAGAAGGAACAAAGAAGATAGACAATAGCGATGCAAACAAGGTGCCTAGTGCTGTAAAAATCCCAAAATCAACAATCATATTTAGATATGCTCCAAATATGAAAGAAACAAACCCGATGATTGTAGTGAGTGCTGCTAAAATTAATGGGATTAAAACAAATGCAAGAGCGGTGCTAATTACATCTGTTTTTTTTGATTGACTTACTTTATTAATTCTATTGATTACGTGGATGGTATAAGCACTGCCAATCGCTAATAATATAATGGGAATATTATTCGAAATCATGGACATTTTAATGCCGAGAAAAGCCATGCTACCCAAACTCCAAACAATGGATATAACGGCAATTAAAAGAGGTAATAATACACCGCTTATCGATCTAAAGCTCAAGAATAAAATGAATGCAATTACTAAAAAAGCAAGGGGTAATAAATTTGTTAAATCATTCCTCATTAAATCTGAAATATAGGTTACCAACATTGGGGATCCTATATAGTATAGCTTTTCAGGTAAGTTTAACGCTTCTGTTTTTTTAATTACGTTTTTAGCTACTGTATTAACATCGGAATCATTATCTAAACTGAAGATGATTAATGTAGCAGTTTCATCTTCAGAAACAATAGAACCTTTATACATTTCATTGTTTAAAATATTATTCCTTAATAGTTGAAAATCTTTAGGACTTTCAGGCAGTTCATATTCATCTACTAACTTTCCAATTTCAATCCCATAATCCCCCCCCTTAATATTTATAATATTTGTAAGACTAGAAACAGTTGTTATTCCATCGATATTAGCTAAAGTATCTGTAATGATTTGAATATGTTCTAGTACAGAAGTCTGGTAGATATTATCTGTTTCAAGGATAATAACTCCCATATTATTACCTCCAAAATTCTTACCTATTTTTTTTAATAATTTTGCATCTGGGTCTTCATCTGGTAAAGACCTTACGATGTCAGCATCTATTTTAAGACTTCTTATTTCATTTCCAAAGAAAAGAGTGCCTATTAAAACCAACGCGATGATAAGCCACTTTTTAGCTACGATTCCTTTAGAAATATTTTCGAAGTTCAAATCTTATATTTTTTGAAGAAAATGATATTAATATATTCAATTGCTAATTTACTATTTTTTAATTTTATTACCACAATTTAGGTAGAAGTGCTTTCCTTTTTTTAGGATAATCTTTAAAATGACTTTTATACCATTTATGATGTCCAGCTACTCTTGGTAATAAATTAGCTGCTGTCCATATTAAAAAAGTAGTTGCTGGAAAATTCCAAGCCATTAATGCAAAACCAATCCATTGAATAATCTCACCAAAATAATTTGGGCAAGAGATATACTTAAAAAGAAAACCTCTTGGAATTTTATAACCTATTTCGTTTGATTTTCTAAGGTTAATAAGTATGGTATCGCTAATTTGATTTATTAAAAAGCCACTAATAAAAAGTAGCATTCCTAAGTAAAAATTCCAGTTTTGAAATGAAGAAACTTCATAGTGTGCTAAATTAGATAGAAAATATCCATTTAAGCTAGCATTAATAAAATTGAAACCCAGAGCAGAAAGCACAATAGTAATGGGCATTTTTTTTCTTTTGGTTCTGATTCTAAATGGATATATAAAAGTTCTATTAAAATAATGAACTAGCCAAAGTATGCTTAACATAGCTGCATAATTACTCTGATTGGAACTTAAATAAAAGTAGAGTATTATTAAGAATGAAGGCATTTCCATAAGAAACCATCCCAAATTATTAGGAATTTCTTTACCCCAGCCTTTGCTTAGGTGCCTACCATAAGGCGCTCTTACAAATTGCAATAAAATAAATGAAGATACACCAACTAAAGACCAGATAATACAGCATAAATTGAATGTTTCTAAACTCATAAATTTATTTTTTTCTATACCAAGTTAATAAGTCTTGTATCGTTTCAGTAATTGGTCTAACTGAATGATTTAAGACTGTTTTAGCCTTGGAGCAATCCATTTGATTAGGCGCCAGTTTTAAGGTTATTAAACTTTCCTTTGTAATAGGCCAAGGTAAAGAAAATATTTTTTTGGCAACTTTAATAAGCGGTAATATAGCGATTAGAATAGTGATTGGAATACTTACAAAATATTTTTTTGGGTTTGCAATTTTTGCAATTTGTTTGATGCTGTAATAATTGCCTCCAACTAAATAAATCTCTCCTTGTTTACCTAAACTAAGACTATTAATAATGGTTTGTGACAAATCCCTAACATCTACTAAATTATATCCGCCTGTCGTTACAAATGGCATTTTGTAATTAGCCATATCAATGATTGATTGCCCAAAATGTGAAGGTTTATGGTCTGGAGGACCAATAATAGCAGTTGGTCTTATTATAAAAGCTGCTAAGCTAAGATTTTTAATTGCGTTCAGCACCTTTTTTTCAGCAGTTGCTTTTGTCCAATCATACAGAAAATAATCTTTTGTTTTATAGGGTCTATCTTCGGTATACACTTCATTCTTTTCAGTTTCAATAACTGCAGCAGAAGAGCTTATATAAATCATTTTAACTTTTAGATTCACACAAGCATCAATTAAATTTTCAGTGCCAGTTACATTGATATGGTAAACAAGACTTTCATCTTCATTGCCAATGGAAATAATACCGGCCGTATGAATTAATACAGAAGTATTTTTAAGCAACTCTTTCAAGGTAGTTGGTTTTGAAATATCTCCCTTAATCCAATTTAAATTTGGATGAACTATCGTAGGTTTCCTATGGTAATAAAGAGCATTGACAGTATAGTTTTTTTGAAGAAGCAATGTTATCAAACAACTTCCTAAATGACCAGCGCCTCCAGTGATACTTATAAATTTCTCTTTATTCATTTTATTAAAAAAAACAATTGGAAAGATAATCAATTTGCTGAACTATCATTAGTTTAATGATTACTGAAAGTAAGGTGTAATTTTATTAAAACGAATTTCTTCAAAATTTGAAATTATTTTAGTTGCTGCTGTATATTCTTGGTTTTTTGAATGAGGACTTTTAAAAGCCACACAAAATATACCTGCTGCTTTAGCTGCTTTAATGCCATTGGTAGAATCTTCAATGACCAAACATTCATTTTTTGGATACCCTGAAGCCATAGCGGCCTTTATAAATATCTCTGGATGAGGTTTAGACGCTTTTAAATCTGCTCCACTAAGTTTAGCGATAAAATAGTTATTTAGTTCAAATTTGTTAAAAATATTATTGATGGTACCCATAGAAGCAGAAGAAGCTAGTACCAGCGTAATACCGTTTTTATAATAATCCTTAATTAACTCTAAAACACCATCAATTAGATCAAGACTCTCATCATTAAAAAACAGTTCTTTAAAAAAATCTCTTTTAAGCTGAACTAAGGTTTCTGGTGATTCAGATAAATTAAAATGATTGCAAAGTTGTTTGCATATGTTGCTCGTAGATTGCCCCGTAAATGATTCATACAATGCATTTGAAACAGTAATGTTTACGGCATCAAACATTTTGTAATACGCTTTACAATGTAGCGGTTCGGTGTCTACAATGACCCCATCCATATCGAATAAAACGGCTTTTAGCATTATTTTTATTTGCGAAGATACACGATGGTTTGGCTAATTTAATACTAAGTTATTGATTAGTTTTATTTGAATCCAATTGATGTGCAATTTTAATAATCTGCTTTAGTTTTTCTTTACGAGTACCCTCTTCTTTTCGTAATTTATTTTTTTTACGATTGATGAGATTTGTGTGTTTAGCTTTATTTCGAGTGTTTTTCTCTTTTCCTTTTTTGGCCATATTTTTACAAAAATAGAGAAATAATAAAATAGATTTAAAATTGTGATCCTCTTATTATTATAATTATTTATTTATTGTAGCGAAATCAGGAAAACACTCAAGACCTCCGGGTTATGAATCAAATTTCTAAAATTTGGGAAGTGGTGTTTTTATATTGCCAAAAGAAGTTCTTTTGAAGGCCGAACACGACTAATTGAATAGCTTTGTATCAAACAAAGAAGCCAGCTCGTGAGCTGGCTTCTTTCATTCCCATTTAATACTAAAAGGAATATATTTTAAGGCATTATACTAATTTTTAGTTTACATACCAGGCTTAACAGGAGATGTAGTCATGCTCATATCTCGAGTACATACATAGGATCCATCTCGTATTTCAAAGTAGGACATGTAATAACCATTATCTTTTTCATTTCCAGAAACATCAAATAGGGTCCAAGAACCAATTTCAACCGCAGTCTTACCTTCAGCAAATACGTCTACAACCTTATATACACTATAGTTTCCAGTGGTATCTATTGCCATATTTTTCGCAAATTTTTCTGTGATAGCCACCTTACCTACAATGGGTTGTGCATTTCGGCCATAACTTATGGCATCGTCACTGTAATAAACTGCTACTGCATTCGCATCTTTCGCTTTCTCACCTGCAGCAAAGGCATCTTCCATTGCTTGGATTTCGCTCTTCACTTTTTCCATATCCATGACTTCCTTTTTTTCTTTATTCGCACAGGATGAAATCATTAATGCTGTAATTGCTAAAAATCCAAATAATCTAATATTTTTTCTCATAATAATATGTATTGATTGAAAGCCCAATATACAACTAAAGTATTTTGGATAAACTATTCATCGTTCACGTAATTAGCAAAAGATTTTAACTGCATTAATGAAGACCATTTTAGCATTGATAGTATTGATAAAAGTGAAAAAAAACTAACAATAACGTTTCTAAAACCCAGCTAATAAGTGCTAAACGGAAATGTAGTATATTTAAAGGCGTTAGTCTCCATACATAACCCTTAGAAGTAATTTTAAAAAATCAAAATATAAAAAAACATGAAAACAAAAATATTGATTTTAGCAATGGTACTATTCGCTTTTACTTTTGTAAATGCACAAAAGGTTTTTAGCGTTTCAAATGCTGCATATGCAGATGTTAAAGTGTATGTTGTTGACAACAAGGCCTATGCCGATTTGCTGGTTTATAAGGTAGACCATCAAGCTTATGCAGGTAAAAATGATGGTACTTGGTATTTTGTAGACCATAAAGCGTATGCTAAAAAGAAAATATTTTTTGTAGATAACAAAGCGTATGCTGATTTGAATATTTATTTTGTTGACCATAAAGCCTATGCAGGTTGGAAAAATAACTCGAAAAAACAGTTGATGTATTAAAAACTGCTACTGCAATAAAACAGGAGTTCAATTACCTTCACTACAGTAATTATCAGACCCAAATTACCGATAAACATCCAATAAATAAAGGCTTTGCTAGTTAGGTGAAGCTTCCTTTTTTAGGCTTGCAAACTACCGGATAGGTTGTGTTCTCTGCCTCTAGGAAAGATAGGTGGTGTAATAATATTAAAATACAAGCGTTTCATATACAGGAGATGGCTATAAGTCTCCTGAGCTAATTATGTGATTGAGGAGCCTATAAGATAAGCTTTAAAACATGTGATTATGCGACTGAAAAACTTAAATTTAATATTATGAAAAAAATATTTATTATACTATCATTTTTATTTTTAACTGCGATACCATGTATTAATGCACAAACAAATGAACGTGTTGTTTTAGGATATTTCCCTTCTTGGTCAGAAAATTGGACAAGCACAAATCAAAACTCTAAGCTTAGAGAAGTACCAAATTTTGTGAATCATATATTTCTCTCTTTTGCAAAACCCAATTTAACGTATGCATTAGGATCCTATGATATTTCAGGCACAGGAATTGAAATACCTTATGATGGATGCACTTTAAAAGAAAGTGTTTCTGCATTAAATGACAAAGGAATTAAAGTGATTTTATCCATAGGAGGAGAAACTTATTGGGGTTTACCTGAGGCCTATGATATTAATTATCAAGAAATAAAAGACCTAGTTGATGATATGGGTTTTGCAGGTATAGATTGGGATTTTGAACCAAATGGATCATTTGCTACTATTGGTAATGCGGAAAATGTTCAACACTTTATAGATTTCTTTACTAATTCAAGAGCTATAATGCCCCGAAGTGAAGGCTATATTTTAGCTTGTGCTCCTAGTGGTGTGGGTGCTTTAGGAGGTCAGTTAAATGACGATCCAAACAGTCCTTTTGCATTTGCTAATAGAAATGCATTAACAGGAGAAAGTGATACTAATTTGTATAATGGACCCGCAAGCACTAATGGAATAAATTTATTTGGTTTTACTGCTACAGGTCATATGATACCCGTTTTTCAAAGTGTTGGTGACAAGATTGATCTAGTTGCTTATCAAGGTTATAATGCAGGTGGCAGTACTAATCGTTCTATTATGTATGATGCTTTTGCTTATTATGCAGAACAATATGGTTTTTTAATTGCT
>Ga0307985_10002204_pt1 | contig 10974 bp, 9 predicted proteins | sample EllFjometageno80_FD_203155 | JGI IMG/M metagenome (GOLD analysis project Ga0307985, IMG submission 203155) | Marine microbial communities from Ellis Fjord, Antarctic Ocean - #80 | ecosystem: Environmental > Aquatic > Marine > Unclassified | place: Southern Ocean | collected 2014-10-09 | reverse complement strand
AAAACTTATTATTCGATCCTATATTTAGCGATTTTGCAGCGCCCCATTCTGCTCTTGGTAGTAAACGCTATAGCAAAGAATTACCTATTGAGCCAGAGAACCTGCCCACCATTGATGCCGTTATTATCTCCCATGATCACTACGACCATTTAGACTACCCTAGTATTATGCGCATAGATGCCAAGGTTAAACACTACTATGTACCCCTTGGCGTAGGGCAGCACCTGTTGAATTGGGGCATTGCGCCAGAGCGTATTAGTGAAATGGATTGGTGGCAAGATACCGATTTAAATGGCATTAAATTAACGCTAACCCCAGCTCGCCACTTTTCTGGCAGACGCTTAAATAATAACAACTCTACCCTTTGGGGCGGATGGATGGTTGAAGCGCCAGAGCAACGGGTATTTTTCAGCGGCGACAGCGGCTATGGGCCTCACTTTAAAGAAATTGGCCAACGCTTTGGCCCAATCGATATCGCCTTAGTAGAAGCTGGGCAATATAATTTTCGCTGGCAAGCCATTCACATGATGCCAAACGAAAGCGTACAAGCTGCACAAGATTTAGATGCTCGCATTATGATGCCCGTACATTGGGGCGCGTTTACCTTGTCATTACATACATGGGACGAACCCGCAGAACAAACAACGATACTAGCTCAACAGCAAGGCCAAGCCATTGTCATCCCACGTATAGGAGAGCTTATGCAGTTACTCAATGAACCCATAGCTAGGGATGCGTGGTGGCAGAAATACTAAACCCACTCATAAACCCACCTATAACCGCTTTAATACAGCTTAGAGCATCAGATCACCATACAGCCCAGCTGACATTAAAGGTTACTTGCTAGCACTACTTATGCGCTTTCCTATAAACCATTAACTCGTTCAAAAGCCAATTCTGACTTTTTATTGATGATTTGTTGCTGCAATGGATTTTATAATGTTTGCCAGACATTTTACTCTTAGTCGCTGAGTACCTTATAAAGTCTTCTGTAGATTCGATATCATCCGAGTAATACGCGTATTTCTTGTTTATATGTTCAACTGCTTCTTTGCCATTGTGCATAGTGCCATTGCGTTCATATTTACAATCCGTAGATTCTACAAAACTTAAAAGATGATTGATTTCATCTTGAGTTGAAGCAAAAACATTTAAAGAAAGTGTAGATAACAAAATTAAGAATATTTTACTCAAATTCAATTGTCGATCTCCTGTAGTGCTAACAGTCTAATTAAAAGGCCACATGGCCAATAGGCTATGCTTGACGACCACCAACAATAATGCAAAGTGCGCCAAATATCACAGAATAGCATTCCGTGACATTTGAAACGCCCATATATGGGAAGGCAGCAACTCTATTTTAAGTACTTTTAATATCACGTACATCGTCAATATATGATAATTGTGACATTTAATGTGCGGAAGACACGCTACTGTCATCTTTTACAGACTGGGCACTCGATTGAAACGATATGCAAAATGTTCCAACATTCTAGACCTGCCGTTGCTCTTCGTAATATTAGGATACCTACTTTATTGGCTACACCCCCCTCTGCTCAGTATCTAGCCTAGCTGCTATCATGGGTTAATCAGGGTTGTAATCACCACCAAAAGTGCCTGTAGGGGCTCCATATGGACGATCTCAATGCCAACCTACGCCTATACATTAGTGATATAAAAGAAGGTCGTAGGGTGCTTTTCGGTCCACGTACATCCATCATAATATCTAGGGTTATCTATGGGTTAGGTGTAGTGTGAATACACCCCTCCCTCGAGTTCTACTGGGCAATCTGAGGCCCATATATAGCCTGCCGATATGCCATCAATTACGCTTAAACAGCCTCTGTGTTGCCCACTAGAACACGCTGAAGGTGTTGCCATGCAGTGATGTTGCCATTGATTTATCAGCTACTATTAACTCAAGTGATTTGGCTGACTTTGATACGATGATTACATTTGTTGAAATTTTTTAGGAGGCAGTGAATTAAACAGTGCTTGTGCGGCAACCGTAGTTGATGCCTGAATGGTTGCACCTCTGTAATGGGTGGTGTTTTGACGGTTAATGGTTAGTAGGCCCTCTTTGTGGTCAGCCCACTCCGAATCCAACCCCCGTCAATAAATACAACTAGTTTTTCATATAGCTAGGTGTGTACTTGCTTGTATGTTAAAAGAACACTGATGTGTGGCCACAGTTGCTGGCACTGAAAGAAAACTAGGGGCATCATGTGCTGGCATTGCTAGTTATGTGAACATCTTGGCTGCGGCAGTATTTGAAAATTGCCAGCATTGACCAGATTCATGACTTGGCTTTAAAAAGCGGACAGACAGATTTCCCCTAAGGGCAATCCGTCCATCCGTTTTTATTTGAATTAACTAGAGCTTTATTACAGAGAGCTACTTGTTTTGGTGAACAGAATAGCGTGTTAGTTTAGAATGGCAAAAGGGAAACTAGTCCATTACCACCCAATGATGGCCCAACCCTCATTACTGCCTGCGGCCATAAAAACGTGGTCATTTACGTCGACGCAAATTGTGTCAGTGCGAGTGCTAACTGTGGATTAGTTTGTGTATTTTATTATCATCAACCCCTACGGGAGATAGGCACCTTGATCACGCTTTATGCTCTAATGAAAAGTGTGGGGGGGGGTAATCCGTCCCTAAGTAAAGTCTATCTGATACAAACTAACTTAACTGGACGATATTAATGAACTGATGGATTGGAAAGCCATTCAACACCTTCTTGGTGACATCCATGCTAAACGCCGTGGTAACAGTGCATGGCCCCATGTGTCCATGTTCAGGGCGCTATTACTGCAGAGCTGGTATAACCTGAGCGATCCAAGCCTTAGAAAGGCCGTTCGTTAGGGACCTATTGTTCCGCCGTTTCGTGGGTTTGAGCCTCGCTGATAGCGTTTATCGCAACACGCCTTTGGCACCCAAACAAAAGCCTACGGGTAGACTACTGATTCTAACTTAGGAATATTGAAGTTATTTCGGGGAACAGGAGCATGATCAGTAATACGACTAACTGGAGCATGATAAACGGTAAAAAACCTTTAAAAATATCTGTGAGCTTTATATCTGGAGGAGCAACGGATTTTAGATAAAAAGCCGCACCGCCAAAAGGTGGACTTAAGAAGCTAACTTGCATGTTAACGCAGAATAAAATTCCAAACCATACGGCCATATGTTTGGCTTCAAGGCCGCCTAATATACCCATATCTGCTGAAGAGAATTTGTTAATAATTGGCAGAAATACGGGCATTGTTAATAACACGATACCTACCCAGTCCATTACCATTCCTAGGATCAAAAACACCCCCATCATCATTAAAATGACGCCCATTGGTGGGATATCGAAGCCAACTATAGCGTTGGCAACAAACGTTGGGCCACCTATCAAAGAATATGCCCCAGCTAAAGTGGTTGCGCCCAAAGTAACCCAAATAATTGTGCCAGTGGATCGCATGGTGTGCTGTAAGGCTTCCAGCATTAGAGTTACGTTCAGTTCACCGCGAAACTTAATGAGAAGTATGGTTCCTGCACAGCCAATGGCGGCGGCTTCGGTTATTCCAGTGATACCTCCATAGATAGAGCCTAAAATAGCCGTGATTAGAAGTACTGGGGGGAGCAATCCCTTCAGCGCTAATAATTTATCTCTTAGTGTCACTTCGTGATCGATGTTTGGCAGTGGCGCTAGTTCTGGATTCATACGTGTGCGAATGAGTATATAGACAATATAGAGCCCTGCTAATAAAATTCCTGGAACAATGGCTGCTTTAAATAGGGCGTGTATGGATGTCTCTGTAACCACTCCATACATAATCAATACAATAGACGGAGGGATCATGGTTCCTAATGATCCAGAAGCACAAATGGTGCCTACAGCTAGGTTTTGGTCATAGCCTAAGCGCAACATTTGAGGTAATGCGATCAAGCCAAGCAATACAATTTCGCCACCAATGATGCCGGACATGGCGGCCATGATAATGCCCATAAAGGAAGTGATTACGGCAATGCCCCCTCGAGTTTTACTGAACCATACGCTTAGAGAGCTATACATGTCTTCGGCAATATTACTGCGTTCTAATAACATCGCCATAAATACAAATAAAGGCACAGCTAATAGCGCGTGCTCTATGGTGAGATCGTACATTCGCTGCCCTAGAATATAGAATCCGCGTTCTCCAAATTTCCAGTAAGCAACACAAGCCCCAAGAAACCCAGACGCCATAGCCAGTGGCACACCTAGTGCCAATAATACAAAGATACCCAATAATAAGAGTAGTGAAATCTCGGCAATGCCCATTATTAAATCCTATAAGGTGTCGTTGGCTGAATCGTGTATCTGTGCGGTTTTGGACCAGTCCATAATTAAGTTATTCATAGCCTGAACGGCCATCCATATTAGCGTTAGGACTATTAGAGGTTTCATAATTGCTGGAATAGGTGGGTTCCAGGCAGACCCATATAGTTCCCAAGTAGAGAACTTAGTGAGAGCATTTTTCCAATAACCTATCGTTACCGCGTAAGCGAATATCAAAATACAGGCCGTAGAAATGACATCAAAGAGCTTTTGCACTTTACGAGAAGCTATATCGTATATAATGGTTACGCGTATATGGCTACGCTGTTGCATAGCATAAAGACCAGACATTAAAAATACCACGCCACCCAACCACCTAGATAGCTCTTCAACCCAAAGTGTTGGGGCGTCAAAAACATATCGCATTAATACTTCGTAAAACATAATACACACGATAAGTGCTACGAAAAACATCAAAATTGACGCCATGTATAACGTAATTCGGTCAATTATAGACAAATGACAGTCGTCGTATCCATGCTCGTTATGCAAAGTACGAGATAACATTGGTATAAGGTGTGGTGATATTACAATAAACCAAACAATGGCTAGACTGCAAAGAGAGGCTATCCATAACAAGGTGGAATTATCTAGATTAGGCATAGCAGGTTCTCCTTAGACCAGTATCGCTTGAGATAAGTAGCAACAAAAGGCGATTGTTATTTCGCCTTTTGTTGCTGCAGCGGTTATTTGAAATTAATCAATCAAACCGATTCGGGTCATGTAGTTCACATGGCTATCCACCAGCTCACGTGCTTCGGGGCTTTTATCAGCCCATTCCTGCCATTTAGCTTGGGCTGCTTGACGAAACGCGGCACGATCGGCCGTAGACCAGTCATATAATGTAACGCCTTCGGCTGCAACTTGCTTGGCTGTTTCGCTCATTGACACTTGGAACGCCATAGACTGTTGGAAAGATAACTTTTGCATTGCTACATTTATTATAGCTTGCAAATCGGCTGGTAAGCCGTCATATACGTCTTTATTAAGAGCTAGGTGATCAGAAGGCATTGAGTGGAAACCAGGATAAGTAGCATGCTTCACCACATCATAAATACCAATAGATTTGTTAATTGTAATGTTGGATGCATCTGCACCTTCGATTACTTTGGTTTCTAAAGCGGTAAATACCTCTCCAAAGCCCATAACAATGGGGACAGCACCCATTTCAGCAAAAATTTCTGTTTCCATGCCTGGAGGAGATCGGAATTTCCAGCCTTTCATGTCGGCAGGATTAGCTAGAGGCTTAACCGATGACATGGATTCTTGACCACCGATCCACCAGCCAATTAATTGCAAACCATATTGATTGTATAGCTTTTGGGCTTGTGCGAGGCCGTCTCCATGATATAACCATGAGTATTGTTCCCACGGTGTATTGTAGCCACCCATGATGTCGCCTAAGAACTGGAAAGCTGGGTTTTTACCAGTTTGGTAACCGGCTGTTGTCATGTCGCCTTCGAGCAAGCCGTTTGAGACGGCATCGAAGGTTTCTGTACCTTTAACCAAGGAGCCTGAGTAATACATTTCAATATCTATACGGCCGCCAGACATGGTTTCTACATCGTCAACAAACTGTGCAGCATATTTTCCATTTATAGATTCAGAGCTTAAGTGCGTTTGGATTTTTAATACATGATCAGGTCCTGCTAAAGCTGCAGTTGAAGCTACCATAGCAGTTGATATTGCAGCTGCGCATGCAGCCATTTTAAACAGTTTCATTATTTTTATTCCTTTATAGGTATTGGTTAATGATAAATCATATTGTGGTTGTGCCAAAGGTGGCACTATTTATTAAGCATCAATGCGATAGTGATTAACAAAATCAAAATCTAACTCAATGCCAAGGCCTGGGCCTTTAGGTACATCAACGTAACCGCCGCTGGCTTTTACTTGGTCAAGCACACCAAGCGATTCCGTAAGTAAATTTTCTCTAAATAGGTTAGGTGTTGTGTCATATTCCAACATCGCTTCTGTGGGGTGTGCACCACCTGGTAGATTTGGCATAGCCGCTAGTAAGTGCATATTTAGTGCCACGCATACAGCAGAGCCCCAAACATGGTTAACAACTGGTATGAAATGGGCGTGGGCCATATCCCGTACTTTCAAATATTCGGATACGCCGCCTAAAGCACATACTTCAGGTTGTAGAATGTCTACGCAGCGCCCTTCGATTAGGTCTCGGAACCCCCATCGGGTAAATTCAGCCTCACCTCCAGCAATATTCATATCTAGGGCCTCGCATAAATCGCGATATCCTTGACGGTCTTCTGGAGCAACGGGCTCTTCAAACCAAGCAACCCCAAGTTTTTCCAACTCTCGGCCTAAAGGGATTGCTTCTCGAGCTGTATAGGCATGATTGGCGTCCACCATTAAATCCGTATCATTACCTATAGCGTTGCGTACTGCTTCGACTAGGTGAATATCTTCCTTAACGCCTTTGCCTATTTTCATTTTCATGGCATTAAAGCCCATTGCTTTTATGGAGGCGGCTTCTGTAGCAAAGCGTTCCGCTAAATTAGGCACCTGCTGCAGCATCATGCCATATCCATATACAGGGATTTGATCGCGAAAAGCCCCGCCGATCATTTGATATAACGGCATATCAACCGATTTTCCAGCAATATCCCAGAGGGCAATATCAACGCCTGATAGAGATTGAATAGGAATGCCTTTTTGGCCGTGGTCGCGAACATCGTTATAAACTAGATTCCAGATCACTTCCCGGTCGCGTGGGTCCATACCGATGATGAGGGGAGCTATAACTTTTTCTACAAAGGTTTTGCAGGTGAGCGCCACTCCGCCGGGCCCAAAACATTCTCCGATACCGGTAATACCTTCATCTGTTTGGACTTCAATAATGTGGGCGGTGCGTTTGGTGTAGTATTTTTGCGAGTAACCAAGCGGTTCGTCTAACTCATAACTTAATATATAACTTTTAACAGAGGTAATTTTCATAGTTGTTCTCGAAGCATTGTTTTGTTGATGCGATCTGGCTCTGCCAATGTTGAAATTTTAATATTGAAAGATAGAATTCTATTACATATGATTTATTAATGGTATTATCAAACTACAGTTATGTCAACTATGTTGTTTTTTAATATTGTTGAATCTGTTAACTTATTGAAAATGATTGAATTTTTTTAGTTTTAACAATGATAGGATTATTATACGCGTATGATTAACATATTATTTATTGGGGAAATTTTGGTGGAAATAGCCCGAGTAGAGAAAGATCTCTACAAAAAGAGCTTTGCCGGAGACACATTTAATGCTGCTCACTACTTAAGCAAAGTGTCATTGGGATGTGTGCAAGTCGATTATTTAACAGCCCTGGGCAATGATCGAGAAAGTGACCAGTGTCTTGATTTCATACGGCAGCATGGTGTCTCAACACGACGCTGTTTGCGTTCAAGTACTCATACTTTAGGGTTGTTTGTTTTAACCAATGATGACAAAGGGGAAAAGCAATACGCTTATTGGCGTGATAGCTCGGCAACTCGCTATCTGTTTGATAGACCGCAGGATCTTACCGGTTATGAGTGGATCTGCCTGTCTGGAATTACCTTAGCCATTACTAAAAATAAAGATAACCTTATACAAAGCTTGCAGCATGCACGTGACCAGGGTGCTCGAATAGTCTTCGATTTTAACTATCGTCAATTGTTATGGAGCGTCGATGAAGCGAGGGTAGCGGCGCAAATGTTGTTGCCATTGTGTGATCTTGTGAAAATATCTGATGAGGAGTTGACTCAATTGTTCCCACATACAAACTTGCAGCAGCTTTCTATGGCACACCCTAAGGCTGAATGGGTTCTCACCAGCGGCGGAGCTAGCGCCGCGACGTATTGTGCAGGTGTTCTTGAAATGCAGTTGAATTTTTCCGAAGTAGATACAGTGGTTGATTCGTCTGCCGCTGGTGATTCGTTTCTTGCGGCCTATTTAGAAGCTCGCTTGCGAAATCAGTCGTATCGTACTGCGTTAGGACGCGGTCATTGTGTTGCAGCACAAGTAATTACGGCAAATGGATCAATCGTACCTATACAACTAGCTGAATTGGAAACTATTTATGACCAATGATATAGCTTTGCGTCGTTTGGCTAAAATGCCAATAATTGCCATCTTACGAGGCATCTCTGTGTCTGAAGTAGACGCCGTGTCCGATACTCTGGTGCAGGCTGGTGTCACTTGTATGGAAGTGACACTTAACACATCGGGCTGGCAAGAATGCATTAGCCGTCTCCATCGACGACATGGGTCCAATATACTGCTTGGAGCCGGTACCGTGTTGCATCCCGAGCAAGTTGCAGAGGTCCAAAAGTATGGGGGGCGTATCATAATTTCTCCGAACATGAATACGGATGTTATAAAAGCAACCAAAGAACTTGATTTAATATCTGCACCTGGATGCTTTACCCCTACAGAGTGTTTTGCTGCACTTCATGCTGGTGCGGATATATTAAAGCTGTTTCCTGCTGAAGCCTTGGGCTTACCTTTCATTAAAGCCATATCAGCCGTGTTGCCCGGTGGAGTCCGGATATGCCCAACAGGTGGTGTTGGAGTAAGTAATATTGCAGGCTTTGTTGCAGCAGGTGTTATTGCAGTTGGAGTAGGGTCTAGCTTATATAAGAAAGGAAAGCTAATTGAGGAGCTACATCAAGCAGCCAACAAATTAGTAGCGCAAGCTAAGGTCGGGCAGCTTCAACTATGATATGCGTTGAGTGACAAGTTATGTATGAATTTTCTTTAGCTTTTTTCCCTAACAACACATAATATGTAATACTAATAACTTAAGAGTACATAACACTGCATGCAACCATTACAACATATACTCGCTACTGGTGTTATTCCAGCGAGCAAAAACATGGCCCGCAGTTTGGCTCACAGATTAGGGGTTGAAATTGCGTCCGGACGATACCCCGAAGGTGATAAGTTACCCTTTGAGCCTGATTTGGCTGAACTATATGGTGTGAGCCGGACAGTAGTGCGTGAAGCTGTACGGCATTTAGTAGCAAAAGGTATGCTTAGCGTCAAACCTCGTGCGGGTACTTTAGTATTACAGCGCTCATATTGGAACGTGCTAGACGAAGATGTTGTGATTTGGATGTTTGAGGCGGGTAGTTCGGCGGATGATTTTGATGATCTTAATGAAATTCGCTCAGTTTTTGAGCCTCATGCTGCTGAAATTGCAGCACGGAGAGGTTCCGTAGAGTCCAAAGCTAGGATTATGGACGCCTATAATAAAATGGAAGTATCCGTGGGCATGACTAATGATTTTGTTCATGCGGATGCGCAATTTCACATTGAAATTTTGCAAGCATCTAACAATACGTACCTACATGCCCTTCGAAACGTCCTTTACGCTGGATTACTAAGTAGTATTCATAAAACCAACTCTAATACAGCTATGAATAAGCTCTCATTGCCGTTTCACAAAAAAGTAGCTGATGCTATTTCGCGGGGTGATACCCTAGCGGCACGAGAGGCAATGAAGAATTTGCTGCAAGATGCATCAAATCGTTTAGCTTAGGGCACATATCCTGATTCAGCACAGTTACGTCACCCTGTGAGCCTGCAAGCATTGGTAAACCTATTACATATTATTCCTTCTAACTAGTAGCCTGCGCGCAAGATTTAACCGCATACGTTTTAATACAACAATCATCTAATCTCAGCCTGTCGAACCAACCATTGATGCACCGACTTTTTTGGTGTTTTATTAAGCTTGTGAATCAACGAAAAAGGCACCTTGCTCGGTAACCCCCCACATAGGCACAGCTGTAGGTAATCGCATAAGACATTGCCTTTCCTTGGCGAGCTGGTCATAACAGTTAAGTTTAGCAGGAGATTTTAATACCGCACTGACTCCTGATTCAGGAGCCCCATTTATGAGCAAACATCGATACTAATGCGCCACTTTAAGGATTAATGGAGGGCTAAACACACAGATATTACCGTGAAATATGAGATGGTTTGTGGGTGGGTATCTACCATGCCGGTTCGTAATTGACAGCAACGGCATCTCCGCACCCTGAGTCTGAACTGTTATTAGAGCTAGGAAATAAAGCCCAATCAAACAATATCTCAGCTAGCTTCAATACTTGCTTACGATCTAGTTAAACCAACTACTGTCCAAGAAAATCCGATAACGAACGCCACAAGCCTGTTATCTTTAGGGTATATCGTAGGGTATTAGAAACAATATATAGATAAAAATACGATTAATATCAATAACTTAACACTATAAAAGTGGCGCGCCAGGAGGGAGTCGAACCCCCGACCAACAGGATCGGAATCTTTTCATTTAGTAGTTTTGGTTGTATGTGGATGAAACTAAAAAATTAATAAACCATTGTTTTTATTACTATTATATATCTACTTGTATGTGGTTGCTCCTAGCTGTATTGTATAAACGGGGACCAAATAGGGGACCAACTTTTACAAAACGGGGACCAAGTATATGACTAAGCTCACCGACACTATGATCAGGGGATTAAAGCCCGGTGAAAAACGGAGCGAGTCGCTAGATGCTGGTGGTTCTCTGCTAATCAAATACAGAAAGGGCAAACGCCCCATACGAGAATATTATTTCCGTGATCGGAGCAATG
>Ga0307985_10002201_pt1 | contig 10980 bp, 13 predicted proteins | sample EllFjometageno80_FD_203155 | JGI IMG/M metagenome (GOLD analysis project Ga0307985, IMG submission 203155) | Marine microbial communities from Ellis Fjord, Antarctic Ocean - #80 | ecosystem: Environmental > Aquatic > Marine > Unclassified | place: Southern Ocean | collected 2014-10-09 | reverse complement strand
TCTGGCCTAATTGAGTAATCAAGTACATTCTCGTACAGAAAATATCTTTAGCTGCTCATCTTTTTTGACTTTGAATTGAACGCATTTTTTGTCGGATAACGTGAGACGATGTGAGCTACTAACCGTGTATTAACTCGTGCAAACGTTGGTTTTCTTTATATGGGGTTCGATCTGGACGCGAACCTGAGGTTGGACCACTCTTCCAACCTCCTCCCCCCCCCCCCCTTTACTCCTCGGACCTTCGTCCACAGTCCGACATTTTTGTTGACATAAAACAGAAGCGTTCCTGCGCGGATCTTAGTGTTCAGCATTGCGCGCCCCTTAGAGTCGCCCCAGCTGTTCACCTCCGCCCAGGAAGGAACTAGCACCCCTCGTCAGTGTGCAAGTTTAGTTGTCGGGTCGCAAAAACGACGCAACGTCTCATCGGAAAGGGATCCCGGAAGGATAATTTTACCACCACCGGACTCCTAATCAATCAACGATGAACATGTCACGGGACCTAGCGTTCCAACACGTGAGCGGACTAACGGAACCCAAGATAGAAAAGGAGACCTCACTGTTAATCAGGGAAAGAACAGCCACCGTAGCTACGGCAGGAAACCTGGACTCCTCAACATTCAAAAATCATCTCAGTCCTCACAAACGACGGCCACCACAGCATCCTGAACGGCAACTCAGAAATCGAACGGAAAGCTACTCGAGGCGGCATGGTGCGAATCACAGTGGGGGCTCAACCCCCCATCCGCCCCCGTCTCCTACTTGCCCGAAAGGGAGAGACTCGACGTAAGCTAAACACTCAGTTCGTACATAAGGTACCACACGGTCACCGCTGCGAGAGACACAGAAGAAACAGAAGGACCAAGAGGAGAAAAGAAACGACCGGCAAGGACACACGCAGCCGCGTGCTCGCTCCTCTCCCTCACGTAAACGACATGACTTATGCGCCCTACAGCCAGCTCTCGGTCTTCGACCGACTTAGTGTAGGATACGCCGCCTACGGCACCTTAATCCACATATGCGTAACAAGTTTCCTCCGCCTATCGGATTTTTTTCCACAGTTCACACAGGTGACGGTGACGGGTTCATCGACTTTTGCACCTTGTTTCCGTTCCTCGGGTCCAAAATCAGTTCATACTGCACCGACGACGCAGACATCGACAACTGCATCAAGTAGGCAAGCAAAATTTTTTCGAATGCCAAAGGAAGAAGTTACTCGGCTCGAAGCGAATCACGCACAATACGAAGCAGCTGCTGTACGAGTCGTACCTGTTGTCCATCATGCTCTTCGGCAGCGAGCTCTGGCGGCTCAACGCGGCGTCGCTCGCGAGACTGGAGAAGTTCCACAGGCAGAATTGCGTGCGCTCCATGGCCGGCACGAACTGGTTCATTACGTGGAAGCACCATATCAGCGCGTTCAAGCTAGAGCAGAGATTCCGATCTTCGAGGAATCAAGAGCTGCATTGCCTAGAAGGCCCTGCGCTGGATGGGACACTTGCACGCACGAATGCCCGTATTGAAACCGTTTTGAACATAAACGTTGGCATGTTCGTCCATGCTTTCTTTCCAACTCCAACTCCAACTCCTCCACCCCACCCGATGAGTCGTAACATGCGGTTCTCCACACACTCAGTCCCCCTGAATGGCGCCGCACTCCTCTCCCCACGCCAGTCATCAGTCAACCGAATCCGACAGTCTATCATAGGTAAGTTATGGACGGCCGGACCCTCTACCCTAGATGCCCACATGCCCACGCGTGTACAGGCCCAAATGCGATTAGATGGCACACACACATGAATAACGGCATTTATTATGGCAAACACGTATACCCGTCGGTCGCATGCTAATACTTCTTCTCTTATCCCAGGCGAAGGCCCCAGCTCCCCCGACTGCCTCCCCTCACGTCGGCCTGCCGGGAAATGCCAGACGACTCACGCCGCTAACAAAGCCAGGCTCGAGTTCCACACCGACCTCACCAACCGCGCCGCGTGCATGCCGAAAGGTCCGCGAGCGAACCACACTATCAATCACTCGCTTCTGCAGAGGGCTTACATGGTGGTGTGTGCGGGGGGGGGCAGAGATGGCGTGGCGATGCCGGACCCGTTGGTTCTTGAATCGCTCAAGATCGGCTTGCTGCAGTTGGATGTGATGCTGTACGAGAAGTGCGACTTGGAGTCTGTTGCGAGGTTGCTGATGCCGCTGAAAATGAAAAAGGAGACGATTGAGCAGCTCGAGGGCGTGGTCGTCTCGTGTGGGGAGTTGAGGGGAAACGAGGCGCAGATGAGGAGGGTTGGGTGGGATATCAATGAGATTCCGAGGAGGTGAGCGCGCGCAAGCCATACAGAGCGCGCGCAAGCCATGCAGAGCCACAATTCACGCCTGAGCACCGCCGCCCCCCCCCTCGTGTACGCTTTTGTGTGCCCCCTTTTTCACACTGTGTGTGTACCCATCAGCGCTTTGGCAGCAACACCGGCGAGCCCCACCAAAGCGCCGCGTCGGAACTCTGGCGGGCGCCTCCCCCCACTCCTCCGGAACCTCGGCAAGATGCTCCGAGCCGCGCCGAACCTGTGCACGCTTGAGTTCACCGGCATCAACGTAAGTCCCCTCGAGATCAAGACTCTGGCGGCCGGACTGACGGGCAACCAAACCCTGACGAGCGTCACGTTCCGCCGCGTTCTCCTCCTCGACGAGGGCGCGTCCGTTCTCCTCCCCGCTCTCTCCACCCTCAACGCAACGAGCATAATCCTCTCGCATGTTGGCATGACTGACAAATCGCGGTACGACCTCACTCACATGGTCAAGGCGCATTGCTGCCGTCGCGACGAGCTCACTTGGGCCATAAGCTTGAGGGGAAGGGAAGGTGTGTGCCCGAGCGCGAGCACGGCGCCAGAGGATATTGGGAGGCAGGGGGTTCTTGCGCTTGACTTGTCCAAGAATGCGTTGGGGGATGAGACGGCAGTGGCCATGGCGCATGCGCTGATTCACGATGGATGGTTGTTGGGGTTGAATATGAGTGACAACAAGATTGGGATGGTGGGAGCGACGAGTCTGTGCGAGATGCTGATTCAGAACAGGTTTATCAAGGCCATCAGGTTGGACAATTGCCCGTGCTTTAAAAAGGAGAAGGGGAAGGAGGGCATGCTCATGATGGCGAATCTGCTGAGGGCGAGGGACGTTGGCGAGGAGGGTGGCGTGTGGGAGGGTGTGTGGGATGTGCTGGAGGAGTGGCGAGGCGGGGAGGTTGTTCCCATGGGCGCATGGGAAGATAAGGATTTGCATGCTCAGACGACGAGGTTTCCCCTTGACAATGCTCAGGGCGAGGGCGCGGCGGATGAGGAGGAAGAGGGTGTTAACTTGAGCTACAGGTGAGGCGGGTGAGCGAGCGAGCGAAGCGAAGCGAGGACCGCAGCCGCGCCGTTCAAAGCGACCGGCGAGCGAAAGAAACTCACGCGCAGAGGAGAGTAGCGAGCGAAAAGAGGACCACAATCGCGCTGTTCAAAGCGACCGGCCTGGCTTACCCATTCGCTCGCCCACTGCACAAAACGACCGGCTTCAGAACGCGTAAAATATACCGGAGTTCTCATTCTCGCGCTCGCCGGTTCTCGCACGCTCGTTCCTTCTGCACCATTCGCTCACTTCTCCCTTTCCCCTTTGTTCCACACCGCATCTTTCCCCTCTTTCCCCTGTTTACATCGTGTTTGTGGCAGGATCTCGCCCGGCGCGGATATGGGGGGAGAGATGCTGACTCCCAACGGCATCCGGTTCGCGGAGGCGTTCGAGGAGGACGTGGAGGATGCGGACGGCCCCACGTCCTCCGAGGAGGGGAGCGAGAAACAAGAATCGGTCGGCGAGCTGGAGAAGAAGAAGAAGGTGAGTGGGAAGGGGAAGAAGAAGGGCGAACAGCGAAACGGGGCGCTCCACGCTCACAAACGGCGCGAACGGCGCCGCCCTTTGTGCACACACGTGTGTGGCGCTCGTAAATACGCGTTCTGGCGCTCCTCGCTGGCAAACGGCTCTCACGCTGTTCCAAAAGCGCTTCCGCCACCCCTATTCCCCCCGGCGTTCTGAAGCCGGTCTTTCCGCGCGACAAGCTCACAAACGGGCGATCTCGGCGTGACATGCTCACAAACGGCGAACTCTTTTTGTGCACACCTTCGCCCCGTTTGTTCACACATGTGTGTGGGGCTCTCCTAACACTCGCTTCGCTCACGCAGAAGCTCAAGAAGAAGAAGAAGAAGAAAGCGAGGACGAAGAAAATAATCAAGGAGGACGGCACTGAAGTCGTGGTGGCGGTGAAGTTCAAGAAGAAGAAGAAGGTCTCTAAGGCGACAACCGACGGGAAGAAGCTCAATGTGCGGATGGAGGTTCCGCAGTACCCGCCGGCGCAGACCAGGCTCACGATGCAGCTGAGGGACGCCGCGGTCAGAGGGAGGGGGAGTCCGTCGCTTAGCCCGCCGCCTGCGTACATGCAACTGTCCAGCGAGCAGTTCGAGAAGGCGCTGTTCGGGCCCAAGAGCAAGCAGAAGGGGGTTGCGAAGCTGGCGAAGGGCAAGAGTGTGGGAGAAGATATCCTTGGCGTGACGGGAGCTGCGGCCCGGGGGGAGGCGAAGAAAAAGAAGAAGAAGAAGCAGCAAATATTGCACAAGGTACCGCCTGGGAATTTGATGCACACCATCGAGCAGATGGAGGACTTGAGGGAGAGCGTGGAGGCAGGCGGGGATCGGTCCGTGCTGGGGACGTTGGAGGGCATGATTCAGATGATGAGCAAGGAGCTGGGCGCGTTGGAGAGGAACAAGGGCGACAAGAAGGGGCCGAAGAAGAAGAGGCGCGGCAAGAAAGTGGGGAGCGCGATTGCTAAAGGCGACATGATCATGCAGGACTTCGACGAGGAGGAGAAAGGGGAGGACGACAGGGACGAAATGATCGACGGGATCAACGAGAAGGTGGCCGAGCGACTCAAGAAGAAGTGGGATGAATAGTCACTCAGTTTCTAGTTAAGCTATGTTAGCGCGAAGAAGACTGGAGAGAAGCGACGCCAACAGTGCCAAGGCGATTTTCGTGAGGAGCTCTGGCTTAATCTCCTGTCTGAACATCCGGCCAGGGAACTTAGCGCTGGACTCGATAGCCCTGACGAAGTTGTCGACGTCCGCGACGTTGCGCTGAAGCTGGCGCGTCTCTTTCTCTCCGCCTTGGTTCTTGAAGAGGGCTTCGTTGAGCTTGTCATGTAGGCAGAAGCTTGCCGTTCTCAGATCTCTAAGCGTGTTGTAGTGGAACTCCCGGTTAATGTCGACTGCACCCCACAAGCAATAGAGCACCGTTGTTGCTACGATGAGGATGAAGCTCACCAGGTACAGCGTCAGCGTGTTGGTCAAGAGGTCAACGTTGACGATGGTAGCGATGAGCATGAACCCGCCTACGAAGCCCGCGACGCACAGTAACGCTGTAAGACTGGTGAGGGGGGGTTAGAGGCAGAGCTAGCGACGAGTGACGTGCGCAGCGAGCAGCGCGGCATGGTTGGGTGCTAAGCCGGGCGAAGCGACGAGCGAAGAACCAGGCGCAAACGGACACGCGAACCGGCCGCACTGAACCGGCCTTGCGCGCAGCATGTCCAGCACAACCTCGCCACTATCGTCTTCCTTCTCGGCCAGCCGAGCCGAAAACATTCGAGACTCGCCCTTGCAGCGAGACATGAAAGCTTTGGTTGTGCTCTTCCGGAAAAGTTTGGTTATTCTCGTGGTAACCGCAATATCTTTGGAAGCATATTCGAAGTTAACACCGTAAACTCCGTACCTGTGGCGGCGGGTGTTAGCCAGTTGCGCTGCTGTGCTCATCGGAATGGAAGTTGAGAATATTAAGTTATGAGGGAATGTCACGCACCAGGCCCAAAGAGTCCCGAATGCCAATGCCCCGGATAGCAACCGCCGTTTGGTCTCGTATTCGTCAACACTTTCAAATTCATCCCAGCCCAACGCCTCCATCCAGATGGGAACCAACGCAAACCAAAGACCGACACTCACGTACCTGCGAGCGAAGCGAGCGTGAGCGAGGGCTGATGGGAGGGCCACACACATGTGTGAACAAAAGGGGCTGGGGTGTGAACAGGCGCTGGGAGCCGGTCGCTCTGGGCCGGTCGCTCTTGGCAGAACGGCTCGTAAATGAACGGCTCGTAAATGAACGGATCAGCTCGTGAGCTCGGGAATTTGCGGCTCGCGTCTTATAAACTCGCAACGCTCGCTAGGGTCGTTGCTCGCTCGCTCGCTCACTTACATCACTTGCTTCTTAGCCGATTGGCTGTACACGTTGACATTCTTGTCTACCTTCTTGGCATCCAAAATGGAAAGCTTCGTTCCAATCTTTTCCATCCTAACGAAGTGTGCTGGCATCCGAGTCGCCCAAAACTTCGACTCAGTCGCCTTTGTCACTTCAACCAGGAAGCTCGCCAAGTCAGTGGTTGTAGAGCCGTCGTAGCCTTTCTTCACAGCTCGATATTTCAGGCACATCCAGTCGTCTGCAAGAATGCCGGTGCGGCCGTACACTTCTCTTGCCATGGCCAGTGTCTCGCGTATGCAGTAAGGGATAGTGAGGACGGCGTAGTAGAGGAAGTAGACGCCCGCAATCTGAGCCTCGAGCTGGTAGCTTCTGAAGCCCCCCATGCAGTAGATAGCCGAGGGAATGTTGTAAAAGACCCACCCGCACACGAAACAACTGGTGCCCCAGGCAACGCCTATAACTCTCCGCAAGCCCTTCCTAGCTTCTGAAGCCCCTGGGACGAAGAAGTTAATGAATGCGTTGGGGAAGAAGACGAACCAGAGGAACAGCCGCTTCCACAAGTACTCGTATCGCATGGGGATGCTCATCACGAAGCCAACGTGAGCCTCGTGATTTTTTTCACACAGCTCCATAAGCGTGTTAATGCCCTGCTTCGTGATTGACTCCAAGGCTTTGGTTCTACCTGCATCTGTAAGCTCGCTAAGAACGCTCTGGTATTCTTTAAGTGTGATCTGGTGGCCCGACCAGAATAGTAAATCTAAGAGGCGTCTCTCGTCCGAGACTGCCAGGCCCGCTGAGGTCGCGAGCCGCCTGATTTGTGGCGCGATTGAGGAGTTGGGGGAAAACATGCTAGAGGGGAGGAGGAAGGGGAGGAGGAAGGGGGAGGAGGAAGGGGAGGAGGAAGGGGAGGAGGAAGGGGGAGGAGGAAGGGGAGGAGGAAGGGGAGGAGGGCGACGTTCTGGAGAGCTTAACGAAGAGAGGGGCTCAACGCGCTCAACGCGCAACACTGTACCAACTCAGATACAAAATGTCAGTGACTGACTTAATAATAATCCTAAATGCGGCGCTCATGCGCTTCTACTATGTATGCGTGATCTGTGATCTGCAAATCTGTGTTGTCTCTCCAGCCGACCTAAGGATCTCCGATGTCGGGCTCGCCCCACATCTCATCATTGCCCTGCTCGCCCTCGTCGCTCTTCCACAGCTCGTTGACCTTGACGACGACAGCAGTAATGTCTGAGGGCGTGTTAGTGGGGTGGTTGGGGGAGAGCAAAAGCGCGCACAACGTGTTTCTCATGCTTCACTATGCGCTGGTCGCCGATCCTGCCAGTCGCATTGAGTACTTCCTCTCCGTACTGTATATATCATCACTGAACCATCCAACATCCCCCCCTCTCCCGCCACCCTTTACTCACCGTCGCGGTAGTCGCCCTCCTCGTCCCTCCACCTCTGCTTGGCGGTCTCAATGAGAATCTCACACGCCTTGTGAGCCCCCCGATCCAAATTCCTCAGTACAATATTCACCGCCTCCTCACTGTCGATGAACTCCCACACGCCGTCACTCGCAACAATCATGTACTCGTCATCCGGAGTGATGTCGTACGTCGTCACCTCGGGCTCGGCGATGACGCCAACCGATTTCACAGCGTGGTCCCCAAGAGACCGGCCCATCGCGAGGCCAATTTGTGTGAAGTTGGCGTCGAGCCAGACGCGCGCGGACAGCCCGGGCTCCGGCGGGGGACTGACGAAGCCCCCCGCCGCCTCGATCCTCGCCTGCTCCACCGGGTGGTTCGGGTTCTGGTCCACAGACAGGTCGTGGGCAACGATCTTGCCGTCGCGGTTGCGCTTGGCCATCACGGCGCGGGAGTCGCCGGCGTTGGCAATGTACAGCTTAAATTCGCGCATGAGCACCACCACGGCCGTGGTGCCGGAGTACCTGCAGTCCACGCCCTCCTGGGGGGGAGTTAGTAAAATAATACGAAGTGAACAAGGGACCGCTCACACAGTGCGAACAATGTGGGCATGGGGTGCACTGCGCGCGCTCTTCGCGGCGCACTGCGGTTTGTTTCTCGGGGCGTGCGTCGAGCGATGTGTGCGCTCCCCTTTTGTCTCGCGGCGTGCTCTTCGCGCCCTCCTTTCGCGCCTCCACTCCTTTCCAAGTGGCTCGAACAGCAAACGGCGCACGAGTGGCTCGCAAACGGCGCCGCCCTTTGTTAACGGCGCGCCCTATGTTCACATCGCCCCACCTTTGTTCACACATGTGTGCTTACACAAGTGTGCTTACCTGATTGGGAAGGTCCAAATCAACCTTGATGAAAACGTCCTTGAACGCCTTCTCCACCTCGTCCTCAAACAGCGGATGCAGCTCCAACCTATCCTGAATCTGCAGCATGCAGAAGTTGCTCACCAGGTCCCCCAACTCCCCGTGCCCATCGTACGCCGCAAATAGCGCCTGGCGGTTGCTCCTCCCGTACGGATGCACGACGCATCCACGATCCTGGTTGATTTTATCCACCACAACGTCCGCCCGATCAACCTCGTCGTACGCCGGCTCGATGCCGTGGCACGAGTACGTGCCGCAGATGTCGTTGGGGAACGGATTCATTTCGCGAGTCCTGCGGTCGCCGATCTGTGATAGAAAGACACGTGTGAGCCACATCACGGGCACACATGCGTGGACAAAGGGGGGGAGGGAGGCGGGCAGCGGGGGTTGAGCGCGTTCTCAGCAGCGCGTTCTAAGGTGGCTCAAAACAAGCGGCTCTGGACGCCCTCCGCGGCGCTTCATACGCCCGCGCTCCCTCGGGTGCGGCGGCGCTCTGCTCGTGGCGCAACTGCGTGGCCACTCAACGGCACAATGGTCTTGTTTGTCGCTCTTGGTGGCTTACCTCGCCGGCTGAGAAGACGTTCTTTTCGGAGATTACGTTGGTCTCGGCGTTGATGCGCATGGGGGAGCGGTTGGCGTAGGTGAGACGGCGCTTGCGGAAGTTGGAGCGGGACATGGGGGAGGGGTTGGCCTTGGCCTGGGGGGAGGGGGGGGGGAGTGAGTTAGAAAGGAAGGGAAGAAGGTGGGGAGTAGATGTGCGTGTGAAAAAGGCCATGGGTGTGTATGTACATATGTGTGTATGTACATGTGTGCTCAGTGCTTAGTCTCTAGTCAACTCTTATTGCACTCTTGTTTCTCGCCCTTGCCCGCTTCTCACCTGCTCGACCTCCTCGTCGTAATTCAAGCTCAAGCTCCGGAGCGCTTTGGTCTGGGAGGGGGGGGGGGCAGAGTCTAAGTCGAGGGCGGAGAGGCCTTTGTTGACGCCTGCGGACGTGGAACCGGCGAAGATGACGTTTTGGATGGCGTCCTTGATTTCTGCGATCTGATACTCGGCGACGGTGTCGGGTGGGTGGGAGTCGAGGGAGGAGGCAATGTCCTTCATTAGGTTGGCTTTCTGGGTGGTGGTCAGGGAGGCGGCGGAGGAGGCACCAGAGCCCATGGTAACGGGCGGGGGTAGTTTTGGGGGCTGTGGGGGAAGGTGTGGGTGGTTGGATGCTGCGTGATCAGAGACAAGCTGTCTGACGAGGGTTAGAGTTGAGAGAGAGTAAGGAGTGTTGAGTCGGGGAAAGGGAGAGGAGGTTTAAGAGGTGCATCGGTCCTCTAAAAGGGGTTCAGGGGCTTGCGGGTGGTATGTTTGAGTTGAGAGAGAGAGAGAGAGATAGAGAGATAGAGAGATAGAGAGATGATTATAGTAGAGATAGAGGGATACGTTTTGCGTGACTCATGAGGAGAGTTTGTGGAGAGTGTTGGGAGGTTGCTGAGGTACATCGGTCCGGCCAAAAGGGGTTCAGGGGGACTTGCGGGTGGTATGTTAGATACTCACTCAACGTTCGGTTGGTCGGGTGCAGAATCTGAAATTAAAACGCCAACAAAAAAGAAAGGGAGGCGGTACAGCGGTCGCAGGTAGTGTGGTTCGAGCGTTTTGTGCACAAGGGGAAGTTTCAGGTAGAAGGCCTAGCGCTGTGGTCAACATTTAACTAACATTAAAAAGTCGTTTGAGGGAATCAATGCAAAAAAATCGACAAGAAACTCGGAAGAGGGTTGAACAAGGCGCATATGCAGCATTGAGGGACGCAGGCGAGGCGGACGCACGCTCGACTCCCGAACACGAGTTGGGAGTTGGGACGAGCAAGCGATGGGAGAGAGTCGTGAGTAGAGCATCGCAGTCAAGCTGTGGGAACAAGCGCATAGGGAGCACACAACACTGTGAGCGGTGTGGTTAAGCAGTCTTAGCACCGCTCAGAGCGAAGTGCGCGTAGAGAGCGAAGAGTAAGCTACTTTCCTCCTCTTGTAAGCACCGAAACAGAAGCCGCGTGTGGCCGTGTGTGGTCCTATGTGGTAACAAACGATCTCCCCTTGTCACGTCGTAAAACTTCCCTTGCAAACTCGCGCTTCCACCTCCTGAAACTCTTCCCCTGCAACTCTCAAAGCAAAAAGGGCAACCGAGAGGTCCATCTGGCGAGCACTCAGAGCGTATCACTAGACCCGTGTGCTTCCTAAAACATGTTCACAACGCAGCTAACACTTCCATAGTTTATGCACCAGTTCAGTCTCCTTATCCTCACAATGATATTCGCGCTCACCACCACCTTCACACTCTCCCTCTCGTCCCGAACCGTTCTTCCTCGCTCCATGTACAGCTCCACCTCCCGGCTATTCTCCACGATCAC
>Ga0307985_10002200_pt1 | contig 10981 bp, 14 predicted proteins | sample EllFjometageno80_FD_203155 | JGI IMG/M metagenome (GOLD analysis project Ga0307985, IMG submission 203155) | Marine microbial communities from Ellis Fjord, Antarctic Ocean - #80 | ecosystem: Environmental > Aquatic > Marine > Unclassified | place: Southern Ocean | collected 2014-10-09 | reverse complement strand
AAACCCACACACCCCCACCCACCCCCCGCGCGCGCGCGCGCGCGCGCGCGCAATCCCAGTGTTCTCCTTTTCTCACTCCGCCTTCCCCCTTGTTCACACCGTGTTTGCAGGAGGTCGGGCAGGCTAAGTTGAGCAAGCTGCTCCTCGGGGGATATGCGATGCTGGCGGAAAGTTGCGAGAACGAAGGGTGCTTCTTCATGCCGTTGGTTCGGAGTCGCGCGGGCGTTATCGAGTGCGCGGGTTGCGGCGTTCGGGGGGCGAAGAAGGAGGCTGTGGTGGAGAAGGTGGAGAGTGGGGGGGCGAGTGCTGTTGAGAAAGAGTATTACAAGAGGTTGGGCGTGTCGCCAGGCGACTTTGCGGATTCAGAGTTTGAGACGGTTTACGACGCGCCCGCGAAGGACTACGTTAACGACCCTGTGATGAACTTTGGCGGGAGCGCGAGTGACGCTGCGTTGGGGAGGATGTTGCTGGAGGGGTATACTATGAAGGGGAGCACTTGCGAGAGCTGTGGCGGGGTGCTGATGGAGAGGGGGAGTGAGGGGGTGGTTTGTGTCGGGTGCGACGAGGGGAAGAAGGTTGCCGCGGCGGTTGCCGCGGTCGCTGAGGATTCAGAGTCGGAGTCCGATGATGACTTCGAGCGGGAGGCTCGGGAGATTCAGATGAGGAGGGCCGCGCCGGTTAGTCTCACGACGCCGAAGAAAGCCCAGAAGGCTGTTGTGGCGTCGGCCGGCCCCGCCTTGGGTCGCTCCTCCGTGTTGGACAGCGCGTTGGCCGCGGTGCTGGCGAAGATTGGCGTGGCTAGGGACGATTTGGAGCAGTGCACGGACAGCGAGAGGGTGGGGGAGCTCGCGAAGTGTATCAAGGGGTTGGCGGAGTGCGTTACGGCGTTGAAAGGGGCGAGCAAGTGATTGTAATTATGCTGGATGCTTTGGTATGACCGCGTGCACTGAGGAGTTAGCGGTTGAAAGTTAATTCGGCGAGGTTTGAAGGGCTAGATTTGTCGTACGCAGCGAGCAGCCACGCCGACGTCTCTCGTCGTTGGCTTGGTTGGCATGTCGACAGTTCATCCCAAGCAAACCCCAGCCTCCCGACAAACCGTAGATGCCCAGTCGGCCTTGCCCGCCATGGACATCACTTCACTCTTAAAAAAAATGCAGTCGATTCAAGAGAAAGCTGACTTGGCAGAAAAAGCCGCGGCCGCCTTGCAATGCACCAGTTCACGTCGCAGTCCTTCCTTCCTCCTCAACTGGCTGGCAATTGGCTTCGCGAGCAATGTGGATGACCTGCTCGTGTTCTTTTTCGTGAAGGAAACGGAGCGGAAGAAGATTGAAGAGGAAATGGAGGAGATTATGTTGCGGCATGAGGGGAGGAGTGCGTGGACTTCGAACAGGGTGTACGGGGGCGTGCTGGTGGCGACACTCGTTGTCACTGAAATCTATTGCTGCTTAGTCCACTAACTCCCCGTCCGACTCTTCCGCATCAGTTGTTAACACAGCCAGCGACGCCACCTCAACCATAACTTGTTCATCGTTGTCGACATTGTTAACAACATCGTGCCCCACCGCCGGTCCCTCGTCATACTCATAATCAAGCAGCCTTTCAAACTGCCTATCCATGTGTGTTTGGACAGAAAATCTGTTAATCCCTTTATGCCCCGCTTCTTGCTTAACCGCCTCCTCCAACAGCCTCGTGGTCATATCCCTGTCCCTATCGATCCCGCCTCATGATCGCAAAGCTGTTCCTCGTCAACTCCCTCATCGTCCCTCCTCTTGACGCGGAACTCGCAAAACCTGTAATACGCGCACGCCACCGCCGTCGCCCACATCAACTCCGGCATCGCCGCGACCTCCCCCCCGCTCAGCGCCCTCTTCTCGTGATACGCGCCCACCATCGCCTTCACCCTCGCCTCGTCCAGCACGTTGTCGCCGCCATAACATCCCCAACGACGCCCGCGGCCACATCCAGCACCAAAGGCGCGATACAGCTGTCCTCCCAATTAATAAGCGCCATCGTCCGAGAACAGCCCGTTATTCAAGTACGCATCGCCGAGTATCATCCCCCGCGGCAACCCCACCTCGTCCCCAAACACCTTCCTGACTCTCTCCGGTTGAGACGTTGGATTCGGGGATTTGGAGCATCTCGACGTCAGCCTTCTGCTCGACCGCGGCGGCAGGGGCGGGGGCAGTAACGGTCGCGGTGTCCGGTTCGGTGCGCTTGCGCTTTGGTGTAGGCAGGGGCTCCTCATTCATAGTGTCTTTGAAGGCCTTGCTACTCCAGGTCTTGATGATCCGGGCCGCTAGGGTTGCCGGGCCGCCTTTCTCGCTGGCGTGTATGGTGCGGCAGTATTCCGCGAGGAGCTCCTGGGGCATGTAGGTGGACAGCATCATCTCGGGCGACAGGCCGTTGACTTGCATGACTCTTTGAAGTTCTAACAACAAATCGTCAATTGGGAGATTGTATGACTTATCGAGCATTTCAGATAAGAGTCCCTCATTGCCGGAAATCAGACTCGACAGACCGAAGGCGATGTTGGTGGGGAGAGGCTTGGGCGGAGCTTGGGCGCGGCGTGAAGACATGTCTTGCCTGGTTGTCTCTGAGCGCGGTGACATTTTCCTTCAGATCGAACGCGTTGGCGAGCGAGCTGTACCCAGAGATTGAGTATGCACAAAGACTAAAAAAGCTCTTGAGTTGAGTTGCAATCCTTCTCTCTTATTAGTTTATCATTCAAATAACGGCACCTCTGTTTTCTTCCCCGCCTTCAGCAGCTCGATCTCCGCCTCGAGCTTGGCCTTCAACTCCGCCATCAGCAGCTCGCGAGCCGCCCTCGTGATCGTCCTCGCGGTCTGCTGCCCCTCCTCGTCCTCCTCAAAGACCTCGTTTACGTCCATCCTCTCGTGGAAAATTGAATCCGCTTCCACTCTGAGCAAGGTGATCTCCGGCTCGTCCTTCCGAAGCACCTCCTCTGCTACCTCGCCCTGCATGCACTTCACAATCTGATCAAACTTCGGGCGGTCTTAGGGCATCTGCGCCCAGCACCTCTTCAGTAGTTTGCACAACTTAGGATATATTCTCTCGAACTCCAGAGGCAATAACGGTGATTTGGTAGAGAGGGATTTCGGTGGCGATCGGGTACGAGTCGGGGAGGGGGTTGTTTGAGGCGTCGCAGAGGGTTAGGGGGGCGTTGATGGGGGAGCAGGCGGTGGCGGTGGCGGGCGGGGAGACTGAGGATAAGGAGGGTGCCGGGCCTGCTTTAATCGCGAGGGCGTTGGGGCCCATGAGGGCGCCGAGGGAGTCGTGGAGGTGGCCGAAGTAGTCCTTGTCGAAGGTGAAGACGTGGACTTTGTGGTAGAGGTCGTCGGTGACGTAGATCAGCTGTTTGGGGTGGTCGGCGACGAGGTTGACAGGACCCCAAGGGACGCCGGCTGGTTCGTAAGCAAAGACGGTGCAATCGCCATCGGAGTACACGTTGGTTTTGGTGGTCGTGAGGGAGCACTCGAGCAGCCTTTTTTTCTCTGTCCGCCACGATGTAGCTCTCTCTGGTAGGGATGACGGCGATACCTCAGAAGTCCTGTCCGTTCTTGACCATGACCACGTTCTTCATCTTGCAGTCAGTGTTCGGAATGCACATGCGAACCGCCTTCCCCCACTCGTCCCATGTAGTAATCAAAATCTCGTCGGGTAACTCGCCGAGGGAGAGGTACCGAGGCCCGTCAGCTCCCAGCGAGTAGGTGGTGATAATGGAGGTCGCGTCACTCATTTGGAGCGGGGTGCTCGTGTAGTCGTCGAGGTTGAAGAAGTATACCCTCTTGTGGTGTGTTGCTGTATGACGCGATGGCCACCAGATTGAGGTGCGGGATGTAGAGAATACCCGTGGGACCAGTGAGCATGGCAAACACACCGCGGTTGCCGCCCTCGCTGTCGACGATGTTCACCCTGTGCTAGTTGGCGCAGCTAACCAAGGCCATGTTCTCGGCAATGATCTCAATGTCCTGCGGGTGGTCGATCACCCCAGCCTCCGTGAGCAGCTCGAACTGCGTCGTGTCGGCGTTGAAGGCGGTCACGCGGTTGGATGTCATAGACACGGCGTAGATGTTGTTGTAAATGGTGATGCACTGGGAGATTGAGGTGGACCCTTTTGTGGTACGGAGTTAGTAGTGAAAGACATAATGCATGTATGGGTGAGGTGACACGTGAGTTGGTTACCTTCAGGAGAGTGTGGGAGGATTGCTGGGCAGTCGTTTTCGCGGTCGCCGTAGGGGGCCAAGCCGGTGGGGCTGAAGGTGCCAGACTTGCAGGGCTGGTTGAAGTACAGGGAGCAGGTGATGTCGACGGATCTGTCGACAAATGTGGTCCAATAAACACACTGCCATGATGAAGCCATGTTAAGGAAGGGATAGTTGCCCGCTTTGCCGTACGCCTTGGAAGCCATTGCGCCACACACTGGACGAATCGTCCAAGCTGTCGTCGTTTTGTACAAGTACATCTCAGTCACCAAGTTGTAGTAGTCCGCTGCTCCAATAGCCCCCCCCCCCAGGACACTCTCCTTCACAAATTCCATAGACACCATTGACATGCTGTTCTGAATTATCCATCCCGTAACACCCAGCAAATGTCACTTCCGGACAGTCCTCGGGGTGGATGAGAGACCGGCGACTCATCAGCGGTAACGCCCGCCAGCAGCAGGACAGTCAGCAATGGCTTACGGCGGACCATGGCCCGGTCTGCACAGTTGAGGGGGGTAGGGGGTGGTCTCAGGGGGGTTGGGGGGTTGGGGCTAGGGGGGCTCAGGGGGGGGAACGGGTCGGCTCGAAGCTCGCTCGGGCTTTCGCGCTCACTTGGGTGAAGGGCGAGTGCTCGCCCGCCTGCTTTTTGGAGCGTGCTCACGGACGCGCAAGGTTGAGCCGGCTGTACGTTCGCTTCCGGCAGCGCTTGCGATTGCGCTCGTGACGCCCTTGGCGGGACGGTTTGGCAGTTCTGTTTCAACCCAGCAGTTCTTTACAACAGATGCAGCCTCGTTAACTCGGCGTCCGTGCCTTTCAAGACCGCCTTCGCTCGCCCCATCTCCGCGTTGGTCTCCGCCAGAATCTCTCTCAGAACAGTAACAGTCGCCTTGACGTCTTCAGTGTTGAGAACGTCATCCCCGCCAACCCCCCCCTCTTCTCCCCCCTCTCCCAGCTCATCGCTGACATCCGCCAGCCAGTCCTCCGTCTCCAAGTCCCTCAGCAACTTCGGGTCCGGCTCAATCGTCTCCCCAACCCCCAACTGGCTCCACACCTCTCTCAAGCCCACGCTCTCGCCGTCGAGCACGCGCAGATTCAGGAGCACGGCGGTTGCGGTCTCGTAGTACCCCTCCTTCAAGCACACGGGGTTCGTGAGAGCGCCGTCAGCGTCAGCGTTCGTGCTGCTTTGGTAGTACAGCGACGTGAGACTGGTCGAGACAATGTGGAGGTTATTCAGATCGGCGACATCGCTCAAGTCGTTGCCTGACAGGGCTAGGAACTCCAGGCTGGGCAGCCCGAACAGCGAGTTGTCGATGGCCTTGAGTTTGTTGTTGGAAACGTCGAGCCGCTCGAGCTTCAAGAGGGTTTTGAGACCAGCCCCGAGGGTTGTTAGACTGTTGGAGGAGAGGTTGAGGGAGATTAGGTTGATGCAAGTGTCGAGTGACATTATGGAGGGGAGTTCCTAAGTGAGACGGTTGGAGGAGTTAGAATGTTGTTGTAAGTAATTTAGAAGAAGCAGTGGCATATGTAGGTGTTGCCACATATATGTGGGAGTTGCCACATATACGTGGGAGTTGCCGCATATATGTGGGAGTTGCCGCATATATGTATGCTCGCTTCACTCGCGCGTCTCCCGTTTCGATGTGTAAGGACATGGCAACTGGGGCAAAAGAATTTGGGAATATCCGGGCACATAAAAGGTGTGGTGCCTTACCAGTGAAGTCAGCTTGAGGTGGCTCACGATCTCCAGGTCGTACTCTCCGGTCGCGTGCTTGATCAGGTCAGTCGTAAGCATGTCGCGGTTCGTAGCCTCGCGCCGTCCGCAGTGCAAAAAATTCAAGCCTGACGGCCTGCGACGATGCAACGCGGAAGACGAGGCAAGCAGTACTGAAGCTGTGGGAGGAAACCGCCTCCACAGCGCGCCCTGTGCTGAGAGTAATGTAGCCTCCTTACAATTTATCTATCAATCAGGCGTGCAGCAGTCTACTCCTCGGCGTCCCTTCCCCGGTTATAGCCAATCTCACTACCCTCTGCCGTCAGACTACCTCCACACTCTCCTCCGCAACACCCCCCCTCCCCTGGGTACTTAGGTCCCTTCCCGGAGTCGCGCTGAAAAACATCGCTCGATCGCGTCCTAAACACCTCCCCGCCCACCAGGCCCCCTCGCGCCCACCCTCTCAGTCACCTCCGATGTCCCCTCTCCCCCTCCTCCTTTCCCTCTCGCTCCTGCTTCCTTTCTCTCTCGCGGCCCCCAGCAACCTCCCCTTCCCCACTGTCCTGGTGGCCTATCAGTCCTGGTCTGAATGCGATGACAATGTAATCACGCACGTTCAGTCCGGCGTTAACGTTGTGATCTGGTTCGCGACCAACCTGATCTCTGTCAATGGCACGGCTGTCATGTCGGGCGGTCCCAACAGAACCTGCGTAGAACAGAAAATTAGCACCCTGGACTCAATGGGATATGGTCGTGACAAGGTGAAGCACTTGATCTCCGTGGGTGGGTGGGATGCGCCCCACCCCACGACTACTCATACGGCGGCAGAGTACAAGGCGGCGTTTGAGACTTTCTCTGACGGCCTCTACGATGGGCTTGACTGGGACCTTGAAGGGAATGACAATCTACTGTCTACAAACAACTACTTCTCCCGTGACTGCCTTCTGCTGATGGGCGATCTCTCCAACCTGCTCCATTCGGCCGGCTACATTGTCTCCATGGCGCCTCCCGAGTCCTACCTCGACATCCAGACCTCCGAGTTCAGCAAGTACGTGAACTTGACGTACCCTGCCGATGACTGGGACACCACGCCCGCGTTCTCGTACCACGGGCACAACACTTACGTCGTCCCCCTCGCGATGTACCCCGATGCGTTCGACTTTATCAGTGTGCAGATCTACGAGACCAAGAGTCACGCTAGTTACAATACGAGCGTGCTTGGGGTTGATCAGGTGGACTACTTATCTACGTACGTGGAGAGGGCTTTGGCAAACGGCGTTACTGTTGACTTTACGACGGACGAGGACTTCAAGGACCTTGGCGTAGTCACGATTGACCTGTCAAGCAAGCTCGTGATCGGACTGATTTCGAACGGCGGGCTGGGAGGGCCGATCACGGCTAAGAACAGCACGATGGCGTACGACAAGGTGCAGGAGAAAGGGGGGGACAACGTCAGGGGCTTCATGTACTGGTGTATTGGAGACGACAAGGAGGGCAGGGTGCCCAAGACTCTGAACGAGGCGCTCAACATTGTTTAACTAGAAAGACGTTACACGTTCACGATGGGCATCTTCTCCAGCTCGCCGTTCACCAACGCCTCCACCATGAACCTGCCCAACGCTCGCTCCATCGGCTGCGTCCCGACGTTGTTCTTCTTGAGCTTGTGTTGGAACCTAATCGTGTAGTACACGGGCCCGCATGAAACGACTTCGCCCTGGTCGCCCGCGTACGGTCCGTCCGTGAGCTTGACCATCGCCCCCTCGGCGAGGTTCAGCGTAGTATTCGTCAATCCCCCCTCTGCGCGCTCTCCGGTGGCGTCGTAAAGCGGCAGTTTAATGCGCCCGTCACTCTCGACGGACGCTGCCGGGTATTTCACGCGCCGCGACTGCGACATGTCCGGCAGCTCGAGCCCCAGCTCGTCCATCAGCAGCTTGAACACGTGGTTGATGTCCGCGAAGATGCGCAGGGACGCGATGCCGTCATGCTGGGTCTTTTGCTTGTTGATGATCACGCCGCCGAGCGCCTTGCTGTCGCCGGCCACCGCTTTCGATGCCACTGTGGTGAAGACGCGATCTAAGACAGCGACGCGAGTGTTAGAAAGGCACGGTTAGCCGGCCTTTGCGAGCGAATGGGAATGACAATAAAGAAGCGAAAACAGGGGGGCGCTGCTCTCGCACCGCACAGAGGGGACTTGACTGGCATCAGGCTCACCTGCGTTCATTCCAACCATGCTGGTACCCACGGAAAGACACAGGTCTGCGTCCGACTCGGCTTTGAGGAGACGCGAGAAGAGATCGGGTCGAAGGTTGCCTGCCATCTTGACCACCGGGTTGCTCGGATCAAACCAGCCGCCGTGAATCTCGTTCATAACGTGCTGGGGAGCGCCGGCCTTCTGCGGCAGGCCGTCGTGGTTCTGCTGGATCCATTGCTTGAGGTACCCGGCTTTGTACAGTTCCGTGATGGCGAAGTGGCCGAGGGACGGCGAGAGGCGGAGCGGCGAGCCGCCAGAGCTCGCCTTCTCCGTTAGCTTGGGGGCGGACTTGTGGGTGTTGATCTCCTTCAAAATATCGTCCTTGGGTTTGGCCGATGCGTAGTCGCCGATGCCAGAAGAAGTTGAGATGCCTGCCCCGGTGTACGCGATGAAGTTCGAGGATACCCTGATGAGATCTGCCAGTGTTTTTACCTTTTCTTCGAGAGTGTCCGGTTGATCATTATACTCGCTGGCTGTTTGCGCTCCGTCGTAGCCCACTCTGTTGAGCTTTGTAGAAGTCAAGGTGCATATCGGGTCGGACCACGATGGGTGTCCTAGCAGCCCGTGCCAGCTGGGCGTGTCGTCGTCGTTGCTAGCCATGGTGAGAATAATCTCCAAATTGAGATTATTCCGTTCGTGAACATCGTGAATGTTAAACCAAACTCAGAGCACGACTACAATAGGTTACTTGCTGTCCGGATCGAACGGCGGACTGTAATCGACGAACTCGAGGTAGAACCGGTTCGTCTCGCTCTCGTTCATTTTGTCCGGCTTCGTCCGGAACGCGCACTTCGCCCAGTCGTTGACGCTGTCCTTCTCCATCGCCGCGCAGTTCAAGCTCACGTACGCCCCAGCGCCCCAGCCCGCGGACGACGAGAGCAGCTGCGTCCCCACCGAGGCCATCTTCGTCTCGTCGTCCACCTCCCACTCCTCGTTTGTGCCCATCTTCGTCGCGCTGCACGTGAAGTTCCCCCAGCTGTTCTGTCCCAGGTAGTTGTTCGTGCTGGCCACGCGCAGACCCACCGCGTTGTACGCGTTCCGTCTGTAGAAGCCCCACACGATGCAGTCCCGGAGACTGCCTCCGAAGCGAGCGCGCGCCTCTTCCACGAGGGTGAGGGTCTCTCCCTTGACGCCGAGAAAGAGCCGGTTGCCGTCAATGACGGCGGAGATTGTCGTCCAAGAAATGAACAGCGCTGGCTCCTTCCACCCGCTCTTCTTGTTCAGCCGCCCAGTCCGTCTCACCACCCTCCGCATCTTCTCGTTCGCCACGTCGCTCCCAGCGTCAATGTCGGAAATGATCGCGTTCTGCTCCCCCAGCGTCTGGTTGATCTGCCATTCATACAGTGTGAACAAGGGGCCAAAAACACGGTGTGAACAAGGGGGGGCAGGCAAGTTAGAGCGAGGCACGAACGGTGTGAACATAGAAAGTAGGGCTACATATATGTAGGTGTTGCTACATATATATGTGGGTGTTGCCGCACATATGCGGAAATATACATATATTTAGCTGATGTAGGTGGCCACATATCATAATTCCGCGTTCAGCTAAGCTCTGTTCGCGGCACTCCTCACCTGTAGGGCCATCGTGTTGAGCGACCCGAGTCCGAGCTGCAAAGAGGCGAGGTCGGAGTCCTGCTGCTGCATGTGCAGTTGCTGCTGGCTTGTGGTGGTGGTTGCGGAGGAGGAAGGGTGGGAGGAGGCGGTGGTGATTGTGGTTGAGGAGGTGTGGGTCGGGCGGTGATCTGGGGAGTTGCAGTGTGAGGAAGGTACGGTGAAGGAGGTCGTAGAGACATGAGTGTAAAGAACGCCGTCGTGGGGGAAAGCGCCGTGTGAGAGTACTCGGGTCTTGCGCTTGAACGGCGGTTCGCTCTCCTTGAACACGCGTTCGCTCGCCTTGAGCACGCGTTCGCTCGCCTTGAACAAACGTTCGCTCCCTCTTGCGCTCTGAATTTACTGTCCGTTCGTACTGTCCGTTTGTACAGTCTCGCGTGTCGCTCCATAACGGACGAACTCACCTGCCCCCCTCATCAACTCCTCCCTCCCTCCCCCACCCTCCCCCAAATCACCCCATCGCTTCACCTCCTTAACAACCCTCTCGAAGTGCCCCCCCCTCTCATCCCCCCCAAACCGCCTGTTCTGTTCAGCGAGTTGGTGGATCTTCGTAGCGAGGTCCCCGCAGACCGCGGATAACGTTGCGCGTATTTCCTCGTCGGGAACAGTGCGGAGGATCTCGGCGTTGGCGATGAAGGAGGCGAGTTGCTGGTACAAGTCGATGAGGACTGGGTCGGCGCCGGTGTACGTGAGGTTGGTTGACGCCGCGGCAGACGGCCTTGCTGATTTGGTGGAGATGGCGGCTTGGGAGGAACGGAGCTCGGTGTTTTGGGAGGAGATGAACGTGTTGTAAGCCCAGCCGGACCAGGAGCCCATTCCGCGGAGAATGCGGTCGGACTTGGTCAGGAGATAGTTCTCATTGTGCACGCAATCGCGGGACTTCTCTAGGCTAGTAGTCTGGCTGGCTAATGTTTCAAGGGTGGCGCCGCCGATCTCTAGTGTCTCGGTGAGCGTGTTGAGTGCTGGTGGTGCGGGGAACATCTCGGTGGATGAGGCCTGGTCTGCGGGAGGGGGAGGGAGGCCGCTTGCGGTGGTGAAGAGCTCGTCACGGGCTGCCTGCATGCTGGTCACTCTTGTAAAGCAAAGGGGTGGGCAGGGGGGTGGGCAGGGGAAGGCTTTGGCTTTTAAGGTGCTGAAGGGGGGGGGGGGGGGGTATGTGCAGCGGGGCGTTTCGGAACTGTGTTG
>Ga0307985_10002199_pt1 | contig 10981 bp, 3 predicted proteins | sample EllFjometageno80_FD_203155 | JGI IMG/M metagenome (GOLD analysis project Ga0307985, IMG submission 203155) | Marine microbial communities from Ellis Fjord, Antarctic Ocean - #80 | ecosystem: Environmental > Aquatic > Marine > Unclassified | place: Southern Ocean | collected 2014-10-09 | reverse complement strand
AACGAATTATGGAGGGGAATTAATTTAGGAGGGGATGGGGAGGGGGATACGTGGAAGACTATTTTGTGCTCTCCTTAGCTGCTTGGGTAGGCTTACGGTGGTGGTAATGGCTGAGGACGAGACGTTGCAACGCTGCCTAAAATGCAGAATGTTATGAGGTATGAAGACCAACTTTCCAAAATATCTCACTAAAACGTCGCACCACCAGCTGCGCACCACACACACAAGCCACACACACGTTGTTACGGCGGTGTGCGTGCTGCCTGCAATTACGTGAGGCGAGCGATGCAGCGGCCGCGCCAACATCCCAATGTTAGTCGCCGCAATTACACGTACGAGGCTCAAGAGGCGCAGGGGTTTACGCAGGAAGCGCTGGGGTTTACGCAGGAAGCGTTGGGGTTTACGCATGCGAAGCTGTGGCTTACACGTACGTAAACCTCGCCCGACGCTGGCCCTCACAAGTGGGTGGTTGGCAGTGCCGGCAGTGCCGTTGTAGGCAAATTTTAATTGGGCCACTGCTGCGCATGCTCATTTCCCAACGAACAATCGACGACGCGAGCCAGCCAAGCCTTAGCAACCAACTGGTCGTCCCAACTGCGCAAACCCCGCCCTGTCCCCCCGCCCTACGACACAGAAGACCATGGCCGACGTCGCAGTAGCACCAGCCCCCCTAACAGACGTAACAGCTGAGGTAGCACCATCCCCCAACATTAATACATCCCCTGATGACGCAACACAGCCTGCCGTCGACTCCACACTGCCTGCCGTCGACTCCACACTGCCTGCCGTCGCCGAAGCCAAGGCCTCGCCCACGAAGGAGATCGCTCACCTGCACCAAGACCAGACGAAGGACTTCAGTGACGTAAACACCTTCCGCAAAGCAATGCTCGGCAGTGTGGCGCCAGCGAGTGTGGTACTCACCGAGATCACCATGAACTTGCTTCTCGACCGTATCGCAAGCCTCGAGCACGCGGTTGCGCACGTGAGGATCAGAGCTCCGGAGGAGGCCGACCCTCAAACGGATCCCTTTCACAACCTGAGCGCGCTGTCCCAAGCGGTGGCAGTCCTGGACAACAAGGTTTACGAGCACTCCAAGAAAATCAAGATTCTCGCGTTCAACGTTTCAGGCGGCGACGACGGGAATGATGACGAGGAGGAGGAGAAGGAGAGTGACAAGCCCAGTATGTTCGTCAAGCAGGCTGAGCCAGTGCATATAATGCACGTGCCCACCACGCCAGTTGCCGCCTCCGCGCCCAAGACACAAACCAGCCCCGAGAAGCCAGCGCGCTCTAAGATTGAGCTCAGCGACAAAATGCAGGGCGTTGTGAAGCTCGAAAAGTCCAAGTCGGTGCTAATCAACGAGCTGAACAACGAGACAAAGGAGGATCCCTCAGTCCTCGCCGCGGAGAAGGAGCACGCGTCGTTGCGCCGGCGCGAGACCGAGTCGTTGGGGAAGCTCAAGGCGGCGGCTCAGGCGGCTGCGAAAGTGCACATTGATGCGCAGAAGGAGGCGGAGAGGAAGCTGGCGGAGGAGGAGAAGCTTAAGGCCATGAAGGAGACGGCCGGCTCGCAATTTTCCAGCGCTCTTGCCGAGCAGAAGAAACAGATGGCGGCTCAAATCGCGCAGATGCAGGTGGATATGAAGGAGCGCGACCGGCAGATGCGCGAGGAAACCGCTCGCCGCCACGCCGAGGCCGACGACGCCATGCGTCGCATCGAGGAGGAGGCGAAGGAGGCGAAAGAGCGCGCGTTGGCGGCCGAGAAGGAGTTGAAAGCGAAGAAGGACCAGGCGCTTTTGGATAGGCTCAGGGAGAGGGTCAAGACGTCGAAGGAGAATCACGACGTGAACAGCGCGGCGATGCGAGCTCTGAATGCCGCGACTGCGCGCCAGAAAATGTCGCCTGCGAAGCGCGAGATGGCGCAAAAGAGGTGGAGGAAAGCGATGCGGTCCGTCCTGTCCCCGGCGGCCAAGATGAAGCGCGCGCTGGGGTCCATGCTGAACAAGAAGGTGGACAAGGGCCAGACGGTCATGAGCCGGATGGAGAAGGCGGAGAAGGAGCTCAAGATCACGAACAACAAGCTCCATCAGTTGGAGAAGGCGTTGTTGAAGATGCGCAAGGCGGAGAACACCATGCTCGTTGACGAGGAGAAGAACAAGGCCAACATCAAGAGCCTGGCTCGACAGAGTACGAAGGCGCTCAAGCTGTTCGACGAGCTTTCGATGGCGATTTTGGGCACGTCAGTGAACGTCGCCGTCTCTTCGTTGAACGCTCTCGCGGGAACTGATCACGCGTCCCCGCTCATCAGGGACGAGCCGTCGCACCAAGACAGCGTCGTAAAGAGCTTGATGCACACTGGCAAGAGCGCGAGCGACGAGTTGGCGAAGCTGCTTGCGCCGCTCGCGTTCAAGTTGAGCAGGCCTACCGCGGAGGACTTCGACGCGTTGGCGGTGGCGGGGAGCATTATCGAGCTTTTGAGGGACCACCGGGTGGAGCTGCGGAGCTTTAGCCATTACAACTACCTGCCGGACGAGGAGGAGAAGCGAGTGGAGAGGCACACGGGGGCGAGAAGGGCGTCGTATAGCGACGTCGGCGGAGTGGACGTGGGCGCTGCTGCGGCGGCGAGTTATTTGGTGGAGAAGTTTGACGAGGAGGACGAGGAGAAGGGGGGGGTTGATAGCGGACTCACTATCGAGGAGCTGCTCAGGCTGGAGCTTCACAGGTTGGTGGCGTGCCAGGTCGCGACGGGTGGCGGGGGGGGGGAGGGAAAGAAGATTGCCGACATGGCGACGTTCTTCCAGACCGAGATGGACAGGCTGGAGGCGTTGATGAAGAAAGGGTTGGGAGAGAACAACAAGAAACTGGAGGAAATTAAGAAGGTATTCGCCGAGCTAAAGGATCACCGTGAAATGCTGACCGGCAACAAGGTTTTCATCAGGGAGGTCGACGCGAAGGTGGGCGACATCAGGGGTTTACTCGCGATGAAGGCCGAGAAGGAGCTCGTGGACGGCATTGGGACCAAGATTGGGACCGTGAAGGAGGATCTCGAGATCGTAAGGAGCAAGCTGGGGAACAGCAAGGACCTGGCCGAGGGGATGAACAGGTTGAGGCACACCATAGACACCAAGGCGGATAAGGACGTGATGAACAAGCTGGTGAAAACGGTCAAGAACGGTATGAAGGAGGACGTCGACCCTGCGCTTGCGACGAGATGCTTGAGCTGCGAAAGGGCTAGGGATACCGAGGACGAGAACGAGAAGGTCGCTCAGGCCCACTACTATAAGCAGTACTTGACGACGCTGGCGCTGGTTAAGAGCCCGCAGCAGGTGAATGTGGAGAAGTACGAGAAGTACGAGAAGGAGAAGTACGGGGGGAAGGGCAATTACGTGGGCGGGGGGTACAGCAAGCCCAAGTCGCCCCACCAGAGTTTGGGGGTGAGCATGCGGCCCAAGAGCGCGTTCGCGAAGACGCGCAGTCCGAGCATGGGGGGAGGGGGAGGGGGGCGGTCCAAGAGGGGGGGCGAGAGAGACATCATCAAGTACGGAAGCTCTCAGCCGTTGCATGTCACCTTGTTCAGTAACGACAGGTTGGGAGGAGGGGCGCCGGAGACGCCCGTGAGCTTCGCGGAGAGGACGGAGAGGGGGACCTTGAGTCCTTTGGGGAAAGAGCCGCAGGTCGTCGTTCAGAGGAACGGGACGCCACAACCGATTCCAAAGCATAGGGAGCTTTACCCAAGTAACGATTAGAGATACAGGGTTGCCCTCAAATACACCGACGCGAAGCGCGCCGCAGCACGCAATCCAACCAACTGAAATATCTACAGTGCAGTGTATACCAGGGGTAGAGAACTCTACAGCACTCAACTCACGCCAATCACCCCCCTCAATCCCTCGTCCCTCTACCTCCCGCCCCCCCCCGCTCCTCCCCCCCCGTGCCCAGCATGAACCTGCTCACTGACACCTGCATTGCCGCCTCCCAGGCCACCATCTCATCAGTCACAATCTTCTCTTCAACCCTGACCTTCCTGGTCATTCTCGTCGAGCAGAATCGCGCGACGCGCAAGATGTTCCCCAACAACCTGTCCCTGATTTTCTCCTCAGTGGGGCTCGGCTTCAACATGACTCTGACCCTCTCGCCAATGTTGGACTTTCGGCAGATCACCTCCTTCAACACTGACCCGCTGTTCCACAACCTCTGCATCACGCAGGCCTTCCTCTGGCAGTTCTTCGCCGCCTCCTCCATCTTCTGGTACGTGGCGTTCACCAACATCATGTACAACATCATTGTCAAGAACGTGCGAGTGGCCGACCTCCACCACCGAAAGAACCGAGCTTACTTCCTGGGGTTCTTCTTGCCCTTCCTCTCTGCCATGATCCCCCTCGCTGCCGACGCGTACGGCCCTCGGTACACGCTAGGTGACGACAACGGCCTGGAGTGCTGGCTCAACGATCCCAACTGGCAGTTCTCAACGATTGTGCTCTGGCTTATGCTCTCGCTCGTCTGGGGCGGGAACCGCGGGTATTGGATCGTCCTAACTCTGAAGAAGACCAAGTACAAGACCCAGCGGAGCCGCTCGACTGGGGCCATGCAGAACAAGCGCGGCTACAAGCTCGTGCAGACCCTCAAGGAGAACTACCGCCGCAACCTCTTCCTCCTCGTGATTTACACCGTGTTCACCCTCATCATCTTCGCCTACTACATCTGGACGACCATCTTGTCCTCGTGGGACAGAGACATCGACTACCAGGAGGATCCGTGCCTGGCCAGCATCATGTACGCGCTAGACGTGTCTTTGCTCGGCACTACCCTGTTCTGCCTGTTCGGGATCACTTATGAAAACATTAAGGGGGCGAGGGGCGTCTGGCGATCGGTCCGTTCTGAAGTCAACTACGTCATCCACGGCACGGAGAAAGTGGAGCCCACCCGAGTCTCGAGCACCCGGGCGTCGCTCTTGGAGGAAGGCAATCCCGCCGCTGTGGCTGGCCCTCGCGCGGGGCTCGCGATGCAGGTGAGAGCGCCGCACACGCAGGAGAACGGGCGGCGAGAACGCTCAAAATGCGCGGCTCAAGAGCGCAACTTGCTGCTCAAGACCCTCTCCCCTTTGTTCACACCGCCCGCCTCCTTTGTTCACACAGTGTGTGGCCCCTTTTTTTCACACGTTTGTGTTTGTGCAGATCGAGAAGAAGGGCCCGGCCACTGTTACCACCCACATTGGCACCAAGATCAACGCCCAGGTGAGGCGATGATGCGAAAACCGGCAAAGGATGTGAAGACCGCCGGGTTGAATTTTCTTTGCGAGCCGTGTGGCGAAGGATACGAAGTCCGGCGGATGAATGCGAATACCGGCGAGGCTGAAATCACCGCTCGCCCCTCTGTTCACACATGCATGTGTGGCTCGACGTGTGGCTCGACCAACGGGGCTGAAATCAAGCTGTTCGCCCCTTTGTTCGCACCGCCTCCCCATTTGTTCGCACATGTGTGCGGCCCCTTTGTTCACACGTGTGCGTGGCAGCTCGGCATCTTCAAGTCCCCGATGATGAACGCGCCGTCTGCCTTCTTCCCCGACGCCGTGTCCGGCACGTCCATGCCGCCCAACCACCACCCGGCTGCGCCGAGACTGCAGCAGCAGAGAGACGAGTTCACCCGCAAGATGCTCGTGTACGTGGAGGGCAGGTGCAAGCAGATGCCCGCAGTTGAACAATCCGTGGTGGAGTCGTTCTTCGAGGAGATACTGTCGGAATGGGACGGCGAGGGGGAGGACGGCGAGAGCGAGGATTTCTGCTGTGAAATCTACGACTCCGCTCTCACTCTCGACGACTTGGACGCAAGGCTAAAGAGGGCCAAGGAGAGGTTTGAGGACGCGTGCACGAAGGACAAAGTGTGAAGAGATACTCGGTAGGTGATTATCTTAAACAACGAACCTAATTTGTTTGGTTGTATCGTTGTAATCTTGTCTTCCATACTGAGTCTTCGCCCTGCATGCCCCACTCCGCCCGTCCCTCACTGCCCAGCTCTTCGACTTCCTTCCGCAACGTCCGATTGAAGTAGTCCTCGATGAACTCGCCAAAATCCTCCGGCTGCTCCTCAAAAGCGAAATCCAATTCTGGATGATTATAGAACTTGCCCCCGTCTTCCTTCGGCACCGCACACCACTGATTGCCGAACCAGCTCGCGTCGTCCTTCTTCTTTCGCCTCTCTCTTCTCCCGAAGACCCTAGCAAAGATGCTCAACAGCTCGCTCGTTTTGGTCCATCCCGAGCCCCTGCTTTCCCTCATCTTGAGCACTTTCAGAATCTGCTCCCCCAGCGCCTCCTCGCTCCCCCCCAGCATCATTAATATGTCGGCATCAAACCCCCCCTCCACCTCGCCCGTGCCCTCCACACCGACGCTGCTCTTCAAGTTGCGCACGTCGTCGAGCTGTCTCTCTTGAAAGGCAGCTTCCAACTTGTCCAGCTTCTCCCACATCCCCACTCCCCACTCCCGGAAACCCTTCTCGTTCTGCAAAACCACTACCAGCGTAGGCACGATTGCCTTCCAATTCTCGCCTTCAACGAACTTCCTCGCGTTGTGCTGCATACCCATGAGAAAGTTCGCCTTATTCACCTCCCTGATCGCCCTCACCTTGTCCTCGATCCCGACAAGATCGTCCCCGCCGCCCTTCAAGAACTTGTACATGTCCCCGAACCTTGGAACGATCAAAATGAAACTTAAGCTCCCGCCCCCCTTCTTCTCGTTCTCGTTCATCATCGACATAATCTTGCTCAGCACCCGCCGAATAGTTACGGGATCGAATGTCGGGTTGATCTCGAAGCTGCCCTCGGTCTCCTGCATCGTGAAGAAGTTTCCCTTGCTCCCGAAGTAGCAGTCTCTGCTCACAAACAGACTCCCAAAGCTCTTGAAGCTCCTGTTCAACGGCGAGGCGAAGCACTCGTGCGAGACCTTGAACTCGCTTTGCAAGCAGTCCACGACGGCCGGTGTGATACTCGCCTGGTAGCCGCCTCTTGCGTCCAAGATGTCGTACGTCTTGAGCATGACAAAGATCCTGCACAACTTGAGCTCCGGGTTGTTGCCCAACGCGTCGTACGCTTTGGCAAGCATGGCGTAATGGCTCTTCCAGATTGCGCAGACTTCCTCTCGATCGCCCCCGCCGTACACGACGTGAGTCTCCTCCTCCCCCTCGATCAAGTACAAGTTAAGACTCGAGTCGGACATGTGCACCTCTCTGACTCCCTCGCAGTGGCTCCTCACCTTCCGGCTGATGACTTTAATGTGCCTGCAGAGCAGCTCACAGAGCTCTTCCGTCGCCTTCCCCTTCAACTCCAGCCCTGACAGAATCGGCCCGCGGCCGGTCGTGACGAGATTTTTCACGATTCTGTGCATCCGATCGCCCTCGAAGCAAACAAAAACAGTGTCGTTATCAGTGAGGGGGGTTGAGTCCGGGATAGCGCAGGTGACGTACACATACTGCATGAGCAAGTCCTTTAGCAACCTTTTGAGCTTGTCGCCAGGAAGCTCAGCGACATTGCCGAAGCACCCTTTCCTCGCCTTGAAAATCTCCCCAACCATGTTCGCCATCGTTTGGCTAAACTCGGTGCCTCTGTAGACCGCGGAGGCAGGGTGTTCGTCTGCGAACTGGCTGTGATGTAGACCTTGATAGGCCTGCACCCTGGTGGGACTGCTGGGCCCCCTTGCAAACTCTGCTTCCTTGGTGGCACTTGCAGGCGTTAGCAAGAACGCGCCCATTTCGGCCCCCGTCGTCCCCTCCTTCACTCTGTCCCCGTCGTAAATGGTTTTTGTGTAACCGTCGGCACCCCCCACGGCCGTGCACAGCAACTGCGTCAGCACTGCCTTGACACCGCTGCCCTTCTCTATCACGTCGGAGAACTCGAGGAGCTCGCTGCGCCCCTTGTCCAGCCCCTCGGTCACGACACGTACTGCGGCGCGGCAGAAGTCGAAGTCTCTTCCTACCAGACTGAAGATGAGCTTGAGAACGCTCCCGCTCCCCACGTCCAAGCGTAACAAGCCCGGTTCGTTGAACAGCGCCTGCTCCAAGCTGCCGAGCTCCCCCCCTCCGACCCGCTTCCCCTTCCTCTTCGCCTCCTGCTTCTTCTTCTTCTTCTTCTTCTCGCGCTTCGCCGCTGCGTGTCTTGCCACCCGACGCAGCTCCTTGGCCTTGAGCCTGTCCCACTCGATGTCTCGCTTCGTTTCGTGCTCCCGCTTGATTTTTATTTTCTCCTCCCGCGCGGCAGCTCCGGCGTCCTTCCAGCCTTCGAGCTTGAAACCCTCCACCACATTCCTCACGTGCGCCGCAGTCAATACGTCGCCCTTGACGCTGTCCGTCAGGCGCCTGAACTCCTTGCTACTTATGGTGCATATTTCTCCGCCCGCTCGTTCTATGCGCACCTGCCACGGGTACCGGCTCGCTCCCTTCGCTTTGTCGTACCAAGCGTCGTTTGAGAACCTGCCACAAGCCGAGGTCGCTCGGAACACGCCCATCACCTCCTTCTTGGAGTTGTTCGTGAGGAACAGCACGCATCCGATGCGCAGACGCGGGAAGTTCTTAAAACCGCCAAACAGCTTCCTGCTTTTGCACTCGTCGTAAGTTTCGCTGCTGCAGTGATAGACGTATCCCTCAGCTTCCGGCACCTCAAACGGTTGCATAGGCTGGAAATTCGGGGGTGGGAGATCGGGTTTGGGGATGGTCCGTGGAAACTCCCCCTCAGAATCTGAATCTGAAGACGACCTCGCTCCCTCCTCATCGTCTTCCCCCCCCCCTCGCACCCACGACTCGTAGAGCGACATCTCGTTGGGAGCTTCCCCCGCCACCTTGAGGGTGCTCATCAAATCCGCCTCCGGGGCTGTCTCCTCGAACGCCTCGGCATTCAACGCCGCCGCGGTCGTGAACGCAGCGATCTCGACAGCAGTGATCCAGCTCCACTCATCGCAATCCTCCTTCAGGAAGCACACGTTGCACGCGCCAGCGATGGTGTCGATCTCGATGACAGTGTACGGCTGGATCGCGGCCGCGAACGGGGCGAGCACGTGCATTGCGTTCTTAAAGCCGCGGACAACGAGGAGGTCGCGCTTCTCGCTGCACCCGGCGACTGTCACTGAGCAGACCGAGGTGACGATGCAAGTGCACTTGACGTCCATGTATTGTGGTGCTGAGCAGCAAGAAAGCCTGATCAGTTGCTTGCTAAGTTGGAGTGAGGTGTCGAGCGAGAACCCCGAACAGATGCGCTTGTCGTAGTCGTCCAGGTGCCATTGCTTCTTGTTGCGAGAGAGCTCGTAGCAGTGGTCTTGGGTAGACGTCGCGCGGGTCACCGCGGCTGCGGTTTGCGGCGAAGATGAGAGCTGGGGGGGCGGGGAAGAAGGAGGGGGGGGAGAGGAGAAGCGGGAGCGAAGCCCGTTTACGATAGAGATGATCGACAGCGCACCTTTGTGCCTGCGCGCTAGCTTCATGGCCTGGGTAAGCGTGGCCTCGACGACCTCGAACGCCGTCATAGTAGACGTTGTCGGGAGGTGCTCAACAGTGATCTCGGGCGCCCTCGAGGAGGGGTAGTCTCTCGGGAGCTTGAACGTTGCATAAACAGGGGCGAGCTCAAGCTCGAAGAGCTTGATGCGGAAGGAGTGTGGGCTGGAGGACAGAATGATGAGCTCTTCGGTATCACTGTCGTAGACGGCCTTCAGCAGCTGCGGGGAGAGAAAGGGATTAGTATGGGCCGGTGCAGCACGCGCTCAATCAAAATTCCTTACCTGCACCTCCTCGCGCTGCTCGGCGTCGTCGATCGTGCTCACGCGCGAGAGGCCGGAGTGACCGGGCAGCGGGGGGAACGCTTCCTCAAACGGCAGTGGGAGAGCCGATTTCGGCGCCTCGATCCCGAGAGCTTGGCAGACTTTAGGTGCACAGGGCAGCTTGAGGGCGGCCTTCAGAGCGCTCTCCACCTCGCTTGTCACGACGAAGTAGGCGTGGGCAAATGCAGTGGCTGGGCCGAAATCGAGGTCGCGGTCGCCGTGGCTCACGTCATTCCCAAAGCAGCGAAGCGCGTGGAGCGATTTCGTCAAGGATGGATGCGAGCGTCTGAGCTCGTCGATGCCTTCCTGCAGGGAGGGCTTGCGCGTGTCGTTGTTGCGGAACGACACGAATTTCTCAGCGATGAAGCGACCGCGCAGACCCACGATCTCGATTGATTTGCCGAACTGCTCCACAATTTCGTTCAAGAACTTGAGCATTGCGAAGACGTGGTGCAGCTGTCTGCTCAGTTGAGAGGAGATGGAGGGGCTCGACAACTCTGAGAGGAGGACGAGGCCGTTGTTGAGGACGGAGGAGGGTGCGAACTCGGGACGGGAGGAGGACACTAAAGCCAACAGGTCGGGTGGAAGCGAGTAGAGATCGGCCAAAGAGGGGAGAGATGAAACGACAAACTGCTCAGGGAGAGGGGTGAAAGTGGCGGACGTACTGGGCTTGTTGGTGGGACTGGAGTTGGGGAGACAAAGGGTCTTGAGGAGGGAGAGTGTGTCGGGCAATGTGAGGGCGCCGAAGTTCATGCCGGTCTGAGCAGTGGTCGTCAGGTAGGTGGAGGGCGGGAAGGCGGGGTGGTATTCGATCGTGCACTGCGCCGGGTATCTCCCGCCGAATCGCGGCTCGAACTCGTTCTCCAGGTACACAGGAACGCTTCCACTAGCCAGAAATGGGCCGTTAATTTCGGACGTTTGGATGTTCATGACGAAGAGCAATGTGGGAGAAGAGGCGGAATTGGAGATCGAGTGGGACATTCGACTGTAATGTGCCGACGGAGACCCGAACAGCTGGTGCTCGAAGCACTCTTTGAGGGTGGCGGTGCGTGCGGAGAACAGATAGCCGGGGGAGCAGGAGGAGGACTTGAACAGAGTTTGCGTGTAGGCACAAACCGCGGTTTCGTAGAAGGATGCGGGGTCAAATCTGACAACCGCGGGGGAGTTGCGGGGGGCGGGGGAGGGAGT
>Ga0307985_10002198_pt1 | contig 10982 bp, 12 predicted proteins | sample EllFjometageno80_FD_203155 | JGI IMG/M metagenome (GOLD analysis project Ga0307985, IMG submission 203155) | Marine microbial communities from Ellis Fjord, Antarctic Ocean - #80 | ecosystem: Environmental > Aquatic > Marine > Unclassified | place: Southern Ocean | collected 2014-10-09 | reverse complement strand
GTAACTTGGTCGCTAGTTATATTTTTAAATTTAGTATTAGCGTTTGGAAGTTGTATGTTGCCATCTACGTTTAGTATGACTGCTTTCTCAGAAGGATAGGTTAAGAATACACTTCCGTTACCTGACAGTTCTATTTTATCACCAGAAGATGATGATAATAAATTCCTTGTAATTTGTTTTGTGCCAGCTCTGTCTAAGTATTGTCCATATCCTACTTCCCAATTTACGTCATCAACGATTGTATAATATACAGTTGCACCTAATGTAATATTAGCCCAATTTTGGTAACCTTCTTTAGGTTCACCAACAATGATGTCCGATGTGCCAACATTGGTGCAGAGAGTCCATATTCTGTCTTTTAATTCTAAAGCCATTTTATTGTCCTATTATGTAAGTGTGAGAGATAGTTTGTTTGCATCAATCTTAAATTGGTCGCCAGAGAGTATTTCTTTAGCGTTATCTAGTTCAGTAAAATACAACATAAAGCCACCAGATGGTGCATCCATGACTGATATCCAACCAACATTTCCCCAATTACTTGTCGCTGTACTCCAATCAATTTGAGCTTCGTTAGTAGATACACCATCTTTTGGTGGTGTAAACTTAACTACCTGTCTGTTATATGATGCTTCGTCTACCTCATTTGAGCTGAAACCAGCTTTAGTTGGGTCTTCTGTGTATAAACCTAAGAAAACTTCGGTTGGTGCTGTGTAAGATACAGTTCCTACTGTAGCCTTAACGAGTCTGTCTGCTAAATAATTGGTAAAATTCATGTTGTGTCCTATGATAATTGTATTGAGAGTGGTTGAGCTGGGAATGTACTTGCTTCATCTGATTTTGTAATACTTGCAACACCCTCTGCATACAGTGCTTGCCATGTAGCTAATCTAGGGTCATCCATTAAGAATGGAGCTGATTCAGCTAGTGATGCGTATAAGAGTAAGTCAGGGCATACATCTAAATATTCGTTAGAAGGATTAGTATCTGATAGTACCTTTGGTATCTTGTAGTAAGTCATGTTTGCAGTAGTAGCACCAGTGGGTTCTGGGGATAGCACAAAGTTATCTGCTACCAATGTATAGTTGATTGGTCTTCCCTGTCCAACACCGCTTCTTCTATAAAACTGAGATACTGTTTGATACGTTAATGGGATGATAGGATTGCCATCTAAGTGCAAATCTTGCATTTCCAAAAAGTCTGCTGGAGTTGGTATTTCAAATCCACTAGCCATCGTGTATGTTGACTGTTGTAACGTCTGTCTAAGTCTTAAGTCTCTATTAAGTCTCTTCTCCGCTAATGATATAAACATTGGAATTTTAGTCTTCAAGTCCTGTCTCGCTAAATAATCAGCGATATTTTCTTGTAGGTTTGCATATGAGGTAAAAGCTGGCATCTATAGGTGTCCTGGTTTTGTTCTAAAATATAAGTTATCTGGGTCATTTAACCAAGCGAAAAAACGCTTTTGGTCTAGCACTGAAAATCCTTTCATAATTCCGTCTCTGTTTAGCTTGTCTATTGCTACGTAAGGTATACTTGCCACTCTGTTTCCGAACAGTTGGTCTGACCATTTAGTCTCCGCATTATTGTAATCTTTTTTGTTTTGATCCATTAAGGCACTCACATCTTGTGATTGCTCAATAGTTATTTCATCCTTATCATTTAATCCTACCGATGTAGTCTTATTATTATGATCTGTGTATTTCTTCATGTTATCCACCCTAAAATTGTTACGATACTACCTAAAATTAATCCCATTGCTACTGTTACCGCTAATGCGTAACCTATTGCTATTATTATAGTTTCCATAAAGGTAATGCCCCCGAAGGGGCAAGCCTATATTACGTTTCGTCAGTAATGATTGCGTGAGCTGCTTCGTTTTTAACAACGAGAGTGTACTCTACATTCATCATGTGCTTCTCTGAATCACCCATCTTAGCAAGTTTAGTGCTTTTGAAAGGTCTTAGATAAGCTACGTTAGCCATTGAAGGATCTAACACATATGTAATTTCATCAGATAAGAATCTATCTGGAACTACTGATAATGTGCCAAAATCGGACATATAAACATCCGCTGCTCCAACAATTTTTGTTTGACCAGTTTTTGGTGCTTCATAGCGCTGCTCAGCTATACCAGGAAATCCGCTGACCACTTGTTTATTAGCCGGTGAGACTAATAGAACTGATGGTTCGCCACCCGCAGTGTATGCTTGTAAAACTGCTGATTTTAGCATATCTTCTGTTAATGTTGCACCAGCTGTATCTACTGTGTTAGTTTCAATCCATGTAGCAAGACCACCTAGTTTACGAGGTGTTGTATTGTTACCTTTGTCTTGTACTTGGTCAGACAATAGTATCTTTTCCATATCTCGCTTTAGCTCAGAAGAAGCTTTTGAAAGCTGATATGCTGTTTCTGTAGAACGACCAGCTTTGTCTACTTTATCATCTGTGGTTGATACCTGAATTACTTTATCAGATATTTGAGTGTAGTTACCAACACGTGTTGTTGATGTTAGGGTTGGTGCAACTGCATCTGCCCCTTCAACTTGCGCATTGTCTAATGTTGCATCAGATAGTGAATCTGTTTGCCATTCGTGGTACGTGTTCTTAGCAGTAGTTCTGCCAATTGTTGACATAAATGGAGTTGTAGTTGGCGATATGTCATAAATCGCATTTTGTAAGTCTTCACGAATACCGACGGTATCGTAAGTTTTTAATGTAGCCATGATTCTTGTTTCCTTTTAAATAAAGTTTTTGAATAACTCCGTGGCATCTTCAATGCTGCCAGATCCCTGAAGTCGTTTTTTCTGTTTTTGATATACGTCGGTCTTGGCAAACTTGTTGCCTTTTTTAGACATCTTTGGAGCTTTTGAAAGCTTCTTTGTAACACCTGGGTTTGCTTTTTGTAGCTTATCCCATTGTGCTGCTTTTTGCATTACAATAACATGTCTGTGATCGTATACCTGTGAGAGTTCTTCGTCTGAAAAACCTACACTTTTCCCAAATTCACGAATGTCTTTTTTGACTTGTTCGGATTTCTTTGGATCAGAAAATTCCTTTACTTTATCAGTCAACATTTCAGATTCATGAGCAATCATTTTAGCTTTATGCTGCGCAAATTGATTCTGTTGCACCTGTGCTAATTTGTTTTGTTCTTGAGCTAATATTTGTAGCTTCTTATTGTTTTCTGTTTTTTCTGCTACTTTAATAGCATATTGTATTGGATCGTTTTCTCGTAATTCCTCTAAGTTAGTGCCATCATTAGAATCTTGCTCTAATAATTTTTGCACTTGGCCTAGTCTTTGAGCATATTGCTCCCTCATTTGCATAGCTTCGTTAACTGCATGAGCCTCAGCTTCTACTGCCTTGCGCTGTGTTGCTAGCTCTTGAGACTTTTTAGTGTAGTCAGAACCCTTTTGATATCCTTCAACTAATTCGTTAAGCGTTACATCTTTCTCTTCGCCATTAGCTTTAACTCTAAAGGTTTTACGTTCTTCTACTTCTATTGTGTCATCTGAATCTTCATCTTCGTCTTCAGTATCGTCTGGTTCATCCTCTTCGGATTCCTCTTCTACTTCTTCTTCCAATGCTTTTTCATCAGTTTCCTCAACTGCTTCCGTTTCCTCTTGTTCATCAGTTACCTCTGGTTTATCGTTTGATTCCTCGGCATCTAACATTTGTGTGAAAACTTCCGTTGCATCTTGTGGAGTTTCACTACCTGTATCAGGTGTCGTGATTTGCTCAGTCATAATTTTTCCTTTTAATTGCTATTTTATGATAGCTCATTTATAGGCGTTTGCCTAATTATTTGTCTGTTTGTAAGTGCTTGATTTATAAGGCTTTTATTTTTAGCTTTTTATGCTCTGGTCTCATATAAGGACCTGTACCGTTTTAACCTAGCTTACCCTATACTAATCAATATTTAAATGGTGGTGAGCTTTAAATCTTCCACTTAGATTTAGTTATCTTTTCATCACTTGCTATTGATTCTAAGTGAGATAGTATCTCTGTCAAGCAAGATATTCTCATGTAACATATTTCTCTAGCGTGTGAATCTTCTACATCTGAATTTAATAGCATGTCTATGTGCATTTGTTTTAAATCAGCCATTGCTTCTTTAAACGAACTATCATTAAGAATGTTTAAAATTGCACCTGATTGTATCATAGTTTAATCTCCTTTTAGCCGTCTAAGTTCTTCCCATGCATCAGACTCATTTATTCCTATTGAATCCCAATTATCTGCAGAGTTAATGTTAATATCCATTAAGTTCTTTACATCATCTTTACCATCATACCATCTACCAGCACCGGCTAGTTGACCATCAACATTATCTAATACGTCAATGTTACCATCTCTCATTGCCTGTCGTATTTTAAGGCTAGGGTCCATGATATACTCGTCATTAGGAAATTCATTACCTCTTACATATTGCGGTTGCTTGCCTAATAAACCTTGAGAGCCTGATGATGCGTCCATAAAGTCTCCATTACCATACATATTCATTCGAGCTACATCAGGTTTATTCATTTCCCCATTATATTCAGACTTATTTATTGGTATTTGCATTAATTCTCTATCTCTATAGTTCATAGCAGCATCAGATCTAAATCCATCAGGATCTTTTCTTACTCTAAAGCTAGAAGGTATACCATTGTTAAATTGAAAGTTATCTTGATATCGTGGGAATAAATCAGTAAATGAACCTTGCTCCATATTGTTCATCCCATTTACTTTTTCGTTTCTACCTGACCTTAATCTGTCTATATCAGATGTACCATCACTATATTTTAAGCCATCTAACTTGCCTACCGATCCATTCTGTCGCATCATCTCTAAAACTTCTGAAGGAGGTGCACCGTTATCAAACAAACCAAGCTTAACAGCTTCATCATAAGATTCTAATGTAAATCCTTGTGGTATTTTACCTTGCACAGCAGGTGGTGTTTGTTTAAATCCACTTTTGATTGCGTCTAGAAACTCTCCCATTAGTTTCATTCTATTCATTATAGTATTCCTTGTTGTTGTAATTTATTCATAAAGTTAGGATTGTCTGCTGCGCCTAATTCATTAGATATAAGCAATCCACCTACACCTAATCCAGTTAAACCTCTTATTGCAATTTCAGCTGCTACATCTGGTTCAGTTAAAATATCACCAGCTAAATTTAGTGTACCGGCACCTGTATCACCGTAAGCTTGTGCTTGTTGTTGATTGACCCCACCAATGGTATTCATTAAAGAATCCCATGTGCTAGGCTCTTGTCCTTTGTATTCTAAGTCTAACTCATTAGCCATCAGATTATTGGAGAGTATTGCACCAGCTCCACCTATGCCAGCCAGCTTTGGATTAAAGTGTGCTAATGGACTTCTTATGTTAGCACCATCAAATAACTGCGTGTTTTTTACAGGGTTTGGTATGTCATTAATATCATTATCATATTTCATTTCCCTATTATATAGGTCAATGTGTTTTTGCTTAAGTGGGTTAAAGTGGTGTTGTCCTTTGCCGGCTTCTGAAACAAAAAATGGTTGTTTTAACTCATTAGATTGATAACCATCAAAGCCTTGCTTTCTTATATGTTTTTGTATAGCAGTATCTTCCATTAATGACCATATACCAGTGCTTGCTTGTGGTTGATACTTTTTAGGTAATAATTTTAAATGTTCAGGGTTTTCATAATCAAACACTTTGCCTCTTGTTTTAACAGGTATAGTATTAGATTTAACGTTGAATCTTAATCTATTACCTTCTGGACTTATACCTGAATAAACACTTGCAACATCAGGATCTGGAGATAGAGATATAGCATTACGGCTAGGGTTACCATCAATCGTTGGCATATTAGATTTTTTTGTTGAGTCAAAACCATCAAAGGTTTTAGTGGCACCATGATAATAAGTATCGTCACTGAATCCCATTACCTTAGCTCTATCAGCCGCAGTGTTATTATCTGGTAGACCTAGACGCTTAGTGCCTTCTATTCTTGCATCATCATCAGCCTTAGCCCATGCCTTAAACATGTCATCTACTTTAGTACCTAACTTAAGCATTAACTTTAGCTAACTTATCTACTGCTGATAATACATTCTTCATATCCTCGTTAGAGACTTTATCTTGATTAGCACGTTCTTTTTGTGCTATTTCAGCAGTATGTAGCATTACATCAGCTTCTAACTTAGCTCTTTCTTGCTGTACCTTCAATAAGTCTTTAGCACTATCTATCTGTTGTTGCTTTTGTTGCAGCTCTAACTCTTGTTGTTCCATCTGTACTTTAAACTGTAACTCTTGCATCTTAAGTTGTTGTGCAGCTGCATCAGTCTGTGCTTTCATCTGTGCCTTCTCTGTTTCTGCTTTAGCAATAGCTTGAGCTGCTTGAACTTCTGGTGGAGTCTTGTCAGCTTCTGCATCCGCTTGCATAACTTGCTGCATAGTTGCATCGTCTATCTCTTTAATAAACTGAGCATCATCTCTGTAACCTGAAGCGTTAATGAACTTAGCAAGTGTTTGTCTGTATTGTTTAAGGTCTACTAATGGATTATCTAGGCCATACTGTTGTATCATCATTTCTTGTTTACCCATAATCATTTGTAACATAGCAATCTTTTCATTGCCTGTGCCATTACCTAAGCCAACGTTAATGTTTACATTGTATAAGTTATCCCATTCTCTAGGATCTATTTCCATTGGCTTACCGTTGATAGCCATAGCCCTTGGTTCATCTTGATACTTACATACTAGATGTAATATACCTCTCATTAAGTCTTTAACACCAGTGTCAGCAAAGATACGAGCTATTAGTTCTAACTTACCTTGTGACTGTGCAGTCAGTGTCGCGACTGCAGTTGCACTTACGTTTTGTAACACGTTTGCATCTAAGCCTTGTGACATATCTGACACACCTGTTGCCTTAGCTTGTTCACCGTCTAGGTAGTCAAGCATAGGAAAGCTTTGAGCTGCACTAGATTGAACGTTCATTGGAACAATAGCGTTAGGGTTCTTCATACGGATAATACCACCAGCCGTACTGTTAAGTAGATCATCAAGATTAACTTGGCCTTCGACCGCACCAACACGTGAATTGTTAGTGAGGTAAAGGTTATCTAACATTTGTCGGGTAATGGTAGATTTGATAAATTGTATTTCCATGGTTCTATCAGCCATAGACTGACCATAGAATGAATGTGGAATAGGGAATGGACATAAGCTATAGAAGGGAACGTAGTCTATCTCTTCATCTGCTAAGATAGTGTTAGACGCATAGCATACTCTGTGCTTCTTAGCCATGCCATCTTCTTCACCAATGTCTATATACACTTCGTAGTAAGCTATTAAATCTTGTGATGGGTCTGAGCTATTAACATCGTTAAAGTCATCAAACTCTATGTTACCTTGTATACCTACATCATCATCAGTAGATAGCTCTGCTACTATATTGTTATCATATCCCATAGCAACTAAGTCTGATCTTGTTAACATCTTTCTTTGTGCAACAAACCTAGCATCTTCTATGCAATCAGCATGTCTGTCTATCATAAACTCAGCAGTAGGTACATTCTCTATCTTAACTCTACTAGCATCCACTGTCTTCTTAATCTTAACGTTGTATAAGATGATTGGTGGTACTTCCATCATCAATGGTTGGCCCATTTCATCTAACTGTGGTTGTGGTGGTAGTGGTTGGCCTTGTTCGTCCATAGCCGGTTGGCCCATCTCGTCCATAGCAGGTTGAGGTGGTGCTGGCTGTGGTTCTTGTGGGATAGGTACTTCTTCTTGTTCTGTGATCTCAACGTCTTCAGCAGCCATCAGCATACCTAGTTCGTCTTGTGTTAGTTCAAAGTATTCTTCTTCGTTAGCATCTTGCTTAACGTCCCAATAGGCTTTAACTATCCCAACCTTGTTAACGAGTGCATCCCAGAACCAATCATGCATGATGATAGCACCCTGATTATCTTTGTTGAATATGTGATTGACATACTGTGTGACGTTCTCTGCTACTGTGGCATCACCATCATTCTGTGGTGTGAACTCTACAACATCGACTGATTGAGTAAAGATTTTAAGTAACTGGGGTAAAGCCCCGTCTATACTAGCTGCGACTGACCTATCAACGACTGATGACTTACCATTGACTTCGTTTCCAAATGGCTTGCCTAAGTAGTAATCTGTAGCTTTCTGTATGTCTCTGTCTACATCTTGATAGTTATTATAGCTGTCGTCTATGTAATTATCTAATAATGCTTTCAGTTGTTCTTCAGTCATCTTCATATTTTGTTAATTCTCTTAAGTTATTGATTTGTTTTACTTATCATGATAGGTTTTACCTATGTAAGTAATTAATTATTCCGAGTAAGTAGATGGTTAATGCTACTAAGTTCATAGCTATTAATGATTTGTCATTCCATTTAAATGATATGTAAATCCAAAGCAGTGTGCCTGGGATCGCAGTGTAAAGATTATATGGGTATATATTGCTGGCAGTAAGTGTCATGCTGCATATTATTAAGATACTACCTAACCACTTAATGCAATTAAGATACATAATACATCATAGCCTTCATATATGCACCACATGGTGTACCAAAATAGCCTAGGTACTCACCAAATCTCTTTGACTTATACTTGTTGTATGCTTTCTTAGGATAATAAACCCACATCTTACCCCATATGTCTGACTGCCTACAGTTTTCTTTGGGTGTTACTAACTTTAAGTTCTCTATTCTGTTATCTTTTTTATCACCATTAATATGATGTATCTGCATACCTTTAGGTATCTTGCCATGAGCCTGTGTCCATACATATCTATGTTGTGACCAGCTCTGACCGTCTTTAGTAAAACGATAGTAACCGTTGCTTGCTAGTGTTAATTTCATATATTCTCCTATTGATATTGATTCTTGTAGCTCTCTCCGTCATATGTGTTATCATATGGCTTATTCCAGTCTGATCGTGTATGATTAGTGTCATCTAAACCCACCATTAAATAACGAAAGGCATCAGCTGCATGGCTGCTCCAATCGTGTAAAGGTTTTTCTTGATACACTGATAGCTTCTCATTATATATTCTGCGATAATTGCGCAAACATTCTAACCCTTTGTCAACTGATTTTGTTTTCTTGAACCAGGTGTTAGGTAAGCGCGCTCTAACCGCTTGAATGCCATCTTCAACACTCATCTTCTTTGCTACGTCAATACTTAAGCCGGCATCTGTAAGCATCTCATATCTGCTCTTTCCTGTACCTAACTCTCGTACCATTACATCATGTGGTAATATGTGGCTGTAGTTTCTATATCCTTTCTCATCTAACCATTGTATATAATGATCTAATGATTGACCATGATTCTCATAATAGTCCATAACTCTTATCTCACCACCTATAGTCTCACATACCCAAATAGAGGTACTGTCTGACATACCTAGATCCCATGCCGTCCACTTAGCTGTGGCAGCCTCACTCTCTATATCTCTTATATGATTCTTAGAAGCTATGTCTTTAATTATCTCACCGTAGTATGAACCTATAATGGGAGAGTCAAAACTGATTTGAAATTCCTGCTCAAACTTGTTGGCACCCATAATGTTTTTAGCGTCATCTAATTCAGCCTGTGGTATGATACCTGTATCTGATGCTTTAAATTCTCTTAGCCCCCAGCTTGTATTGTCTGGGTCAGCTGCAAAATCTCTTATTGTTTTGAAATGATTATTTCCTTTAGGTGTGCCTAAGAAACAACACCAGCCTAATCTGTCGGAAAGAGCTGGTCTAATAATTTCTGTAAATAAAGAAGGGTGTACGTCAGCATATTCGTCAATAATACAGCCGTCAAGATATATACCGCGCAAACTATCAGGATTATCAGCGCCAAACAAACTAATACGCCTTCCCATAAAATCGACACGAAGCTCAGCAACATTTACTTTTGCGTCAAGCGGTCTCGTATACTCTTTAAGGTAATCAAACGCCAAACGCTTGGACTGATTATATGTCGGGGAGATAAACGCATACTGAGGATTTTTCTTCTCACATTTAAGTGCACTATGTATAAGCTGATTGATTGCACAAACCGTTTTCCCAAGTCTACGATGTGCGACACACACTGTCCAGCGTGACTCTTTAATTGCTTTGTGTATCTCTTTTTGAGGTTCTCTAGGTGTATAGCCAGTTGTAATTTCGTTCTCACTCGTCAATACCTGTTCTGACAACAATTGTGATTGGTGCATCTGAGTCTCCTGATATTGTTTGTTCACTTTTACCATCAATTCTATCACCTAGCTCACGAATTGCAGCAATGTCACCCTCTTCTGCTTTTCTAAATAGTGCTTCGGCAACGTTATGAATGCGCTTGTAGTCTTCTTGAACTGCTAATTTTCGTACTACTTTGCCCCAGACTCTTTTGTCTTTTGTACTATTTTTATTATTGATTGGTGCACCCATGATATTTCCGTGATAAGTGGGGCTTTTAAACTACCCAGGAGAAAGAGGTAGAGCCCCGATGTTTGAATTAGTTGGGGATAAACCATCCCCTGGGTACCTATCTTCTTTCTATAAGGTATTGGCTAACGAAGAACGAACAACACCAGCCTTTCTTTGTGTTGTCTCCAGTCATGTACTTTCAACTGTCTTGCCCATTGGCTCCGTGCTTTTAAACTTACACTTTTGCAAGTGCAGACTAACGCACCAAGTAACACAAGCTATTTATAGTGTTACCACCCTAACTGAATAGGTCATATGTCAATCGTACGGCTTTAAAATATATATCCAAGGTAATATAAAGAAAGTGAATGTAATTACTGCGTCACATAAATTCTCTATAAATCCTACCTTTCTTAAATTCACTACTTATTCATTACATACATTGTTACTTCAAAACCAAATCTCATTTCTGTTGCAACTGGTGTTGTCCACATAATGTTTATCCTTATATTATATACTAAAATAAACAAGATCGGTAAAGAGATTGCTCAGGTTTACCTTGATGTCTCCTAA
>Ga0307985_10002196_pt1 | contig 10985 bp, 9 predicted proteins | sample EllFjometageno80_FD_203155 | JGI IMG/M metagenome (GOLD analysis project Ga0307985, IMG submission 203155) | Marine microbial communities from Ellis Fjord, Antarctic Ocean - #80 | ecosystem: Environmental > Aquatic > Marine > Unclassified | place: Southern Ocean | collected 2014-10-09 | reverse complement strand
GGGGCAAGCAAGATGAGAGAAAGATGTTGCTTGAGGGGGGGGGCAAGCAAGCGTGATCTTCACTGGGACTCACTCGGCATCCGACAGGTCGTCAGTGTTCATTTTAGTCGGGGGGGGATAAGTGGACTATGTTGGTCGTTCGTAAATTCAATGATATACAAGCGGGGGTTGGTCAGGTCCTATTCGTTCGCTTTAAAACCTCTTTTCTCCATTTTTCAACCATTTTTCGGTACCATCACGCTCGTACTCTTAGCATGTCGCCATTCGCAGCCCTGTGTCTTTAGCCCGGGATTCTCATACGGCCTGAATCAACTGTAGGGGCTCGACTATCGCCGGTTTTGTCGCGTGCGAGATAGGGTTCGTTTTTTATTTATATAAAATGAGTGTCAGGCGCTGCGTTGCGGGCGAGCGGTGGCGTGTGCAATGGGCGTGTGCGACGGGTTTGAACGACCACAAGTCAGTCAGGAAGGCGATACCCCCCCCGGCTGGTCATGAAAGATGAATGCTCTGGTGCTCAGTGCTCAAGCAAGCACGATATCTTTCTTCCTGGGGGACCTGGGAAGCAGCGCTGCTGGAAAGTGCTGGGAAGGGAGGTTACTGAAATGAGCGCCCAGATCAGATCTGGTGCCCAGATCAGATCTGGTGCCCAGGGTTTAGGTTACTCTTTTAACGAGGACCGCTCCCCCCAAAATGCCCCGCATCCAAGATGATGGTGTCCCATCCCTCGTGAACGCCGTCCGCGAACACAGGAAATTCAAGCAGCTCGCCTGGTACGTCCACGAGACTACTCTTTGTTAACACACCGGACAAGTGTGTGAAGATCTTGTTCGCCATTACAGATCACAATTGAGCTATAAGCAACGCCAAGACAACTATTACTACACCATCACCACCATCATCACCACCACCGGACCTGAACACCCTTCCCAAAATGTTGGTTAGCCCTGACCAACTTCCCGACTAACTCGCACAACTTTACTGTATCCTAACCCCCCCCCCCCTGTTCTAACCCCTGTGTGTGTACCCCCCATTTTGTAACCCTAGCTACTCCATCGAATGCGTCTCCAAAGTCCTGTGCCCACCCACCTCCCAATGGCGCGAGAACATCCAGATCGCGATCGACTGCGACGCCGCCTCCATCGTAACTGACGTCCTCAAGCTCCATCCCGGCAACGAAGACGTGCTCGACCGCTGCGCTTCCTGCCTCAAGTACCTCGCATACGACGCGACCACCGCCGAGCAGATCGCTGACAACGGCGGCATCTCGGCCGTCCTCGCGTCCATCGACGCGAACCCTGACCTCCCCGCTGAGTCCGTCGCCGGAGGATTGAACATGATTGAGGTGCGTAGCGCGAAGCGCGAAGCGCGAGCGCGCATAGCGAAGCATATGCGCGAAGAAGTACACGAGCTCACGTTATTAACCCTTCGTGTAACTCAGGCCATCATGGGCAACCAGAAGGCGTTTGCCAAGGTCGTCACGCAGGACTTAGTGGACAAGATCATGTCCATTCTGCTCAAATACGTGAACAATCCGACCATTGCCCTCTCGTGCATGAAAGTCCTCGAGAAGGTGAGTCCCCTTGTTTGTGGCCGCCTTTCCCAAACGTTTGTGGCCGCCTTTCCCAAACGTTTGTGGCACTTTCCTAACTCTATCTCACTTTCCTCTCGTCTCTGCAGGTCGCCAAGACCGAAGAAGGCCTGACCATGATCCACACCGCCTCGGGCGTCAAGAACCTTCTCGCGGCCCTGAACGCCGCCGCGGACCAGGAGGAGCACGGGGAGGAGGACGCGGACTTGGTCATGCGCGCCACCAAGGTGCTGGGGCGCGTGGCGAGGACCGGGGACATTATTAGGGAGATTAAGGTGAGCTCCCGAAGCCTGCATGCCCCCTTGTCCACACATTAGTATGGACACATGTGTATCCTGTGTATGGCTCGCCCCCGCATATGCACGACCACTTTTGCAGCCTGCACGCCCCCTTTGCTCACACGTATGACCCACGCGCACACTTGGCAGGCCGAGAACGGCGTGGACATCTACCTTCATGTCCTCGACTCGTTCCCCGACGACGACCGTATCGCCCGAATCGGCGGCAAGTTTCTCTCCCGCATCACCGGCGACTCCATCGAGGAGCTCATCGCGATCCTGCGCGAGAAGGGCGTCTCCGCCGCGCAGATGGAGCGCACCCTCGCCCTCCTCGCGTCCCTCGCCATCGAGGGCAAGTCCATGGAGGATATTGTCCATAATGGCGGCGTCCAGGCTCTCGTCGACGCTCTCGAGCTCGGCCTTTCCGGAAAGGCCCTCGAGAACACCTGCAAGGCCATCGCCCGCATCGCCGCCAACGCCCGCAACATCCAAGCCCTCGTCGACGCCGGCGCCATCGGCGCCCTCGTCACCTCCCTCGGCTCCTCCGGCGCCACGTCCGACTCCAAGGCTCAGGCGATCGAAGCGCTCTGCAGGATCGCCGCGAACTCCCAGTACACCGAAGCCGTCGTCGCCGCCGGCTCGATCCCCGCCGTCGTCGCCGCCCTCGCGTCCGACCCGTCCAACGCCGGCCTCGCCGCCGCGTGCCTTAAATTCTTCACGACTCTGCAGAAGAACAACTTCGACATGGATACTGTCGCGGCCACGGATGGCGCTATTGCCGCCGTTGTCAGTGCTATGGCCGCCAACCCGTCCAGCCAGGTAAGTTCACATACCTCTCTCCCTCCCCCTTGTTCACACTAACAAGAATCCCCCAGATCGTGCAGGAACACGGCACCTCCTCGCTCATCGGCTTCTCCAACACGGCCAACGCCGAGACCAACGTCTCCATGATCGTGTCCGCCGGCGCCGTCCCAATCGCCATCGCGAACATCCAGGACTTCGCCGAGAACGTCGAGCTCCTCAAGCAGTCCATGGTCCTGCTCACGCACATGCTGCTCATCAAGGAGGGCGAGGTCGCGGTCCGCGAGGGCGGCGGGATCGACGCCATCGTCGGCTCCGTCATGCTCCACCCCGACAATGACGAGGTGCGCCGCGCCGCCATGGAGCTCGTGGAGCTCCTCTCGTCCGACGAGCTCGTTCAGCAGATGGTAGACGGCCTCAAGAAGTTCATCGACGGGGAGATGAAGAAGGAGGAGGTGAGAAAAAAGCGCCGCACATGCGCATGCATGCGCCGCCCATGCGCCACACTAACACACTCTATCCCCTTAGTACGCCAAGGTCCCCGTCATGGCCATGTGCCTCGGCACGCTCGCCATGATCCCCGAGAACGTGCAGCGCATCATGTCCTTCGGCGGCGTCCCTCCCATGATCCAGCTCATGGGCATGGTCGCCGGCATGGGCAGCTGCATCGCGCAGGAGGAGATCCTCGGCGCGCTCGCTGGCGCGCTCAGGCAGATCATTGGGAACGTTGAGGCTGTCAGCGACGTCGCCGACACGTCCCTCCTGCTCACCAACACCCTCGCAATTCCCGAGAACCATCCCAAGATGGAGTCCGCGGTCGCCCAGGCGTTCGGACTGATGGTCCGCACCATCCAGATGTGCCCGGACGAGGACTACTCCGAGCACGCCGCCGTGGAAGCGGTCGTGTCCGGCCTTCGCCAGAATCTCGAGTCCTCGTCTGTGACCTCTCCCGGCTTGGAAGCTCTCATTCTCCTCGGAGCGTCGCTCGGCCCGGAGCACATCGCCAAAAAGAACGGTGCTCGTGTCGCCGTCCAGATCCTCACCTCCAACGCCGGCGACGACACGATGGTGGCTTCCATGACGTCCGCCCTCAAGCTCATTGAGTTCGTATCGTCTGTTGACGAGGGCAAGGCGGCGCTCATCAAGCAGGGCGCCGTGAACGCCATTTTCGCCGCCATGGAGAAGCACAGCAACGACGAGGCCTTCATCGCAGTGTGCAGGCGCGCCATCTCCAAGCTCGTCACCGCCGACGAGGTGCTCAACACGCTCCACGAGCTGTCGCAGTACTCGGCTGAGGACATTCAGAGCGGCAACAGTGCCGTCGAGGACTGCGTGAAGCGCCTCGGCCTGATGCTGCTATGCGGCGACTTCTCCGATGTCATCATCGAGAACGACGGCATCGCTCTGCTCACGAACGTCATGACCCACGCCTCCTCAATGCAGGACGGCGTCGCCAAGCAGAACCTCATTTCGGCCTGCATTGCTGCCTTCGGTCGCGCGGCGGCCGCCGGCAACGCCAACGTGAGCGGCTGCATCTCTATCGTCCCCATCATTGTCCAGACGCTCCTCGAAAACCCCACGATCGAGACCCTCCAGGCGCTCACGGCGCTCACCCGCGACTCCGCCGTGCTCAGCGAGCTCATTACCCAGGGCGCCGTCGAAGCGTTGCTGCCCATCATCGGGAACTCGGACACCGATCCGACCATGATGCAGGCCGCGAGTGTCGCCCTCGGCGCGCTCGCTCAGGACGCCGAGGGCGCGAGAAGGATCGTTGCGGGTGGCGGACTCAGGTACATAACTGATTACATCACCGAGCAGGAGGGCGGCAGCGTCGTCGCTTCCGTCAACCTTCTCAACAACCTGTGCGACCACTGCGACGTGGCCACTATGATCTCTGAGGGCGTGTTGGACGCTATCGCGGACACGCTGTTCAAGATGACTGATCCTGATCCGGAGGGCTTGACCAGCGTCATCAAGTTGCTGACGAAGATTTCCGCAACCGAGGCGGGCGCCAGCGCCGTTCTCGACAAGGGTCTGCCCGGCACCGCGATCTCCGTCATCAACTCCAGCGAGCAGTACATCAAGTCCGCCCCGTGCATGCAGGCGTTCGCGGAGATGCTCAAAGTCCTGGGAGCCGTCGAGGGTGGCGCTCAGCACTTGTCCGAGATCGGCGCCGGCGACGTCCTGCTCCAGGCCATGAACGCCCACGGCAACAACACGGACGTCGTGAGTGCGTGCGCCAAGGCGCTCGGCGCGATCGGCGGCGGCGGCGCGTCAGGACTCTCGTCCATGATGGAGCAGGTCGCTGCTTGCGTCGAGAGAATGGAGGCGGGGGACGCCACCGCTTGTTCCGAGTTCACGGGGAACATGGGCATCGTTAGCAACATGATGGTCGAGGAGGGCGCCGTGGACCAGGAGATGGCCAACTATATGATGGACCAGCTGAACAGAGCCATCAGCTGCTTGAGGAACATGGACAGCTGCGCCGACCAGCAGGACGCCATGGCGATCTGCTTGACCGCGCTCAGCAGGCTGGCGGCGATCGACGCCGTCATCATCGACGCCGGCGTTGCAGTCGGCATGTGCAGCGGCGGCATGGGCGAGTCCACTCTCGTCATCGAGAGCGCGTGCGCCGCCTTGGGCAACATTGCGTGCGTGAGCGGCGGCATCAACGCCATCGCCAACCAGGGCATGATCGCTACCATTCAGTCAGCCGCGAGCGGCAAGGGGCAGGTCGGAAAGATCGGCGCGAACGGCATGGCCATGCAGGCCGCCAAGGCGATGGAGGTCATCAGCGAGCAAGCTATCAGCCAGGCAGTCTCGCTTGTGGGCACCGAAGGAGGCGCCAAGGCAATCGCGGCGATTCTCAAGGACATCTCCGACGACAGGGCGCTCGCGACCACTCTGGAGCAGATCTGCCAGCAGGCCGGCGGCCTGGAGGCGCTCTTGGACGCGCTCGTTGCGCTTGGCCCTCCCGATTTCGGCGGCAACATAAACACTGTCGACGCCATCATCAAGAGCATGATCAATGCGAGAGACATCAACGGCGTGTACACGCAGGTGACTACTGTGGACCAGATCGCGGCGCTCACCGGTGCTTTCAAGATCAACGGGGACAGCATCATTCTCATGGAGACCGCCGGCGAGTACATCGAGGGCATCCAGTGGATGGCGAACACGGACGGTTGCTTCGAGGCTTTGATCAGCGGCTTGACGAGCGAGAATATCGTCGCGGCTCAGATGGCGGCCAGCATCTTCAGCAAGTGCATCGCGGCGAACGACGAGGGCGTCATGGCGAGGCTCAAGGCGGCGGGCGTCGCGAACGAGCTGTTGATGGCTCTCAAGGACCCCAGGAACTTGGCCGACGAGATCTTCTGCCAGAACGCGCTGTACAGCTTGAGGACGATGGCCGATTTGATTGGCATTGCCGAGATGAACATTGGGAAGGAGGGCCTGAAGATCATCCAGGACGGAACCTACGCGCACGCTGGACACGAATATATTTTGGATGCGAGTGCGGCGCTCTTGGCGCACATGACGCAGGCGTTTGCGGGCGGGACCGAGGCGCTGCTGGAGGACAAGCTAAGGAACTTGGCCAACCTGCACGCCGGCGCGAGCATGTGGCAGCAGGTCATGGGGGAGGACGGAAATCCGTACTTCTACAACAGTGTCACCGGCGAGAGCAGCTGGGAGCAGGCCGCTGAGCACTTGGGGCTGCAGATGGAGCTCGACAGCATCATTAGTCTGGTGGACAGCTTGGAGGGCAACTTGAAGGACCTCGACATCACCACGGCAAGCTCCCTTGTGGGCATCTTGGGCACGCACGCTCAGGATGCGGGGATCATGGGGAGGGTGGTCGGCTTGATGAGCAGCCTGTGCGCGACGAACGATAGCGCGATGGCGCTCGCGAACGCCGGGCAGATCAGCGATCTTATCAACGCGATGAAGTACCACATCGGGGACGCCGACATGATGGAGAATGCCATCAATGTCTTGGACAGCATGAGCAACTTCGAGCACTTGAAGGAGAGCCTGAGCAGCTACGAGTACATCGAGACGATCAACAACGCGATCTGGACGCACATCAGCGTGGAGAAGTTGGTCATCAAGGGAACAAGGGTGCTGCACCAGTTGAGCACGGGCAACGAAGTGGTTGTGGGCTACGAAATGGCGGTCAAGGTGCCGGACACCATGAAGCTCGCGCTGAGCGGGTTCATCGAGAAGAAGGACGTGAACAACGAAGTGTTCTGGTGCTTGGGGAATTTGCTGGTGGGGGAGGAGGAGAATAGGCTGCTGGTGTGCACCAGCGTGTGCGACGAGATGATCGCCGCTCTGGACAGGTGGTTCGAGGACGAGGAACTGGTGGAGGTCATGCTGAAGGCGGTCGGGAACATAAGTCTGGACGACGATGCCATCATTATGATGGTCGAGAAGGGCTGCACCACGTGCATTGTGAAGGCAATGGAACATCACAAGGAGTGCGAGGCCGTGCTGAAATTGGCCATCATGGTCATTAGCAACTTCGGCGCGATCAACGACGAGGACATGGACGCCCACGCGACCAAGTTCATCATCGACGAGGGCGGCACGCACGCCGTGAGGGACTGCATGGAGAGAATGCCGGATAGCGTGGGCATCGTGGAGGCCAGCATGGAGGCTCTCTTCAACTTGGGCAACGACATCGACGCTGCGGTTGATCTGGCGGAGCTTGGGGTCATGGAGCTGACCATGAAGGCCATCCAGAAGTTCGATTACGAAGCGGACCTGCTGAGCTGGGCAATCAAGTTCTTGAGCGTGTTTACGTACGCGGAGGTCACCTTGGAGAGGTAAGGGGGACACTGAGCTAAGCGGGGGCCGAGCGAAGCGGGGGCCGAGCGAACGAGCAGTTTTTGCGACCCCTTTATTCACACACACGCTCTTACAACCCTTATTCACACTCTAACACGTTGTCTTCAGGTTCGCGTCGCTGGGAGGATGCGAGATTCTGCTGAAGGTCATGAGCGCGAGGATGGAGGACGAGCAGTTTTTGCACGACGCGAGCTTGACGCTGAGCAACGCGTTGGTCAGCGAGAGCAACAGGGACGCCGTGGAGCAGTGCGGCGGAGTGCAGACTCTTCTGCAGACGATGGACCTGTACAACCACAACCCGGATTTGGTCAAGTTCATCATCGCTGCTTTGAACAGGCTGTGCACGAACGACGACGTGAGCATGGTCGTGGCGGAGCAGGGCATGCACGTGTTCATGAAGGCCGTGCAAGCCAACCTTGAGGACACGGCTCTGCTGAGCTTGATCTTCGAGCTGTTCGGACAGCTGGCGTTTGTCAAGGACAACATCAAGCTGATCGTGCAGCACGGCGGGATCAAGATCTTCTTGCAGATGATGGAGGTGTTCGGGGACGACGAGGAGCTCATGTGCCAGACCCTGAACACCCTGGACAACGTGGTGTCCGCGGACGAGGAGTACGCGGCGATCATGGTGGACAAGCAGGGCGAGGAGAAGATCAAGGCGGTGTTGGAGATCCACGTGGGTGTCACGAGGGTCGAGCACGCGGGCAAGGCGACGCTGCTGAGCATGACCGCCATGAGCAAGGTCAAGGAGCACGAGGGGAGCAAGATCAGCAGGGGAGCGCTGTTCGCGAGGTTGGGGAGCGAGTTCGTGGAAATGAGCGGAGATAAGCACAAGAAGGTCGGGGACACGGAACCCGCACCAGAGGGCGATCCGCTCGCGGAGCACAGGAATATCTTGCGGAACGGCAGCTTGCTGAAGGTCTACACCAACGGGAGCAAGGCACACAGGCACATTTTCGTGGCCAAGGACTGGAGCTCGATCTGGGTCAAGGACACCAGCAGTACGAGCAAGCAGGCCAAGAGGATCCAGCTGGCCAAGCTGAGGGGCGTGAGCAAGGGGTACGGCGCGGGCCACATGAAGACCGGATTCGGCGGCAAGAGCAAGGGCGTGAGCAAGGAGGACTGCAGTCTGTATTTGGACAGCTTGAGCGACAACAACAAGCTCGCGATCGAGTGCTCCACGACGGCGGAAAGGGACCACTGGTTCACCGCCTTGGAGATGTACTTGAAGGTCGCGAGGCTGTGGCCGCAGTTGCTCGTTGTCGACAAGTAGGGTGTCGACGGGGGGGGGGGGGATTTAGTTTGGGAGGTTTAGTTTGTCACAGTTAGTTGAAGAAAAATGAATGTTACCGCTAGCTGTTCAGATCTCACTTGGGCGCGTGCATGCTCTTGATGTGCCTGTTCAAATCGCTTGTCTGCTTCTTCTTGTAGTCGCAACTAAGACATATGTTCCACTGAACGCCGATGTTACGCTTCATGGCCTTGTGCCTGGTGAGGTGGTCGTTCTGCTTCGCCTTCTAGTCGCAATGGGTGCACTGCTTCCACTGAACGCCGATGTTGTGCTTGTTGGCCTTGTGCGTTGTGATGCTGCTGTTCGACTTGGCCCTGTGTTTACAGCCCTCGTAGTCACAGAACCACCAGAGCACATCAATAGCGAGCACGTTGGCTCTGTGATCCTTGAGGGTGCCCTCCTTCTTCGCCTTGTACTCGCACTCAAGCTCAGGGCAAGCATGCCAAGTTACGCCGACGCCATACACGGCGGCTCTGTGCACCTTGATGTGACCCTCCTTCTTCGCCTTGTGTGAGCAGTTGGGCTCGGGGCACTCATGCCAAGTGACGCCAATGTCGTGGACGTGGGCTCTGTGCCGCTTGATGTCGCCCTTCTGCTTCGCCTTGAACTCGCACCCGAGCTCAGGGCAGTCAAGCCACACATTGTCGATGTCGTGAATGGCGGCCTTGTGGTTCTTAAGAGTTGTTCCATGCTTCGTCCCATACAAACACCCACCAACCCCGCACGTCCTCCATGTCCCTCCTCCGCTCGCCTTCTCCTCCTCCCCCTCCACCTTGATAACAACCTTGTCCCTTTGGTACCGTCAGCATCTCAAACACCTCAACCCTCTCATCCGTCCGACAATTTGAGCGAGTGCCATCCCACCCCTCTCCATACGCCCTGTGCCACGTCGTCTCACATCCCTTGCAAACAAGCGCATCCACCCCCCTCCCTCTTCCCCTGCAACTCTCGAAGCAGAAAGGGCAGCCAAGAGGTCCATCTGGTTCATGTTCCACCTTCACCTTGTTCAGGGGAGGCTCATCGTCGATCGTGCTGCTCATTCTGCACCCGAATAAATAACCCTGCAATATAATCCACTTGGCTTGTCTCAACGTTGCGCCTTAATCCCTCCCCAGATTGTCCTTAAAGCTGTCCTTCGAACGTTCACTTACTAAGCGGCTGTAAGGTCTCCTCTGAACCGTTTTCTTCCGCTGAACATTAACTATAACTATCGACTGACCGCGACCCCCTCGTAGGGTTAAGAACGAAAACAACAAAGGCAGCAAGGTGAGCGGTAAGTATAATTAGTTACTGTGCAAGCGCTGGAGCGGGGGGGGGTAAAGCGGGCGGGAATTAGTCGATCCAGCTTCCGCGCGTCGTAGTTAATTGTCCACAGACGACAGACGTGGTGCACATTTTTCTTGTTGTATTTCTACAGCCTAGTTTCGTACTTTAGTTTTCCCCCAGTCTGAACACGTGCCATATATAAATTAAATGTTATTCAACGACCATACTCTACCTCCTCCTGTACGGCGACTGGGGTCCCAATCGCACCATTCCACTGCCCCCGCCGCAGCGGCGCTTAGGTACGCGACCTGCCACCTGCGTCGCCGCCGTCGCCTGAGCAGTAGTGCCTGCTGTACTCTTCGTATGCCTCTCGGTTGGCAGCATCCGCGCTTCGCTTCTGCGCCTACCGAACGCTGCCTTCCCGTCCCCAACCATGATACCGAGCCTGTCCTACAAGGACTCAGCGTTGGCTCGCGCCCCAAGGATACTCGATTTTTTAGGTGATTACAAATACTACAAACGGGCGAAGCTTTCGACCTTTCCTCTCACTCAACTCGCCGGCATTCAATCCCACTCAACTCTTCTCTCCTGTCAGCCAGCCGATTCTACCCCCCTCACACCCCTCCAACTTTAATCTCCAAGCCAATTACCCACCGTAAGTACCCCAACCACCTCTCGAATATGAAGCTCTCTCGTTTGCCCCCCTCGAAAGAATCCCTCCCACACAACTATAGTAGATACCAAATCACACATTTACTTGCTCTACCCACTCTCACCCCCCATACATCACACCCGCTAAATTGTGCACCCAACCCTTGCCCCGCAACCCCCACCTTTTGTCCCCCTCGTCTTCCATTCAATTCCCCTTCCCAAAACTCTCTTTCACCTCATTTCACGTAACTAACCCTCTCAC
>Ga0307985_10002195_pt1 | contig 10989 bp, 19 predicted proteins | sample EllFjometageno80_FD_203155 | JGI IMG/M metagenome (GOLD analysis project Ga0307985, IMG submission 203155) | Marine microbial communities from Ellis Fjord, Antarctic Ocean - #80 | ecosystem: Environmental > Aquatic > Marine > Unclassified | place: Southern Ocean | collected 2014-10-09 | reverse complement strand
CCCCGCCGCCTCACCTGGTCCAAGTCTCTGTAATTAACACCCAGCTCCTGTGCCCCCTTCGTCCTCGCGAGCGTGATCTTATCGTCGCTCCCGCACGCCGCAATGACCGACCCAGCGCCCATGAGCTTCGCCAGCTCGCACGCCGCGAGACCAACCCCTCCAGCAGCCGCCGTGACCAGGACATGCTCGTTGGGTTGGAGGTTGGCGCGTGATGTGAGCGCCAAGTGAGCTGTCCCGTAGTTAACCATCAAAGCGGCGGCCTCAGTCAGGTCCTTTGAACGAGCGGAGTCTGGGAGCTTGATGCACGAGGCGGAAGACGAGGTGACGTGCGAGGCGTAGCCGTTCCCTCGAGCCAAACAGATTACCTGGTCGCCTATCTTGAGGTTGGTCACGTTAGCGCCAACCTGTGTCACTTCCCCCGCGCACTCATTACCCGGTACGAAAGGAGGCTCCTTCTTCTCCTGGTACAAGCCGCGAGTCTGCAGAATCTCAGCGAAGTTCACGCCAGTTCCAGCAACCGCGATAGTTACTTCGTCGGGCGAGGGAGAGGCAAGGGGCCAGCTGGTGTCGTAGGATAAGGGGGAGGAGAGGGAGGTGCAAACGGAGGCGTGGCACGTGGAGAAGGTGCGCGCGCGGAGGAGGAGGCGAGTGGAGAGGTGCATGGCTGGAGGAGGCTGAGGGAGTGGGTTAGCAAGTGCTGTAGTAAAGACACGAGCGAAGTTCTCTAACACGACTGGCTCAGGACGACCGGCACAGAACAACCGGCGCGCCCTTGCTCCCTCCAGTCCAGCCATGGACAGAATGTTCATCAGTCACAGCCCCAGCCCTTCCCCCACCATGGCAGGGTATTCATAGCATTCGCAATTAACAACTATTTGACCGGATCAGGAACAGGGGTTGTGGAAAGAGCGGGGGAGCGGGCGGGGCGGGGAACGGGGGGGGGCGCTGCTGCGGTGTGAATTGCGTACTTGCCGGTAGAGGTCGACGAAAGGCCAATATTTCACAAACCTACATTGTGTTTAAGCGCCCGATCTTTGTGTGAGTACAAGTACACCCACTCAAGCGCGAGAGCCGTTCCCGCTGTCAAGTACAGGAAATCCACTTCGTTAAGCGAACCATTGAATACTTGCACACCTCAAGATGACCATTGTGCGCGTGTTGCATGTGACGCAAGTCTCGTCGGAGAGGTACTCGTTGGCAGCACATTTGAGGAGGGCCTTGCAGCCAGTTTGGTCGCCGCGGGCGGTGAAACCGGGATCGCAGGGGGAGCAGGAGGCAGAGGACGACGAGGCGACCAGGTCCGGGTCGCACGCCAAGCACGTGTCAGACGTTGTCGCGCCTTCGGTGGACGAGTACTTGCCGACAGGGCAGCCTGAGCATGATGATGCGCCCGTGGAGAACAAGTAAGTGCCGCTCGGGCAGGCCAAGCAGTCGTCAACGGTCGACGCGCCGGACTCGGTACTGTAGCAACCCGAGTCGCACGACGTGCACATGGTCGCGGCTTCGGAAATGGCGTACTTGCCCGAGGCACAATCAGCACACGTCGAGGCACTTGAACCAGCGGTGGCGCCACTTGCTATCCCGGGAGGGCAGGCCAAGCAGTCGTCGGTGGTCGACGCGCCGGACTCGATACTGTAGCGCCCTGGGCTGCAGGGGGTGCAGCCGATCCCGAAGGTCCCAGGAGGGCAAGAGTCACACGTCCCTGGCGTGAATCCTGTGCCCGCAGCGCACGCGGTGCAGCTGCTGCCGTCGTACGAGTTCGCTGCAGGGGGTTAGTGGGAGGAGAGGGGGGAGGGGAGGGAGAGGGGAGCTCACCTGGGCCGTTAATGGCGCCGTCCGTGTCAAGTGCCGATCCTTGAGTCGCAGTTCCTCCGTAGCCGGGAGAGCACGAGGCGTGGACTGTCACGGTGCCGCTGTTGCTGTAGATGTCGTCACTATCATCTGCCGTGCTGCCACTGAAGCTCGTCGAGTACAGGTCGACAGTGGCGCCACTACTAGAACTAACGTCCAGCCCCCCCCCATACTGAGGAGCGAGAGAATATGTGTTAGAAGAGGTTGATATGAAGTGCGCACCAACATGTCACTCACACTAGCCTTGTGTTATCAATCGCGCACATCGCCAACTCCACAGTGCCGCCGTAGATGTACATTCCACCACCATCATACACATACACATTCGTCAGCTTAACACCGACAACCCTCAACACTCCTCCTTCAGTCCCCTTCACATTCATGACTCTCCTCTCTCCTCCGCCGTCCAGCTCGCGTAGTGCACAGCAGCGTGCCGTGCAATTCATCGAGCCAGAACAAGATATCACTGTGGGTGTAGAGTCCTGCCTTACATATCCCGGGCTCGATCATCGCTACATCGCCCAACGCCATTTTCGTACTACCTGTTTGAGATGGTGTTCCAAAGCTGTGTGTGCCCGTCCACATTCACAGTACTCATCCTCCGCTGCACAGTGAACGGCGACTCGACGTCCCCCACAGCCGCCCTGTCCAATCGGCTACTGGGGTAACTTCTGGGACAACTCGAGTAGCTCGCGGGGCTCGCAATAGCGGGATGCCCGGGGGGATGCAGGGGAGGAGTAAAAGGATGAGAAGGAGGGGGGGGGAGCGGGGGGATTGCTGAGCTGGGGGTTTCAAGGCAGAGGGGGGGGGGAGGGGGGGCTTGCGATGGCCGCGAGTGCCATAGTTGAGCGCGCTGTTCGAATACAATTGTCGTGCTCGCTGTTTTGCAAAACCCATGTTATCCATTTGGGCGACCTAGTTTGCTTGGCGAGTGCTCCCCGCTCTGCGCCCGCTGCCGCGCTCAACAAGAGGATGTAATGAAAACAGTCGCAGGTCTACAGGTCTTGCATTATGCTCCCGTCGTCGCCAGCACCGTCGTCAGAGCCGTAATAGTCCTTCCTCAAAACGAAGCCGTTGATGAACAGCCAGAACCCAAAGAAGAGGATGGCCACAGCCCTCGCAATATGACCCGCCTTCCCCCCTCCCGCCAGCCCCTGCGTCAAGAATGTCGCCGACATGAACATGGCCAGAATGATGGCCAGCACGACCAGCCCCTGGAGCGTGTCGAACGTGCACACCACGGCGTAGTGCTGCCACGTATCCACCGTGGTCAGACGAAACACTTGATTATGAAGGTGCGTGAACATGTCAAACATCTTCGAAAAGAGAGGGTCGAACAGCCAGGACGAACCGAAGGAGTCGCCGTTGACGTGGTGGCGGAAGACGTGGTGGTAGGCGCGATATTCGAAGGAGAAGGGGAACGCGTTCGCCCACGACTCCTTCGCGACGGCGTGGAAGAGAGGGTGATCGTGTTTCAGCATCTTGAGACTGATCTGGCCGGAAAGCAGAAACTGGGATGACACGATTGAGGCGTTGCTGAAGTGCTGGAGGCGGGGCAAGTACTGGAAGAGGTACTTGAAGCAGATGGTCAGCCAGAGGATGTTGAAGAAGTACCTGTGGCGTGGAGTGTCAGCGTGGAGTTCGGCGAGCAGCGTTTATTCTCTAAGCGCGTTATCAACTACCCGCATAAAGAGGGCACGTACGTGAGGAGGAAGCCCTGGGGAAGAGTATCGACCGTGGAAGCGTTGGACTTATCAGTGAAGCCGGAGATGTCTGAGTGATGCTGTATGTTCCCGACGAGAAAGGTTAAATCCATTTGGAAATGGATGTACCTGCGAGCGAAGCGAGCGTTAGCGAGGGATGATGGGAGGGGAACAAGGCGAGCGCGAGCGAGGGTTGATGAGAGGGGAACCAGGCGAGCGTGCGAGCGGGTCGCTCCCGAGGAGCACCAGAACACGCGGTTGCGAGCGAGTTTTGCCAGAATGCGCAGTTTGTGAACGAGTCGCACCAGAATGCGCCGCTCGCGGCTCGCGTCTCGGCTTGTTTCCACTCGCTTCGCTCGCGCACGTACATGAACATGGCGGCCATGGTGAAGTGGCAGGGTAAGACGGACGCTGAGATTATGGATAGGGCCGGAGCTTTCGTGGAGCCCAGGTTCGGGTTGGTCGTGAGGAGGGGGTAGACCACAGCAATGCAGGCCGTAAAGAACATGGCCGGCCCCAGAACTTGCCACACCTTGAACTCGATCTGCGCGTAGTCGTTGAACTGGTCCAGCACGAAGGACTTCAAGTCGGTGCATGTGTTGTCGTAAGATAACTGGCGCCAGTACTGGTGGGCTTCATAGTGGGCCGGGGCGGTCTCATTGACGAGGCGCAAGAGGCAGTTTGGCTCACTGTAAAAGGGATTCAGGAACCGGGTGAGGTGGAAGGTCAGGGGGATGATGGCACTCTTTGCAAACGTGAAGAGGGAGAGCGTCAGGAGGGCTTGAGGGATGGTGTCATGGACAGGGAGCACTTTTGAGAGACCAAAGAGCGAGTCCGTGCGGTAGCGCGAGTTTTCGCCGCTCGAGGACTCTTTCATTGCAGCGAAAAGGAGTTACTGGGATATACAGACTGGGGTGAGATGTGACAGCGCTACGGTACGATAGTGACGGATGACAGTGGGGCGGCGAGCAGACCGTGCTCGTGAGTTGACGTTGCGGACACGGTCGCATTCCAGACCTCTGTAAAGAGACAGGGGGAGATGGGGTTGCAAGGATGTCATGCCAGACTTACCTACTAGAATCAGGTTTTGAAGGCAGCAAGGTTTCCGGGGGGGGGAGAGAAGGGAGGGTGCGAGCCGCCTGAGCTTTAGAGGCGAGGCGAGAAGGTACGGCCGTTGAGAGAGGATATCTTCGCCACAAAAGACAATTCTAGCCTTGATCTACCTACATTGTACAGCCTACTGTACAACTGTGCTGTATCACTGACCCCATTTTAGGGCTGTGTCCACAACCCATGATTGTGCACGACGCTTTTCGGTGCTAAAGACTGCTATTAAGTTCATTTCTAGAAGGGTTACTCGTCGCCGCCTCCCTGCTCGTTCTCCACCGCTTCAACATTCTCTTCCCGAACAAGCTAATCGCAAACCCGGCAGTCGCGATCTCGAAGGACAGAGCGTAAGCGCCCCCCAAGCTGCTGTACAAGTCCAACAACGAGTGAGGCACGATATGCTGATATGTCCACTGCGCGTGTAGGGTAAGCAGCGCGTCGTTGCCTCCCCCAGGAAGGCACTCGGGGGCGGCGATGCCGTCTAGTGTCGAGGAGAGTAGAACGGGGAACCACTCGATTCTATCGTATGCGACGTGGTTTGAAGAGTAGGTTTCGTTCAGGGTCTGGACAAGCTGCAACTGCGTGCGGCCGGTGTGGACCGGGGTAGAGATGGCCATGTACGGCATGTCTGTTTCGGAATTAACTGAGAGACCAGTGAGGCCAGAGCTGGCAACGCCCTCACAGGAGATAAACACTCCGTCAGAAGGCAGATCAGAGTAACACCAGTTCACCGTCAAGGGTTCATCGGATGCAGGGTCAAGGGTGATGCACTCATCCGGCGGGTAGCCGGCGACTGTCATTGCGGCAGCGCATGTTGAGGACGTGGAAGACAGACCCGAGTAATGCATGGAGACGGTACAGGTTTCCGTTAAAGAGGGCTTCAGAGTGATGGGGAACAATGGGCCGGGGATAGGTCCTGTCATCGACGTCCACAGGATCTCGAGAGAGCGAAGCGGAGGTTGGGCGAGGAAGTCTTTCACCAGCTGAGAGAAGAAACCGATCAACCACAAGCCAAGCAGTATGGTGAAAAAAGATCCCAGAAGGGAGGGGGGGGGAGTGTCGGCGTTGAGCCGATCCAGCTGCTTGAGGGCCGAGACCGTCGAAGTTGGTTGTGTTGGCTTGGGCATCGTTGGAGAGGTTGAGTGAAGGCGCAAGATCTCAACCGACCTTCGCTTTTCAACAAATTTACTCGACAACCTTTTGAGAGACTCTCAAATTTGGGGGCGGTGCAGTGACCACCTCGGCCTCGAGCAGCACGTCTGGGGTCGTCTCCCAACCTTCGAGAGCAGCGACGAGATCGCTCATGGTCCTGCTCGTGGAGGCGGCGGCGAGGAGCTCGACGGCAACCTTGGCGTGCACAGAGACCGGCGAGAAGGCGGAGACGCCGTTTGGTGGCGGGCGATGAAGGCCACATCGACGGCCTCGTGGGACTTCATCTTCTTCATCGCGGGGAAGTCGTTGGTGAGGGCGCCGATGAGCATGAGCTACGTTGCCAGAACTCCTTCCTCCCGCCTCGTGAGTTCATCTTCGAGATCGCGAACGCTGAGACTAAGATTGCCAGCCAAGGGATGCTGCAACTGCGACAGGGCCATGAGCTGCTCATTGGGCGAGCAGAACTTGCAGCTCCTGTTCGCCACGCCGCACAGCGGGATGGAGCACGGCAGGATGCCGCTCTGAGCCGACTCGGGCTTGACGGCACTGCACACGAACTGCTCAAGCGCGTCAGCGGTGGTACTGTGGACAACGAGTCCAGTATCGTCGGTGTTCTCGTGATACACGCCTGCTTCTTTCATCTCCATGGTCGAATACGAGAGGCTGAGGAGGCTGGAGAACTCAATTGAGCCGGGGAGGAGGATCGACAAGTTGGTCTGGTGCAGAGCAGACCGGTCTCCACCATCGGGATCCTCATTCATGGAGTGGAACCGCGTGCGCGTCGAGGCGGTGACCATCACGAGGACGCGCTCGCCGATGGACAGGTCGCGCGGGAGGGAGAGGAGAGTGGCCGTTTCCTCGACAAGGAAGCTGTTCTCGACGCCGCGGCGAGTCTCGATCACGCCGTGCAGGGAGATCGTGAGGTGAAGGCGGTGCAGGAGAGCATCGGTGGCGGTGTCGCGCTGGGATCTTTGTCCAAAAAGGGATGCTTTGTAGGACTCCCACTTGGCGAGGCGGCTGTCGTTACGCATCTTGTCGGCGGCTTCCTTCTCCGCTTAGATGCCGCGCGTATCAGAATCAGGGTTGTTCAACATTTCCTCGCACTCAGACCAGGTGATCGCCGCACTGTAATCACCCCAGAAGAAACTAACCGAGCTCCTCGCGAGAGGGATATCGAAGAGACTCTCCCCGAAGGAGTCGTCGAAGGACGAGAGCGGCGCAGAAGAGTCGAGGGAGGTTCGATGAGTCCGGCGTGGTCGGCGATCGCGTCAAGTCCCTTCTCGAAGTAGGAGAAGAACGGCGAGTGAGCGAGGCGGGGGCGGCGCGAGACGTGAGAAAGGAAGGCGTCCGAGGACGGGCAGAGGGAGGAGAGGGAGGAGGAGGCAGCGGACAGAACGAGCAGCGGATGGAGGTTGGAGAGGTAGGAGACGAGGAGCGAGCCCGGGTCGGTATCGAGCGCCTCAAAGAGGGGGGAGGCGTCGTTGTTGGTCGTCGTCATGCTTGTGGAACTGCGAGGGTGAGCATGAGGAGTGGAGGTGTTTGCTTGTCGCTCGTTTGAAGGTTTGCAGTATCGCTGAAAGGGGGGGCAGGGGGCGGCCGTACCAGCTCCAGTTGTTTAGCTAGGGGAGTGGGGGGTGGTGGTCGAGTAGCGTGTGGTTGGCGGGGATTGGCAGCTCTCGCGTAGATGCCTCACTCGGTACTTTGTGGTGCTTGTTGAGCGTCGCGTTGTCGGCGAGATGGCGATTTTCGCCAATCATCACCACTGCGACGGCCGCTACTCACTACCCCATCCGCTCACCCGCTTCCGCCAGACCTCCCCGACCTACAGGTTATCTGACCCTAGTCGCCTACAACGCGCAGCTCCTTCCATCCCCCTCAACGGCCAATCCCAATCCCTTGTCACTGTCGACAGCAGACCCCCGGTCCTCCACTACCAAACTCGCACCCTCCCTCCTCATGAGCTTCTCATTTGGCGGTGGCGACGGCCCCCCTGGTCCGCACCTCAACTCTAACATCCGCCACTCAAATCCTCCCGATCTTTCCGCCCTTTCGTCCACCCAGCACCCCACCCCAACCCCCATCGCCCCTCCCTCGCCAAAGAAGAAGAAGAAGGACAAGAAGAAGACGAAGAAGAAGGACAGGGGTCCCTCTCACCGCACGCACAAGCCGATCCCGGGTCCGGCCGCGTACATCACCACCACGACTGACCTGCCCAGCGACTACGCTCTAACGCAGAACACTGTGGGCACTGGCAGCTACCGTACTCCCATAACTTTCCTCGACACCCGAACGTCCCAGACCACCACCACTGCGGTTACGACGACCACCGGCCCCACCTACTCCAACGCCCAGCTGATCCCGTTCAAGTCCAAGACGTGGACGCGCATGTGTCTCGACACAAGGCGTCACTCCGTGCTCCCCACCGACGAGGAGCTGCTCAAGGACGGCGGCGAGTACCGCCGAGTGCTGCGCAGGAACATTCCGAGGGAGATGACGCTCGTTCATGAAGCGTCGCAGGTGAGGAAGGAGAGCTAGCGAGTAGCGCCTCTTCTGTTTGCACTGCAGGTGTGGCCCTTGGTCACTCCGCGCGTGTGGGTTTGTGGCACTCTGCGAGCTGGCGAGCGAGCGAGCGGTGAGCGAGCTGGCGAGCGAGCGAGTGGCGCCTCTCTCTTTCACACTGCGTGTGAGGCACTGCAGGTGTGGCCCTTGTTCACCCGGTTTGTGGCGCTCAGCGAGCTGGCGAGCGAGCGAGTGGCGCTTCCCTCTTTCACCCTGTGTGCGGCCCTTGTTCACACTGTGTGCTTGGTTCACACCTCTACCCTATTCCGCGCAACTCGCTCCAAACAGCGCGCTCTGAGCCGGTCGTTAGTTCCCCCCTTCCCCCCTCCTACTCACACACCCCCCAGGCCACGGTGTGCCGAATAGTAAACACCATAACCGTCTACGTCGTGAACGTGCACTGCCACGTTCACTCCGACTGGACCGCGGACGTGGTGGACGAGTCTTCGCTGCAGTTCGTCCACAGCGGTGGTGAGATTGGCCGAGGCGAGATGACGGCGTGGATTTCGGATGAGCTCAGAAACAGCGACATCAGCCTGCGTCCCGGCAGAGTGTTGGAGTGCGAGAACGTGGTGGTGGTGCTGAGGAAGGGAACTGGGCATGGCGGCGCGGACAGGATGCTGCTCATCAACCCTGCTTGTGTGATGAATTCCTGGCACGACGACTGCAAGCCGCTGAGCAGGGAGGAGAAGGAAGAGCTCAAACTGCTGCGCGCGGATGGCGGCACCGCCGCCTCGAGTCCGCCGCGGGGGAATGCGACGACTGCGGTCGTCAACTTGGAGACGGAGGAGGAGGAGGAGGAGGAGGAGGAGGAGGAGGAGGAGGAGGAGGAGGAGCTCACCGAGGACGTGCCGATGGTGGTGCCGATGGTGGTGCCAGGGCCGCCCACGCCGCCCACCTTGCCTACCCCGCCAAAGCTGTCGCCAGCGATTCTACCCGAGACCCTGCCCGAAATTCTGCCCCAGACGCTTGCACCTTCGCAGGGCACTTGCTTTGATTCGTTCGTTGTGGGCTTGGGGCAGCAGGACATGAGCGACGACAGCGGAGACGACATCTTTGCGGACTGACAATGCGGACTGACAATGCGGACTAACAATGGGAGTCGTTATTGGGTCCCAACTCTCCATGACAGAGCTCGTTGTGCGGGTTGAAGGGCCGGGCGGCGGAGAAGTTATCGAACAGAGCGGGAAGCGTTCCGACCTGCATGGAAAACCCGTACCCCAAAAGCCTGGCTAGGGGCTGGGACGTGAACGTCTGCACCATGCGGTTACCCGAAGACGCGGTAGGAGAGATTTTGAGCAGCGTCCACGCGGGGTATAGAAACTGTGGATCAGGTTCCCACGATGACGCAGCTCACGCCCTCGCCGGCGGAAGAGGGGCGCAGGGGAACTTGGCGGCAGCGAAGTTCCCGCTTGAGTGATGGCCACTGTCAGTGCTAGGTGGACAATTTGCTTGACGATTGCCATCGCTTCCCGCTGAATGCCCTCGGACGATCCTGTTTATAGTCGGTGAGGAGCAACGCCAGGTGGATCAGAAAAAAACTTTCACAAACGGCTCGTCGTTGTACATTACTCTTCCATTCTACGAACCCTTCTAGCTGATGTGCTACTCGCACTCACACTCCTTACACAAACAACACACACTCCCCCATAGTTATACGTCCGGATCGTCAGGCAACAATCCTCGCTGCTCCCCCGTCCATCCATGAATCCTCGCCTCCTCCTCCCCGTTCTCCCCCCCGTCCTCAAACTCGCAGCACTTCGCCCCCTTCTCTTTACAAAACAGGCATATATTCCTCTCATCTCCATACATCCTGGCGACGTACTCAACAAGCTCTCTCGCCGCCTCTTCCTTCCCCTTCCCCCTCTGCTTCTCGTGCAGGCTATACGTACGCGAGCCGTAAATTGTCTTCTTCCGCCTAAGCGACCGTTAGAAAAGTGGGGAGGGGCGAACGCACGGAGGGTGCAGAGTGGTTTGAGAAGCGCGGGTTGAGCCGCGCAGTTGCCACACAGCGACGAGACGACGCGAACAAGGGCAGCGCGCGATGCCCGCGCGAGTGCTGGAAGAAGTGCAGGAAGCAAGCCGCCGCTCTGTGCACTCTTCGCTTTGCGGTGTGCAAGCTTCGCCTCACCTCTCATCCCACTCGCTCGCCACCAAGTCCCCCGTCGTCGCCTGCAGAAACAGCCCGATGTACTCCTCGTAGTCGCTTCTGAGCACGTAAGACGCCGACTTCCACCCCAACGGCTTGTCCGTGAACTCCATTGCGAAGTCATCTCCCGGATCGGGGCGTGTGAGGAACCTAGCGTTGAACGAGTCTCGGTCAAAAGGTGCAGCATCACCAACACCAAGTGCGGCGAGTTGGTCTTCACCTCCAACACCTCCCACGATCTTCACTTCTCTCACCACAAACTGCTCAACTTTGTTCGATGTGTCCGCAGGGGGCGCGGCGACCTCTTTGTTGAGCTCGTCGAGCGCCTTCCTGCACACGCCAATCACGTAGAACTCAGACTTCTTCTGAGCAGTGGCTGTGTCAAAGGTCTTCTGCAGGCTCTCGACCTGGTCGGTCGAGAGGCTGGGCTTCAGGGCGGCGAACTCCTTCTGCAGGTCATCGACGTCG
>Ga0307985_10002193_pt1 | contig 10994 bp, 9 predicted proteins | sample EllFjometageno80_FD_203155 | JGI IMG/M metagenome (GOLD analysis project Ga0307985, IMG submission 203155) | Marine microbial communities from Ellis Fjord, Antarctic Ocean - #80 | ecosystem: Environmental > Aquatic > Marine > Unclassified | place: Southern Ocean | collected 2014-10-09 | reverse complement strand
GGTTGTCATCGAAGAGAATGGCACTAACTATCGCATGTCGGCGCATCGACCCATTACATTTCGCCACGTGCTCTCGCACACGGCCGGGGTCGACCCAAGTCGCAAGGTGTTAACCGAAGAAGAATTGACCCTGCTACCACGCATGGCGACTCTGGAAGAAGCGCTAATCAATCGTGCTCCGTTGCCTCTAAGTTTTCACCCAGGAGACGACTGGCAATATGGAAGCTCAACTGATTATGTGGCGCTATGAGTGGAGCGCATATCAGGGCAGAGCCTAATAGACTACCTGCAAGAAAAAATACTCGACCCTCTGCAGATGCACGACACCTCTTATATTGTCCCTAGGGACAAGGTCGATCGCGTCGCCGCTGTCTATAGCCCGAGTGGGCCAACCAGACGATCGAACTTTTCCGGGAGACCGAGTATCGGGAGACAACGTATTTCGGCGGAGTAGCAGGGCTCTCCTCCACGGTCTCCGATTATTGGCGCTTTAGCCAGATGCTGTTGAATGGTGGCGAGTTGGATGGGGTGCGCTTGTTGAGCCCTAAGACCGTGAACCTAATGATTACCAATCATAGTGGCGAGCATGATGTGTACATTCGCGGACCGGGATATACCTTCGGGCTTGGATTTGGTCTAGTCAATGATGCGGGCACCGCGCGCGACCCACTCACTCCGGGAACGTTTAGCTGGGGTGGTGCCTGGGGCACGATATTTTGGGTTGATCCGGTAGAAAACATGATCGGCATCATGATGACTCAGATCACGTCTTACAGACATCTTACCGTTCGGCAGGATGTGGGCGTTACTGCGATGCAGTCCATCATCGACAGTTACAGCAATAAGCCTTATTCCGTCGCTCCCTATACAAAACTAGACTGACAGGAAGCTAGTTACAGCTGTGCACAAAAAAGGGGTTCAAACGAACCCCTTTTTTGTATGAGACATTAATAGTGTAAGAGCTACTCATCCAGCAGTTGGTAGATTCGACGAATCGCCCTAGGGTCCACACCGGCTCCACGAATCTGCGCAAAGTTTTGGCTGTGGTTGGTCATATCGATCTGCTGCGCAGCCTCATCTGCACTCACGCCACCGCTATGCATCTGCGAGGTCTTGCTCCACAAGTCGCGTAAATAGCCCTGAAAGTTCCCTATTGTCTCCTTGCTACGCATCACTGGACCATGGCCTGGAAGCCATGTATCGAAGTCTAGCGTTAGTAGCCCGTCGAGTGTGGCTGGCCACTCATCCACATGCCCGTCGCCCATATACGCGAGCCCGGGCAGCATCATATCGCCGGTAAATACGATCTTGTCCTGAGGAAGATAGATAACCACATCGCCGCCAGTATGAGCACGACCGAAATGATGTAGCTGAATCTCCCGACTACCGTCGGCGACTACCTGGAACAAGGTCATCTTGGTCTCGAGGGTAATGTTCGGTGGCGTAGGCTGCACTTCGCCTATCGCGTTCATGTAATCACGCTGTACGCGATGACGTTCGAGTAACCGCGCCTTACGCGCAGGATCAGTTTCTGCAGCCGCCTGACGCTCTAGGTTCGCTACTGCCTCGGGTACCGGGTCGGAGAAACTCTTGAAAGTACCCTCCTTTAATACATTACCTAGCTCGCCAGTTAATTTCTTACGGGTAAACTCATGGCCGATAATCTCGATCCCTTCCGGGAACACCTGCGCCCCATGAGCATGATCGAAATGGTAATGGCTGTTCACAAGATAGCGAACAGGCTTATCAGTGATAACCGGTATCGAATCGAGCAACGCACGAGCCGCAGCAGGTGTTACATGAGAATCCACAACCAAGGTATCGAATTCACCAACCAAGACCATGACATTACTCATCGTGAACACAGAACCTGTGCCCGTGACCAACCAGACTCCTTCTGCAACCTCCTCGAAACGATGGCTGTCGGATTCAACCACCCTACCCTGAGCCAGAACCAACGCAGGAAGTAGCAGGAGGATTGAAAATGCTGCAATTATTTTTCTTAGAATCATAATGCTTACCTTAGTAGTACGTTGTTCAATTAATTATTCGCTTGATATGAATTTCTGATTGACTAGCTCGCTAGGCGCCGCAGCGCTCAGACACAGGAGTAGATAAGATAATAGAGAAAGAGTTCGTAACCTAATCATACTTTGAGTCGTCTAAGTTCAAAGAGAGATTAGAAGAGTCCTTAAGCTTTGGCACATTAGCGCATAGGCTCAACCCTGTAAAGATACGGTAAATGCTGTTACTTACGCCAAAATACTTGGTGAGAATGGCCACTTAACAGGGCATGTCAAAGAGAAAATTTTATATCTTGTTGTTTTATATAGAATTTAAAAGTTGGCAAGCTTATTGCTATATTATTCGGCAAGGCGAATGCCAATCAAAATAGTAAAAGGAATCCAGGGAGACAGAACATGAAAGAAGTCAGCCATACAATGAAATTGAGTGCAGCGACAATGTTGGCGATGCTGCTAGGCAGCTACCTCTACTCCTCATCGGCAAACGCGGCCGAGGTTCATGATATCTCGAAAGTGAATGGCGGTATCCGGGTGTCAGCAGAGGAGCGTGTCGGCGACATCTCTTCGGTGAATGGCAGCATCGATCTAGGCAGCGGAGCGAGCGCCGAGCGACTTGACACTGTAAACGGCGGCATCGACCTAGATGAGCGTGCCGAGATTGAAGTCACCAAAACCGTCAATGGTAAAATTCGGGTCAGCCAGGATGTAACCGTTCATGGGTCCTTGTCTACGGTAAACGGTAGTATTCAGACGAATCCCGGCACTGTGGTCGAGGATCGGGTTAGCACGGTAAACGGAAAGACCCGACTCCGCGACACTCCCGTCGGAGAGAACGTTGAAACCAGGAATGGCGACATTTTACTTACCGATGGTAGCGTAGTTGAAGGTGATGTCATCGTGAAAGCTCGACACTCTACCTGGATCGGCCGTTTCTTTAATTTCGATCGAACATCGTCAACAATCACTATCGATGCCGAGTCATCGGTCATGGGTGACATCCACCTGTATCGTGAAGTCAATCTCGATATAGCCGAGGGCGCCGATGTCATCGAACACTTCTAGAGCGAGAAAATAGTTTCACTCATAAAAAACGGGTCATATGACCCGTTTTTTATGAGTGAAACTATTTGAGCCTATTTCTTCAGTGCATAACCAACATGCTCAGCTTTCTCACGCAACAAGAATTTCTGCACCTTTCCAGTGGATGTCTTTGCAATCGGGCCGAACACAACTTTCTTCGGTATCTTAAAACCCGCCAATTCCTCTCGACAGTAGGCAATCAACTCATCTGCTGGTAACTCCTGCCCCGATTTGAGTGATACAAAGGCACAAGGCACTTCGCCCCACTTTTCATCGCTACTTGCCACGACTGCTGCCTCCAATATCTTTGGATGTTTGAATAACACCGACTCAATTTCCAGCGAAGATATATTCTCCCCACCCGAGATGATTATATCTTTGGAACGATCCTTGATCTGCGCATAGCCATCCTCATGCCAGACGGCGAGGTCACCAGAGTGAAACCAGCCCCCTTTGAAAGAAGCTTGAGTAGTCTTTGGGTTTTTAAGATAACCCTTCATGACGAGATTCCCGCGCATGAATATTTCACCCATGGTCTTGCCATCCTTAGGAACTGGCTGGAGAGTCTCTGGATCGGCGACCATGAGCTCATCTTGCAGTGGTGCTCTCACACCTTGCCTGGCTAGAAGCTCAGCTCTATCGTCAATCGAAAGTTCGGCCCAGTCCTCCTGAGGGGCACAGACAACACAGGGACCATATGTCTCAGTTAATCCGTATACATGGGTAACGATGAAGCCCATGTTCTCCATGCCTGCGATAACTGCGGCAGGTGGTGCAGCACCGGCTGTCATCGCTTTTATCCCCTTCGTGATACCCACTTTGAGGCTATCGTCTGCGTTCACAATCGTATTCAGCACGACAGGTGCGCCACAAAAATGTGTGACATTGTGCTTCTTCATAGAATCTAATATAGCTGCATCGCGCACGTGGCGAAGGCAGACGCTCGTTCCCGCTGCGGCGGCCAACCCCCACGGGAAGCACCAGCCGTTGCAGTGAAACATCGGCAGTGTCCATAGATAGATCGGGTGTGCTGTCATATCCCAGCACAGATTGTTTGAAATTGCGTTCAGGTAGGCGCCACGATGGTGGAAGACAACCCCTTTAGGGTCGCCCGTGGTCCCCGAGGTATAGTTAAGTGAGATGGCCTGCCACTCGTCTTCAATTTGAAAACAACTGTAGTCGTCATCGCCCTTCGTTAGGAAATCCTCATAGTCTTCTGAGCCTAACAATTCTCCTCCGGAGAAAGATGGATCATCGATATCAATGACTGTTAGATCCTGCGGCACTAGCTCTAACGCAGCCTTTATTGTGTCGCTGTACTCTCTGTCGGTAAATAGCACCTTGGCTTCTGCATGCTCTAGGATAAATGCGATTGCCTTGGCATCTAGTCTGACATTCAATGCATTCAGCACCGCCCCTGTCATCGGAACGCCGAAGTGTCCCTCGAATGTTTCCGGCGTGTTGGCTCCCATGAACGCAACTGTGTCGCCCTTGCCTATGCCCATTTTCAGCAGCGCCGAAGCAAGCAGGCAACAGCGTTTATAGGTCTCCGACCAGGTATATGTTTTGTCGCCATGAATCAGCGAGATTTTCTGTGGATAAACACTAGAACAACGTTCTATAAAACTGAGTGGTGTTAAGTGCGCGAAGTTAGCCTGGTTCTGATCGAGATCGATCTCATAAATATTTTTGCTACTCATGTTTGCTATTGTTCCTATTAACTATTCAATTCTGTTTTTCTGAGTTTATTTTCAAATGCCTGAGTACGTAGTTCCTAAGCAAGTCTGAGAATCACAAAGCCGATTCACGACGCTAGGCAGGTCGGACTAGATAAAATCCATATCCCCAGCAGTCAGCCACCAGGCGCCATTAAGAACCTCTGCGCTGGGCCCGGGATTCCAACTGTTACAGGGTATCTCAATACCTAATTCATTCACAATCGCGTCGGCGATGAAGACCTTATCCTTGCCCGAACTGGAAACCCAAAGGCGCAGAAATGCACTGCCTTCTTTTCCTCTAAGCTCTTGTTTTAATGTAGAAATTGCCGTTTTCATCATCGCTACCGGGCATACCAAGTCCATCAGTAACTTACCACCATCGTGCTCCTTCATTACCGCGAACGCCAGCGCCTGCTTCGAGTTATCTGCCCGTATAAATACACAGCGATACTGCTTAGCTTTCGAGAAAGGGTGATTCACGTAGCGGTGCTGAATATATTCCGCATCTCGAACTCCGATAATGCCATCTCTATAGTCGTCCTTCATGGCGACCCATAGGCTATCAAGCTCTTCGCGAGACGCGGCATCAAGCGGATCGTAATCCATGACCGTAGCTTGACCCTGCTCCGACTCCCCATTCGCCTGCGAGAGTGGATAAACAATTTCGATGAAATCATCAGTTTTCTCGTATAAGCCGAGACGCTTTGAAATATTCATTGTCTTCTGATTTGGAAATCCAAATCCGAGCAGGTGATTTACCGTATTGCCAATCTCTCGTTCCAGAAATGTAGCGGCCACCTCAAAAAAGAGACTGCCCTTACCATATTGCTTGCGGATACTTGGATGCACCATCACATCACAGGGCTGTATTGCCATAGATGCCTCGCCAAAATAAGCAATCTTTCGCGGAGCTCCACCGTAGTGCGCCACGATGTCGCCTTTCTTGTCTAGGCGCGCGACTATACATTTACCGTCACCCTGAACATATTTCCAATTCCATAGCTCCTCATCGAAGTCGACGTTGAAGCTCTTCTCAAACAGACCTGCAACCTCAAGTGGACTAAAGGATTGAATGTCGCCGAATTCCGCGCTCGCCCATTCATACGAAGAATCAGGCTCACTGCGTAACACGCATAGATGAAATCCGCGTCTACCGGTCGAGAATTCGTCTTGCATCGAAGCAAATTCCGCAGGCAAATTCTCCAACAGCTTAGTATTCACTGAAGCTTCGCGGGCAAGTGCTGCACCATGCCTCTCTAATAATGGACGCACCAATTCCAGAGTATGCAACGCGCTGCTCGACAGGTCTCTATCTTCTAACAGCTCAAAACCAAGACGCTTGGAAAGCTGCTTGAAGGAGCTAAGATTGGGTAGTGCTGAATACTCGATGCGAGAATCATCAACAAGAAATTCGCTAAACAGAATGAGCTGACCAGAATCACCGAGTAAATCCCGACTCTTGCTGAGCAGCGCCATCTGGTCTAGATAACGAATCGAACCCGCATGAATCAGCACGTCAGCTGAACTAGGTGTAGTCGATGCCACAAAATCATCACCGGCATACTGAAAGCTTGCTAGGGCATCAATCTGCCTATTCAGCAGGCCACTCGACCCAAACCAGCAGACAGATTTGCCGGCCTCAGCTAGTGAAATGGCAAGCGGCAGGAGGGTATCACCAACTATGAGAACAACCGCGTTCGCGTCGCTCTTCTCGACCATTGCGGCAAGGCCCTGGGTGAATCGCTGCTGGCCATCAAGTAGCTCAGCATCAGAACCTGGGCTCGCGTGACTCGAATCTTCAAAAAGGCCATAGTGCTGTAATCGAGACTCGCCGAATTCAAGCTCGAGCACTCTGCTTAGCAAACTCAGGGTTGTAGGTTTGGAGCTATAGGTCATGGTCGTTTCGTGGGATTGCTGCTTTGGGTTCTTCTTCGCTTTTTGCTCTAGTGACGATGCAATATAACCCGCCAATACCCCATTGCATAGCCCAGTCCTACTGCGTACAGGGGCTGCGGCATATTGTCCCTATCGCAGCTACTAGCTTCCGCTGGACTACCTTTGCGTTAGAATAGGGGAATGAAAGCACAAACTAAAATATCCGAATTCCTCAGCTTCCTCATCCCCGTTTCCTCCGATGGCGCAAGCCTCGGAAGACAGGGTCTGCAGCGGCTTCTGCTGTTACGCACCTTCGTAACCGCAGCCAGTGTGGTAGCCGTTGTAGTACTCCAAGCCTTTTCCGAGCTGGTAATTCCGGTCACCTTTATCATCTATCTAATCGCGGGAATCCTGCTTTCCGTGCTGATCGGGTATCGACGCCTTGCTGCGTCGAATTTTATCAGCAACTTCGAGTTGTTCTGCCACATTCTCGTAGACGTGTTTTTCCTGATCGTACTGCTACTAAATACCGGCGGAGCGAGCAATCCGCTGATCTCTTACTTGCTGGTATTGCTAGCACTCGCAGCCACGCTGCTCCCGCAAACCTATGTGAATATATTTTCTGTTGGGGGAATTATAATTTACACCTCGTTCTTGCTTCTGGATCTTTCATCCGATCACAACATGGCCATGTCCCCAGAGAACGAAGTAATGACTTTCCAACTCCACCTCGTGGGTATGTGGGTTATCTTCTTGGTAAGCGCCATTCTCATCTCCGTGCTTATCACGCGCATGGCCAATGCGATAAAAATTCGTGAGCTGAATCTCGCTGAGGCACGCGAGAATGAACTACGTAATGAGCAGCTGGTGGCCATTGGCACACTTTCCGCTGGTACAGCGCATGCGCTGGGTACACCTCTCTCTACGATGGCCGTGCTGCTAACAGATTTGGATAACTTAAGTTCTGAAGAGCTTAAGGCTAGCGATATCAAAAGCGACATATCGCTACTAAGGCAGCAAGTGACGCGCTGCAAAGACTCTCTGACGCAACTTATTCGTTATTACAACAAAGACAATCCCGAGGAAATAGAAAACGTATCGCTCTCGACCTTCGCTGATGACATCCAAGATTATATTGTGAACATACATCCAACATCTTCAATCGATTTTCATATCGGCGACAAGTCGGAATCGGTCGTTACCTCGAATCTGAGCGTCAAGCATGCTGTGATCAATATTATCGAGAATGCCATCAAGGCTGCGCACAGTAATGTAAGCGTCCACTTTAGCATTACGAAAGATTCGCCCTCAAAGTTCGAAATCTCGATTAAGGACGACGGCCCAGGAATTCCCAGCGATGTTATGGAGAAGCTTGGCGAGCCCTTTATATCCAGACGAAAAGAGAGCATGGGCCTAGGTATATTTCTCGCCAATGCTGCGATCGAGCGCCTCGGTGGTTCAATCGAGATGTTGAACATGAAAGAAGGCGGCGCACTTAGCGTCATCCGCCTTCCCCAACCTGCGCCATAAGCGCTAGCGTCACTGTTTGAAGGACAAGAGAAATGAGCAAGGAACATATTTTACTGGTTGAAGACGATGAGGTTTTTTCACAGGTAATGACTCGCGCCCTCTCGCATCGCGAATATGAGGTTTCGCACGCGGCCAACGAAGAAGAAGCCTTACTGCTGATAAAGAGCACGCGGTTTGATTACGCCATATTGGACTTAAACTTGGGCGGCCATACATCACTAGGGTTAATCGCTCCACTAAAGCAAAGCAATCCAAGTAGCCGCATCCTAATTCTTACCGGTTATGCGAGCATCACGACTGCAGTTGAGGCGATAAAGCTTGGCGCGGACAATTACCTAGCGAAGCCGGCAGACGCTGATGAAATTCTTGCCGCGCTACTAGGTACCGATCAACCAGATACGGTTGCTGATCCAGACTCGGCACACCTCGAGCCTATGTCTGTCCGTAGGCTGGAGTGGGAACATATTCAGAAAGTGCTCAATGAGCACGATGGAAACATTTCCGAAACAGCCCGGCAGCTGAAGATGCATCGCCGCACCCTGCAACGGAAACTACAAAAGAGACCCGTGGCTAAGTAACGACGAATCGTATTCTGAAGCGCCTCTAGTTAGCGCCGTCCCAGAGGCGTCATGGTCAGGTGTCGCCCACCATCAACTATTAAGGTTTCACCCGTTACTACCTGAGGCCCGCTGATGAAATGCACAATAGCATCGGCTACCGTCTCTGGCGTTGCTGTAACTCCAAGCGGTGAATTTTTTCTATGAAAGTCCATGAGCTCTTCATATTTCTGATCGCCTAGTCCTTCGCGCAGCCAATCGCCTTCGATAAAGCCGGGGCATACCGCATTGATTCGCAATTTAGGCCCCAATGCTCTCGCCAAAGACAGAGTCATCGTCACCAGCGCACCCTTAGAGGCGGCATATGCCACCGAGCTGCCGATGCCGGTAACTGCCGCCGTCGAGGCGACATTGACTACCGCTCCGCCTTCTTCCTGCGACTGCATCTGCTCGCTCACGGCACGAATCATTTGATAACTGCCGATCACATTTACACCATAGATATGCTGAAAGTCATCACTACTCAAACCGTGCAGGTCGGAGTGGTCTACAAACTTGGTGGTGCCGGCATTGTTGACGAGAATGTCGATACGCCCCCACTTCTCAATCGCTGCAGCCGCCATAGCAAGGCAGTTAGCATCCTCTGCTACATTGCCACCTATAACCAGACACTCAACCCCCAGTGCTTTGCACTGCGCAGCCACTGCATCGCCACCCTCAGAATTAGAATTGTAGTTGATGACAACATTGCAGCCTTGGGCTGCCAATAACTTAGCCGTTGCGGCCCCTACTCCACTGCTGGATCCGGTGATAATCGCGACTCTGTTGCTTAAATTTTTCACGCATTTAACCCTCTAATAGACAATTTCCTGTTAGACAGGAAACTACCATAGATTTACGCCAATTCCAGCCAAAACTGAGAAGGCAACCAAATACGCCGAAGGCACGTATATAAGGGACAAACGCGTTGCAATTGGAATTTGAAGGGTTACAATACGTAACACTTTTGTATTGGATTTCTAAGCAAAAGAGTAGCACCTTGAGCACCGTTAGCTAGAGCTTCTCAAAAACAGGGATGATCCACCTAAAATCTAGTACCGCGAGCCATTCTTATAGGCGTAATAGTTACGCCTGCTTCTAAGACGAAACGATGGAGCGGCTTGTAAAGTTAAATCGCCAGAACCCATAGATCTTATCGCCGGAGATTGTAGTGAAGAATCAACATGTCGTATCAGCAGGAATATTGATTGCCGTAGTGTTATGGATGGTTATTCCACAGAGCGCTGAAGAGCCAGACGAGAGTAATGCTTCTGCCCCTAGCACTATCATGGCAGTACCCGAGGGCGTGTCTCCAGGAGAGAATCCTAGCGATTACATCGTACGTGCCGCCAGAATTGATCAGCAGACCTACGGCAAGAAGGTTCGCGTGAGGGGACGCACCCAGGCATTTCGTCACGTAGAAGTACGGGCTGAGCAGGCTGGCCGAATCGTGAGCGAACCTGTTATGCGCGGAGCGAGAGTCAGCGAAGGCGACCTCCTCTGCGAGATAGCCATAGATGACCGTGGCTCAAACCTTTTAGAGGCCCAAAGCCGACAAGAGCAGGCTGAATTCGAATATTCTGCTTCCCTAGACTTACAAGATAGGGGGCTGCAATCTGATGTGATCGTTGCCCAACTCAAGGCGGCACTGCAATCTTCTAAAGCCGGAGTAGCCCGCGCGGAATTGGCGCTAGCAAGAACTAAGATCGTCGCACCCTTCGATGGGATCGTGGAAACCCGAACTGTTGAACTAGGCGACTTGCTAAACGCAGGAACAGTTTGCGCTTCCGTACTAGACGATAGCCCGATGCTATTAGTAGGACTAGTTCCAGAGCAAGATATAGGCAGCCTGAGTGTTGGTGCCGGAGTAGCCGCCGAACTACTCACCGGACAGCGCATAGCTGGCACCGTGAGCTACCTCGCACGCGCAGCTGATAACGTGTCCAGAAGTTATCGGATTGAGGTAGAAGTAGATTCTTCTTTCAATGACCTTCGCCAAGGAATTACCGCCGAAATTTTGGTGGATTCAGCCGATATCCAAGCACATCTGATTCCCTCCTCCGCCCTCACACTGGACGACAGTGGGCTAATCGGAGTTAAGACTATCGGTGCTAATAACATGGTGGAATTTAACAACGTAGAAATCGTTGGTGACAACACCAGCGCGATGA
>Ga0307985_10002192_pt1 | contig 10996 bp, 10 predicted proteins | sample EllFjometageno80_FD_203155 | JGI IMG/M metagenome (GOLD analysis project Ga0307985, IMG submission 203155) | Marine microbial communities from Ellis Fjord, Antarctic Ocean - #80 | ecosystem: Environmental > Aquatic > Marine > Unclassified | place: Southern Ocean | collected 2014-10-09 | reverse complement strand
TGAAATAATTCATTTCGCTACAGGTAATGAATCTGCATTAATGCTTCAGCCAAGAAATTTAATTGTTATTGATGAAGGTGCTCAAGTCGAAATAATAGAAAGTCATCAAAGTTTGACTGACAATCCTATTTTTACAAATTCAGTTTCTGAAATTTTTGTTGCAAAGAATGCTCATTTAGATTATTATAAAATTCAAAATGACCGCCTTACCTCAACTCTAATTGACAACACGTATATTTCTCAACAAAGAGATAGCAACGCTAAAATTCATACATTTTCTTTTGGAGGAAAACTTACAAGAAACAACCTTAACTACTACCAAAAAGGATCACATATAAATTCAACATTAAAAGGGATTACAATAATAGATGACAAGCAACTAGTTGATCATCATACATTGGTTGATCATGCTAATCCCAATTGCGAAAGTCATCAAGATTATAAAGGGATTTACTCAGGCAGTTCAACAGGTGTTTTTAATGGCAAAATTGTTGTAGATAAAATAGCCCAAAAGACAAATGCCTTTCAAAAAAATAATAATATATTATTAAACGATAAATCTACTATAAACTCAAAGCCACAGTTAGAAATTTTTGCAGATGATGTGAAGTGCTCTCATGGTTGTACAATCGGACAATTGGATCAAGATGCTATGTTCTACTTAAGAGCTAGAGGAATTCCTAAAAAAGAAGCAGAAGCATTACTAACATACGCCTTTGCTAATAACGTTTTGGAAAGTGTTAATATACCTGCTTTAAAATCAAAAATTAAAAAGATCATTGCTAATAAATTGGGAGTAAAATTGGGATTTGATCTATAATTATGGGGTTTGATATAAATAAAATTAGAGAGGACTTTCCAATACTAAGCAGAAAAGTAAATGGATATCCTTTTGTTTATTTAGATAACGCTGCAACAAGTCAAAAACCAAAAATTGTTATTGATTCTATTGTTGACTATTACAGCAATTACAATTCTAATATTCATAGAGGAGTTCATAGTGTAAGTCAAGAAGCTACCGATGGATATGAAAGCGCTAGGCAAACTATTCAAACACACTTCAATGCTAAGTATTCTCATGAAATTATTTTTACGTCTGGTACAACGCATTCGATTAATCTAGTAGCTAACGGATTTGAAAGTCTCTTAAATAGCGGGGACGAAATTATTATTTCGGGACTAGAACATCATTCAAATATTGTTCCTTGGCAAATGATGTGTGAGAAAAATGGCGCAATAATCAAGGTCATTCCTATGAACGAAAATGGAGAATTAAATCTTTCCGTTTTTGAAAAGTTATTATGTGAAAAAACAAAACTTGTATTTGTAAACCATATTTCTAATGCATTAGGCATAATAAATCCTGTAAAAAAAATAATTAAAAAAGCTCATGAGTTCGGAGCTGTAGTTTTGATAGATGGTGCTCAAGCTAGCTCACATTTTAAGACAGACCTTCAAGATTTAGATGCTGATTTTTACACCACATCCGCTCATAAATTATGTGGTCCAACAGGTGTTGGAATGCTCTATGGAAAAGAAAAATGGTTAAAAAAAATGCCTCCCTACCAAGGTGGTGGAGAAATGATTTCTACTGTAACTTTTGAAAAAACGACTTATGCCGATCTTCCTCATAAATTTGAAGCTGGCACACCTAACATAGCTGGTGTTATAGGTTTTGGAGAAGCAGTTAATTATTTAAACAAAATTGGATTTGATGATATTGAAAACCACGAATCATCACTTTTAGATTATGCTACAAAGAAACTGAAGACCATCCCTAATATTAAAATTTATGGTGATTCGTTAAATAAAACATCTGTAATCTCATTCAATGTTGGAGAAATTCATGCTTATGATATTGGCTCTATTTTGGATAAATTTGGTATTGCAGTAAGAACTGGTCAACATTGTGCTCAGCCCATTATGGATTATTACAAAATATCAGGTACTGTAAGGGTCTCTTTTTCTTTCTACAATACAATTGAAGAGATAGACCACCTATATAAATCTTTATTACAAGCCATCTCCATGTTAAGCTAATTTGTATCTTTGATTTACAAGTTTAACTTATGACAATAAAAGAAATTCAGGATGAAATAGTTGAAGAATTTTCTCTTTTTGAAAATTGGATGGAACGGTATGAGTATATGATTGAACTTGGAAAGTCAATTGAATTAATTAGTCCTAGTAATAAAACTGATTCTAATTTAATTAAAGGTTGCCAGAGTAAATTATGGCTTCATGCAGAAATTTTTGAAGGAAAAATTCTCTACACAACAGACAGCGAAGCTATTATAACAAAAGGAATAGCCGCCATATTACTTAGAGCTTTTTCAAATCAGACTCCTTTAGATATTATAAATTCTGATGTTAAGTATATTGATGAAATAGGTCTTAAAGAACACTTATCCCCCACAAGAGCCAATGGACTAGTTTCAATGATAAGACAAGTAAAATATTATGCGTTAGCATTTAGCAAACAAGAATAAAATCAAATAAAAATGGATCCAAACGAATTAGGCGAAAAAATAGTTAGAGTTTTAAAGACAGTATATGATCCTGAAATTCCAGTAGATATATATGAACTAGGATTAATATATGATGTTTTTGTTAACGAAGACAATCATGTTAAGGTACTTATGACACTGACTACTCCAAACTGCCCAGTTGCTGAGACTCTCCCACTAGAAGTTGAAGATAAAGTGAGATCAGTTGAAGAAGTGGTTGAGGCAAAAGTGGAATTAACTTTTGAGCCACCATGGACTAGAGAATTGATGAGTGAAGAAGCAAAATTAGAATTAGGATTTTTGTGATGAGTAAAGAAATAATTAATAGAGTCACTAATAGTAAGTTAGAGACAATAGATCTTGAATCTTTTATTTCTAACAATGAAAGAGCAACTTTTGATTTAAAAAAATGGCTTAAAAACGATCTAGTATTAATTGAAAAAGACTTTAGAGAAAATTTACAAAATCATAACTGGAAACAATACAAAAATATATTCCTTTCAATAGTTTGTTCAAATGATGCCATTATACCAGATTGGGCTTTTTTATTAGTAAGCTCATATTTAAAAAAAGAAGAAATAAAGCATGTTATTGGGTCTTTAGAATTACTAGAAAATATTTTAATTAGTGATGCCATTAATAATCATGATTTTTCTAACTATCAAAATAAGGCTGTTATAATTAAAGGCTGTTCAAATAAATTCATTCCTAAATCTTCTTATTCTATTCTAATTGATAAATTGCAGCCAATTGTAAAAAGTATAATGTTCGGAGAGGCCTGCTCATCTGTCCCTGTTTATAAACAATCAAAAAATTAATATTGAATTTTAAGTTTTCACATATTATTTCTTTTTTAATTTTTAGTAGCTTTTTATTCTCACAAACTGAAACAGATAGCATTAGCAATCCTTTAAAATGGAAAAAATCTGGAAATGGACTTTTTTTAGTTAACCAATCTAGTTTTAGTAATTGGAGTTCTGGAGGGCAAAGTAGTATTTCTGGAACGATTAAAATCAATTATAATTTCAATTATTATGATAACGGTTGGGCTTGGGATACAAAATTAATTAGCATGTTCGGGCTAAATAAAATTAGTGGAAGTGAGTTTTTAAAAAAAACTGATGATAGATTAGAAATCAATTCGGTTCTTGGGAAAAAATTTAACAATGATTTAATTGGTAAATGGAGTTATTCTAGTTTCTTTAATTTTCAAACTCAATTTGCTAAAGGATATCGTTTCGGGAAAGATGCTAATAGTAATAATATTCGTACAGAAAAATCAAGGTTTTTTTCCCCGGCAACCACTCAGTTAGGAGTCGGATTATATTGGAAAAAAAACAAAGACTTTTGGATCAATATTGCTCCACTAACAGCAAAATTAATATTGGTTAATAGGATTTTTACCGAAAATTTAAAAGAGAATGAAACCTATTTTGGAGTTATAAAAGGAGCAAATAGCAGGTTTGAATTGGGAGCTTCTGTTAGATCTTTCTACAAAGCAGAGATCTATAAGAATATTACTTTAGAAAATAGATTGAGCTTGTATTCAGACTACCTAGACAAACCTAAAAACATTGATTTTGACTACACTTTTAATATCGTTATGAAAGTAAATAAGTCGGTATCAACTAATCTTATTTTTCAATTCATTTATGATGACAATGAAATTAAAAGGATTCAAATAAGGGAAGTTCTTGGAGTTGGACTAAACATTGACTTAAGTAATATCAGGATATAAAAAAGCATTGTAAGGAAACCTAGTTATGTGAATTTCTCTAACTTCTTTATAAAAGCTTGTCTTCAATTCTCTCACGTCTTTTTTACTTAAAGCCGAAATAAAGTATGCTTTTTGATTATACTTCTTATACAGACTAGATTTAAGAGTATTCAAGCTCTTGTCTTCAAAATCAATATCATTTATGTCCGTAATAGTTTCTTTGTCATTTACATACTTGTCTGTCTTGTTAAAAACCATAATTGTAGGTTTTTCTCCTGACCCTATTTCGTTAAGGATTGTATTCACTGAATCTATATGATCTTCATAATTTGGATGTGAAATATCAATAACATGAATTAATAAATCAGCTTCAGTGATTTCTGTCAAAGTACTTTTAAAAGAATCTATTAGTTGAGTTGGTAATTTCCTAATAAACCCTACTGTATCTGTCAATAAAAAAGGCATGTTTTCGATTACAACTTTTCTTACAGTTGTATCCAATGTAGCAAATAACTTGTCTTCAGCAAATACTTCTGCTTTTGAAACAGAATTCATTAAGGTTGATTTTCCAACATTCGTATACCCAACTAATGCTACTCTAACTAAAGACCCTCTGTTTCCGCGCTGAGTTGACATTTGCTTGTCTATTATAAGAAGCTTTTTTTTCAATAAAGTAATCTTATCTCTAACAATCCTTCTGTCCGTTTCTATTTCTGTTTCTCCAGGGCCTCTCATTCCAATCCCTCCTTTTTGTCTCTCTAAATGAGTCCATAAACCTTTTAGTCTAGGAAGAATATATTGATATTGAGCTAGTTCAACCTGGTTTTTAGCAGAGCTAGTTTTAGCTCTTTGAGCAAAAATATCTAATATGAGTCCAGTTCTATCAACTATTTTACATTTTAAAAACTTTTCAATATTTAATTGTTGGGCTGGAGTTAACTCGTCATCAAAAATGACAGAATTTATGTCATTAGTCTTAACAAAAGCAGCTAATTCTTCCATTTTACCTTTACCTAAAAAAGTTTTCGAATCAGGCGAAGTCATTTTTTGAGTAAAACGCTTTATCACTTCTCCTCCCGCTGTAAAAGTTAAAAAACTTAACTCGTTGAGGTATTCTTCAAGAACAGATCTGGTTTGTTTTAAAGTAATAATTCCTACAATAACCGTTCTTTCAAGGCTAATATCTTTTTTTTCTATCATTATTATTTTAGAGCCTTATTGTGATATTTTAATTCCAAAGTATTTCCGTCAAATTCCGCATAAGAATAGTAAGAAATCCAATCTCCTAAGTTAATATATGTAGCTTGATCAGAAAGCTTAATGTTTAAAGGGAGATGTCTATGACCAAAGACAAAAAATTGAAAATTATCTTGGTTTAATTTTTCCTTAGAATACTGGACTAGCCATTCATTTTCTTCTCCCTTAAATTCAATATCATCAACGCCAGAAAGTAATTTGTTTTTCATTGAAAAATATTGAGCAACACTCACTCCAATATCTGGATGAACCCACCTAAAAAGAAATTTAGCAATTGAGTTAGTGAATATTTTTTTCATTCTTTTAAATCCTTTATCACCAGGACCTAGTCCATCTCCATGGCCAATTAAAAATTTTTTATTGTTAATCATGAAGTTTTGAGGCTTATGAAACACTTTTATATTTAACTCATTTTCAAAGTATCCATTCATCCATAAATCATGATTACCAACAAAAAAATAAATATCAATTCCAGAATCTGAAATTTCTGCTAATTTACCTAGTACTCTAACAAATCCCTTAGGAATCACTTTTTTATATTCAAACCAAAAATCAAATAAATCTCCTAATAAAAATATTGCTTTGGCATCAGTTTTAATTGAATCGAGCCAATTAACAAACTTTTTTTCTCTTTCAAGACTTTCTAAATGATTAGGAGCTCCCAAATGATTGTCAGATGAAAAGTAGACTTTTTCATCTTTTTTAAGTTCAATATTTAGAAATTTATTGATCTTTTTCATACCAATGAGCGCAAGAAGATTCTGTTTCTTGAAGTTTTAAAGAGTGAAGAGAAATACTATCAGGCAATCTGTTTTTAATCTTATTAGCGAAGTCTATGACAAGGAGTTCACAAGTAGGCTGATAGTCTGCCAATATAACTTTATGACCGCTATTTTGAAGGACCATAGCTAATTCTTTATGTGGAGTATTCTTATTAAAAACTGTAGCATGATCAAACGCTTGCACCACTTCTTCATTAACAATTTTTTTTAAATCTTTGAAATCTATCACCATCCCATATTTTACATTTTCTGCATCATCAATTGGTGTTCCTATCACTGTAACAAAAAGTTTATAACTATGTCCATGAACATTTCTACAAGCCCCATCATATCCATAAAGAGCATGTCCGGTTTCAAAATTAAACTGCTTAGTTATTCTAATGTTATTCATCTACAAAAATTATTTAATACAAAAATACATGTTTCATTTACAATACCTTCTCATAACAATAAAAAGGTTTATCACTTTGATCTCTAAAATATATTTTGTCTAGCTGTTTAAACTTCAATTTTTGATAAAAAATATTATTTTGAGGGTTTCCACTAAAGGTATCTAACCTTATTGATTTAAACTTATTTTCTAATGCAAAATCAAAGGCATAATTCATTAATTTTTTAGCAAATCCTTTGCCTTGATAATCGGGGTGGACTGCCAATCTATGGAGGTAAATATTTTTATCACTAGTCGTTAACCACTTAGCCTTTTTATAAAACTCGTCCATATAATCAGATATTACTAAACACCCTATAACCTTCAAGTTGTTTTCAATAACATAAAGTGTTTGATTATTTACGTCTTCTTCAAAAGTTTGAATTCTTGGATAAAATTCGTTCCATTGAAAAATATTTTTTGAAATCATCAAATTTGCGCATGCTTGAGTTATCTCAATAATTCTTTGTAAATCATCTAAACTTGCTTTTCTAATCATAATTGAAAGTGAGTGCTTTTTAGTTGTTCAAAGGACCTGAAATTTTTAATAGGTAGACCAGAACAAGTAATAAAAATCCTAAAACTAGAAGGCCAATAAAAGTTCTGTTTTTCATGTCTTTAAAATTATAAGTAAAGTGAGCTTTATTAATCTAACACTTTAAAATATTGCAATAAATCATTGTTGTTTCCTATTAAAATTCCTTGCTCATCTTTTAAATTAATAGATATAATTTTTTTCGCATCACTTGGCGCGTAAAACCCAGTTTCATTTCTTGTTTTACTATAAAAAGTCCCATCTCCATTTCCTATTAATAGCAATCCATTTCCAGCATCATTTCTTGGTGTTTCAATTTCTGAATTAAATAAATTCCCTACAATTAACATATCTTTTATTCCATCTCTATTATAGTCTTCTATTAAAATATCATTAATTGAAGTAAGTTGGGCTTGGTAAGGGAGATTAAGAGAGTTAAATGTGCCTTTATTATTTAATAGTACTGTACTTTTAAAAGAATTGGCATGTAGCCTTAAGGAGTTTTCTAAATTCACTTCTCCATATACATTTTTTACATCTAGAGACGCAAATAAATCATACTGTTTAATTTTGCTTTTTAACTCTGGTATTTGCTCTGATGAGCAAGAGAATCCTCTAAGAGGAAATTGAATGCCATAATTATAATAAGCCAATACAATATCTTTAGTACCATTCTCATCAAAATCGTCATAAAACACTTCGAAAGGCTCTTCTTTAGAGGCTTTATATTTATAGTTTTCTCCTAAGTTTCCTAAAACCAGATCTTCTCGGCCATCCTTGTTTAAATCTGAAGCTTCAATAGAATACCACCATCCATAAACTTCATCACACTCATTTTTCAACTTTTGTTTAACTAGTACTCCATTTTCATTTTTAATTAATGTTAAAGGCATCCACTCTCCAACCACAAAAAGATCCTTATCGCCATCATTATCATAATCAGACCAAACTGCATCAGTTACTAGTCCAAGGTCTTTAAAGCTCTCGTTTTTGTCCTTATGTTTAATAAATTTTCCATCTTCATTAACTAGCAAATAGCTAGAAGCTGGTTCTGGGTAATTCCAAGGAACCATTCTAGAGCCAATAAATAAGTCCAAATCCCCATCATTATCATAATCATATGGTTTTACCACAGATCCTGACTTAAAAATATTTGGCAATAATTCCCTTTTAAAACTAAAAACACCTAAACCATCATTTGCATAAAGTCTATCTAAGTAAGTACTAGAATTGGGGGGAAATTCATTTCCTCCACTGACTACATATAAATCCTGATCTCCATCATTATCAAAATCAAAAAATACCGCATCCAGATCTTCTAATGCTCTATGTCTATCCCAAGGCTGATTTTTTGATTCTAAGAACATCCCCCCCTTGGACTGTAAAAATAATTTGGACATTTCACCTGATGCACTACCTACATAAACATCTTCTAAACCATCGCCATTGACATCAGAAACGTCTATTGCTGGCCCAAACTGAGAAAGCTTGTGAGGAAGTAAAACTTGCTTGTCATAATCATTAAATAAATTTTCAATATGAACATATTTTATTTTTGAATCATCTTTCTTGAAATAACTATTATTGTCTGATTTAAAGATCCTGTTATCAACCTTTGATGTTGAACTTAGTAGAGTCAATTGTTGATTAGTTCTAATATCAAATACTTTTGATTTAGTATTATCGGGCCAAGTAACAACTAGACTGTCTACCATTTTAGTTTTTCCTAATCCAAAATGAGCAATATTCTCGCTAGTAGAATAGATTCCTCTTACATTTGTAGTTTCAAAAAGCTGTAACTTATTGTTATAATATAGCTTTACTTTAGTTCCAAAAGAAGGCGTGTTATTATTGTTTTTTAAAGTAATTCTTAAATAATTATTATTAATATTTTCGATAGAATTGTTCTTGTATAAGAACGCTTTTTCATTAACATTATTAACCACTATTTCTAAATCTCCATCATTATCTAGATCTGCATAAGCAGCACCATTTGAAAAAGAAGGCTGATCTAATCCCCATTCTTTAGTTTGATTTTTAAAATTTAAAGAACCGTAATTTTTATACAAATAATTTTTAATTTTAACACTAGGCACTATTTCAAGTGCTTCTTCAAGTGGTAAAATATCCCATAAATTATAAGCAAAGTTTTTGTTTTTTTTTACATAATCATCTGCTATTTTCAGAACAAACTCACCGAGTTTTTTATCCGCATCGGTATTTCTAATGTCTCTTAATAGCCCATTGGTAACATATATATCTTTTAATCCGTCGTTATCAAAATCAGCTATCAAATTAGCCCAACTCCAATCTGTAGAGGAAGTGTTTGTAAATTGTGCTACATCGCTAAAAGTTTGATCTCCATTATTAATTTGTAATGAATTAAACATGTATTGGTAATGGCCTCCATCTCTTACAACCTTCCAAAATGTTGATGGATTCATTCCGCTCATATTAGATTTAACCCTAAAGTTATCCTCAGCCGTCATATCGACAACCATCACATCTAAAAGACCATCATTATTAATATCGGCCGAATCCACTCCCATACTATAAAAAGAAGTGTGTTTTAAAGATTTTTCAGTGCTGTAAGTAAAGGTTCCATCACCATTGTTATAATATAAAAAATCAGGGGCATCAAAATCATTTGCTACATAGAGGTCTATATATCCATCATTATTTAAGTCTGAAGCAACGACACTGTTTGGAAATCCTGTTCTATTTAATCCTGCTTTTTCAGTGACATCTATAAAGTTATTATTCCCGGTATTTTCAAATAGTTGAAGTCTATACTCTGGCAGTGTTAAGTCAGATCCAAAAAACTTAGAGTAGCTACCAGGATTAGGTGGTTGGTTTAATAGGTATAAATCTAATAAACCGTCATTATTGTAATCAAAAAAAACAGAATGCCTAGTTCGAGCTGACACATCAACGTTCCATGTTTTTGCTGATTCTTTAAAAGTAAAATTTCCGTTATTAATATATAGCTTGTTTCTTCTTATTTCTGGATTGTCATCATATAGTTCTTTACTAATATAAATATCTACAAGTCCGTCATTATTAACATCCGCAATAGAAACTCCCGAAGACCAAGAACCGTCATCTACTATTTCTGAATTTACTGTAACATCTAAAAATTGTAAGTCCCCAGTATTTTTATATATTTTATCTCCGACAAGGTTTCCTGTGAAGTAAACATCTTGTAGGCCATCATTATTAAAATCTGCTATTCCAACTCCCCCTCCACCATAATAATTAGCGTATAAAAGAATGTTGTGATCCTTAAGGTCTTCAATTTGATTATTGAAATGTATTCCAGAATAGCTTGGGCTAATCAACTCAAAAACTTTGTCTTGAGCAATAGTTAAATTAAAACAAACTATAAGTATAATCGTAAATTGTCCTTTCATAAATAGGCATAAAAAAAGAAGAAATTAACTACTCCCTTAAATATATAAAAACAAAAATTAAATTCTTACTTATAAACTGTGCTTTATTAATAAATAGGCATAAAAAAAAAGAGGGAAATTAATCCCTCTTTTTCGAATATATAAAAAATAAAAATCTTCTTATTTATCCCACCAAACTCTAGTAGTAAAATTGTTAGCACCTTGTCTAGCTACTGCCGCATCATAATTTGTTTTATTTGTAGAACCTTCACCAGTTGGGTAAATTAACCTTCTTGGAATAGTTCCACCCGTAACATTTCCTGGATCGTTTGTAGGAACTAATGTTGGGTATCCAGTTCTTCTCCAGTTAGAAAATGCT
>Ga0307985_10002191_pt1 | contig 10998 bp, 8 predicted proteins | sample EllFjometageno80_FD_203155 | JGI IMG/M metagenome (GOLD analysis project Ga0307985, IMG submission 203155) | Marine microbial communities from Ellis Fjord, Antarctic Ocean - #80 | ecosystem: Environmental > Aquatic > Marine > Unclassified | place: Southern Ocean | collected 2014-10-09 | reverse complement strand
GCTTTTGCAGCTGCCGATTCTGCCCTAGCCTCAGACGTTAACGCATTAACAACGGCCTTTGCTGATCAAAGTGTGGATGTGTCTGGTAACGCTAGTGCTGTAGAAGGCTTACAAACATATGTAGGTCTTGCATACGCTGATGGAGCTCCTGATGGTACAGGACTACTCGGAAGAATTGCTATTGTAGAGAAGCAGACTGATGGTGTTATAGCTACGGTAACAGGTACCTATGACGTTATGCTGGGGTCCGGTGGATCTGGTGGAACCCTAGACATAGTAAATTCGGCACTTCCATACGCTACATGGATAGCAGCGGAGAGTGCAACATCTGGCGAAGAAGAGTGGGTAAGAGCAAGCCATGTTGGAGACGTGTACATAAAGTACAGTGTAGATGCTAACAGCAACAAAGTGTACCTAGCTGCTTACAAATTTATAAAAACTGCTGTTGACGCTACATCACCTTTCAGTACCGATGCTGCTGGTTACACATGGGCTGTAGTTACAGACACAGATACCCAGAATGCTTACATGGTTGCACTGCAGGCTTACGATCTAGCGGACAACAAACGTAGAGTGTTCACAACTACGCCATTTGGACCTTATAGCGTAGGTGACTTATGGACAGCAGGTCCTACAGGTCATTTACAAAGATGTAAAACGGAAAACTTAGTTGCCAGTACCTACACTGCATCCCACTGGGAACTAGCTAGTAAATATACTGATGACTCGACAGTTATTACGTTGTCTGATGGTCTTGCTGATGGTACTGTAGTAGTAGACTTAAGTTTAGCAACTATAGATGGTGCTGTTAACTTATCTACTTATGTAAGTGGAGAGGTAAATGGGCTTGTAGTAGTGTTTAGTGGAACTAACCACCTGGAGTTCGACGCAAACAATCCGTCAACTGTAAAAGTAAATGATATATACATTGAAGCAACAACTGATACTTCTGGTGCAGTTGACATTGATGTAACTAATACTTGGAAGTGCACAGATGGAACTGTAGGATCAGTAACTTGGAACCAAATTAACTCCAATACTAACCTTACTGCTTTAGCAGACCTTACCGACGGTAAGCGCACTATATACGGAGGAAGTTCTCTTCCTGTGGCTAGTACTGCCAACCCTTTTATGGATAATGACCTGTTCATACCTACTTCAACTTTTACTGATGTTACAGAGTACGTTGAGAATGAGATCTATAGGTATAGTAGTACTACATGGGTAAAAGCCACTAGATACGACAGTATAATTAACAATCTGTCTAACCAACTAGATAACAAAGTAGAACTGCATTTTGGTGGTAGTACACCACCATTTGCAGACAAAATATCTTCAGCTAGTGATGCTAGAGGTGGTGACTACTGGTACTGCGATACTAACGGTACCTATGATCAAGGTAACATTTATAGTTACGCTGAGACTACTAATGCTACTAATGCTACTCTGTTTGATTACACATGGACGTTATCTTCGGATATCTCTAGAGATGCTTTTGACCTAGCTGACGGTAAGCGTACTGTGTACAGTAATGCTGCTACCAATGTACCAAATACAGTCGACGAGTCCATACAACTGAATGACTTATGGATACCTTCAAGTACGGCTGGCGCGTATACTTCAGGTAAAGTATACAAATGTACTAATATAACTACTCCTGTATGGGAGGAAGTAGATTACACAAATGATGCGGTAGTTGACGGAATACAGGATGGTTCCATACCCCTAGATCCTGCAGTTATTAGTATAGGTACTGTAGCTACAACTCTAACAGATTATATAGTAGCAGAGGCTGATAAACGTGTACATGTGTACAGTGGTACTATAGCACCAACAGACGGCAATCCTACAGGTGTTGAGAACAACGATATATACATATGGAATACAACCGAAGTAAAGTCTGTAGAAGGTGCCAATGTAACATATGATGTAATATACACATATAAGTATAACATTACAGCAGGTGCAAATCTAAAATGGGAAAGTATTACCAGTAATAGTAACATAACTAATCTCTCAGATTTAGCTGATGGTAAAAGAACAATATACGCTAATGAGTCAGACGACGAACCAGCTGGTGAAGTTAACGACCTGTGGATACCTACTACTGCTGGTACCAGTGCTGCTGGTATCGCAGCTGATGCTCTGTACATCCCAAGTGAGATCTATCAATACACATCAAATTGGGTTTTGGCTACCAAGTATACAGATGACACTACTGTTATAGCCCTTAATAATGGATTAGCAAATGGCACTAAGGTAATAAACCTAGCTAGTGCTACAGTGGATGGTACTACACTACTCACTACTCACATAGCCGATGAGTTGGATGGTGTGGTAACTGTGTATAGTGGTGGTGATGTAACTGGTCAAACAGATATGGATGTTAACGATCTGTATGTAGAAACAACATTAGTTACCGCTGCTAACGCAACAACATACGACGTTGTTAAGGTGTATAAATTTACTGTTGGTTCACCTGATGACGAGTGGATTGAGCAGACCGGAGCGTCAGGTAGTTTAGCTGCTCTTCAAGATCTCACAGATGGTAAACGTACCATATTCAACACTGCCACCCCTGCAGGTATGTTAGAAAGGGACATGTGGATACCTAACGTAACCCCTACCGATAACACTAAAATTATCGGTGAAATCTATGTGTATAATGGTACGGCATGGACCCTAGCTACTAGGTATACTGAGGATTTAGAGGGTTTTGTAGACGTAATAAACCCTAAGGTTGCTACACTACAGAACCAGATAGATGGTAAAATAGTGTACCATTTCTATGACAGTGCTGTAAGCCCTGCTACAGAGAGTTCTATACTTGCTGGTTTAAAAGCAGTGTATACTACTGACGCACTAAAAGAAGCAGCTAACGGTAACATAACATACTTTAAAGATACTACAAACGGTTATTGGTACGGAAGTGCTACGGATAGTTGGTTAACAATAACTGATACATCTGTTATGCAAGCACTTAAGAAAGCAGAGGATGCTCAAGGTACTGCTGATGGTAAAGTATCGCAGTTCTACGCTTGGGGACACCCAAGTACAGCACCTTACGCCATTGTGGAAAATTCTGTGACGGTTGCTGCGGCTGCTTCCTTTAAGTACTGGTTTAAAGCAGATGGTAAACTATACTATAAACCTTCCACTACTTGGGTACTCAATCCTAATGTAGCGGAAGGGGATATTGTTAATGTGTTTGATCCTCTGCTTAGTGATAGTACTATGCATACGTATAATGGTACTTCTTGGCAACAAGCAGGTCCTACAGGTATCATATCTAAAAGTTCATTTTTTGTAGACTTAGAGAACGATGTTACTGGTGCTACTGGGCATGTTGCTTCAGCGTTGTCTTCTCTAAAATCAACAACTGATACTTACGCAGATGACGAAGGTGCAAGAGTAGAAAATAAATTTGAGTATGGTAGTACTACTATACTTAATGGACAACACTACTCTTCAGGTTTTGGCCTACATACTCTTGGAACTACTGGTAACGGTACTGCAGGTAACGCGTATAATAGTGAATTCTGGATTGATGCACAAAAGTTTAAGTTTACGAATACAGGTAATACAGGACAAGCTTCACCTTTTAGTATTGATGCTAGTGGTACTACGCCACAGGTTACATTTAACGGTGTAGTTAGTTTTAGTAATGTAACAGGTAGTACCAAACCAGCAGACAACGCTAACTTCCTAGATCTCTCTGCAGGAGCAATGAACAACGCCTCTTTAGTGTTTAATCCGGGTGGAGAGCTAGTTGGTGGTGATGGTCGTCCTGCAGGTATTAAAGCTACCTACACTAGTGCAACTAAGTCTAATATCTCCTATCAGGATACTGCAAATACTATTGTTAAGTTACACAGTACTGACTCTAGTGTAGGTATGTGTTATCCTGCTTTTAAGGTAACAGCAGGAGCTACTTACACTATCTTCATACGTGTAAAAGCTAGTGCAACTAGTGGGTCGGGTTTTTACTTCAGAATGCAAGAGTACGACGCTGATTTACCGGTAGGAGTGCAGAATGTAGGCCACTCTACATCTGAATCAGGTGTAGTTGCAAGTACCCGTCAAATAACCTCATTTAGAGAGAACCAAGGTATAGGTACTTCTTGGGAAACTTACACGTACACCTACACACCAACTACTACCACTAAATGGACATCTCCATTGTTCCTTAACTGGTCAGGTATGGGTAACACCGAACTACACGTAGACACATGTATGGTAGTATCTGATGCTACAACTGGTATGACTGGGACAGAGTACGGTAGGATATTTGCTAATGGTAAGACAACAATAGATGGTGGAAATATTGAGGCTGACACTCTTGCAGTTGGTGCAATCAATATGACACAAATCTCTGACTTAAACACAGACCTCGGTACAATTGTTGCAGGTAAACTAGAGAACGCTGATGGTAGCTTTGTAATTGACTTAAACAACAAGCTGATAACAATAACGGTATAACTATGTTAGAACTAAATGACTTATCCCCACTAATACAAGCCAGTGACTATTGGGTAACAGATTCCTCCCGTGTGCTATGGCTACAGGCTATTGAGGGTAAGATTTCCGTTGTATCGACAGAGCCCGCCGTAGTATACGCAGAGGTTCGTACAATATCTAATCTTGCTAACGTTACTTCAGATGTGGCAGTAACTACAGTTTTTGTTGAGTGGCCTAGTGGCAAGCATGTTATGGTTTTACCTACATCATGGGAAACTGCAGCACCTTATGAGGGGCGTCCGTATTCCCTAGGTACCTATGACTGTTATACGCTTGTCTGTGACTGGATGCTTCGAGAGCGTGGTGTTACCATGAAGAAGATAGTAGACACACCTGAGAGACTGACTAACCAATGGTTATCTGACAGTGTGTTTGTTACTAATGAGGAAATCACTAGTTGGGATAGAGTAGTTGCTCCTCAAGTAGGTGATGGTATCTTGTTTTCAATGGGCAAGCGCAGTGTTGATAGTACAAACTCAGCTAACCACTGTGGAATTTACTTAGCAGATAATAAGTTTCTGCACCACTTCCCTAACAGAGCGTCCTGTATTCAGGCGTTTGACCAGAGCTGGAAGTCTAAGGTTGTTAGCTACATGAGGTATAACCGCTAATGGCGCATACACTACATGCTGATGGTACTTCAGGTAAGGTCTATATATACAACAACGCTAGTGCTCCTAGCATTTACGCTGTACCTACTAGCGCACAGTTGGGTGACCTTAACTTCCACTCTGCCCTTAGTTACTTAGGCAACTCTGTGGTGGTTGAGGCAACTGTGACACATCCCGTACGCACTAGGAGCTCTTACGAGACTAAGGGGTTGTTCTCCTCAACTACCCACTATGACCCAGTGCAGGGTACCTCAACCTACAACTTAGGTAATAACTCACTTGGTGCAAATGCACCATTCGTGCCTTTTTATGGAACCGCACAAGTACCATCAGGTACTGTCATACACCAAGTGGGAGAGAGTGTTCGTGCTGTTAGCATATACGTGACAGCTACTAAGGTTAAGATCTATGAGAGTTGGGCAACCTTCGACCAATCGCTACCGGCAATCACACGTACATACAAAGTCTATCTATTTAACACTTTATTCACAGGTTCGGGCAACACAAGTTTAGCTATAACAGGCAACTCTTTTACGGCAGGGTTTGGTAAACTCTCATCAAGCTACAGATACCTTCGCGATAGTGCCTCGCCAGACTTCTATGTGACGCAGGGTAAGACAGCTGATGTTAGCGGAGGCGGACTAAAGGTAGTACTACCAGACGGCTCTGTTCAGTACAACAGCTCCAACTATACCGGGTCATTTGCAGGCACTAGTGGACGGGGTGTGGAAATATGAGTTTTTCAGCATCTAGTAATAATATAACGGTAACAGATTCAAGTGGGGCAACGATCTTTAACACAGATACTCCTATGCCTCATATCACAAATGTTATTACAGCTACTCAAGCACACACGTTCCCTGAGAGTGGTGATTCATCGCATGTGATTGCGTACTACGGTTCTAGTGCGGATTCTACCTGCCCTGTAAATGTACAGGTATGGAGGGAGGTCTGTAACTATGAGTATGTTACTGTTTGGGGAAATATATGTAGTTGGGATTATGTCTACGATTACGGTACAGGCACATACAGTTATCAGGAAGTATGCGCATATGGGCCTACCACTACTTATGAGAACGTATGTCGAGACCAACTCGTCTGGGAGCAACAGCCTGGGCCTGTTTCAGGAACAGTTAGTGGTAACACTGTGTCAGCTAAGGATCATGCAGCAACGTACACTCTAGGTACTGTTACGTCAGGAACATCCCCAGACTTCCTACTAGCACTTATGACAGCTACACGCACAACTGCTGGTGCTCAACATGATATGGGCACGTTCACCAGTGCAATACCTGCTAATAAGATAGCTGCTAATGGGTCAACAGTATTGGAAAGTGCATTTGAGCCAGGAGGTGCTTCATGGCTTAGTCGAATAGTTAGTGTATACTTGGATGGAGACTCAGTTAAAGCAGAGTTTAAGCATTCTAATAGACAGTATGTTGGGTGGACAGATATGGGCAGTGCCTCTGTGTGTGGGCTATTTCCACCCGATGCAAGTGCTGCAGCTAGTAATACTTCATCTACTTGGAGTATCATTTTTGAAGTTTATGTAGGGAAATTTACAACATGATTAAAGTTAACTTAGTAAGTATATCCAGAGATCTCGTAGGTGATCTGGCCACTGTACGAGCAGAAATTATGGAAGACACCAAAGGGTTCTTCCGAGTGATAGATACTATAGAAATTGATATTGTCAGTGGTGCCAGAATCCCTGATGATGAACTACAGATTAAAATATTGGAGATATACAATGCCTGAATCACCTAGGTACCCATCTATTGGCACCCCTCAAACTGTTATACTAGACAGTGACCACACCCCTGTAGGATATAAAGTAGCTGTGTGTTTTGCTAAAGGAGATGTTCACCATATAGAGAGTGTGGATGTAGTAGTAGGCAAAGACGCAGTAATAGAGCTGTCAACTGGGGGTATGGAGAACTTCAGTACATGGGTACACAGCCATGTAGTTGAACATAACTTAGTGGGAAAGGCTAATATTGCCCTGGATGCATTGTAGTTTAAACAACTATTAGGATGATTATATAAGCTTGGTGTAGGATCTGTAGTAGTCAGTAACCAAGTAATGTTATAATGTACATATATACGTACATAAATGTAAAATATAGGAAATATGATGGCAGATATTAACATAAGTGATGTAACTAACGCAGGTGGTACAGGTACATTTGACGTACTTATGGCAGCTGTCGGTACACAAGTAGAGTTACAATATGCAGCAAACAGAATTACAGGCTCTGATTACGCCAATGTATACCTTGGAAGTATTCAAGCAGCATTGACCCAAAGCATCCAGTTTAACTTGCAGGAGCAATTAGTAGAGGCTCAAGTGGCTGGGGTACTAGCAGATAACTTATTGAAAGCAAAACAGCTACTTCAGGTCGTTAAACAGACAGATGTTACGGAACGAGAGATGGTTGAGAAAGAATCTACAGGTGCTAAGCAGCGTACTATTCTAGATACAGAAGAAAGTATTAAGAATTACGAAAATGTTATATTACAAGTAGACCAACACAATAAACATGTTGATGATCTATCTACGTCATCTAAGCAACGATTGTTACTAGATGAAGAGGTAGAGTCTGCTGACCTGCAACAGATCATTTTAGCTACCGATGAAGAAATTAAAACGGCACAGCTAGCGGAAATTACTTCTGCTACTAGTAGAGCACAATCAGAACTTACTGATAAATTGTCAACCACAGCCAAGCAGAGAATCTTACTAGATGAAGAGAAAGCCACTAGTGACGCCCAACAGCTTATACTTGCTAAAGATTTATTGTTAAAAGCAGAGCAGATAAAAACTACGTACACTGATAGGGTAGTTAAAGATAAACAAGCATCTAAACTAGGGTTAGACAATGCCATGAAGCAGTCTGAGGCCGCTAGACAAAGTGATCCTACTTTGATATACACACCTAAATACACAGAGGTTTAATAGAACATGACTACTATAACGGTAACTAGCGAACTAGATGTAGCAGGTAAGTACGATACGTTAATTCAGCAATCCTTGTCTGGAAACTCAGCGTACATACGTGCGAAAGAGACTGTACAAGAATTAGTAGACAGTGGTTCACTAGATGAAGCACAGAAAGCGGAAGTACTAAGTAACATCCTAGGCAGTATGGTTACTAGTATAACTAGTTCTAGTATGTCTGCAGCTATACAATGGGCCAACACAGAAAAAGAAATAGAATTAAAAAAGCTAGAGTTAGGTAAACAACTGGACGTCCTAGATAAAGATATACTAGTAAAAGATGCCCAGGCCAAGCAAGTAACTAATGCTACCAGACTAGCCAAAGTTGAATCTAGGCGAGTATACGGTGCTGCTGTATTTGTAGGTGAGGATATAAGCTCAATAGATGAAACAGGTAAGGTTGTTAAAGACATAGCTCTTATTGTAGCACAGACAACTAAAGCAGCAACAGAAGATAGTCTACTAACCCAAAAGATTGCAGAGTCTCATGCCGCTGTACACAAGATTGTTGCAGATACGTATGTTAACTATGGCAACTACTCCTATACAGGATTAACTGGAGGTGGTGTTAGTACTGTTACTAAGAACCATGGTACATTCAAGACGTTAAGTGATACGCAGAAAGACATTGCTATCGAACAAGCAAAAGGTTATACCTACAATGCTTGGGCAAATGCTCTAACAGGCTCTGCCTCTATGCTAGGTACAGCTATTGCAGCTGAATATGCTGAGTTTGGTGCAGCACAGACAGGTGGTATACTATTACAAACTGTATTAGATACAGCCACAAACCTTAAGAACGCTACTACTACAACTGATGATGCTGTTCCTGCAGCTTAACCATGAAACGTCCACAACCTGATATTGGCGATATACTTAGAGCTAGTTTTATTAGTAGTGTAAAAACTACTAAGAAACTGAAGAGACTCTGGGGTACCACCACGGTTGGTGGTGTTGAGGTGTTAAAACAAAGACAGTACTATTACCCCACCAGTTCTAGGTCTGCTGACTTTGAAAAGCTATTCAAATTTTTGGGTTCTTACGAAGCTGTCACAGATTCTGAGCCCAAAGGTGTTGAAAGCGCTTGGGTGTATTTTAACAAGAACCAAAATACAACCTTGGTAGGTGACTTTGATGATTTTGTAGCGTCTAACCTTAACCAACTATGGTGGGATAGCGCTGATGGTGTAATGCCTTCAGGATTGACGTTAACAACTAACATTGTTATAGAAGCAGAGACCACCTCTAGGGCAAATGAGGCAGTTAGAACAACTGATCTATTAGACCCTAGTTGGACTAAGGCTCAGCTTATGCAGGCTGTAGAAGACAACTACGAGTCTCTGTGGGACACTTGTTTGATCTCCCAACAAGGTGTGGGAGTCATCAACAAAGGTAGTTCCATAAACCCTATTGATAATACTACAGTCCAAGATGAAGACGACTTGTCACCTAATGATCCTTGGTTGGAAGCTATATCTAGGTATGCTTTAAGGGATAATGGTATACCATGTACTATTAAAGATGTGACAATTGGTATAGGCACAGAAGGACCCAGGTTATATAGTACGTATGTTGTAACTATAGAAATACCTTATAACTTCTTTAATACTGGAGCTTTGTTTGTAGAAAGTATAACCTACGATCTGGAGAGTAGTTACTCTTCAAGGCTATACACAAGATTGTCTTACGCTAACGGATACTGGACCCAAAAGGCTATTAAGGCTATGGACTCGAGTGATCTAGAGGATGGTACTACTGTTACTCGTCCTTATAGGTTATGGGAAAACGAGGCTACAGAAACATCCGCAGTATATTCTGCTTTATGGTATAACTACAATGGTACTTGGTATTTAAGAGCAGCCCCCTTCACTAATCCTAGAGCTCATAATCTTACGTACAAGCAACTCAGTAGCTACGTATTACAGCTAATTGACTCTGGTTATAAAAAGAAGACAGCCCCTTGGTGGAAAAAGTTAATAGCTATTATAGTATTTATTTTAATTGTATGGTTTTCCCAAGGTACTGGCACAGATAAGGCTGTAGTGCTAGCTCAGGCTATTGTAGGTGCTTCCCTAGTTCTGAACATAATAACTATAGTACTATCAGCTGCAGGTATGGATGAATGGGCTTTAGCTTTTGCAGAGGCAAGTAAAACTATCGAACCTTTAGTACAGATAGCTACTTTAATTACTATGATGAACAGTTTTAGTAATTTTATGGATAATATAGGAGACGAGCTAGAAGATCAAACCCTGGGAGAGGCTGTCAAAAAAGTAGTATCTGAAGAACTAGATACGTTAATTGCTAAAGTAACTGAGGGTGCTACCGACTTATTTGCAGGTAAAATGACTGACCTAAGCTTACAGTTTTCAACTAGATTAGTACAGTTGTTAACACTACCCACTAAACTCAAAATCGCCAGTATCAATGAGCGTAACAAAGACTTACAGTCGGAGTACGAAGGTTTACTCAAAGAAATGTACCAGGAATCTGATGCGCTAAGAGGTTTTGCTCGTATCTACGCTAAACCTGCTACTGCTGATTGGTCTATGTACGCAGGTACCTACGATTTACCTTACGAACGAGGTGGTGGCATACTAGCTCTTGGTAACATTCAAAGAACTACTAAACAAGCCTTACGCAAGGCTAAGTACAACGATCCTGTGTTTGAAAATATACTAATTTTGTAGTATAATGATGACATATATATTGCAATTTTTAAATTAAAGAAATTACTAGTGGGAACAATAAAATGGCCATATCAGGTATAAGTAACACTGGCACTAAACAGGGGGCGTATGTACCAGCTTTCAGTCCAGTTAGGGACGTTAATGAAGGTATACACACATCTCCTTACATTACCTCACCAGC
>Ga0307985_10002189_pt1 | contig 11007 bp, 12 predicted proteins | sample EllFjometageno80_FD_203155 | JGI IMG/M metagenome (GOLD analysis project Ga0307985, IMG submission 203155) | Marine microbial communities from Ellis Fjord, Antarctic Ocean - #80 | ecosystem: Environmental > Aquatic > Marine > Unclassified | place: Southern Ocean | collected 2014-10-09 | reverse complement strand
GCCGAGATCAAAGAACTCAACGCATCATGGTGGGAAGGTTCACAGGTCGAGGATGGGTTTCGACGCGACACCCCTGCCGAGAAAAACTCCACTATTCCGACCTTTGCCGAATATCTAGAAACCTTCGCTGGTCGGGTCGGGATGAACATCCAGGTAAAGTCGCCTCCGCCGACGGAGATGCTAGTGGAGATCTGCCGCCTGTTTAAGCATCACAATCTCTACGAATCCGCCTACCTCAGCATGGGCCGTTACGATGAAGGTTCCGCGGTCCGCGCGATCGACCCCCAGATCCCGCTTTGCATTCTCGAAGAGCAAAATCGCATGGATGAAGCTTCTCTCCGCCGACAGCATCATTTCGGAGTCGCCTGCATCCAGCCCATGCGAAAAGACGTGACGCCGGAAAACTGCGCCAGCGCCCGTTCGCTCGGATTACCGACCAATGTCTTTTGGTCGAATGATGCCGAAACCACCGAGAAATACGTGACCGCTGGAGTGCAGGGTATTCTCACCGATTGGCCGGATCGAGTGCACACCGCACTCCAAAAGGTGGGTCGACGGTAAGGTTCAGCTCCGCAACGCCTGCCAAACACGCAGGCAGGATTCTAACAAAGCGGGCAGTTCATTAAGCGGCACCATGTTAGGGCCGTCGGAAATTGCGTTCGCCGGATCGGGATGAGTTTCAAGAAATAATCCGTTGGCGCCTGCCGCGAGCGCGGCCTTGGCCAAGGGTGGCACGAATTCACGTTGCCCGCTACTCTTGCCGCCGCCGGCGCCGGGAAGTTGCACGCTATGGGTCGCGTCGAAAACCGTGGGCAATCCGTTCTCATTCATGATCGAGAATGAACGCATATCGACGACAAGATTTTGATAACCAAAAGTCGTGCCGCGCTCCGTTTGCCACACTTCCTTGGAATTCCCGGCCTTCAGTTTGCCGGTCACGTGCACCATTTCCTGCGGTGAAAGAAACTGGCCCTTCTTCACATTAACCACGCGCCCCGTCTCTGCCGCTGCCAAAAGTAAATCGGTTTGTCGGCAAAGAAATGCGGGGATCTGAATCACATCGCAGACCTCCGCCACGGCTTTCACCTGCGTGCGCTCGTGTAAATCTGTGAGCACGGGAAATCCATATTCGCGTTTGATCAGATCGAGTAGCTTCAAACCCTCATCCATTCCCGTGCCGCGAGGGCCCTCGACCGAGGTGCGGTTGGCTTTATCAAACGAGCCCTTGAAAACCAAATTCAGTTCAGGGTAAGTAATGCGCAACTCCACGAGTTGCGTAGCGACTTGCCGACAAACTTCCTCGCTTTCGAGCGAACAGGGTCCGGCGATGATGAGGAGTTTGGAGGGATCGTAGAGCATGAGATTATTTCTTCTTTTTGACGGAGGTCTTTTTTACCTTCGTAGCTGCCGCTGCTTTCTTATGCTTCACTGCGGCTCCGATGAAGTCTGCAAACAAAGGGTGAGACGCATTGGGCTTGGATTGAAATTCTGGGTGAAACTGCACCGCGACAAACCAGGGGTGTTTTTTAACTTCCACGATCTCGACCAGATTGCGACGCGGATTGCGGCCACTGATTACCATACCCGCCTTTTGGAGCTGGGCCACATAATCATTATTCACCTCGAAGCGGTGGCGGTGGCGCTCGCGAACCGTATCCGACTTATACGCCTTGTGCGCATGGGTCCCAGGCGTGAGCTCGCACTCGTAACTGCCCAGCCGCATGGTCGCTCCCTTATCGATGATCTTCTTCTGCTCCTCCATCATGTTGATCACCTGGTGTTCAGAGGTGGGATCGAATTCCGCACTGTTCGCATTTTTTAATTTTAACACGTTGCGGGCAAATTCGATCACCGCGATCTGCAGGCCGAGGCATAGACCAAAGTAAGGGATGTCGTGCTCACGCGCGTATTTAGCCGCCGCGACTTTTCCCTCCGTGCCACGATCGCCAAACCCGCCCGGCACGAGAATCCCATCGAGATGTCGCAGGACATTCAACCCGCCCTTCTTTTCCAAATCCTCGGCATCGATGCGCACGGTGTTGATCCGGCAATTATTGGCGATACCTGCATGGGTAACCGATTCGTAAACCGATTTGTAGGCATCCTGTAGTTCGATGTATTTACCGACGACACCAATGGTGACTTCGTGGGCGGGATTCAGGAGGCGTTTTACGATCTGATGCCAGATGTTCTTACTTGATGCTGGTCTTTTGATGCCAAACAGATCCATCACGAGATCGTCCATTCCCTCTTTCTGCAGCGCGAGAGGCAGTTGGTAGATCGAATGATCCACATCACGGCATTCGATCACAGCCTTCACCGGCACGTTACAGAACATCGAAAGTTTATCGCGCAAACTATGGTCGAGAGAATGTTTATCCGTCCGGCAAACTAGAATATCGGGTTGGATCCCAATCTCACGTAACTTCGCGACCGATTGCTGCGTGGGCTTGGTTTTCAGTTCGCCGGCTGCATTGAGAAACGGCACGAGCGTCACGTGAATGAAAAGGACGTCACGCTGTCCGACTTCGAGCGCGAATTGACGCATCGCTTCCAGAAAGGGCAGTCCCTCGATATCGCCCGTAGTGCCACCGATCTCCGTGATCAATATATCGACATCCTTCCCGCCAGCATAGATGCGATCCTTGATCTCGTTGGTCACATGCGGAATAACCTGCACCGTCTTACCCAGGTAGTCTCCTCGACGTTCTTTCTGAATGACCGATTCGTAAACCTGCCCAGAAGAGAGGCTATTCAAACGCGAGAGTTTGCCACTCGTGAATCGCTCGTAATGGCCCAGATCGAGATCGGTTTCGGCTCCATCTTCGAGCACGTAAACTTCGCCGTGTTGAAACGGGCTCATCGTGCCCGGATCGACGTTGAGATAGGGGTCGAATTTCTGGATCCGGACCTTGAGCCCGCGCAGCTCAAGAAGTGCTCCCAAGGATGCCGCTGTGAGGCCTTTGCCCAGCGAGGAAACCACTCCGCCCGTCACAAAAATGTATTTCATTGGAAAGGGTTAAGCCCTGCGACCCATCCGAGACAAGAAAAAGTCCGCTTTGCGCGCAACTAGCCGCTATTTTGCATCAAATACCAGACCACTGCTGATCCGCCGGCGATCACGATGACCACAACCAACAAATAGAGCGTCCACTTGAGCGCCTTCGCCAGCATCCATAAACCGACCGCCGCGACCAGCGTCAGACACGCCACCACAAACCAGCGCGGGTATTCGCCGAGAGAGTCGAGAAATGGCGGCAATGAATCCATGCGGTTTCTGTTAAGCCGCTCAAGAGGCATCTCTCCAAGCAAAATGAGTTGCGCCACAGCATCACGATCCTCCCACTTCGACCATGAACTCGAAACCTCAGCTTCTAGCTTGGCTCACGTGCGACGGTGCGCATATCGATCCGGCGACTGGGAAACACACCATCCTGGGGGTCTTTTCCAACATCAAGGCGCAGAATTTTCCGGTCACTCACCCCTTCATGATCTGGTTCCTGACACTGACGGATTGTTCCACCGGTAAGCATGAAGTCGCCATTTCCTTGGGCGTGGATCCCACTCAAATGCAGCCCCTACTCAAGCGCAGTTTCGAATCTCCTGGGCCGCTGCAACGCATCAATCTGATCAACGAAATCCGCAATCTCACTTTCCCCCATCCGGGCGATTATTCTATCGTGATCGAAGTCGACGACGAACTCATCCTCGCGACCAATCTTACCGTTTTTAACTAAGCTCAATTTCCAGAACTTCGCGTCATTTTATGCCTGAACAACACACTTACGATCTTATCGGTATCGGTTCCCCCGTCATGGACTTGCTCGCAAGCGTGTCTGAAGAACACATGATCAACGTGGCCGGCGAAAAAGGTGGCATGGTGCTCGTCGATACCGACGAAATGAAAGCGCTCGTCGCACAGCTCGCATCTGCTCCAGCGACCTCGACCGGCGGTTCCGCAGCCAACACCACGCTCAACGCGAATCGTCTCGGCCTCAAAACAACGTTCCTCGGCAAACTCGGTAACGACGATCACGCCCGCAACTATCGCGAACGGTTCGCCGCCGTGGGGGTCGATCCCTCGCGATTCAAGCATGGAGATCACCCCAACGCGCAATGCCTCGCCCTCGTCACTCCCGACACCGAGCGCACGATGCGCACCTGTCTCGGCGCGGCGATGACACTCTCCCCTGACGAGATCTCCGTCGAAGACTTTCGCGACTGTCGCCACGCTCACATCGAAGGCTACCTCGTGTTTAATCGCGACCTCGCCGATGCCGTGCTCAACGCCGCTCGCGCCGCCGGTTGCACCGTGAGCCTCGATCTCGCGTCATTCGAAGTCGTCGGGGCTTCGCGCGACTGGCTGTTTTCTCAGTTTAAAACCGGGATTGATGTGGTCTTTGCCAATGAGGAAGAAATCAAAGCCCTTTACCAAAGCGATGAGAGCTACGATCTACTCGCGCGTCGGCTCGCGGGCGAAGGCGTCGTCGCGGCCGTAAAAGTAGGCAAAGACGGTGCATGGATCGCAGAAGGCGACGAACTCCACCGCATCGAACCTGTGACGATCTCCGATGCGATTGATACCAACGGGGCCGGCGATTCGTGGGCCGCAGGTTTTCTTTCCGGTTACATCCGTGGCATTGCCCACCCCTTGTCCGGAAAAATCGCGGCGCACATCGGCGCGGAAACCGTGCGCCACATCGGTCCGATTATCCCCGACGATGATTTCACTCTACTCGCGCAACGCATCATGTCGTTGAAGATCGAGACCTAGAGAGTCTTGATCACGTTTAGACGTCGGTCGCATTTTAACTTTGCGACATGGCGAGCTTTGCGTGAGAGATATACGCTAATTCATGTCAGACACACTCGCCCAACAAATCACTTCGCTTGCCGAGCGCGCACGCGCCGCTTCACTGACCTTGGCCACCGTGCCGACGGCGGATAAAAACGCCGCTCTTGAACGACTCGCTGATTTGTTGACCCAAAACATCGACGATCTACTGGAAGCCAACGCCAAGGATCTCGCCGATGCTGAAACCAATGGGCAAACTCCTGCCCAGATCGATCGCCTCACTCTGACCGATTCGCGCCTCGATAAGTTGGCCTCGAGCGTGCGCCAAGTCGCGGCCCTACCAGATCCGGTCGGGGAACTCATTGAAGAAACCAAACGGCCCAACGGCCTCGTGCTCCAGCGCGTGAGTGTCCCCATCGGAGTCGTCGGGATCGTGTATGAATCACGTCCCAATGTGACCATCGACTGCGCCGTGCTCTGTTTGAAGAGTGGCAATGCCGCGATCCTGCGTGGCGGCAAGGAATGCTTCCACACCAACACCGCATTGGCCGCCCTGATCACCCAAGCTCTCATTGATACCGGCCTCCCCGCCAATGCCGTGCAATTGATCCCCACCACGAATCGCGCGGCGCTGAATACCTTGCTCAAGCTCGATACCTTGGTGCATTGCATCATCCCGCGAGGCGGCGAAAGCCTCATTCGTTTTGTGGCGCAGAATAGCACAATCCCCGTGATCAAACACTATCAGGGCGTGTGTTTCGTTTATACTGATCGCGCCGCCGATCTGGCGATGGCAGAGAATGTTATCGTGGATGCGAAGACCTCCCGTCCTGGCGTTTGCAACGCTGCGGAGCAATTACTCGTGCATCGCGATATCGCCGAAACGTTTCTCCCCGCAGCAGCCCGCGCGTTACGCGCCAAACATGTTGAATTGCGATGTGATGCCACCAGCGCAGCGATTCTGGCGGCGGCCGATATCGCCCACGTCGCGGCAAACGAGGAGGACTACACCGCGGAATTTCTCGCGCCAATCCTCGCGATCCGAATCGTTGACGATCTCGATACGGCTATCGCCACGATCAACCGCGATAGTTCCGGCCACAGCGAAGCCATCATCACCGCGGATGAAGCGACGGCCAAAAAGTTTCAGCTCAGCGTGGATAGCGCTGCGGTGTTGTGGAATGCGAGCACGCGCTTCAACGATGGGTTCGAATTTGGACTTGGAGCAGAAATCGGCATCTCGACCGATCGGCTCCATGCACGCGGCCCCATGGGCCTGCGCGAGCTCTGCAGCTACAAGTGGCTGGTGATGGGCACCGGCCAAGTGCGGGGTTGAATCACTCGGCGGATTCGGGCCAGGTTTGCGTGAGTTGCGAAACTAACGTAGCTCATCCTACCCCCATGAAAAAGAACCTGCTCGCTCCCGCCTTTGCTGCGGTGGCTATGATTATCTTCGGATCCATCTTCTGGATTTGCCCTTTCCCCTACAAAGCGATCTCCAGCACCGCAGATGATCGCACCTCCGCCGCCACTCTTGACGCGATCTTCCCTGCAATCGGTTTGCATCTAGTTCCCAGCCCTCTGATCTAGCCCGAGCTCGCCAACGAGCTATTCAATAAGGGTCCGAGTGCCATGGTTCACTTCATGAAAGAAGGCCATCCGATGATGGATCCAGCGATGTTTGTGAAGCGTTACTTCCACTACTTCGCTGTCGCGTTTATGCTCGGTATCCTTCTGCGCGAAGGAGTTTCCATGCTCCGTTGCGCCAACGGGAACCGTCTCCTCGTTTTCCTTTCTAACAAACTCATGCCTCATTCTTCACGTCTCATTTTTGCCATCCTCGTGGGCCTATCTGGGATCGCGCTCCCACTCGGAGCCCACTCGGCTGACGAGAGTAAGGATCCCCCGAAGTCTAATCAACGAGTTGTCTCGAAAAATGTCGCGGACGCTCTGGCGGCTCGCATGCCAAAATACAATCCGCCTGAGCCGGAACCTGAGCCAACGGATGAAGAGGAAATGCAGGACATGCGTGAAGTGGATAAACCCCGCAATAAGATCATCCGTCTGCCCGAATACGTAGTGCGACAGGATAAACCGCAAGTCTTCCGTGAGCGCGATATCTATACCAAAGCGGGCCTCAAAAAATTAGCCATGAAACGCTACTTTTCTGGAACTAGTGAAGGCCTAAACAAATTAACGATTCCACTGTTTGGGGACATCGAAGAATATGCCCTCATGCTCTACCAACAGGATGAGCGGCTCAAAAACATCTCTGATCTCAACGAAACCGCCGATGACATCGACCGCGTAGATCCGGAAAGTGCTCAGAAGCTACGCGAGGCTACCCGCGATACCTATGACCGCATTTTCGATGAACGCTATCGCAATCGTTAATTGGCGCGATCCAGCAATTCGCTGCTGATCAACTCCCATTCTTCTTTCAAAGTCACTTCTGGACGCTTTTTCCCAGCGCGAGCATACCAGTAATCGGCATTACCCACATCTCCCTCCTGCCGGTGCAGATAAGCATGCACCCAAGCGGCCTCTGCTGCACTGTCATCCTGCACGAAATGATGCGCTTCATCCCATTTGTCTCGCGCGGCATGCCATAATGCCTGCAAAGGCATGCCGATCCCAGCGGGAACATCTTCCTGTTTGAGCGATCTCAAAAATTCTGGAAATGACATTTGCGCAGACTACCCCCCTCCACTCTAGTGGCAAGGCTCCTGCCTCATGACTAATACCGAACTCGTCATCCTTCGCGAATTAAATGCCGCCCCCTCCGAGTTCGTATCTGGCGCGCAGTTGGCCACCAAACTCGGCATCAGCCGGGTAGCTATCTGGCAACACATGGAAAAACTCCGGGGTGAAGGCTTTGAATTCGAAGCCAAGCGTGCACGCGGATACCGCATCTCCAAGCACCCCACTACTCTCCATGCCATCTATATCGAAGCGCTCCTCGCGGCCAAGCATCGCTCCTTCCCACTCACCGTGCTCGATAAAGTCGATAGCACGAACGATGAAGCCGCCCGCCAGCTCGCCGACGGACGCCCCACCCCGTTTGTCATTCTAGCGCGCGAGCAAACCAAAGGTCGCGGACGCTTCGGCCGCGTCTGGCACAGCGACGATCATGATAATCTCTATTCGAGTTTCGCCTTTCGGCCGCATCTCGCGCCGCAACGCATGCCCACCTTCACCCTCTGGATGGGCGTAAATATCTGCGAGTTGATCACCAATTTCTGCTCCATGCAGGCGGGCCTGAAATGGCCCAACGACATCGTATTCGATGGACGCAAAGCCGGCGGCATGTTGACCGAAGCGCGCATTGATTCCGATCAGATGCGCGACCTCGTTTTCGGGCTCGGGCTCAACGTCAATAATCCTGCCGGCGCCTGGCCAACCGAACTCGCCGGTCGAGCCACTTCACTCGCCGAACAATCCGGCGAGCCCCTCGACCTCAATCGATTCGCCGCCGCGCTGATTGGCCGCGTCTCGCTTGCTTACAAACAGTTTATCGAAGACGATCACATCCTAACCTTCGCCGATACCTGGAACCACTACGACGTGTTGCGCGGGCAAGATATCGTGGTGCTCAACGGCGAACAACGCATCGCCGGCACCGCCTCGGGGATCGATGATACCGGCTCGCTGCTCCTCCGAGACAAGCAGGGTCGCTCCCAGAGATTCTCAGCCGGTGAAGTCACACTTGAGAAAGTGCTTTGAGCCGAGCACCATAACACACAGAATAACCCCGCATGCCTGAAACCCCTCTCGCCATCGAAGTTACCGATCTCGTCAAATCCTATGCAGGGATGGTGGCGGTCAACGGTATCAGCTTCACGCTGAAGCGAGGCGAGATTCTCGGATTTCTCGGTCCCAATGGCGCCGGTAAATCAACCACGATGCGTATTCTCACCGGATACCTACCCGCGACTTCAGGCCAAGTGCGCATCTGTGGCGTGCCGGTGGCGTCGCAACCCGATACCGTGAAGCGCTTCATCGGATACATGCCGGAAAACAATCCATTGCCCGAGGATATGCGCGTTTCGGAATACCTCTATTTTCGCGGACGCCTCAAAGAAATCTCCCGCTCCAAACTCGGCCCGCGGATCGACGAAGTGCTGGAACTCTGCGATCTTAAGCGCGTGAGACATAAAATCATCGGCAAACTCTCCAAGGGGTTTCGCCAACGCGTGGGCATCGCCGAGGCCATTCTGGCCGAGCCGCCAGTCATCATTATGGACGAGCCGACCATCGGCCTCGACCCTCATCAGATTCTCATCGTGCGCGATCTCATCGCGAGCCTGCGCGGTCGCATGACCGTGATCATTTCCAGTCACATTCTGCCGGAAATCGAAATGACCTGCGACCGCGTGTTGATTATCAACCAAGGCCACATCGTAGCCCAGGGCACTCCCGACGAACTCCGCCGCGATATCCTCGGGCACTCCATTTATCAACTCGAACTCGCGGGTGATCCCGAAAGTCTGGCCACGGCCCTTACCAAACTGGAGCCCACTCTCAAGATCTCCGAATCCGGTGAACCCGACGACGAGGGATTCCGCACCTTCACTCTGACGACCGCGCACGATGGAGATCTGGGGGAAGAACTGCTGCGCGCTCTGAAGACTCCCGACTTTCGATTAAGAGCACTCAGTCGATCCCACCCAACCCTCGAGAATGTCTTTCTCGCAGCGACGCGCCGAAGTTGGGATGTTAAGGCAGAGGAACTTCCGAAGAACTAAAGATCGATGCGTCACTTTTTCACCATTCTGAGTCACGAAATCCGCATGTTGCTCGTCAATCCGAGCACCTATATCGCGGCGACGTTGTTTCTCGCCGTGATGGGATTTTTCTTCACTGGAATCCTCCAAGATTACAGCTCAGCAGCGCAGGAAGTTTCCCCGGCTCAAGTCTTCTTCGAGATTTTTTGGTTTCCCGTGCTCTTCATGATTCCTCTGCTCACGATGAAGTGTCTCGCCGAGGAACGTCGCCTGGGCACGATCGAAACATTGCTCACCACTCCTGTCACCACGGCGGAAGTCGTGATTGGAAAATACGCCGCCGCCTATCTGCTCTACCTGCTACTGTGGGCTTCTACCGGGGGGTTCTTCTTTATTTTATATCGCTTCGCTGGTGACATTCATTTCATGGACACTGGCCCGCTCATCGGGGGCTACACTTTCATCGCAGTTTCGGGACTACTGTTTGTCGGCATCGGCGTCTTCGCCAGTTCGCTGTCTCGCAACCAAGCCGTCGCGGGCATTCTGAGTTTCACCATGCTCTTCGGGCTAATCTTTGGATTAGGATTTCTCAATGATGCCCTCTGGCTGGATCGCGCCGTGCTCGCCCCCGTCAAAGAAATGATCGAATACGCTCAAGTGATCGAGCATCGCGAAGACTTCACGCGGGGGGTCGTCGATTCTCGGCAGCTTCTTTTCTACCTGAGCGGCACCGTGCTCGCTCTGATTTTCAGCATCCTCAGCGTCGAAGCCAAGCTCTTGCACAACTGATCCCATGATCTCGCCCGATAGCTTCCGCACCGCCCGCTGGATCCGCACGATCAACCTCGTGCTGCAGGCCCTGCTATTCCTGACCCTCTTCGCTGGGCTCAATTACCTCTCCCTGAATCACGCTTGGCGTTTCGACCTAACGGCCCAACAGCGCTACTCGCTTTCACCCGAGACCAAATCGTATCTGCAGAACCTCGAACGCCCGGTCCAGATCATCGCCACCTTCACCGAGGAATCCGATGACAGCGCAGTTGCTCAGGCCTATCGCGATCTCAACGGCCTATTGCGCGAATACACTTACACCACGGAAAATAATCCCGAAGGACGTGTGACGGCAGAGTTTATCGATGTTTACCAGGAACGTCGCAAAGCTGATCAACTCGGCATCGATCAACCCAACGTCGTGCTGCTGATCTGCGGCGACAAACGCCAGCGCCTCTCTCTAAGTGACTTTTACGAAGTCAAAGATCGCAAAAAAGAAAACTTCCGGGGCGAACAGGCCCTGACCTCGGCCATTCTAAGCGTCTCCAATCCGACGCGTAAAAAAATCTATTTCTTAACGGGTCACGGCGAACTTCGGCCCGACGACGTCGATCCCGACCGCGGGCTTTCTGCGCTCAACAACGAGTTAAAGATGCGCAACTTCGATGTGGAGTATCTTCAGCTCAGCACCATGCGCACCGTGCCCAAAGATGCCGC
>Ga0307985_10002188_pt1 | contig 11007 bp, 19 predicted proteins | sample EllFjometageno80_FD_203155 | JGI IMG/M metagenome (GOLD analysis project Ga0307985, IMG submission 203155) | Marine microbial communities from Ellis Fjord, Antarctic Ocean - #80 | ecosystem: Environmental > Aquatic > Marine > Unclassified | place: Southern Ocean | collected 2014-10-09 | reverse complement strand
CACAAGGCGGCTGGCGGGTCTTCGACCCACCATCCCCAGATCATTCCAAAACTGGCAAAGGCTGGTAAAACTGGCTTACTTCTGGCAAAACCTGCCAGTTCTGGCAAACGCTTGGCAGAAACCAGTTACAGAACTGCACAGTTTCTTTATTGTATTGTAAAAACTGCACAATATCTGCACAGTATTCATAAGGGGTGGCGTTCTGGGGTGGCTATGTCTGATAATACATACATAGAGTTGAAAGCGGCGAAGGGGCTATACACCTTCACACAAACCGAGAAAATTGAATATGTTTACGGGGTGGTTGCTGATTCATGGGAAGCCGCCAAAGATTCTTTAGAAAACGGGGCAGAACCAATTAAGATGAACAACGGTGATCATTACGGCGGGTCTTTTAATGGAATTACTGAAATGAGAAGAGCAAACATGGTTAGAAAGATGGATTGCATAGGTTCAAACTTTTCATTCATCAGAACTGATAAGCAAACCGTTACCATTAGAAATGTTGATCATTCTAAGAAACTATTAATTCCAGATTTAGATATTTCAGAATACAGCGATGGCACTTCTTATCATAACTTTGAAGTTACTTATATCCATTCAAGATCTGGTCTGTGTGAAGACTGTTCAAACTTGTTAAGTTGGGGTTTTGCTATGATACCAAAGAAATCTGCATCAACAACCATTGATGGTGTTCTTCAAGAGGATGATGCACAATGAGTTGGAAGATTGTAAAGATCGAAACCTTAGATGTGAAATCAATCCTTTGCCCAGTTTGCAACATTGATACACCTTTCCAAACTGTTTCTGAAAGAAATCAGATAATCAAAGAGCATTCAAACTGTATTGCTGGTGAATCAATATCTTTTAGGGTTGCATATTATGTATTTCCAACCTGCACAGCAAATTGCAGTTTATGCCAACAACCGAGAAACTCTCTGGATATATCAACCAAGAATGGGCAGGTTATTTGTAAACCATGTGAAGCCACAGTAGCCGATATTTACGGGTGGTCTGTATGATAGTTCAAAACGAAGCTTCATCCGCACAACTTCTGGTATATATTGGGGCTGAACTGGTTAAGTTGAACCTTGAAAGGAGGGAGTTGTTAACGATCCAGAATAATAATTTTAAGAGAACCAGAAGCGGTGCAAACCATTTCAATGCGCCTGCACCTAATACCCGCCTTTATGATATTGGAAGGATTAGAGCCTATCTGGTGGCTCAAGAAGTAGCATTGTTTGATAAGATGGAGGGGCAACAATGAGCCACTTCACCGATGTTGATTTTAACGGATCACCGTTCAACTACAATTGCCAAACCAGCACCTATTGCAGACCCTCTGTTTCCATCAAATACCCTTGCCGCCTCTGTGGTTCAGAAAGACCGCAAACAGTGGATAAGACACCTTCTGGCGGTTATTCCGTCAATATAGGCATTTGTTGTGTTCCAGATCTGGAAACACCACAGGTTGATAAGGGGTCGCTGATTGGAAACGCTAAGGAGGAATCAAACAAATGCAATTTGAATTAACCGATAATGAGCCAGAACAACAGAATGAAACCCAGTGGGTAAAGTGGTATGACTCCGTCAAAGTGACGGGCGACATATTCACCATCCCAGCATCCAAGATGGTGTTTAAAGATAACGATCAACCAGTTTTCTTTATCTTTGACGAAGCGAACAACTTAGGCTGTTCAGTTTTCGCCGCACACCATCCAAATGCAAAGTTCACCGACAGCACACCAGATGGAATCCGTCTGGCAAATGCTATTGGTCGCCACTTTAAGTTAACAGGTTCAATTAACGCTGATGATCTATGTTCTGCAATCAACAATGCAGACAATGTTTCAATCAAGGTTGAGAAGACTGAAAAGGGTCGTCTTTGGTCTGTTGTCGAAACTGCACCAGCAAAGAAAGGTAAAAAGTGAAGTTCAACTTTCACCTATTCAATTAAAATTGTGAATGCGTTCACAATCTGGCAAAAGCCATTCGCCCTCAATTAATCTGCGGATTAGTTGGGGGCTTTTTTTATTAAAAAATTGAAACTGGGAATGATCCACCACATCACAACAACTTTCAGAGTTATTGCATAGAACCATAAAATCAGAATATCCAAAGGTTCTGGTCTGAATCCTAAAATATCAACTCCATATTGTAAATCTAAAGTTTCAAGATCCCAACTGGCCGGAACTGAAACATTAATATCAATGTTCTCAATATAGAACTCTAAAATTGCAATCAAGAATGGTGTTATTGATGGGTTCAATGCCGCTGATGTGATAACACCCCAAAAAGCATCAATCATTGAATCAACTTCTTCATCATCAAAGAAAAATGAAATAACCCCATCAATTATGGGTGTGAGAACTAAATCAACCGCTGATGAACCCATTGTTTCTGATAAATCAAACAATCCACCAATAAAGGGAATATCTGCCAGTATTGGTATTCTTTGATTCTTTTCTTCAATCCCAGTGTAATTCAAACCAAGATCAATTGCAGATGTTGCAACCCACCAAATAGTATCAACCCACAGAACCCCTCCTAAGACACGCCCAACGGCTCGACCCGCAAAAGGTGCGGCTCTTTTCACTGTAACTTCAATAACGCTCTCTGTGGCTTCCCCAGCGGCCAGAATTGCCACCCTTGAACCTATCTTCAAACCATCATCAATCTTTGTGGTGAAAGTTGAGGCATTGAACATTGAACCAGATACAGCCTTTTTATTGAAAAGTGCTGAATAAATATCTGCAACTTCGTCTGCATTATCAATTGGCTTGAAAGTTTTGGGATCTAAAAGAGGATTAGATATATCATCAATTTTTGCCAGAAGTTGAACAGAAGTTAAATCATCACCAGAAGCCAAAGCAATTTTCAAACTTTCAAGAGTTGAAATCAATTCGGCATATCTAACCTGCATTTGTAATTTGACACCCAACCAATAAACAGTGCCAAGCGTTATTGCTGTGGCAATTCCACCAGTTGCCAGAAGCCTTTCATCATTGTATTCAATATCAATTGATAAACCATCAACCACGCTAAAAGTTGAATCACTATCCACAGTTTGAAATGCACCCTTTGCAATAGCCGTTGAGAACCCTTCAACTATCGCTGGTTGTGCAAATTGTTGTAGTATAGACAAAGCCGTTTTAGAAGGTATCTGGGCGACTGTGAAAGCCGCTTTCAAAATACCCATTTCAAACCCTTCGCCAGAAAAATAAACCGGCAGTAAAGAACATTAAACCAAGAAAAACTGCCGTTAGTGCTTCATCTGATCCAGACTTGATATTTTCAACGAACTCATTAAGCCCAGTTCTCACAGAATCGACAATTGAAGTGCCAGATAACTCAACAGAAATTGGCGCAGAAATTGTTGGTGATTCAACATTGATATTAACTCCATCAACCATAACATCACATCAACTTTCTAAACTCTTTTAAAATCCTTTCAACTATACTGTTTTCTTTACGGGTCATTGGTATATCATCAATGTTTAAATCTATTTCTTTCAACACCTTCGCCAATGATTCTGGAACTTTTTTATTACCCATTTCACATCATCCCTTGAACATCAAGACCGAGAGTTGCCGCCATGATCATGGCAACCACTTTTATCATTCTGGCCATTGAAGCGAGTTCAACAACAGCCGCTTCAACACTTCTCAATCTTTCTTCTATTTCCATAATTTTGGAGTTCTGCATTTCGTCTGGTGTAACCAATTAAATCAACTCCTTTTTTCTGCCAAGCGTTTGCCAGAATTGAATGGTTCTGCCAATAAGTGAACTTTTATTCATTGTTTCACCCTCTTGATAAGATACATCGGGATGGAACAAACAATCAGAGTTGCCGCTATCAAAAGACCGAACTCAATTATTGGAATTGTTCCAATTAAGATGGATCTTGAAAACGCTTTTGTTGAAGCATCCGCCACTATAACGGCGGTTTTCACTTCTCCTTCAAATGTTGAAACCATTATTGATCCCTCAAGCATCTCGGTTTTTCATCACTAAATATAAGACAAATAGTATTGCTACGGTTGTTACTGTATTCATAATTTTTCACCTCCTTATTTTTTCTTTGATTTGGAAATAGGCCATTTCCAATCACCACCAGAAAAGCGAACTGATGATGAAACACCACCTTTCAACTTCTTGGTAAATACTTTGATCAATCCTTGATTAGATACTTTTATTTTTTGTCGTTTTGGCATATTATTCATCTCCTTATTGCTCGTAAGCACCAACATATTTCATATTGTATTTTTTAGCGGTTTCTTTTGCGAACTCTTCCGCCATCCAATCTTCATCAAAGTATTCAATATCGCCAAACTCTTCTGTATGCGCTTCATTGGTAAAATACACAATATAAGTTATGTGATCATCCCAGTCGCCTATTTGTTTCGCTTCATAACCAACCGCTGTTGGTTTAGTCTGTGTCTTTAGGCTGAAATCAAATCCAAAACCATCTTCTATCATCTTCCATATATCCATAATTATTCACCTTTTTTCATCATCTTGTATGAAACATAAAACACGCCAGCAATACCAAGTAAAATCAACATCATGGCAAAGCCAGAAACTTCAATTTCTTCATCTTCTGGTTCTGGGTCTATATCTGCAACACATACACCATCTTCAAGGTGAAAACCAGTCTCACATTCGGTTGAAGCTTCGTTTGGCACACAGACTCCAAATTGATTCAAATGTTGACCCACTGGGCAACTTGTAGTATCAATTACACATACACCATCAATCATGGTTGAACCTTCTGGGCAAGTGGTGGAATCGACCACACAAACACCATCAATCAAGGTTGAACCTTCTGGGCAAGTTGGGGTATCAATCACACAAACACCATTATGAAGATGATAACCTTCTTCACAGTCTGGTATATTATCAGACACACAAACTTGAAGATCATTATCCCAAGAATAGCCAGTTGCACAACTCGCCTCATCATCTAATATCGCACAAGTATAACCATTCCAAAAAGAACCATCTGGGCATTCTGGGGCATATGCCACACAGACACCACCAACCAAATGAAAACCAGCATTACAATTCACAACGGGATCAACTATTTCTGGCGGCCAATCATAAGTGGCATCCCACTTTCTAAGCCAGAGGCAAGTAACCCATATTGCGTCTCTGGTTGCAGTATTTGAAAAGTAATCATCCCCATGAATGCGAACTCTCATCTGGGCAATATCTGCATGATCATGATCCACATCAAATGAAGCATAATCACCACCTTCAAGCGCAAATATAGCCCTTGAATCTGAATACTCGGCATCGTCTTGAACCCATACCGTTGGCCAATTCCCTTCAAGCATTTCCAAAGACCCTTGAAAATCATCCCAATTGGATGATACAGAATCAATTGCTTCATCTTCAAAGAAATCATTGTTTAGAGTTTTGATATAGAATAATCCTTGCCAACCGTCTTGAAGTTTGAAATAAGTTGCCCCCGATGGATCATATATCGCATCTTTCAACTTTAGTCTGGCCTTAGATGATGGAATACTTCCAGCACCCTCAACAGTATTTTGCCATTCATGCCAACCTGCAATTTTAGAACCTAAAACAAAAGGAGTTCCACTATCACCAGCATAGGTGAAAGCATCCTTGAAAGTGCCTGTTGAATATACCCAACGGCCTTTGCCGTCTGCGGGTCTTGTCTGCTCTCTTAGAGGCCAGAGTTCTTCATATGGGTTTGGTGGGTGGCTCATCAGTTACCCCACCCAGAAAAAGCATCAAATCTTGAAGAGTCTTTAATTCGATCAACCGCCGTTTCTGTGTGTTCAGATATTACAAAAGTTTCTTCAACTTCTGGCTTTTCTGAATAGTTCAAAGTTGATTGGCTGGTTGTCTCAATTTTAGTTGAAGGTTTTGTCAAAATTAACCCACATTCAGCATAAGTTGCAACATAACCTAAAGCAACAAAATCAAGATGTTGTTTTTCATTATTAGCCATCATCTTTTGCCCACCATTTGCACAATCATACATGGTATGAGGATAACTCAAACCTGCTGGTTCTGAATCACTATCTTTTTGAAAGAACCAGATGATCCCAACAATTATGAAAGCGTTAATCATACCAAAACCCCCAATGATACCAATGCTTGAAGAATGGCATCAATCGCCGCTTTATTCATAGTTGCATCAGCAATTGGTGGTTCTGGAACATTGACCGTTCCCCAAGAATTGTTTGATGCACTTGATTCAAATGCTGGGCTTGATAATGTTATCATAGCATTCTGGGCTGTTGTTGCACCAGTTCCACCATTTGCAACCGATATTGGATAGGTTACAGAAGCACCAGCGGTTGTGAGAACATAACTCATCAGAGAGCCTCCGTTAACCACACTTCAACGGTTGCTGTATTTGCTACGGCTTGAAGGTAAAGAAGGGTTGAACCCAGAGAAGTTGGTTGATCCAGAACCACAGTTTGCCCAGCAACCAAAGTAAAATAACTTCCATTATTCATCTGGGTTTGGTCGATTCCAATAATTACATCTTCTGTAACTACTCGGATAAAGATTTTACCAGTGGTTTGCCAATCAACAGATGTGAAGATGTTGGCTGTGCTTTCAACTGTGTGTCTAAAGAACCGCAAAGGGAATCACCCCTCAAAGATCCTCTGCACGACTTAGGATAGCACCCTTAGAGCCTGTTGCAGTTGAACTGGTTTGTCGTGCTAACTTCTCACCAGTTGAACCAGACTTTGAAGCGATGTTCAAAATTGGTGTAAAGGTGTAAAACTCTGCAACTGCCGCTGTAACCAGAATAACAACTGACCCATCAACTACGCTTGCATTATACATTGGAAGGAAATAATAACCTGCTACTGAACCAGACCAAGCATTACCAGTTAAGCCGCCCATTGGAACAGCAACACCAGCATTGATGATGGCATGAACTGCCGCCTCATCACCTGCAATTTGTAGTTGAGCATTAGGGTAAGCATATTGATACCCGTTGTTATTTGCCCCAGATATACCCCTTAGATAAGTTGGGCTAAATGAGAAGTCTCCCAGAATCTTTGGAATAACACTTGTTAAATTATCAGCCGCAGTTGCACCTTGAATTGCAATTCCAGCCACAGTTGCACCAGCGATATTTGGAATCTTTACAGATACCATAGTTTGTGCGCCATCTGCAATCTGTTGAGAAGTCTGGTTGGTGATGATAGTTTGATTTGTGGATTTGCCATATTTACACCACAATTCAAATTGCATTCCAGTTCCAGCCTGTGCCGCTTGAAGATAATTCAAAGCCAACTCAAAGCGAGAGTTGTTTGGCATAACCATTCCACATGGAATCCAAAAAGTAAGATCGAAGGCATCAACGGATAACTCTTCAACAACGAGGCCGCCGATGTCTTGCATCAAAGCACCCATTCTTGATTGATTAGTGCTTGCGGCGTCATTACCTTGAGTTTGCAGATTGCACCATTGAGAACCGTTGAAAGTTAAACGAATACCAGAGAAGAGTTCAGTTAGAGTTGCTGATGTCAAAGGAGAGCCTTCAACATATGTTCCAGATACTCTAAGGCCAAATGATTCAATCATACCTGCTGGCAGAGGGTTTGAAACATTGTATGAACTTGCACCAGTGTTGGAAGGTGTTGAAGTTGCATCTTGATAAATTAAGGTGTATCGCACACCAGTTGTTGATTGATTAGAACTCATCTTAAGCATCCGCCTTTTTTGTTACTGCAAGTTGGATTGGTTCGCCAATCAGAACCGTTGCTACTGCAAAAGAAGCGGCGGCTAAACTTATGAAGATCCACCAAGAAACAATGCCATTAACGCTGGCTGATGTTGGAATTGCTGAAACCACCTTAAGCACCTATCCCGAATACTTCTCTTGCTTTTTCGCTGATAGTGTTTCTATCTGCGAGAACATGAGTTGAAAGTCCGTTTGCTAAGGCCACGACTATGGAAAATACCACGCCAACTGTAATTGCGCCGGTGAGGCTACGATACTGCATAACCCAAGTCTTTTCAGTTCTGGTGTATAAGGTAAAAGGCGATCACTTGAAAATCTCGTCGAATAGAAAAAGAGGCAACTGCGAGCCACCACCAAAATTATTTGTAAATTGCTAAAGAGGCAACTGCAAGCCACCTGCTCTGTCGAAGGAGTTTTCACTATTCCAGAAGAATTGGGTTCATCATTGAAGCGTTACCAGTTCTTACATCAACAACCACATATGAATAAGGAGTCGATCTTAACTCTTCAATATACGGTTCTGGGTTGAATCCATATCTTTCATCTGTGGCCTTCCAATGTATCTTGGCGGGTAATGAAAAGAATACTAATGTTTCAACTTGAGCCTCAAGCGATTTATTCAATACAACTGCATGGCTCACATACACAGCGTTAAGTTCTCTGGATCTTCCAAGTAAAGCCAACCTTCTTTGACTTTCTGAACTTTCTTTACGGGCTGAAAGAAAAACTTGGGCATCATCAATAACCAATGTTGCTTTGAAATCTGGGTTGACTTCTTTGAAATCAAATAGTGCATTTATGGTTTCATCCATTGTTTCATCAAGGCCAAAAGTATCTGGATAAAATACAGTTAAGAAGTTCTCTCGCATTGACTCCATCATACCTTCAACAGAATTAACAAGACCAATCACTTCTTCTGATTTTTTCTTTTTTGGCAGAAGTTCAATAAAACCCTCATTCTTAGGGCTGAAATAAATTAACCGCCAGTTGGGATCTTTATTTTCTTTCAAGAAGTCGCCAGCCACAGCCTCAAGAAAATAAGATTTTCCAGAACCACTTTGGCCAACTACAACCTTATGCAGACTTTTACCATCTGGATAAAATAATTCCCGACTATTCATCAAGAACCACCAACTCACCTTGATAATCTAAAGTCTGATTTTGTTTCTTTCTAAAGAATCTGCCAATTAGTGGAAGACGACCCAGCAACCCCTTTCCTTTGAAAAGCTTCCTTTTTGCTTTCTTCCTTATTCGCATTACTGGAATGGCCACATACCAAGCGGTTAAAGATCCAGCAATCACACCAGTTGAAAGGTAATTTGTCAAGAATAAACCCTTTTCTTCTAAATATGCCATTTGTGCTGATGCAACTAAATCTTTATCACTTTCAGAATGGGATATTATCATATCTTGGTCAAGTGTTACAGCCTGTGCATATTTTGACAAAAGATGATCAACCGTTGTTAATCCCATCTTTAGAATGGCCGCATTCTTTTTCATCAATGCTGATTTTTCACCCTTCGTCATCTTTGTGAAATCTTTATCAGCATCCTTTATCACAGCCTTGAAAGTTGTTGGGATAGAATCAGAATGGGTTTCACTTGTGAATTGGTGGCTCATCCAATCTGGATTGCCGCCACCAGTTTCAACGGATTCGGTATGGGCTTCTTCCGTTGGTATGGGGGAGGGATGAACCTTTTCAGACATGATAGGGGGTTCAACTGGTGGCGACTCTGTTTCTTGCTCTGTGGGTGGCTCTGGGGTGTGCTGTGTGGATTCTGTATGTTTGGCCTTCTTATGTTTCCATAGACCGGCTCTGGTTTGATATTCTTTATTGCATTCATCACAATTGTAATCACTCATAATCCAAGCCCCCGATCAATTTTCTGACCGACCATAGAAGCAACCAGATTTTGAACTACTGGGTCGCTAATAACTTCTGCAATTGACAAATCAAAAGCATCTGATTCTGTGTGGGTTTTTGAGAGTTCCGAATAAGTGAAAACAAACTTTCCAAATACTTGAAAGAACATGAAAGGTGGGGTATTGTCGTTATGTTTGAATAGATGGTTTAGAAGTTCGCTTAAATCGTCTTTCTGGTTGTTAACATAATTATGGATTGCAACCATCACTTCTGGGTCTTGTTTCCAACTCATGTGTTATCGGTTTCCAGTTTTGGTTTATCAAGAAGGGGGTTCAGTTTCCAAATTAAATGCTCTGTTCCATGATCATAAATCATTTCCCTTTCAATAGTTCCATCTTTCAATAAACCTCTGCACAACTGCCCCAGACTTGAAGGGCTAATGCTTGCCCTCATTGACTCTGAAACGAGTAAACTTAAGTCTGCATAGCGCATTGACTGGCTCGGTTCATTAGAGAGGATAAAAAGGGTTATTTCTTGACTTCTCCGCCTTCGATTCTTTCTATTCTTTGCCGACTTCATATCATCGTCTCCCATGTTCCAGAAGGCCACCATCTCTGGGCAAGATCGCCAAAGGTTTCTGGTTTGGTGTTCCACTTTCTTTTATTGGAATCACCACAAGCCGTTATTGTCAAAGGCACAATTCTAAAGATGTTGGTTTTTGAGAAGTCTTTCTTCATCTTTGCTTCACCCAATGAATATGGGCGATAGAAAGGGTTGTTTTCTTCGTCTCTTGAGACATGGGTTGAGTTCTCGTAGCGATGGCAAAAGTCAAGATGATTTTCACCGTAAAGATCCATTACCAAATCACCGTTCTCATCCCGATAGTCCAAGAATAATGAATAAGTTCCCCGATAAGTTTTCTTGACTTGAACCCCTCCATCTGGCAGACTCATAATCAATGAATAAACCCCAGACATTAACAGAAGTAAAGCACCGTCTCCATCCTTTGCCCAGTCGCCAAGATCATTCAACACACCATCAAAATAAACTGGCTTAGGGTTTTCTGGAACTATCAGATTTAATGCACCATCAAATATGATACCATCAGTTGCCACAGAAAGCACACCCTCATAATTATTTAAACGGATTATTTCAGCCATTCGCATTCTGCAACCGCCAGTAATTACAGCCGCATTTATTGGATTCCATAAGTTACCAGTATGCCTTAAACCATCGGTTTTCTTTTGCGCCGCCGCTTGTTTGCCATAGATACCATTCAAACAGAGTTTTTCAATATCTCTTCTCTCTGCATCATATGCTGGATCACCAGCCTTTTTCAGTCGGTCTTGTTCCATCTTTGCTGAATAGAAGCCTTCTATACCAAGCCGATATGGGTATCTGATACCA
>Ga0307985_10002185_pt1 | contig 11012 bp, 11 predicted proteins | sample EllFjometageno80_FD_203155 | JGI IMG/M metagenome (GOLD analysis project Ga0307985, IMG submission 203155) | Marine microbial communities from Ellis Fjord, Antarctic Ocean - #80 | ecosystem: Environmental > Aquatic > Marine > Unclassified | place: Southern Ocean | collected 2014-10-09 | reverse complement strand
TCGTGGGCCGGTGCGTCGGTCTCACGGTAGGAGCGGTAGGTCTCGTCGATAACGAGGCTGATACCCAGCGGTGCGCATAAGTTGTAAAACTCGGCGAGGCGGTCCGGTGGCAGCGTGACACCGCTGGGATTGCCGGGTGAGACCAACACGATGCCGCGGGTTCGGTCGTCAATCAGTGCAGCGGCGTCAGCGACCGTGGGCATCATGTCTGGGCCCGGCCTCAAGTAGCGGCGTTCGACGCCTTCGACCTCGAGCCACATGTCATGGTTGAAGTAGTAGGGGAGCGCGACGATCAGGTTGTCGCCTGGGTTGGTCATGGCTGACGCAACAACACAAAAGGCCTGATTGCAGCCGGCAGTGATCAGAACCTGGTCGGCGCCAACGTCGCCGGGATACTGCTCGGTCAGTTCCTGGGCTAACGCCTGTCGCAACGGCTCAAGGCCCTGTTGGGGCACATATCGAGCGCCCTCTTCCTCGTAGGCCACCGCGGCAATCCGGTCGGCCACGACCGGTGCAGGCGGAAAGCTCGGCGCTGCTTGAGACAAATTAAGCAGAGGACGCGTTGACGTATGTGCTGCCAACAAGGCGAATGCCTCGCCGATAGGAGAATGGATGAGTCCGTTAGTTCGGCCACGCAGCTGCATGCCCTGACCCTAGTTAGTTACTGGTCAGGCGCGTCAGCCGGCAGCGACTTCTTCGCCCTCGCTGAGTTCGGCGTGAATCTCGGCCAAGAGTTCTTCTATCTCGGCTTCGAAGTCGCCATCGATGCCTTCGTTGAAGTGCTCGGGAAACTCTAGTTCGCCGCTCTCATAGGCTTCGAAGACGGCTTCTGCAAGTGGCAGTTCCTCTTCGTAGCCGCCGAGTTCAATACGTTCGTAGAAGGTAGCCCACACGATTTCGGATGCTGCGAGTTGAGCGCCGAAGGTCGGCATGTTGGCGCCAGAACCGCCAAGGGCCACATCGGTGTCGCCGTATGTTTCGCGTCCAGCGTCGATGTAACCCTGCGTGCCGTGAACGATCCAGGCAACCTGATCTTCGACGCTGGCGAACGTTTCGATGACGGCACCATTGTTGAAGGCCGGACCAACGCCGCCGCCGCCGCCACCACCATGGCATGAGGCACAGTTCTCGGCGTAGACCTCGCCGCCCTCGTAGAGGACGCCTTCTTGGTGAGCCGGCTCTTCGAGTGTGCCGACATACATGATCAGCCAAACAGGCAGGAATAGCAGCACAGGCATGACCCAGTACGGGATCTTCTTGCGGCTTTCGGCGTTGGCTACCCATTCAGACTTGGGTGGTTCAGGCGGAGGTGGCTCGCCTGCGGGTATCGGTACAGGTGCGCCCGCTGAGGGGGCAGCAACAGCCGGAGCATTTGCCGACTGGGCCGCAGCCTCAGCAGGCGCGACTCCAGCTTCGGCAGGAACATCGAGACCTAGCGCTCGCTTGGCATCTCGTGATCGTTTGAGCAGATGCTCGGGAATTTCGGTCAACGTGGCTCCAACTGCGTCAAACTGCTAACTTCTGAAGCAGAAAACAAGGCGCGATTCCGCGCCGACTTTGACTGTAGACCGACACGACGAACAACCAACAACTCTCAGGCCCACAAAGCCGAAAAATCTTGCGGAACTTTCTGTAATAAATGCGGCCAAATACTTGGTGTGTGGGAAGTGTCACTGATAGACAGGCTCCGTGGAACCGTCCGTGCTGGTCCGCGCTTTGTACACTTCGCTTGTGAGAACCTTCACGAGCGGCGTCCGCCCCGACAATCGGCTTAGTATCGAGGAACTGTGAAACGGTATATCGACGGTGCAATCACCAAGTTCTGGATGGTGTTGATTGGTACAACCGTTGGCCTTTTTGCATTGATTGCCATGTGGGTCGGGTTGACCACTGAAGGTCGGCAAGCTCCTTATCTCAATGTGGCCTTCGTTGTGTCATGGATCATTGCAATGCTGATGCTGGTCCCTGTCTTCCGCATGATGAAGACTCGCCCGGTCGACAAAGTCGCCACGTGGGGCGAATCCATGATCGGCGCTGTCTATGTCTTCTTCGTGCTCTTCTGGATCTACGGCACCGTGCCACACCAGTTTCTTACTTTTGCCGAAGCCGAACTGAACTGGCGCTCCGATGCATTCCTGATTGGCTTCCGCACGCCATGGGATTCCAGCCAGGGCATCCTCGAATGGGCGCTTCCGTTTGATCTCAGCTACGCGACACTCAAAGACTTACTTGCTGTTGCGGTCTACGGCGTTGGCTTGGTCGCCAATGTTGCCGTATTCGTCATGTGGCAAAAACGAGGCGACACCATCGCTGCTCCTGAACTCGAAGAACAAAGTCGTTATGGTCGACCCATTGTTAAGGCAGCCGAAAAGGTCGGTGTCTGATGGGTGTTCTCGACGCGAACCCACCGCTCCCGGAGTTTCGCACGGACTATGTCCTGCAAGAAGTTGACGCTGCCTGGTTGTCCCAGGCCGTGAAACCCAAGCAGTTCATCCACATTGATCAGAGCGAATGCATCACCTGCGAGGGCTGCGTCGACATCTGCCCGTGGAAGTGCATCCATATGGTTACCCCCGACGCCATCGCAGGCGCGATTGGTACCGAACAACCTGGTGAAGACCCCAACGACCATGTGATCTTTACCATCGACGACGATGTCTGCACCCGCTGTGCACTTTGTGTCGATCGTTGCCCCACCGGCGTCGTCATCCTTGGCAAGCTCGGCGACCCCGCCGCCGTCGGTGACCAGCATCAGCGCACGAGTACCCATGGCTATGGCTATGGCATGCGACTTGCTTAGCTAGTTTTTTTCCCTTCCGCCCCGATACCAAGCACTAACAGGAGACCAAGCGCGTGGCACCAAAACCGCCATCTGCAGATCAGGTCAAGCAGGCCGTCAGCGATCTCGCCGATAAGACGCAGGGTTCGCAGGCGTGGAATTCAATTTTCCGCCCTGGGTCCATCTTTCGCAAGGGCTATACCGACAGCCCGCGTAACCGAAGCTACGTAATCATGAACTCGGTGCTGTACCACTTGCACCCTGTCAAGGTGAAGCGCCATGCCGTCAAGGTCAGCTACACGCTGTGCTTGGGTGGGTTGAGCTTCTTCCTATTCATCTTGCTCACGGTCACCGGCATCTTCTTGATGTTCTTTTATCGGCCAACTGCCTCGGCGGCATACGCCGACATGGAAACGCTGCGTTCGGCGGTCACGTTCGGGCTTCTTGTGAGAAATATGCACAGATGGGGCGCTCACCTGATGGTGCTCTCGGTGTTCTTGCACATGGCTCGGGTGTTCTACCACGGCGCATACAAGTCACCCCGCGAGTTCAACTGGGTAATCGGTGTGATCTTGCTGACTCTCACCCTGCTGCTGTCTTTCACTGGCTATCTGTTGCCGTGGGATCAGCTTGCACTTTGGGCCGTGACCGTGGGTACCAACATGATGGGCTTCACGCCGGTCTTTGGTAATCAGGTCAGATTCGTGCTTCTTGGCGGTGTCGAAATTGGCAGCGACACGTTATTGCGCTGGTATGTGCTGCACGTACTCCTGCTTCCGTTCGTAACCGTCATCATGATGGCTATCCACTTCTGGCGAGTCCGCAAAGACGGCGGCATCTCCGGTCCCCTCTAGAGGGAAGGCATAGACATGACTGAAATTCCAGAGCACCTCCTAAAACGGGCCAAAGAGGCCAAAGAACGAGCCGCTGCCGCTGCTGGTAGCGCTGCAGATGTGGCCGAGCCGACACCAGAACAGGCTGCTGCGGCATCCAAGATTCCTCAACACTTGCTCGATCGCGCCAAGGCTGCTCGCAGCCAAGCAGCTGGCACCGCAGTCGAAGCCGCCGTACCGGTAGCAGCTGCTGCCGCAACGGGTGGCGCTATTGCCACCGCTGCGCCAAACGCTCCGACGGGCCCTGGCGGACACACCCAACGGTTGCTTACCGTCGTCAAATCCGGCTCGATTCAAGACGTCAAGTCGGCTCCCGTCGACAAGGTACATGTATGGCCGCATTTGCTTGTGGTCGAATTCGTTGCCGCACTCGCGTGTACAGCCTTCACTTTGATCTTCTCGATCTTCGTAAATGCGCCGTTACTCGAACTGGCTGACTTCAACGCCACGCCAAACCCCTCGAAAGCCCCGTGGTACTTCCTGGGCCTTCAGGAATTGCTCACCATGTTCCATCCCATGGTCGCGGGCGTGACGCTGCCTGGTTTCGCTCTGATCTTGCTGATCTTGGCCCCTTACCTCGACAAGAACCCTTCCAATAAGCCAGAGAAGCGCAAGTTTGCTATCTCGATCATGACCGTTCATCTTATGTTCTGGACCGTGCTCGTCATGATTGGTTCATTCTTCCGAGGCCCAGGCTTCAACTTCGTCTTCCCTTGGGAAGCCGGCCTGTTCTTCGAGCTATAAGTTGATTCTGATCAAATCAGATACACCATCCGTGCCACAGCCCCCCAACAGAGTTAAGAAAGGCCAGCCATGACTATCGCCCTGATCGTAATTGCCGCACTTGTGGTGTTTGCTGCGATCACCGTTGTCGCCACGCTTCGCAATAGCGACGCAGATTCCGCAACCGGACGGCTGTCACGAGAGACCCTGTCGCGCGACCGCGGCACTGTCACGATCACCGAAACTGCTGTCTCTATGGGCGACAATTTCGCTAACGACGGCGAACTGGCTACGGGTGCGACTGGCAAGGAAGTCGAACGGTCCGTCGCCCTTGCTCGCCGCGAAGGTCAGGCTGTTGTTAAAGCCTCTCCGTCTGAGCTGACCGAGTGGGTTGCTCCGGATCCAGAACAGACCGGCGTTGCCCGCCGCCAGTTCCTGAACCGCTCCATCATTGGTAGCTTCACCCTCGGTTTGGGTGGCTTTGGTGCCAGCTTGTTGGCCTTTCTTTGGCCACCATTCATCACTGGCTTCGGCGCACCGATCAATATGGGCAAGGTCACCGACATCGTGCAGGGTATTCGCGACGGCGGCGGCTTCTTGTACCGCCCCGAAGGCCGTGCATGGCTGACTGAGTATCCAGCTGGCGCGATCGAACGTGCTCGCAGCGTTTACTCAGCCGCTGAGCTTGCCGGCATGGAGGTCGGCGTTGTGGCCTTATTCCAGAAGTGCCCACATTTGGGTTGTCGTGTTCCGAGCTGTGCCACTTCACAGTGGTTCGAGTGCCCGTGCCACGGCTCCAAATACAATCGCGTTGGCGAGAAACGCGGAGGACCAGCGCCTCGCGGTATGGATCGCTTCGCGGTGGAAATAACGGGCGGTGGCGAGTTGATCGTCAAGACTGCCGAAGTCATTCAGGGCCCTGCAATCGGGACAAATACAACCGGGCAAGAGGCCGAAGGGCCAAACTGCATCGGCGAAGCCAGTCACTAACGATGAATCGCTAAGTAGCATCGCATGGTCTTTGCAACATTGATCGAGAGAGAAGTACCGAACCAAACCCATGGATAATCCTGTGATCGCTGCATCGACACAGCGCCAAATCGGCTACGTCATAACAGGCATCGTCCTGTTGGCAATGGCTGTGTATTGGCTGTTTAACTGGCTCGAAGGTCGTCATGAGACGGGTGCCGAGATCGAGCTCGCAGCTAACCGAAAAGAAGCTATGTCCGACGAGGAGATGGAGACGAAGCGTCTCGATCTTTCGCTAACCGGCGGACTGGTTACATTAACCATCATCGCCCTTGCCCTGCCGCTGTACTGGCTGGGTGAACCAGGGCGCCAAGAGGGTTTGGTCGATTTCACTGACACCCAATCGGTTGCCCAAGGCGCCAATCTGTACGAGGCCAACTGCGCCCAGTGCCATGGTTCCGCCAACGGCGACGGTGGTCTTGCTACCGACTTCAGCCTGGTAGACACCAACGGCGTGTTCGTGGAACGCGTGCAATGGACTGCTCCTTCGTTGGGTGCGGTGCTCGACCGCTTCACGTACGACGAGCTCAAGTACGTGTTGAACTACGGCAGACCGAACTCACCAATGCCAGCGTGGGGCGCACCTGGTGGTGGCGCAATGACTGAGCAGCAGCTCGACAAGGTCATCGCCTATCTGTCGGCCGAACAGAAGTCCCCTGAAGAGATCGCCAAGGGCGTAGACGCTGGCCTTTCTGGCTCTGCCTTGTTCAAGGCGCGCCAGGACAATGCAGCTATCTACGCCGAACAGCTCCGGCTGGCCGACCTGATCCATGACCTCGAAGGCGACCTCGCGGAGATGGATTCAGAAGCCGACGAAGCCGCGACTTTGGCCACGCAGATCGATGCACTATCTGCGGACAAGAAAGATCTTGAGAACGACCTGTCGGCTCTCGCCGACGAGATTCTGGCGGCATCAGACTCAGATCAGTTGCTCTATGGCGAATTGTTGTTCAACAACCCAGCCGCGGGTGGTGCCTACGGTTGCGCCCGTTGCCACAGCGCTGGCTATAGCTACAACGCCAATGATTACCCTGAAAATCCGCTTATCGATCCGGTTGTGAACGGCGGTGGCGGCTTTGCGCCAAGCCTGGTCGGTGTACGCGACCAGTTTGAAACATCCGAAGAAATGGTGACGTTCATCATTACAGGTAGCGAGAACGGTGCTGCTTACGGCGCCTATGGCCAAGGTGACGGCGGAGGCCAGATGCCTGGCTTCGGCGGCTGTTGGGCCGAAGCTGATGCGGTAGGTGTCGTGCCTCGTATCGAGCTCGATCGAATCACCGGCCACTGTGCTGGTACCAACGTCATCTCGCTCGAAGCACATGACGGCGAGATCATCGCTCGCGATGGCATTCTGACTCCAGAACAGATCGAGGCCATCGTGGCCTACGAAAGGTCACTCGACTCATGATGGGCATGATCGATATCGTTGCCGGCCTCGGCTGGGACCCTGAAATTCGCGGTTTGCTTACCGTGGCACTTGGCCTGGCAGTGCTTGCCGGTTCGGTGTGGCTAATACTTGTTACGAACACTGGTGCCCGACTCGGCTCGCTTATTGCGCTGGCTGGCTTCTGGGGCTGGCTGTTTGTTATGGGCGTCTTCTGGTGGATCTATGGCATTGGCTGGGCTGGCTCACTGCCGACCTGGGAAGTCCAGGATGTCTTCATTGACGCCCCTGGCGCCGAGGTTGAGGGTCTGCAAGAAGCGTTCGTCGGCAACGTCGACGACTTACTCGATGGCAACTGTTTCAACGACACGAACCATTTCCCGCCACCAAATGGTGTTGCAGCGGTCGCTCTTGATCCGTCAGCAAATACCTGGGCGCTCTGCACCCCACGGGCTGTCGATCTGCTCATGGCCTACACCGGCCAATCTCGCAACGTGTTCGCCCAGAAGATCATCAATCCACAAACCGAAGCGGGACGTCTCGAGACGATCGCGCACGACATGTTCGGCGTGAGCGGTGACGACGAACTCGCCATCGTCGAGCAGCTGTCGCGCAGCCAACAAGACGAACTCTTCGATGCCCAGATCGCGGCTCGCCAGGCCGAGATCGAAGACTCTGCGATCACGGCAAACGACGGAATTGGCTCTGACGACCCACGTTTCCTCGAAGGTGCAGCGCTGCAGGCCAAGATTGCTGAAGACATCGACAACGCCATGTTGCGTATCGACCAGATCACGCTGAGTCAGCTCGAGGCCTTGGCCCCAACGATCGAAGAATGGGCCGAAGAAGAAGGTCTGTTGCGCCTCAACGGCTGGATCTTGCAGTCGACCTCGCAGTCAGGTGAAGCAGCGGCAACCGCCGACGCATTCCTCCGCGGAGACCTCTTCCCCGAGGGCGATTTCCTAGTTCTCGACGCCTTTCAACAAGGCGGCAAAGAAAAGCGCACCGGAACTGGCCTCTGGGATCGCATTTCACACAAGGTCAGCAGCACTGCCCAGATCACACACCCCACGAACTACACCGTGGTGAACGTGCAGCAGACGATCGAAAAGATCGCTGACCCGGCTAAGCCGCCGCCAGTACCCGAGATCGACCCTGACCAGCCAACCTATTCCGTTGTGATGACTCGAAACTTGGGCAACCTGCGTCTGATCCCTGGCCTGTTTACGCTCGTGTCGCTGATCCTGTTCCTGCTCACCTGTCTGGTGTTGCATTGGCGGGATCTGGGTCTCCGCGAAAAGGGCCTCGAGTCCTGACCATGCTGTCCTGGGCCCGCACCACGACTACCAAGATCACCGGTAGGAAGCGAAACTAGCGATGTTGGGTCAATACCTTCCTGTCGTCATGCTGTTTGTGTTGGGTGTGCTGTTCGCACTGCTCAGCCTGATCGCGTCACGACTTCTTGCACCAAACAGGCCGACACCGGTCAAGAGCATGCCGTATGAGTGCGGCGTGAGCGGCGGCGACACTCGGAACCCGACGCGATTCCCGGTCAAGTTCTTCCTGGTTGCCATGATCTTCATCGTGTTCGATATCGAAGTCATCTTCTTGTACCCCTACGCCTTGGTGTTTGACTATCTCGGGACCTTCGGCCTCGTCGCTATCGGCATCTTCTCGTTCGCTGTGTTCGAGTCATTCGTGTACCTGATCAGCAACGGCGCACTGGAATGGGGCCCGGTCAAGCGAGTCGCTCGACCAATCAGCCAGGTCACAAATACCCGAACCACCAGCTCGACGATCCGCCGAGTGGGTACCAAGGGCCGCGAGCATGGCCAACAAGGTGCCGAGACCATCGAAGAAATTATCGAACGAGAGGTCGCCTGATGGGTATTGTTGACGATGTCAAAGACAATGGCTTGGGCGGCCTTGAACACAATTTCCTAACTGCCAAGATCGAAGATCTGGTCAGCTGGAGTCGAGCTCGCAGCCTATGGCCAGCCACCTTTGGTCTGGCTTGCTGCGCTATCGAGATGATGGCGGCCGGTGGCCCGCACTATGACCTGGCCCGCTTCGGCATGGAGGCGTTCCGAGCTTCACCACGCCAGGCCGATGTCATGATCGTCGCCGGCCGAGTCAGCCAGAAGATGGCACCTGCACTACGCCAGATCTATGACCAGATGATGGAACCCAAGTGGGTTATCTCGATGGGTGTCTGCGCGTCAAGCGGCGGCATGTTCAACAACTATGCACTGGTTCAAGGTGTCGATCAGATCGTACCGGTCGATGTCTATGTGCCTGGCTGCCCTCCTGGTCCTGAGACTCTGCTGCACGCAATCGTCACCCTGCATAAGCAGATCGAAACCGGTGAGCTCCTTAAGCGCCGCGATGCAACCGGTGCTGGCGCTGGCATTGTCGTAGAACAACGCGATGGTCAAACCGATACACAGATCGTGCTGAGCCGATGAGTGGCGACGCGGAGGCTGCTACACCAGCCGAACCCGCCACCCTCTACGGGGCACTTGTCTCGGATTCACCGGGCCAGGTTGTGCTGCACCCAAGCGTCGAGCAGTACGTGCCGACAATCGCGGCCATGAAGGCCGATGGTTATGTGTCCGTCATCGACCTGTGTGGTGTCGACTATCTCACCCACGGTGGCCGCTCGTTGCCACAAGGTGTCGCGCCCGAGCGGTTCGAGATCGTGGTGAACATGATCGCGCATACGCCGCCTCGCCGGGCTCGCTTGCGAGTCCAAGTCGCCGAATCAGATCCGACCGTGCCCACCTTGTTCGATCTCTTCCCCGGTGTCGAAGCAATGGAACGCGAAGCCTTCGACATGTTCGGTGTTGTCTTCGACAATCATCCTGACCCGACCCGGATACTGATGCCTCCCGATTGGGATGGCCACCCGCTCCGCAAAGACTTCGGTGTTGGTTCGGTACCTGTGCAGTTCAAGGGCGCAGCTGCGCCCCGGTGATTCTCTCCTTCTTCCAACCGTCTGAGGTTGCATATGACGCTTCTTGAACAACCAGCTTCGATTAACCCCGCCGAGCGCGTCTTTCGCCGCGGCGACGATAGCGCCGTGCTCCGTATTGACGAAGCCGATGCAGCGATGGTCGAAACGGTCGACGTTGATCCGCTCAGTGACGAGCCAATGATCGTCAACATGGGCCCGGTCCACCCGTCAACCCATGGTGTGCTTCGGCTTGTCTTGGAGATGCAAGGCGAACAGGTTCTGCGCTCAAAGCCCGTCATTGGTTACCTGCACACTGGCATGGAAAAGACCGGCGAGCAGCTGTCCTACCTGCAGGGCGGCACCAACGTGACCCGCATGGATTACGCATCGCCGCTGTTCAACGAACTGGTCTTCTCGCTGGCAACTGAAGAACTACTCGGCATCGAGGTTCCACCTCGTGCCCAATGGATCCGCACCATGATGTGCGAGCTCAATCGCATCTCCTCGCACATGTTGTTCCAAGCCACCAACGGCATGGACGTCGGCGCTGTGTCCATGATGTTGTACGGCAACCGACTACGCGAAGAAACGCTGCGCATCCTAGAAAAAATCACCGGTCTGCGTATGAACCACAACTACATCCGTCCTGGCGGGGTAGCGGTGGATCTTCATGACGGCTGGCGCGAAGACATCGCTGGGCTCCTGGAACTGTTGCCGCCCCTGATCGACGAGTTCGACGAACTGCTTACCGGCCAGCCAATCTTTCGCGAACGCCTACAAGGTGTTGGCGCCATGAATGTCGAAGAATGCCTGGCTCTGGGCGTAACAGGCCCCATCTTGCGAGGCTCCGGCTACGCCTGGGACCTACGCCGTGACATGCCGTACCTGAAGTACGACGAACTCGACTTTGACATCATTGTTGGCACCTATGGCGATTGCTTCGATCGTTATGCCGTTCGCTTGAACGAGGCCCGCGAGTCCATCAAGATCGTGCAGCAGTGCATGGAGAAGATGCCAACAGGTGACTATCGCCTGCAAGACAAGAAGGTCACGCCGCCACCACGGGCTCGTATCGACGAGTCAATGGAAGCGCTGATCCACCATTTCAAGATCTTCACCGAAGGCTTCAAGGTCCCCGAGGGTGAGGTCTACGTGGCGGTCGAATCGCCACGCGGCGAGCTCGGTTGCTACATGGTTAGCGATGGTGGCCCAAATCCGTACCGCATGCACATTCGCGCCCCCAGTTTC
>Ga0307985_10002184_pt1 | contig 11013 bp, 14 predicted proteins | sample EllFjometageno80_FD_203155 | JGI IMG/M metagenome (GOLD analysis project Ga0307985, IMG submission 203155) | Marine microbial communities from Ellis Fjord, Antarctic Ocean - #80 | ecosystem: Environmental > Aquatic > Marine > Unclassified | place: Southern Ocean | collected 2014-10-09 | reverse complement strand
GTGGCCCTAACCCTAACAGCCCCCCTTCTGCACCTCTTTTCCCCTGCTCATCCTTGACATCTTCCCATCCAATGACCTCCCTCCTCCCCCTCCTCCTCCTCCCCCTCCTCTCCCTCGCCACCCCTCTCGAGACGTACATGGATCTCCGCGCAGACACCCTCAATGCCAACATAGCACTGTCCTTCGCTGCAACCACCACTCTTACGACCACTGAAGACAAAGTTAGCCAATACCTGGCGGATCAACTCACCGATTACGTCATTACGCAGCGCACTGCGCACACGTTCGCGGCTACGACGTTCTTCCACGAGTGGGACCTTGTATCGATCGCCTCATCCCCTCTCTACACCGCCATCCAAGCCATGCCCAAAGGCGGTGCACTGCACTTACACTCTGGCTCCTCTGGTGCTACTCAGTGGATTGTGGGCGATACTAACATGGGGATACTTATGGATGGATGCTACGTGTACTGGGGCGAAGAGAGCGAGAAGCTGTGCGTCAACGCCATGACCGGCGACATGTTGCCGTGCGACCAACCCGGCAGCCAGAAGTTGCTCAAAGGAACCATTGCCTTCTACACCGGCAACACGACTGTCCCGGACGGCTTCGTTCGGGGATCTCAGGCCATGAGGGACGATCTGTTCGACACCATCACCAGCAACGCCAGCTTGAAGGCCATGGACTCCGCGCAGGCCTGGACCTACTTCAACGCCGTGTTCGCCCGTATCAATCCCGCCATGTCGTACCGACCGTTCTACGTTGAGTACTTGAAGAACACGTTCGACGTACACTTCGATGACAACGTGCAGCACATTGAGATCAGGGTGGTGTGTGGAACGGGGGGGCTGGGGAATCTCATTGACGAGGAGGGGAGGTAAGTGCAAGAGCGACGCGCGAGCGATGCGAGCCGAGCATATATTTTTGGCGACCTCTCCCTGTCGCCCTGGACTCGCCCTGTACTCCCTCTGCGCCCATTTACTCACCCTCACGCTCGCTTCTCTCGCAGGGTCTACGAGACGGACGACGTCATTGACACTTACAGGCAGGCGCTGAAGGAGTGGAAGGAGAAAAACTCTGCCAGGGCCGACTTCACACTCAAACTCATCGTCAGCAGCATCAGAGCGCTCCCCGAGAAGCACATCGCAGCTGACGTGGACGCCGCCGTGTCCATGATTGTCAACAACAAGGACCTTGTCGTCGGCTTCGACATTGTGGCAGAAGAGGACCCCAACCACCGCACGCTCGATTACATCGACACCATCCTTGCTTTGAAGCAGACCGAGATCGACACTGGCGTCGAACTCCCGCTGTACTTCCACGACGGCGAGTCGGACGACCGGAACAACACCAACATGATCGACGCCGTGCTGCTCGGCAGCAGGCGCGTGGGGCACGGCTTCAACTCGTACTACTTCCCCGTGCTGTTCGACCAGATGAAGGAGAACGACATCACCCTGGAGGTCAACCCGATCAGCAATCAAGTTCTGAGGTACGTGGACGATCTGCAGGTTCATCCGGTCAACGCCTTCATGGCCAACGGGATCAACGTGGTCATTTCCAGCGATGATCCGGGTATTTTCGGCTACTCGGGCCTCACGCTGGACATGTGGACGGCCCTAGTCAGCTTCCAGCTGAACTTGAGGAGCTTGAAGACGCTGTGTGTTAATAGCTTGCTTTACAGCGGCTTGGAGGGGGCGGAGCTGGAAGGCGCTATGAAGGCTTGGGAGAGCAGCTGGGGCGACTGGATCGACGGGCTAGTGGTGGAGATTGATAAGAAATAGAAATAGAAATAGAAATAGAATGATTGAGTTGTGTTCTCATAATGAGGTCGTTTTGAGCCGGGAGCCCAAACAATGTGTGCCACCATGCTGGTATTTTATGTGGACAAAGGAGGGTGCAGGAGGGCGTTGGAAGTTGGAAGGTGTGGTAATAGTCGGGCTGTGTGGATTTGTTCGGGAAAGCATAAGTTGCGAGCCGAGTCTAGCCGGTTATCCTCCCCGTCCCACCTGAGCGTGGCCTCCCCCCCCCCTCGATGCCACCGACTAAAGTTCACCCCACCGTCGCCCCCTCCCCGAAGGGTTCTCCCCCCTCCTCCCCAGCATCTCCCCCTAGGAACTCCAGCTCTACAATGACCCTGAACCTGAAGTCGACGACAACATCGTCGACGCCCTAGTTGCCGCCTGCAAACCATTCTTCAAAGGCGTGAGCGACAACCTATCCGAGCCAGAGTTGCTCCTGTCCATCTCAAGGCTGCTGAACAAGGCCGTGCACACTCTCTCAGGATGGGGTTAGTTCCTGACCAGGGACGGGGACTGGCGTACGGCACAACGTTCCTCCTCGGCTTCTTGCAAAATCGTTGCCAAGGCGTTCTCGATGGCCCTCCTCGCAGTGGCGTCCTCCAAGGCTCTCGGCCTCTACCTGCTCGCTGACTACGGTTTTTACATCAAGTACAAGATCTTCCGCCGAGACTTGATACTTTTCCTCCCCATGCCCACGACGGCATCGTATCCTGTTTCCTTGATATTGGGAGTCGTTTCGAAGACTATTGCGGACTTCTCAGGAAGTTTGCACTTCAGACTTCCATGCCACCTCGGCGGTGCGTACTTCTTCTTCAACTTGGTGACAAGTCAGATCTCCGTGTTAGTCACGGTCCACGTCTACAACACGAGCTTCGAGGACAGCGGCGACGGTGCCAAGATAGACGATGAGGTACTGTGGAGAATCTTCGGCTCCTTGAACGGGGCTTGGCTGGTCGTCATGAGTTTCTTCTTGTTCCGAGTCGCCGTCCCTTCCTACAGGCACATGCTGTGGAGCACGGTGTCGGGGAGGCAGTGGTTGCAAGCGTGTTTCCTCGAGAACGAGGAGGACGGCGAGAAGGTCGCCATCTTCACCAAGTATCGGTTGCTGTGGGAGAGCGACATGGGGGCGGAGGTGATGGAGTGGGCAAGGGTTCACTGGGCTGAGTGGACGCGAGAGCAGCCGAAGTGGTTCACCCCCTTTGTCATCGCCACGGTCCCGGACGATTACATTCCAGCCGAGTTGTTGGGCGGCTAGGGTGGAGCGAAGAGACAGCGGCGGGCCAGCGCGGTGGAGAGCGTAAGAGAGAGCTTGCGGCTAACGAGTTTGGAGGGGAGTGAAGAGTGGGAGGCTGTAATTGTTAAATAGGAAGCGTTGTGTTCATTAAAGCGACGTGCGGGTGCTTTCTAGGTTTCTTTCTCCGTCTCCGCTAGAATGTCCTCTATCCGCTTCAACTCTCTATCCTTCGCACCCTCCTCCTTCGGCTCAGCAAAAAGTTGGAACCTGCTCGGCGGCCAGACGATGCCAATAGCCTTCCCGACAACTAACCCCATGTATACCTCTCCCAGGCCATTCTCGCTATCAACAAAACTCGTTCCAGGCGACTTGTTGTCGCTCGTGACCCACATCTTGCCGGGGCCCAAGTACTTCCACTGCACACTTCGACCAAACGTGGTATTCTGCACTTTCTTGATGGTCTCGCCTTCAACGGCGGCGCATCGCTTGACGATCAGATTGCCGTTGTATTCGTTGGGGTCCTTGAACACTACTATAGTGTTGGCAGTCAGGGACGTTTCATACTGTAACCTCGGGATTCTCTGGAGCAGCATGCTGGAGAATGAGGGGCCGATATTTCTTGAGATGAGTATTACGTCGTCGTTTTCGAGCGTGGGAGACATAGAGGAGCCATTAACGGTGGCGACAGTGAGGCAGGTTGCTGAAACTGCGAGGGTGGTTGGGACGGCTATCGCAGCAGCTATCATTGTGGAATTCATATGTCGATAGTGAAAGGGGATGGGATTGGCCGTTGAGGGGGAAGGAAGGAGCAGTGCGCTGTAGGCGACTAGGGTCGGATAACCGGTAGATCGGAGAGGTCTGGATGAAACGGATGAGCTGATGGGGTGGTGAGAAGCGGCCGTCACAGGTGTTGGTGATTGGCGAAAATCGCCATCTCGCCGACAACGCGACGCTCAACAAGCACCGCAACGTACCGAGTGAGGCATCTACGCGCGAGCTACCAATTCTCGCCAACCACGACCTACTTCACCACCATCCCCCACTCCCCTAGCTAACCAACTGGAGCTGGTACGGCCGCCCCCTGCCCCCCTTTCAGTGACACAGCATACCTTCAAGCGAGCGACACGCAAATAGCTCCACTCCTCACGCTCACCCTCGCTTCTCCCACAGGACGATGAGGACGATGCGTGCCCTGTACGTGCTCGTGGTAAACGGGCAGTTGCAGGTGACCATCACCCAAATCCAATCCCTCGCAGACGGTGACGCAGTCGATCAGATCTTCCACCAGGGCAACGGTGGCAACACTGCTACATGTTCGCCTGTTCTTGCTCGGCGCCACTGAATCTCGTTCAGTTGATGTTAGCGAAGGCCAAACTCGACTCGAGGAAGAGGTGCCTGCTGGCCATCACTGACGTCGATAGGTGGACGGCCCTTCATTGTGCTGCTAGCTTCCACAGCGACCTCGCCGTGGTCGAGCTCTTGATCCGCGAGCACCCGCTTGCGCTGAGCACAACCATTAGCAGCGGTTTCACTCCTCTGCAGCTCGGCACCGCCGATGAGCGGGGGGGGGGTGAGCCAGGGGGTGAAGTTAGGGATTTGAGCCGGCCGTTTTTGCCGGCGCGTTTCTAGGAGCGTTAGTTTGAGCGAGAGGCTTGCATGCGGAGCGAGCACCGGTCGCCGCTATACACACAGACGCAAATCATCGGCAAGTGGTGAGTGTAGGCGGCATGTCCCGAGCAGGTTGGCGCAGTTTGTGAGCGGCGAGCCGCGAGCCGCGAGCACGAGCCGTGAGCGACAAGCTGTGAGCGCGAGCCGTGAGGCCGAGTAACGCCAGGCCGTCCCCGCAAGCGAGACCCAGAGTCGGGTCGGCTCTGACGAGTGAGCTGAGGGATATATATTTATCACGTAAATTGCCTCTATGTTCATTTTTGTTTACGTTATGCACGCGCATATAAACTTTAGTGAATTTTCGATTTAGTATTGGCTCTAAAAGACTTAATTTGATATATGTGTAATGCAAATAATCGCTTAAGATGATTTATTTTAGTATTTGTCTTGTTACAAATAGAGTTCAATAATTTTGCAGTCACCCTATATAATTAATGATACAGCAAAGGGAACTTATTTTGGCGCGTTATCATTTCGACGTCGGATAATACCGGAATGTGACTTACGCTGGTAACGGCTAGGGCAGTAGCAACGTCGTTTCAGCAAAGTGTTGGCTTAGAATATTCTCATGCAGCCCGCAGAACTCATCCGCAGAATTAGTGTAGCCGAGACTCGCGCCCGAGTCTCAGTTCCTTATGAGTTCGTACTAGCACGTACGGAGCATCGGATGGCCGTGCTCGTTCCTTGTGACGACAGCGTTCGCGTGATGCGGTGCTATCGTCTCGCCGAGTGGTCGAGGCGAGGCGCTACGGGGTGCACCACGTCTCCCACGACTGCGGCACTCACACGCGCTATTCCGCGTGTGCCTGCCACCCCCCATGGTGCGTCTCGCTGGATCCTTTTGTCTTTCTTTCCATTTGCAACGTCAACATTTCTCGTCGCTCGTTACCTGTCACCAATCTTCGGACAGGTCCACCACCCACTCTAATAAACTGCGTGGCTACGCCATCACAGTTTCGACGGGAACCTAAAGTCCTCTCCGTCAACGTCTTGGGTCTTCTTGGCTTGCCAAGACGTGTCCCCGACTCGGTCGGGCGCCATGTTCTTACTCTTGAACTGGACTTGATTGCTCACCTCCTCGGTTGCGGCGTGAGTCTTGTTGGCCTCTCAAGCCGCGGCGCCGGTGAAGTTGGGCTTCCTGTTCTTGCTTTCCCGGGTGCTAAAACTGCCTGGTAACCTCGGCGGAAGCACTGACCCTTTGCACATGACCGCGTCAATGTGATGGTTAATGTCGCTCCGCGAGTTAGTCTTGGTGCACATGTCGCTCGGGTTGTTCAGGCCGAGGACCTTCACAGTGCTAACCTCGTTCGTCGCTTGGGCCCACCGTAGTAAGTTAGGGTTAGCGTTAACCCTAACAGTTAGCGTTCGCGTGGTGCGGTGCTGTCGTCTCGCCGAGTGGTCAAGGTGAGGCGCCACGCGGCGCACCACGTCTCCCACGACTGCGGCACTCACACGCGCTATTCCGCGTGTGCCTGCCGTCGTCCGACAGATAACGTGAACTCCACGTGCTCGAGATCGGCCAGCTCTCGATCCGTGGGAATGCGACCCTGTAGTCCCATCCGTCCTTCCTTGATAGCCAGCCGGAATCGCCGCCCGCCGCGCTCGATGCGGCCTGTGCTCTTGTCGCTAATTCGAGGCGGGTTCAGGTCGATATGGAACCCGCGCTGGTGCAATTGCACTGGGTCCAGGAGGGAGATGCCTGCCGCATGATCCAATATACGTAGTGAAGCACCCCTAACACTTCCTCGTCGGTGCGTTCCTCGGTAAGCACGACGCACACCATCCCAACATCCATCGGTGCCGTCGCTGTCGCTGATTGAAACCCTCGCGTTTTGATCTTCACTCCTACGTCTACCGAGAGCACCCGCACGTGTGCACGACTGACCACCGATACGCTCGTACCGCTGTCTAGCTCGAAGAACCCTCGACTCCTTCTGGCGCATCCCGTTCCTGCGAGACTGCAATTACTGGATCGTCGTCGTCGGAATCCCCTTGCACCGCGCTGGCAATAACGTTGGCGAAGCACGACGCGAGTAGGGGCGTGTACGACTCCGAGCCCTTCGCATGCTTGCCGACTGACTGCAGTTCGTGCGTGCCCGTGCATGAGCATGTGTATCCTTGTAACTGTACCATCAACGGCAAGTTGATCAATATGCGGAACGGTTTCTTGGCGGGGTGCGAGAACGCACATGAGTCCAACTAGATCATAGCTACTAGGGTCGGTCTGGTACCGACGCTCTAACAACCCCCGCTCTTCTAGCTCCCTCCGTTCGTGACTTATCCCATGTGGATCAAAAGCTAAGAAATAGTAAGAAACTGGGGTGGTCTGAAAGGGGGTAGGGCCGTAAGCCGCGGGTATATCCAATCCAGACGACGTCGTGTTGGGTGGGGTGGCGATGGATAATTTGACGGCCGTTGCATCAGAGTCTCTGGTGCAGAAAACGGCGGTCTCCAGCAAATGACAAAATGTTATCAGTAAATCGCCCCACGCAAAGCTACACAAGCTTTAAACACAGACGCTCTCCAGCAGCTGCTCTCCAGGCAGAATAAGGTGCTTTTCACCGACTTTGGCGGGGGGGGTACGGCCGATGCCGAGCAAGTCAGGGAGTGCGGTTTGTTCGCGTTGCTCGTGTTTAAGGTGTATAAACTCGTGTTTGAAACCCAGTTCGACCGCACGCCTCCTTCGCCGCTCCTACCCCCCCTCAAATCTTCGTGGTGCATGTCGTGGGCTGCGACGGTTTACTACCGGGACTCGTCCCGTCGAGCTCCAAACTTCAGCAGGACTCGTGTCTATAGTTAGGGTGAGACCTGGGCACGAATATTTCCTCGCTCCCACCGTTACACATTGGCAAGGAGAGAAGTTGTAAACTATGCTTGTGCCAACATACACACTTCTGGGGGGGCAGGTTGGGGGGGAAGGCGGCCGAACTTAAGGGTGCAGTGCCCGGTTATTTCTAATGCATGCCCCCCAACCGGATCGTTCGGCCGTCCAGTCTGACCCCCCGTTGAGCGAGCCAAGAAATCGAGGAAGAGCTCCTGGAGATCAGCGAACGCTTTTGAGCACCCGACAATACTATCGCGCGTGCCACCGCGCGTGGACGAGTACCTGTTGCCCTCACAGGGTGTCAGCAAAAGACGGGCCCGTGCGGCTTGTAAGGCTTGTGGGGCCGTATAGTAATCAGCGAGCGCCCGGCTATCTTAACTCTGTCACGCAGGAAGCGCACGTCTCTGTCGGCGATAGTGCCCACGCCCAGCTGCTAGTCCCCCCCCCCGGCTTCCCCCCGCCCCCCCCTAGTTTGGGCGAAACGCGAAACGGGTCAGGGGGCTCAGGGGGCTCAGGGGGCGAAGGCGGGAGAGAGAGCTTCGAGAAGGGATTGGAGCCAAAATACCCTCCTTTCTGTCACGGCCCTCACCACGCAGCGTGCTCAAGTTACCAGCTATCCTGTAAGCGTGCCTGACACTGCCCCATACCACGATCGTCTCTGTGTCTCAAACAAAAAAATCATCTCCAGTGCCGCCCTCCTTCATCGATACCTCCCTTATTTCTTCGATTGCTCACCCCACCCCACCACAGATCAGTATGGTCTCTAGCCTTGTGGTAAACCCGGTCTGCTACGACGGCGTCATGGCGATCGTTCACTATTTCTGCTCTGCCACCACCCTGGTGCCCACCCTCTCTTCCTCCCAAGCCCTTCTTTCTACACTCAAGAATGTAGTGCTCATCCTCGACCTGCTCCGCCGCCACCCCTCTCCTTCCGTGCGCCTCCCCCACTCTCTCCAATCAGCCTTTGAGGCATGTGAGCCTCTTCAGCACCTGTATGCCCTCGGCGGTTACTCCGTCGGCTTCTTCCCTGGAGAGCAAGCTGAGTCCACCACCTTCACCCGTGATCCATCCTCTCCTCTCTCTGATGCTCACTGGGTCATTGAGTTCTCCCAGCTCGTCCTGTCCCGCCTCAGCCCCACCGCCCCGCTGGAGCCCGCCTCGCTCAAGTACCTGCAGGACAAGACCAAGGTTCTTGAGGTTATTTCACAAGCCAACACCAAATTCTGTCTCTCTGCCAAGTTCTTGGCCTGCTCCGTGGAGCTCAGGAACACGTTGTCAACCAAGTCGGCCAAGTCGACCGCCAGCACCTGGGGGCGCGTCAGCGAGATGGTCACCGAGCTGTCCCGCACCAACTACGCCACTGCGCCCGGTCCCGTCGATGACGATGCCATGCAGGCTGCCAGAGCCGCTGCCCTGCAGGCCCTCGTGCCCATGCAGGTGAGAAAAGCGGGCGAGAGAAAGCGCCCACGAGCAGAAGACGTTGCAGAAGCAGAAGCAGCGAACCCCAACGTGCTGTGCCGGATGTTTGGCGCACTTCTGTCGGCGTTTGTTCACACCACTGCCCTCTTTGTTCACACACGCGTGGCTCGCTCTGGCGCACGTATGGCTCACCCAACTGTATCGCCTGCAGCGCGCCTTCTCCCTCGCCCCCGAGAGCTTCCTGCCCTCGTCCCCCGCGCTGCTCATCTCCACCTTCCTGCCGGAGCTCGCCAACATCTTGTTCAACCCCGAGGAGAGCTCCAACCTCAACCCCCCTTCTAAGGAGAACGTGGCGCCAAGCAACGTGCACCCCGGTCGTGTCGTGAGGTTCAGCGAGCGCACGGTGAGCTCGCCGACCCTAACCCTCACTGCGGTGGGCACCCCCATCTTGAACACGCCGGTGGTGGCGAGCGTACCCGCGGACGTGTCCGTGACGTCGTCTTTGTCAGGCGAGTCCGTGTTCAATTTGGAGCAGACGCTGCTCTCCCCCAATTTGCTGGCGAGTGTGACGCTCGGGCCGAGCACTCGAGTGTCGTCGCCCGTCGGAAGCTCCGTCCAGGACGTCATGCGCAAGCGGACGAGGGAGGTCTTCGAGGGCAGAGGGGAGGCCAGCGCGGGCGACGTGAGGAATCTGCTGATGCAGTGCGCGTCGTTCGCGGAGGTGTCGGCGCAGAACAAGAGCCCCGAGCCCGAGGACGTGGCCATGGCAGCGTGCGACGTGCTGGACCAGGTCTCGGGCTGGGTCAAGGGCTTTCACAGTGAGCAGGGGGGGAGGATGTTGGAGCAGAGGTATTTGCAGAGCAGAGGACACCCGGTCGATCTGAGTGAGAGGAGCTTTTCGAACCACAGAGACGCAGTGAAGCAGATCCGGAGCGAAGTGCTGGGCGTCGTCGCGGAGGCCGCGCTGGGCGTGCTCGTGGCCAAGAAGGCCGGGGAGCGGGAGAGGGTGCTGGTCAAGACACCGCTCAACAAGAGACCGGTGGCGGGCAGCGTCACGCCGGCGGTAGGAGGTGGGGGGATGGCGATGTTCCAGACTCCGGTCGCCAAGTTCGAGGAGGACATGGGGGCGTACTGCCCAGTTACAACGAGCGCAGGGCCCCTCAAGAAGAGGAGGACCAACCGCAACTCGGTCGAGGGCGCGGAGGCGGTGGGCGCGGAGGTGGTGTGAGCCGAATAGGGCGGTATCGTTATTGTTTTGCTGCCGGGCTCGTTCTTAAGTGAAAAGAGTTACAGGCGCCCAACATTAATTTAGGCAATCTTAGCGTTTGTGTACAATTCATCGCGCACCGCTGTGGAGAGCTACACGCGCAATGCAATCGCAAAAATGAGATAAAGATTGATCTTGCGCGCCTCCTAGCCCTCCCCCCCCCGAGACTCCCTCTGGCCACCGCTGCACCGCTCGTCCTCATATTGACTCCCTCCCGTCACGTCTTCGACCCTTCGTCCCCGTTCCACAGGACTCTTTGCTTTCCCCTAAGATCTAGCGGCACTTGGACAGGTCGACAGCATAATGGACATTGAGGCTCTCTTGGCGGACGACTCTGACTCCGACGCCTCTTCAATATCCTCAGCCAGGCTCATTGATATCTTAGCGTCCTCGTCCGACGACGAGTCATTACCGCCGAGACCATTACCGACTCGAGCATTACTTCCACCAGCCACAGGCATCGGTCATGTCATTGCCGCCCCCTCCCTCTCCCGCTCATCATCACACTCCTCCACCCTCTCCTCATCGCAGAAATACACAGTGGACGACATAATCGACCAGCTCTCAGGCAGTGATTCGGACGATTACACTTACGGCTACACTGACAAATACACCGACAAATACAACGCCTCAACTCGAACACCCGCTTCAAGCAGCACGCCCGCCGCGAGCAGCTCGCTGCAGAGACACACACGAGCGCATCCTGCCACTCATTCTGCCACCCATCCTGCCACCCATCCTGCCCCCCATCCTGCCACGCCCCTCCCCCCCCCTGCCCCCCGCCCCCCCCCCCGCTCCTCCT
>Ga0307985_10002183_pt1 | contig 11013 bp, 18 predicted proteins | sample EllFjometageno80_FD_203155 | JGI IMG/M metagenome (GOLD analysis project Ga0307985, IMG submission 203155) | Marine microbial communities from Ellis Fjord, Antarctic Ocean - #80 | ecosystem: Environmental > Aquatic > Marine > Unclassified | place: Southern Ocean | collected 2014-10-09 | reverse complement strand
CATAAACCTCAGCCTTGCCTATAAGGCCATTGCTAAAGGCCCGCATAGCCGAGTTGCCAGCAGACTTATGCGGAATATTTAAGTTTTGGCTAATCTCTGACGTGGTGCAATACGCGGTTTCATAAATGAAATCCAACACCAATTTGTCTAGCTGCTCGCGGGTCAGGTCTTGGGTTTCAGTCTCAACTTGATTAAAATCCACTTCTTGCGACGTTTCCACGCTGTCAATCATATTTAACTCAGGGGTATTTAATAATGAAACCTTTACGGCCATGTATTTCGTGCCTGAGTTGGACTTGTCTGCGTAATTGGGGACCAGTGTGGCCTCAACAATGTCAGACGGTTTTAGATCAATCCCCTCAATAACGTGTGAGGGGATAAAGACTTGCTCGTTTATTGGTTCAACGGCATGACCAAAAGCGAAGTTGTGCTTGTGGACGTTTGTTATGATTACTTCAGCTAACATTTGTAATTCCTTATTTATATGTTTAAGCAATTCTGATTCTCTTATTTGCCTTATTGCTCCTATTGCCCCTATTTGTTGGGGTTGGTGTCATTAATTTCTCATATTCATGGTCGCTTCGATCCCGGATGAAGTCTATTAGCTGCCCAACGCTTGAGGCTTCAGAGCGCTTCAAGAGAACAGGTGAGCTAACTATGCCGCGTTTTGTTCGAGCATAGTTCTGGCCAACTTCAACAAATGTTTCTCCGCGATCTTTCAGGACTTGAGCGATAGCTTTTCTTCGGTCTGAGAAATCGCTTGAAGATGAAATCTTCCTGCGATTATCAAGCATCATCTTTTCACGCTTCACCTTACCAATAATCCTAGCCATCTTGCCCTTCAACTCCACAACCGCATCTGGATGTTCGGGAGATAGGAGCGCACTTACCTCCTCGGCAAATGCGATGCCTTTCTCGCTAAGGGATGCCTTTACTTGTCGCAAGTCTCGCTCACATCTAACTAGCTTCAGTAATCCAGCGTCCTGAAGCGCTGATGTAACCCTGTGCATTCTAGCTTGATTAGTAGACATCGCCGTTTGCAGGTCTTTGAGGGTCATGCCTTCGCAATCCCTAGTCTCGCAAATGAAACTGAATACGGTTATGTGATCCGATTGCAAACCGACATTTAAGCCAGAGAAATGATCCAGAAACATTGTGTTTATCTTTATGAGATTTATCATCGTTATTTACTTCCTTGTTTTAGATTTCTAAGTTTGATTTTCTCGCGGCAAACCATAGCCGCTCAAGTGGTGACAATTTATTTTGATCCATAGCCCAGCCTTTGCCGTGGCCTAAATCCATCTCGATTGCCTTATCCATAAACGTGGCCTTAGACGCGTATCCTGCCACGTTGAATTGGTCTGGTCGTATCTGACAGACCAGCACCGCGCAGTCTGCTTTGAATGCCTCCTTTTTCTTAAACAGTAGACGCCCGCCCTTGTGGAACGTGGCCTTCACATCGACAGAAATATCATCAAGCCAAAGGTCATGGCCGTCATCAACTCCCATGGAATAGTCGTGATCAAGGTTGAAAACCTTGGACACGGCTACCTCCGCTTTAACACCCAGCAAATCCAAATCAGCATCGCTTCGCCCATTGTCTCGCCGCTGGTTCACAACGCCTGAAGCCCTAGCAAGCTGCCAGCGTAACGCAGCGGCCTGATTGCACTTGGACATTTCCTTTGGTGAAAGCTTAACGAGCATGATTTTAGCCTTGTTTTAAAGGGGTTTTGCGTTGGACAAAACCCTATGTAGGTTTTGTCTAATCCTTCAAAATGCGATGGACAATCATGCGATGAATGCCGCTATCCCCGTCCAAGTCTAAACCCTGCGACAAGTACTCATTGTGTATCTTGCGGCGGTTTTTAATGGACGCGGTTGAGAACACTTGCTTTTGCGGGTTGGAGAATTTCCAGAACCAAGCAAGCCCCATGTAGTCAGGCGTGCCAATAAGCTGGCGATCAGTCTCTGTAAGCTTCATCATCGCGCCAATGGTTACGTCCGGCAAATCAATATTAACGGTCATCGACTTCGCCCTTCCATGTAATGCCGTGTTCAGCAAAGCGTTCCATTTGGTACTCGTTGGGCTTACACTTGAGGTAATGGAATATCATGCCAGAAATAGAGCCAAAGTCTTTGAATTGGCGAAATGAAAGGCGGGCATCGTGCATTTGAATAAGCGCGGCAAGCTCTGAAGACGTTTTGGATATGCAGCGCTTGTCCTCGCAAAAACCGTCAAAAGACGGGTTCCAATCAAATGTCTCTGAAAGCAATTCAGCGGACCGAATGAAGACAACCAAATCGTCATATTCAAGGTCCAAGAAATAATCAACGGACTCGGAAAGGCTTGTGCTTGAATGGAATAAGTCGTCTAGCGCTTCACGCTCATCGCTGCCAAGTGCGTCTAGGTCTTTACCGCGTGCAATATACTTGCATTTAATCTTTCCCCAGAACTCCGGTGTTTTGTGTAAATCGGTCATATCGTAAACTCCTTGTTTGTGTGTGCCTACCTTAAATCAGAACCGCAATATCTTTGCAATAGCTTATTTCACTTGCAAGCATATCCCCACAATATATAGTCAAATTAACATAAAAAGGGGAATACCAATGACTGACAAGAAAAAGCTAATCGGATTTAGCGACGCGGCAGAACAGCAAATCAGCAGTGCCGCACGCCAACTCGGCCTAAGCTTCAGCGCATTTACGCGCAGCGCTGCGATTGAAAAGGCTAGTGCGTTGGTTGAAGCCAAAGCACCGGCGGCAGACTAATGCTGATATATGGCATAGATCCGGGTTTCTCAGGAGCCATTGCCCTGTATTGGCCAGGCAGCAACACGATAGAGGTTCACGATATGCCCGTGATGAAGAACCCAAAGGGCAAGACGATCATCAACCCTCACGGTGTGCTGGACATCCTCGCAAACGAGGGTTCGGGCAAATCGCTGGCTGTAATTGAGCAAGTTGGAGCTATGCCCGGTCAAGGCGTATCCAGCATGTTCAGGTTCGGGCAGGGGCTTGGGGTTGTCGAGGCTTGCGCCGCAGCAAGCAAGCTGCCGCTGCATTATGTAACGCCAGCAAAATGGAAGAAGCATTTTAACTTGACCCGTAACAAGGGTGTGAGCCGGGGTTTGGCGATGCAAAGGTTCCCGGATTTTGCGTCAAAGTTTAGCAGGGTTCGCGATGATGGGCGGGCCGAAGCGGTGCTAATTGCGCTTTACGCGGCAGAAACTATGGCTTGAGGGAATTGGGCCGCTGTATGAATTGTGTATGAATTGCCGGACTATATAAACAAGGGGTTTGAGGCTGTGATTATTACAATTATTACGCTATTATTACACTAATATTACAATCGGGTGTCTGTGTATGAATGTAAGAAAGTGTGTGAAACACACTTTATTATTACATCATACACCTTGGGCAGAACAGGAGGGATAAGATGGTTCAAGATAGAATAGAAAAGATCAAAGCTTGGGTAGATCATGGGATCAAATCAGGCCGGGCAATTGTCCATTCTGCCGGAACGCATAAGCCGAGACGGTTGCAAGGGTTTGACGATCGGCTGAACGCTTGCCGGTGTATTGGCGAATTAGAGGGATTTGCAAACCGAAGACAGTTTGATCCGACATTGCCGCGCTGGACTACTGAACAACGTGCGGCCATCATAACCCGAAAGGTTGGGATGCTTAATGTTGTGAAGCGCAAGCGTAAATGATGCAGGGGCTTGATATAAGGCCGCACAAGGCGGTATGGGTGTTATGCGGGTGTCCTCCCTACATATAGGCTCGCACAACTAGCTAGGCGGCTTCCCACAGTCGTCTAGCGCTTTTTACATAAGGTGAAAAAATGGGGTTCCCGATCGAATTTCAAATACTTCTTGAGAATTGCTCAGACGGGCCAGAAGCTGATGAAGAGTTGGACTTGCTTGCAGATTACGTAGGACAGCGCATGCAGGACGGGGCAGAGCCTGAAATAATGCTGCAAGCGCTGGCTGAATGTTTATATGGGCTGAATGACAGCCCCATGCTTAGCGGCGAAACAATCCACTGAATAAAAAAAAGCCCCACATGATTGCAGGGCTTTGATTTACTTGGTTGGACGTGATCGCGGCCGGATGTTGAACCCTGATGGCGTATCTGTTGCCGTACACTGAGCCATACTGTCGTGATATTCAGCGCGAACCGTGGGGAATATTTCATCCATTGCATTAGCGCAACTTGGTTGATCCTTGAACGCTATTTGGGAAACGTATGTTGTGCCGTCGAATGTGTACGTTAGGACTAGCAAAAAGAAATACGTCATTGCTTACCCCATTGCGCCGCCATTGCGTCAGCTATGCCTTGGTATGTTGTGCTTCGAATTTTCCATCGGTCAGGCGATGGCGGCAAGTAGTGCAGGCGTTCGCGCAGGTTCTTTGGCAACTTCATCATTTCATCATATACGTTGCTGGTCTCCTGCAAGTTTGGCAGGCCGTGCAGGAACAAGCCTGTTTTCTTTTGCTCCATGTGTCCGAACTGATAAGGCTGAACAAATTGCGGCGCGTTCATTCCGCCAAGCCTTCGCAAAACGCCAACAGGGTTTTCCATGCAAACGCGGGGCGACGCGGACTTCATGGCTTTCCATAAATCAACGGTCCATTCAACGGAAGCAAGACGTTCAGCATATTTTGGTTGGCCTTCGCCGTATGTGCTATTGCCAGCAACTGTAAGCGCCGTGCAAGGCGGGTGAGCGATTATCAAATCCCAATCTTGCTTCAACATATCATAAACGTCACCTTGATGATGCGGGCCGTCATTGTCTGTCGGTAGCAGGTCGCACGACATAGCGTCGTGACCTTGCTTGATGAACGCGTCTCTAACAGTGCCAGAGTATTCACAGGCGACCAGAACTCTCATGTTATTAGGCTTTGCTTATAAGCCGCGTGATAGGCATCGCGCGCCCTAACGAAACGTTCGGTCGTGGCCCTCATTTCAGCCTTAGTGCCAGCGCAGTTTGCAAGGTCAGCCGCATCAAATTCGGCCTTCAGTGTTTCAAGGTTTTTCATTGCGTTGCTCCTTATGTGTTCAAGATTATGGGAAGGTATAGGGCGGCGCTTGCAGCGATACCCATGACCGCGCCTATGGCTAGGTTGGAAAGCATGGTGTTGCGGGCTTGGCGGGCTTTACGTTGGCGGCTAGTCATTATGCAACCCCGCGTTCTGCGGTGAAGGAATACAGCGGCGCGGCGTTTACGAAGATCATACCGTCTTTGATGTGTCCGCCAATGTAGTCACCTTCCCAGCCTAACGCGTCTGCTAACAGTTTTGCAGCGACAAGGTAATTATCGTCTGAGTTATCTAGCGAGAAATCCGTAGGTATTGTGATCGAACGAAACGCGCCTGAATGGGTAGCCTTATAGCGAGCGCCAAGGGTTTCGGTTTCGCCTAGGTATTTTACGGTAATTGTTTGCATTTGATTAATTCCTTGTTTGTGTTGTGATTAGTTTGCTGCAAGCTTGATGAATGTCTGACAAGCGCGTTCAAAACCGTGTGAAGCAATGCCTGATTTAAATTGCGCTTGTGTGACGTTGCGGCCATTACTATTGCGCAATTGAACGCGATGCTCTGAGCTGTTGGCCTTGTCAGTGATAACTAGGTATCCGGCGTGATAATCGGTGTCATAGGTGTCAGTGATGTTGTTCATTGTGTTGTTCCTTTGTTTGTCTACTTGTACAACCTATATATGCGAACGATATACATAGTGCAAGACCTAATGTGAGATAGTGTGAAGAAATACATACATCATCACACAGCCTGACACTGACACACATATCCGGGCGCGTACTGATCAGCCCTAAGCTTGTCAATCATTAGGGCAGTAATGCTTACCTATGTTAGACAGGTCAGTAATGCTTACCTATATTAAGTAGGTCAGTAATGCTTACCTATATGCTGAATTTGCCCCCCCCATCTCGCTTTTCTGGGGGTACTATTATTATTATACAAAACACACACACGGGACACCCCCCTGTACCCCATTGCCATACATGCACTAAACCATGTAAAAAAAATATAAAACAGGAGTACATCAAATGGCAGGCAGAGCTTTACGCAGGCGCATCCTTGAGGACGTCAAAAAGCGAGGCGGCGCTGAATACGTGTTAGATCAGGTTGGCTCAGGTCGCACACTGGCGCAAATTGCCACCGACTATGGGTGCAGCCGCCAGTACCTCAGTGCCTCGCTCAAGAGTGTGCCTGAGTATTACGATGCGTTGGTCAAGGCTCGTCAGGAATCCGCTGATGCGCTGGTTGAGGAGGGTCTGACTATGGTTGACGCTCTTGATGGCCAAAGCACAACGCAGGAGATTGCTGCCACGCGCGAGAAGGTTCAGTGGCGCAAGTTTATGGCAGGCTCATACAATCAGGAGCGGTACGGGAATCGGCCCCAGACCAACGTGACCATATCTGTGAGCGACATGCACCTAGACGCGTTGCGCAAGGTTAATTCAGATATTGCCGCGATTGATGCTGAGGACCGGCAGCGTGAGGCTAACGCTATTGACGTTGATTACGAGGATGTGACCGATGACTGAAGATAACCCACTAGAAGAGTTTGTGCTGCGTTACCGTGATGATCCTGCATTGTTTGTGACGGAGGTGCTTGGCGCTACACCATACCCGTATCAGGCTGAGTTTCTCAATGCCTTGGCTACGGGCGAGCGCAAGATGTCTGTGAGGTCTGGCCACGGTACGGGCAAATCCACGACTGCATCATGGGCTATGCTCTGGTTTGTTTTGCTGCGTTTTCCCAACAAGGTTGTTGTGACTGCGCCTACGTCTGGCCAGTTGTTTGATGCTTTATTTGCCGAGTTAAAGCGTTGGATTAACGAGCTGCCTGACCAGCTCAAGGTGTTGCTTACTGTTAAGGCTGACCGCGTAGAGCTTACTGCTGCGTCATCTGAGGCTTTTATTTCGGCCAGAACGTCACGCGCAGAAACGCCTGAAGCCTTGGCTGGGGTTCACTCAGCGAATGTTCTGCTGGTTGTGGATGAGGCGTCTGGTGTGCCTGAGAAGGTGTTTGAAGCTGCTGCTGGCTCAATGTCTGGTCATGCTGCAACAACGATACTCATGTCCAACCCGACGCGTTCGTCTGGTACGTTCTTTGAGAGCCAAACACGTATGGCATCATCTTGGTGGACGCGCAGATGGTCCTGCGTTGATAGCCCGCTTGTGTCTGAAGAGTTTGTTGATGAGATGCGTGCTAGGTACGGCGAGGAGAGCAATGCGTTTCGCATTCGTGTGCTGGGCGAGTTCCCAATGGCGGATGATGATACGATTATTCCGTTTCACTTGGCTGACAGCGCAATTAAGCGCGATATTGAGGTTACGCCTGACGCGAAGCCTATATGGGGCTTGGACGTTGCGCGCTTTGGTGCGGATAAGACTGCGTTGTGTAAGCGGTACGGCAATGTTGTGACTGAAATTTCGTCATGGCAGGGTTTGGATTTAATGCAGACAGTTGGGCGTGTGATGGCCGAATACGAGGGCTTATCGCCCTCTATGCGGCCTAGCGAGATACTTGTTGATAGCATTGGTGTTGGCGGTGGTGTTGTGGATAGATTGCGTGAGCTTGGCGCTCCTGTTCGTGGCATTAACGTGGGTGAGGCACCTGCAATGGGCGGTACTTACATGAATTTGCGGGCGGAGCTTTGGTTTAAGACGAAGGGTTGGCTTGAGGATAGATCGTGCAAAATTCCGAATGATGATCAATTGCTGGCAGAGCTAACGTCAATACGTTACGCATTTACGCCCAGCGGTAAGATGAAAGCTGAGAGTAAAGATGATATGCGCAAGCGTGGGTTGAAGTCTCCCGATTTGGCTGACGCTTTGTGTTTAACTATGGCGTCTGACGCTGCAACGGCCCTGTCTGGCTCCATGTCTACGTGGAAGAAGGAGATTAGGCGGAATTTGCGGGGGATTGCATGAAGCAGGTTGCCTTTGGCCAGTTGCGGCCTCATTTGAAAAATATCGTTATGACAAAGTGGATTAAGCAGTACATGGCGAAGGGTTTAGACTTGGAAGATGCCCAGTATGCGGCGCGATGGCGTGCTGGCACATGGAAGCTAAACAAGCGCATGAAAAAGGTAATGGAAGCTTTGGGGGAAGTGTGATACGTTTGCTTCAAATTTACCAGAAAAAGGGCGGTTTACCGTGGCTGAAAAAAAATTCCTTGATTTCCTAGACCGTTTTGACGGCGGTGGCATGGGCAAATCTGGCGAAAAATTTGAGGGCGGTGGATTGTTGTCTATGCTCGGTAATTTGTTTGCTGACCCATATGGCTCTGACGATAAGGCCCGCATGGCATCTCGTGATGCGTTTTACAATGCTCAAGGCGATGCTGTACCAGCACCAACTTTGCTTGCTCCAAGAGCTGGCGGTAATGCTGGCGTTGAAACTTCTCTACGTCCGCAAGCTCGACCTCAATCAGTAGCAGAACGCGGCATGGGTCTTGATCCATTTGGCGGTGCTGGCCCGAACGTATCAGGTGCGGCTGCGGAACGTGGTATGGGCCTTGATCCATTTGGCGGTGCGGGTCCAAACGTGTCAGGTGCAGCAGCAGAGCGTGGTATGGGTCTTGATCCATTTGGTGGTTTTAGCCCAAATTCTGCAGGTCCATTTAATCCCTCAAGCGCAGCACCAGTCCAGCCTGTAGCGCCCGGTATGCCTACTGGTCTAAATATGTCACAAACGCCTGATGCTGACATAGTTCAGGGGCTTCAGGGGGGTTTACCTGCCTCACCTTCTCGTGGTGCCGATCCGAGTTACGGCGACCCTCTTTCACCTATGGGCTTTGATCGCTACCTCTTGGAGAAATTTGACCCTCAATTTGTAAACAGGGTGAGAATGAATCCGGAGCAATACAATACAGCGTATGACGTATATGTCCGCAACGGCGGACGATTGAATTAAGGATTACTCTAATGAAAGCACCAGTATTCAAGACCTGCAAGGGTTGCCCTACACCTGCCGCTTGTAAGCGTGCTGGTAGGTGCCTCAACAAAAAGCGCAAGTAGTGGGACTTTATAGCAACATTGCCGCCAAGAAGAAGCGGATAGCCGCTGGCTCTGGTGAGAAGATGCGTAAGCCCGGCGCGAAGGGTGCGCCCAAGGCTTCGGCGTTCAGAGCTGCGGCTAAAACTGCCAAGAAGGGCAAGAAGTAATGTCAATTACAACCTACGATGAGCTAAAAACAGCAATCGCTGACTTTTTAAACCGCGATGACCTTGCTGGCACCACTGGCACGTTCATCTCGTTGGCTGAAGCTGACATTCAGCGCAAAATACGTCACTGGCGTCAAGAAAAGCGCAGCACTGCTGAAATTGATACGCAGTATAGCGCAATTCCTGCTGATTTTCTGGAAATCATACGTTTTTACGTTACTTCGGGCGACACAAGGCCGCTTGAGCTGATTAGTCAGGCTGAATTGCTGGATCGCAAGCGTCTTGCAATGAATACTACTGGGACACCTTCGTATTATGCGCTGACTGCGGGTGAAATTGAGGTTTATCCAGCTCCAGACGCCACATATACAGTTGAACTGTATTATTTTGGTCGCGTTCCTGCGTTAAGCGACAGCGAGACGACAAATTGGCTGCTGCAATACTTCCCTGACGTGTATTTGTACGGTGCCTTAATGCACACTGCGCCATATTTAAAAGACGACGCACGGCTTCAAGTGTGGGCGGCTTTGTATCAGCAGGGAATTGATGCTATAAACGCTTCAAGCGAAAAGGCAAAATTTGGCGGTTCAGGCCGTCGCATGAAAATAAGGGCGTACTAACATGAGCTTCTCAAATACATTCGAAACCCGCGTACTTACATGGGTATTTACGGCAGGCGGCGCAACACGGCCAACTGAGTGGCATGTTGCTTTATACACGGCGTCACCCGGCGAACCCGGTGGCGGCACTGAAGTTTCTGGCGGCGGATATGCGCGTCAGTCTGTTGCGTTTACGGTATCCGGCAACACGGCATCAAATACTGCCGCGCTTGAGTATCCCACAGCCACATCAGCCTACGGCACAGTTACAGACGTTGGCGTGTTTGATGCGGCCACTGGCGGCAACTTAATTGCATACGCTGCGTTGACCACATCCAAGACAATCGACACGGGCGATGTGCTGCGTCTTCCAGCAGGCGATCTTGATATTACGCTAGACTAATGGCTGAGTATCGCAGCGGATACGGTAAAAGCGCATACGGCTCGTATAACTACGGGCTGGATGGCTCTATTCTGGTGGCTGCCTCAACGATAGTCACTGTTGGTGCCGTTGCCGCTGCGTCAACACGGGTTCGCTTAACTGCGTCTGTTGTTGTTGGCGTGTCTGTTGCTGATTCTGACGCAATTAGGGTGCGTGAAGCATCCGCAAGCACTTCTGCGTCGTCAGGCATGACTTCAGCGGCCCAAAGGGTGCGTGAAGGCGCTTCACAGGTTACATCAGCGTCGTCAGCAACATCTAGCGGCCTTCGGGTGCGTGAGGGTGCTGGAACCGTATCAGCAGCGGCCAGTGTGGTGTCCAGCGCTATGCGTGTGCGTGAAGGTGGCGCTACATCACTGCCAGCACTGTCAGGCTCTGCGCAGGCTCAAGTTACTATTATTGTGTCTGCGTCGCTTGATGCCGTTAGTACATTTGTAGCAACGTGTAACCGCGTTCAGTTTGACAGTGCTTCGATTATCGCTGCGTGCAGTGCCACTTGTAATATGATTGAAAAGTGGGAGCCTGAACCCAACACGCCTGAAACATGGACGCCAGTTGATCCCGCGACGGAAATATGGCACACTGCATCTAACGCGTCTACAGACTGGACCGCGCCTTCCCCGTAATTTTGAGATACCGCGCCGCCCAAAGGGGCCATGCGCCGACAGGAGAGTAACATGGCAGATACAACCACAACGGCATATGGCCTTACGAAGCCAGAAGTTGGCGCGTCCGAGGACACTTGGGGTACAAAGATCAACACTGATCTTGATACGCTAGA
>Ga0307985_10002182_pt1 | contig 11015 bp, 2 predicted proteins | sample EllFjometageno80_FD_203155 | JGI IMG/M metagenome (GOLD analysis project Ga0307985, IMG submission 203155) | Marine microbial communities from Ellis Fjord, Antarctic Ocean - #80 | ecosystem: Environmental > Aquatic > Marine > Unclassified | place: Southern Ocean | collected 2014-10-09 | reverse complement strand
ACCCCTTCCCGTCCCTTCCTCCAACCCCTCCACCACCCTCCCCCCACCCCACCCCCACTCACCCTTGGCCATGTCCCGCACCTCCCCAACCCCCGACTCCCAAACTGACACCACCCCCGCCCCATCTTCATCTGATGAGTCCCTCCCCTTGAAAATCGGCGATGCGATACTCCTAAGAGCGACCGAGATGCATAACAACGACGTGGGGTTGCTGAGCGCGAAGGGAATTCTTGATGATAGGATTGACTATGTGTGTAATCCGGTTATGTTCGATGAGGGGGTTTTTCAGGTGAGAGATAGCCCGGACCTTCTTCTAATCTCTTCTAATCCAAACCCTTCTTCTAACCCAAACACTTCCAGATCTGTTACCCGAACCAATACTCCGCCGCCCGCGAGCTAACCGAGTTTGAAGACGAGAAGGAAGAGCGCGACATGCTCTCCAAAGAAGGAATGGACCCCAGCGCTTCCATGATGTCCCTCAGAACCGGCGAGGAAGAGGACGTCGGCGCCGAAGAAGAAGAAGACGACTCCCATCTCCTCAAAGCGCTCGAGCATGGTTGCCAGAACGAGGAGGCGTTGAACCGGAAGTACATGAGTGACAGTGTTGGAAACCAGGTCAAGTACGGTGACTCTGTGCAGTTAAAGCATATTAAGAGTGGCAAGTACATCACTATTACGACGACGAAGACGGCGGAGACTGAGAGGGAGAATCTGGTGAGTGAACACACACACTACTTGTAGCACACACACTACTTGTAGCAAACACACTACTTGTAGCACACACACTACTTGTAGCACACACACGCACACACTAAGAACCTCACGCACTCACGCACAATACAGGTCGTGATGCTCTGCGAATCTGGCTCCCAGCTGTCGTGGCTCACCATACTCCCGAAGCTGAAGATCGACCAAGAAGGCGACGTGGTCCGCAACGCCGCCGACGTCTACTTCAAAGTCTCCGATCGCTCCAACGAGTACCTCCACTGCAGTTCCAAGACCGTCGAGGACACCGACGACAAGCTCAAGGAGATCAACTGCTCCCTCGAGCGGTCCGCATGGCACCTCATGATGTACGACACGTTCCCCTCCGCGGCGGACGAGGTCATGTTAAGGTGCAACGACATAGTGTACCTGACGGACCCGGAGGCGCACGCTTACCTGCGCCTTGCGGCGCCGGTGAGCTTCACCGGCGAGACGGACTACGAGGGCGGCACGCTCAAGCGACGCGCGAGCACCCTCGGCGAGGAGGCCCCGCCGCCGGGCGCCGGAGCGAGGGACGCGTATCTCGAGCCGTTCTTCTCGACGAATGACGTGGATAGCAACTGTATGTGGCTCGTGGAGCAGAAGGTTCCGACGCAGGGCGGCAAGCTGCAGTACGGGGAAGTGCAGTACCGATTCAGGCACTTGAACTCGCACATGTACCTCGCGAGCGCACCCAAGAGTCGGTGGAAGAAGTCGGTGGCTGTTATCAGTTCCCTCCAGGGGAACAGTAACAAGCATCGCGAAGAGCAGGAGTTCAAGTTCGTGAGCTACGACAACGCGGACGATAGCAACACGCTCTTCACATTCCACTCGGCGAGGCATCGCACGTCGCTGGGCGACAACTCCATCCCGAAGAACTCGGCGATGGTCATCGAGAGCAACAATGGGCGGTTCATCAAGCGCGGCAGTTACAACTACAACCTTATGCCGAACAAGGCGGTGTTCGATACGTCGGGGGTTTCCAAGCGCGGGAACGCGCTCGCGATGATTATCAACAAGGTTGATGATGCCAAGAGGGATGACGCTGCGTACGGCGTGGACTCTCTGCCCGTGCTGGTGGATTTCAAGAGAGCGTATATGAACAAGGAGTGGAGCACGGTTAGCCACTTAGTGGATGATGTGGTGGATAACTTGGACCAGCTGACGAACTTCACCATCCGAAGGGCGATCGACGAGGAGCTCATGTACGGGATGCTGGACCTCCAGCACCTCTCCTCGTCGTCCAACAAGGTCGAGGAGGAGAAGGAGCTCGTGAAGAGCAGGCAGAAGCTTCTTCGCGAGCAGAACATCCTGGACTGCTGCATGCAGCTGCTCAAGCAGTTTGCTCTCTTTCGAGAGCAGCTCCCCTTGCTCAAGCTGACTCGCGACCAAGAGAAGCTCATCAAGAACTGCAACGACACGATCGGCAAGTGTTGCTTCTGGCTCATCTTCTGCGCCATGTTCGAGAATCCCAAGAACCAGATGCACATTGCGAACAACCTCGCGATCATTCTCAAGCACGTGTCCACGTCCACGCTTGCCACTCGTTGCGTCGTCGAGATGCTCGGGTCGAACATGGAGCTGCAGGAGGAGAAGGTTACGAAGAACGAGATCAAGATCTTCATCGACCTCATCAACTCGTCCAAGATGAACTGCAACTACCTCAACCTCTTGCGCGCGACGTGCAACTGCGCGGGCGACGGAGTCGACGGGAACCAGGGACTTGTCGTCGAGTACTTCATGCAGAAGAAGTCCAACCTCACCATCAAGCTGTGCCTCGATCCCGTCGAGAAGAAGGAGTGCAAGTGGACTGAGATCCCCGAGTTCGGGGCAGACGGTTCCACGGACGGGCACGAGCTCAAGAAGGACGGCATTCCCGCCATCACCGTGAGGTGGAGCGACACTTTCAAGGACTTCTCTCCCATCCACCTTTACGCCAAGTCCGTTGTCCCGCTCAAGGAGGTCGTGGAGATCCTTGACGACGTGGATGTCGTAAATGCTGTCCGCGCGAAGGGCGGGAACGCCGCCGACATGATCGAGGAGGCGAGGCAGAAGGAGAAAGACGACAAGAACGGCGGAGGGTCGTCGAAGAACAGCAGCCGCGCCAGTGTGCGCGGCATGCGCGCGTCCATGTCGGGCAGAAACTTCAGGAAGACTGGAACGCGCGGCAGCACGGGGAACTTCGGCACCGGCGATGTGTCCATGATCCAGCTCCGCAAAATGATGGTCGCGGAGTACTTCGTGTCTCAGATTTACCTCTACGCGGAGACGTGCTTGGACAGGAACTACATTGCGATGGAGTACCTCGCCGAGCTCATGCCCTACGAAATGCTGCTGTGCATCGTCCGCGACGCCACGCTGCCTGACGAGTTCAAGGCCGCCATCGCGCGTCTCGTGAACTGCCTCTACGTCGACGCGTACCCCCAGAACATGGTTCGTCTGCCCACGCTGACGAGGGTCTGGAACAGAATCAACCCCGACGTGCCGGCCCCTCTCCCCGCCGTCGAGAAGGAGCGCGACACCAAGTTCGCGTTCCTCCAGGAGGCCGTGACGGAGCACCTCGAGTCGCTCGTCGGCGGTGGCGGATGGAACGTCTTTACTCGCCGCCTCATGGAGTCGCTCATGCTCATGGTGAAGTTCCGCTTCTACACCACACCTGCGCAGGTCAAGTACATCGTGACTCCGCTCCTCAACTCCCTTGACCGCCGTAAGTCCGAGGCTGACGAAGGCACCGACGGCCGCTCCACCCCCAGCGGCGGCAAGGCCAAGCGCGCGCAGTACATGAAGAAGATCGCGCCGGAGGGCAGCGCCGCCCCTTCGCCGCCGTGGCAGAAGGGAGTGCTCGTGATGATGCAGAGCACCAGGTGGCTCTTCGCCATCCTCGCTCTCGTCGCTGTCTGCCTCGTCGTGAACGGCGTTCAGATCGCGAACAACTACAGCGGCATTGGTTGGGATGTCTTCGACTACGTCACGTTCGCCGCGTTCGCCGTCGAGCTCCTCGTGCGCATGCACTGCTGGAAGCGTGTCAAGACTGGCTCCGCCGGCTTCGCCAACCCGATCTTCACTCGCTCCTTCTTCAAGGACAAGTACCACAACCTCGACATTGGCGTAGTCCTCCTTGATGTTTTCCTCATGGTCCTCGATAGCGTCGGCGACAGCGTCGGAAGCGCCGGCGGCTTCGCCAAGGGACTCCGCTCGCTCCGCGTCATGAAGCTCGCGCGCATTCTCCGCGCCGCGCGCATCGTCAACGGCTTGGCCGTCAAGGAGGAGAGGCAGCACCCCCACTGGCACCTCGCCAAGCGTTTCCGCACGACTCCGGAAGACCAACTCTCCACCATGGTTGAGATGGTGAAGGCCCTGGCCGAAATCACTCGCCTCTCGCAGGACTATTCCGTCTCCACGGCCATGAACGCCTTCAAGAGGTACTTCAAGGGCGAGACTGGCGTCCAGACTCCCTCCGAAATCTTCAGCGATATCGTCGAGTCTTGTAACGAGCTTCAGCTTGACGCGACCGGCGAGCTCGAGAACGTCTTCGTGGACCTGTGCTCTTACGACTACCCTGACCTCGTCCAGAACTCCCTGCAGGTGCTCATGGTCCACCACTCAACGCGCCAGATCCTGCTCGACAACCTCCATCAGGTTCAGCTGCTCACTACCATCGCCGAGGAGAGTCTCCATGACCGCCTCAGGGCCAAGCTCAAGCTTCTTGAGGAGCACGCCGAGAAAAGTGAGCTCTGGGTGGAGTTCGAGAGTCCCAGGGACTTCGAAATTTGCGACGAAGTTCAGCAGATTCTTGCCCAGCTCACGGACGAGATCAGGACCGACACGGAGACGCTCGAGTTCGGCGGCGACGAAACTGCCAACGAGGACATCCAAAACGTACTGCGGAACCTCGGAGCCTTCGAGGTAGCCGCCACAGTTCTCGAGCTCGCTGGAGAGCTCGACGACGACGAGGAGGAGGAGGAAGAAGAGAGCAGTGACGAGGAGGAGGACGAGGATACTCTTTTGGAAGGGAACGAGGACGAGGATGAGTCCGACGGCGGCAAAGCCAAGAACGCCGGCTCCGTGGGTTCCGCTGGCGAAGAGACCAAGTCGAAGAAGGTCAAGGAGATTCTTCTTCTTTGTAACACGTTCCTCACGTGGTTCGTTCGCGACAACGCGGAGAACCAGCTGCTGGCGTTTCAGAACCTGGAGTTGCTTCAGGAGACCATCGACGCGGGCATCGACTCCACTCGTGTGATCGCTCAGATCTTCCGCAAGAACGAGCAGCTCATGAAGGAGTTCCCCGTGGGCCTCGTGACGGAGTTCGCCGAGAAGATTGCCACCAACGGCCGCAAGCCCGACTACTTGGATCTCATCGAGTCCATCGTGTCTTTCCCCGACTTCAACCTGCTGTCTCACCAGCTCGTGATCGTCCAGGAGTTCGCCTCGTCTGTGCGCCAGGAGAAGCTCCTTTACTTGTGCCAGAGTTCCGACTCCCTCGAGTACGCGGAGCGCCAGCGCATGATGGACATCAAAGCCAAGATCATCCGTCCGGACATGGACTCGCTCGACGACGATGACGATCACGCGAGGGAGATGCTGGTCCCGGCTGGAGAGACGGCTCCGCTACTTCGGTACCACACCAAGCTGCTGAACATCCTCGCCGGGTGTGCCGTCGGTCGCGCGAACATCACCACCGTCGAGGCCAAGATCCAAAGTCTTTACAACTACGACGACGTACTTCACGGAATCAGCGACCCCCGCACTCACATCGACATCAAGATCGCCCTCCTCAACCTCTTCTACGAGGCCTACATCGAGGTTGAGATCAAGATCGGGAACCTGAGCCACTCCAAGGCTCTGTGGAATGTCCTCAAGTGCATTTCTCAACCCCCGCAGGAGATGTCCCATGCTCTCTTGAGTGGCGATGTGAGTCTGGAGGAGATGCGCAAGCTCATGCACTTCATTCACTTGTCGGCAAAGGTCATGGATGGCTTCTTGGAGCACTACTACGAAGGCACCGAGTTCAGGAACGACGACAAGACGTCTCACATCGAAGAGGGTGACGAGACGAAGATTGAAGAGGACCCGGAAGAAAAGGAGGCTGAGGGCGGCGTCCACTGGGTCGACAAGTGCTTCGTGAACTTCTACAACTCCATCAAGGAGCTGTACGACTTGAAGTCGCCCATGGTCACGGCCGAGCAGAACACAAGTCTTTACCGGTGCATGGACAGCATCGCAATGTCGTGCGACCAGCTCGCCCCTCACGATCTTCCCATTCACGTCGACCTTCTGTTGGGCACCGACGACGACGACGAGAACGACAGAGGAGGCAAGGAGGACGAGCCAGGCGCTCTCGCAAGGTTCATCAAGGCGCTTGATGCTGACGAGGATCTGATCGACCAGATTAGACAGGACAGGACCGAACACATGGTCAGCTTGATCAACGCCCTTCCCAGGCAGGGCGACGACGTCCTTGACGAGGTTAGGTACGAGCCCACGATCAGGAAGCTCGTCTCGCACATTAGGAATCTAATCAAGAAGGACAAGAACAGAAAGTGGATCGAGCGCGAGAACGTCGACACCGCCATTTGGGTCATTCAGTTGTTCAGGGCAATGATCGAGATGAAGTGGACCGAAAGCTTCAGAGAGAGGGAGGGACCGGACGCCGACAGGATGGGCATCGACGAGAGAGACGACGACGGCGAGGAGGAGGAGGACGTGGCCGCCGGCCCCGTGCAGGACACGCTCGATTCGTGCGGCGCAACCACTCTTTGCTTGGACGTTATCGCTGAGGGCATGAACGAGAACGTCGTCGAGGAGGCTGTGAAGCTCATGATCGCGTTGCTGTTCAGGGAGGGCGGTAACAAGGTCACGCAGGCTTCAATCCACGATCACCTCAACGAGAGGGGCACCGACGCCTTCTTCGAGGAGATCAGGAACAGAATCCAAAAGATGAAGGAGTGGCACACCTTCAAGGTCGTCGAGCAGGAGGATGAGGCCAAGGAGAAGATGAGACCCACTGGCAGCGTGAGTGGAGGGGATAGTGGCGGCGACGACGACGGCTTCTCTGAGGGCGACGAGATCATGGCCCAAAGGACTAAGGGCGGCGGCATGAGCGGCATGGCGAGCAAGAAATGGAGCGAGGAGAAGTTTAAGGCGACCGTCGAGAAGGTGAACGAGACCGAGAAGAATGGCGAGCTCAGCACCACGTACGACATCAAGTACGTGGTGGACGGCATTGTTGCTACTGCTGTTGATGCGCAGTACCTTGAGGCGGAGGAGGAGGATGTCGACGAGCCGGACGGCATCATTCTCATCAGAGCGATCCAGCTGATGAGCGAAGGTCACTTCGAGGGCAACCAGGACATGACGAGGGACCAGCCGAACAACTCCAAGACGTACAACTTGTTGGACGACTTTGTGGATTACTTGGCGTTCTTGAGCAAGAACATCTCGCCAGAGAGTACCAACGCGGCCAACATGGTCGCCGGCACCATTCTGGAGGTCATTCAGGGACCCTGCGTGGGCAACCAGAAGCACTTGGCCATGAACACGGAGCTCATCGAGATTTTGAACAGGATGATGCGATCTAAGCCCGGTCCCGACGCCGACGAGGAAGAGGAGGACGAGCTCAAGAAGTGCGGGCTCGAGATCTTCGAGGCTCTTCTCGAGGGCCAGGGCAAGGGCAGCGAGATCTACGAAAGGATTCTGAGCGTCATTCACTTGGACGTGCTTCAGGTCATGGCTTGTGCTGGCGCTGGAGAGGATGTCGGCGCTGCTGGAGATGATGGCGACGACGACGAGGGCAGCGTGCTGGACGACGAAGAGGAGGGCGAGGGCAAGGGCGAGGAGGAAGACGAAGGACTCGGTGACGTCCAGACGGAAGCTCTTGTGCTGATGCAGATGCTGTGCGATTACAGGCCTGCTATCAAGGACGAGTTCGAGTGGCCGCCCGAGATCGAGGAGAAGCTCGGAACCGAGATTGTGAGCGTCGAGGTGGTGTGGCACGGGAACCTTCAGAGACGGTTCTTCCCCATCCCCGAGATGTGCCATGACTTGGCCGAAGTTAGCAAGGCCAAGTTCGTCGAGTTTGTCGACCGTGAAAGCAACGAGATCAAGCTGGTGAGCTTGATGGAGGAGTCCAAGACGATGTACATCGAAATCAAGCACCAGCAGTACTTGAAGGAACTGGGCATCGCCGGCGTGTTCTCGCCCGGAAACCAGCAGATGGCAACGAACTTCAGTTTCATGTTCTGCTGCATCATCAACTTCTTCCTGCTCTACGGATACGAGTGGGGCGAGCCCGAGACGGAGTTCGACAACGTTTACCTCAACGTGAACGCGGACTGGAACACGTTCTACGTTGAGAGTCAGCCCGAGTCCACGGCGACTGCCACGACCGACTTCATCGCTAGCTTGAAGAACGAGACGCTCCGGCCGAAGGACCCGGCGCTTGTGGGAGGAATCGACAACGTTGTCACCATTTTCAACTTCTTCCAGTGCTTCACCGCACTTTTCGTGTTCGTTCTATTCTTGGTCGTCAAGTGCCCCGTCAGGTACAACGTCGCTCTTGAGCACGGAGGCATGAACGAGTTCCAGGCGCTGATGTACACCGGGCTGGACAACATGACGCTGTACTACTTCGGATACTTGATCGTCGCCACCGTCTGTCTGTGGGGCGGCAGGATGAACCAGTTCGGTTGCTTCTTGCTGATGGACATCATTGTCAAGGATAGTACCACGAAGGATGTGCTGAACGCCGTCATTTACCCTTTCAGGCAACTCGCCATGACGGTGTTGCTGATGCTTTTCAGCATCAACATCTTCAGCACGTTGATTTTCTTCAACTACCACGACGAGTTCAACAACGGCGACTTGAAGGAGTGCGAGACGATGACCGATTGCTTCGTCGCGACCCTCAACTACGGCCTCAGGAGCTCCGGAGGCATCGGAGACCAGATGCAGTTCACGCTCGGACAGAGGTGGGTTCTCGACTTGCTGTACTTCTTGATGATTTTGATCATCCTCTTGACGGTCGTGTCCGGTATCATAATCGACACCTTCAGTGAACTGAGAAGCAAGAAGATGGACAGGTTGGACGACACGTTCAAGACGTGCTTCATCTGCGGGTTGGACGACGTTACGTTCGACAGGGCCTATGACGCGGTTGACGGCTTCAAGAGGCACTTCCACAACGACCACAACATGTGGAACTACGTCTTCTTCATGGTGTTCATCTGGGAGCAAGACAGGGACGACGACGACGGCATGGAACTTTACGTGAGGAACATGATGACGAACTTGGACGTCGGATGGTTCCCCATGAACAGGGCCATGATTCTGGTCACCGACGATAAGGTGGAGGACACTGTCAGTGAGAAGATCGAGAACTTGAAGAACGAGTTCGAGGAGATCATGACGTTGCAGAACGCCATCATGATCAAGACCAGCGATAAGAGCTTCGGGGGATTGCAGAAGAAGGTCGACGTGGTGGCAAGGCGAATGGACCAGACCTTCTTTGAAATCAAGGATAGCATGAACAAGGGAGGAGGCGTAGCGCTTGTGGGGAAGGACCAGGGAGGAGGGAAGGGCGCTAGCAAGTACGACTCGAACGCCGGGTTCAGTTTCGTTGGCGACCGGGTGCAGACCCCGCAGGGCATGGAGAGCATCCCGAGAGTTGGGGGCGGGCTGAACGGCGAAGGCATTCTGAACCAATTTGGAATTGACGATTACAACTTGGATGACGCCAGCGTGGAAAGCGAGGACAGCATCAAGATGGTCAACAAGAGGGTCACCATGCTCATGAAGCCGCCGCCGGGCAGCAGGTACGCCAAGGTCGCGGTGCTGGGCGCGCAGGACCTGGCCGCGCCGCATCTGTTCGGCACGAGCGACCCGTTCATCGTCGCGCAAGTGTTCTGGAACGACGAGAAGGTCGGCGAGACGGACACCGTTTGGATGACGCAGCAACCCAAGTGGGAAAACACCAAGACCAACTCGTTCCAGTGCCCGCTGTGGGGCACCGAGCCGCAGAACACCAAGATGGCCAAGCTCAAGGTCTGCCTGTACCACGCTCACAGGAGGGGACTGGGACATTTCCTCGGTCAGGTCGAGCTGAACTGGAAGCAACTCCAGGACATGAAGGGGGGAGCGGCGACGAACATCAGGCTCCAGAAGAAGGCCACCGCCAACAAGGCGAGTCAGAGGATGGTCCAGGGAGAGGTCAGGGTCGCAGTGGCGTTCAGTTAAGGGGGAGAGGGTGATGATGTGTATAGTAGGGGGGAGAGAGAGAGATAGAGATAGTTAGAATTTTAGAGGAAGCGTTGCTACAACAACATGCAAGAGGCTTGTGTTACTTTCGTTTCTTCTTCTTCCTCGCATTTGGTCGTTTGTGCTCGTCGTCCTCCTCTCCGTCCCCCTGGTACATCATGCGGTGCATCACCGGCTCGTCAACATCGGACCCCTGCCTCTCCATGCTATCAATTTTCATTCTGTTCACAATCGGACTGACGTCGTCGCACATCAACTCCCACGCCGGGAAGACTGCGTTCCGTCCAGCCACGGTTTGCTCGTCCAGATGAGCAGTTGCGCGGTGGCCGCTGACGGTGAGCGAGACGTAGCACCATAGCACGACGCAGGCGGCGGGGGTGGCGAGGATGGAGGTGTAGGTAGGGGTCGTGTGGGTATAGAGGAGGGAGAGGTAGAGCATGATTTCACAGAAGTAGTGCGGATGGAGGGAGTAGCGAAAAAGCACGGTGGTAGGGGGAGGAGGGTAGGGGTCGGTTGGGGGGGGGGCAACGCGGAGGGCGGCTAGTTGGGAGTGTGAGTAGTACTGGAGGAAGGAGAAAGTTGCGAAGGAGAGCATGGGCAGGAACTGGGAGGTGGAGGTGACGGGAGAGAGGTAGATGAAGGGTGTGACAGTGTAGAAGGACAGACCAAGGAGGTATGCGGAAAGCGACATGCGGGAGTGTGGCGTTATGACCTGGACAAAGAGACATTCGGCTAGCCGGCGGAGGCAGTGGAGGAAGAAAAGGGACAGTGTTAGGGACCGGTGGGGGGTCAGGCTGAGAATGAAGGAAATTAGGAGGCCCAAGAAGTAGAAGTGCTTGAAGCACCGCTTCGAGATGGGCAGGAGGAGCAGCTTGTTGAGAAGGTTAGATTTGGAGGGCTGGTAGCGGTAGAGAGACTGCCCGTGCAGCGAGAGGTTGGAGAGGGAAGGATGAAGTGTCGATATAAAGCAGAGGAGAGTTAGGAGCAGGTAGAATGCCGAAAGGACATGGGGCTGGGGG
>Ga0307985_10002181_pt1 | contig 11020 bp, 11 predicted proteins | sample EllFjometageno80_FD_203155 | JGI IMG/M metagenome (GOLD analysis project Ga0307985, IMG submission 203155) | Marine microbial communities from Ellis Fjord, Antarctic Ocean - #80 | ecosystem: Environmental > Aquatic > Marine > Unclassified | place: Southern Ocean | collected 2014-10-09 | reverse complement strand
CCTGTAGAATTGGGGGATAGCTGGTATCTGGTGGTATCCCCGAAATGTTCAGTCTCTACTGCAGAGGTTTTTTGTCATGAACATTTGACACGGAACTCCCAAGCCATCAAAATGGCCGACTTTCTGGCAGGCAGCTCCCGAAATGACTGTGAATCAGTCACTCGAAAACTGCATCCAGAGGTAAATAAGGCATTCGAAATATTGGCTCAATTTGCTGATTTCAGGATGACCGGAACAGGCTCAAGTCTTTTTGCCAGCTTCGAGAGTGAAGCAGCTGCCCAGAAAGTGTTGAATGAGCTGCCGGGCAATCTACCGAGATTTGTTGCCAAAGGCATCGATTCTCTAGAACACTCTTTATAGAACATTATAAAGAAAACACGAATTATTGGGGTGTCGCCAAGTGGTAAGGCACAAGGTTTTGATCCTTGCATGCGTTGGTTCGAATCCAGCCACCCCAGCCATTTTCTAAGACAGTTATAGAGTTAAGCAAAAGTTAAGTAAGAGCAATAAGAAGTAGCTGTCTTTTTAAAACTATCCATACCAATAGAACGATTCATCCCGAACTGCTTGTACCAACACTTATAGGAACTCACCGTGCCAAATAATTTGATGGTCTTTACTGGCAATGCCAACCCAGAATTGGCAGACAATATTGCCAAGCATATTGGCATTCCTCTGGGTTATGCGAGCATTAGTAAGTTCAGTGATGGCGAAATTTCTGTAGAGCTCAACGAGAACGTTCGTGGTAAGGACGTATTTCTCATTCAGTCTACTTGCGCACCAACCAACGACAGTATCATGGAGTTGTTGTTGATGGCCGACGCTCTGCACCGCGCATCGGCAAATAGAATTACAGCAGTAATCCCCTACTTCGGTTATGCGCGACAAGATCGCCGTGTTCGATCCGCGCGCGTAGCCATTAGCGCCAAAGTTGTTGCCGACATGATCGGTACCGTGGGCGTGAATCGCGTACTCACGGTCGATCTTCACGCGGAACAGATACAGGGCTTCTTTAATATCCCGGTGGACAACGTCTACGGCTCAACGGTATTGACCGACGACATAGAGCGACAGAAGTACGAGAACTTATTGGTCGTCTCGCCCGACATCGGTGGCGTTGTTAGAGCACGAGCGGTTGCCAAGCAACTGAATGTAGATCTAGCCATTATCGATAAGCGCAGACCATCTGCCAATGTCGCACAGGTCATGCACATCATCGGTGATGTAGAAGGACGCACCTGCCTTATCGTCGATGACATGGTCGACACAGCCGGCACACTCTGCAAGGCGGCAGACGCATTGAAAGAACACGGCGCCGCGAAAGTAATGGCCTATTGTACGCACCCAGTATTATCCGGCCCGGCAATAGAGAACATAGAGAATTCCAGCCTCGACTCATTGGTAGTAACCGATACTATCCCGCTGAGCGATGCCGCAAAAAATTGTAAGCGCATACGACAACTGTCCATGGCTAAATTACTAGCCGAGTCGATTCGTCGTGTGAGCAATGAAGAATCCATAAGCGCGATGTTCGATAATACTTAGGACTGCGTCCTGAGTTCTATCAAGATTGAGCGGATAACCGATGATCAGAGATATTTTTAATATCGTCTCATGATCTTTTTAAACACTGTAACTAGCCGGTCGCAAGCTAGCTACAGCACTTCTTAGGAGAGACTTATGTCTGCTGAAGAATTTGAGTTGAACTGCACAGTTCGAACGGATCTAGGGAAAGGTGCGAGCCGCCGCCTACGCCGTTTGAATGACGACATCCCCGCCGTACTTTATGGTGGTGGTGAAGAGCCCGTTTCATTAACGATTGCCCACAAGGACATCGCTAAGGCTACTGAAAATGAGGCATTCTTTTCACACATTATTACGTTGAATGTAGGAAAGAAGAAGCAAAAGGCTGTTATCAAGGCACTGCAGCGTCATCCTGCTAAGGCCATTCTCATGCACGCTGACTTCCAGCGCGTGAGCGATAAGGTCGAGATTACAGTTAACGTACCGATTCACTTCCTCAACGAAGATAAGTGTGCGGGCGTTAAGACTGGCGGCGGAAGCATCATCAAGACATTGAATGAGATTGAAATTCATTGTTTCCCTAAAGACCTACCAGAGTTTATCGAAGTCGATATGATCCTGCTGGAAATCGGCGATGCTGTTCACCTTTCAGAGATCACATTACCTACAGGTGTAGCTAGTGTTGCTCTTGCTGCAAGTAACGATCTGAGTGTTGCCACAGTGCAAGCGCCTAGAGCTGATGTCGAAGAAGCTGCAACTGCACCAGATGCACCAGATGCACCTGATTCAGAAGCTGGTGGCGATGATTCCGATGAGAAGGAAGACTAGTCCTGTTTTTAGGCTAGCCCTAAAATCTTATGACAGGCAATTCCTTAAAACTAATTGTGGGTCTGGGTAATCCAGGCTCGCAATATGACTCCAACCGGCACAATGCCGGTGTCATCTTTCTCCACCATCTTGCCAAGAGCTATTCTGGCAGCTTGCGTGGAGAGAGTAAGTTTTTCGGTGAATTCGGCAGCATCAATATTGCTGGCGACGACATCAAACTCCTATTCCCGACTACGTTCATGAATAACAGCGGCAAGTCTGTTGCTGCCGTGTGCAAATTCTTTAAGATCGAGCCGGAGAATATGTTGGTCGCCTACGACGAGATCGATTTCGACGTAGGCGTCACACGTTTCAAACATGGCGGTGGTCATGGCGGCCACAATGGCATCCGCGACATCATCAGCGCACTCGGTAATCAGCGCGATTTCTATCGACTGCGCATCGGTGTGGGACATCCGGGCGACAAGTCCATGGTCGCGAACTATGTACTTGGCAATCCTTCCAGATCGGAAGCCGATGTCATCATGTCAGATATAGAGGACGCTATTCGGGTAACCCCGAAGGCGGTTAAGGGCGAATGGGAAGAAGCCATGCGTCTGTTACATACCTAATGCTCAATACTTAACAGACTAAATAGAGACAAGTAATGGCAGTAAAATGTGGGATCGTCGGACTACCCAACGTGGGCAAGTCAACACTGTTTAATGCGCTGACCAAGGCAGGCATCGCCGCGGAGAATTTTCCGTTCTGCACCATCGAGCCCAATTCAGGCATCGTCTCCATTCCCGACACACGGCTAGACAAGCTAGCTACGATCGTCGATCCGCAGAAGACCATACCAACCACGATGGAATTTACCGACATCGCCGGATTAGTAGCGGGCGCATCCAAGGGTGAAGGCCTAGGCAATCAATTTCTAGCGAACATCCGCGAATGCGATGCGATCTCACACGTAGTGCGCTGCTTCGAAGACAGCAACGTAACCCACGTGTCAGACAAGATTGACCCAGCCTCAGACATAGAGACCATCAACACCGAACTCGCGCTGTCTGATCTTGAGAGCGTCGATAAGGCTCTGGATAGGGCCTCCAAAGTAGCCAGAAGCGGCGACAAAGACGCACAGCGTCAAGTAATTGTATTAGAGAAGGTAAAGGCACATCTCGATGAGGCGAAGCAAGTTCGCTCGCTAAACCTAACCGAAGAAGAACTAGCCGACCTATATAGCCTACATCTGCTAACGGTCAAGCCAGTCATGTACATTGCCAATGTCGATGAAGAAGGATTCGAGAACAACCCTCACCTAGACACAGTGATAGCCATCGCAAAAGAAGAAGGCGCTGTAGTAGTGGCGATCTGCAACAAGCTAGAAGCCGAGATCGCCGAACTAGAAGACGATGAACGCCTAGAGTTCCTAGATGACCTAGGCATGGAAGAGCCCGGCCTAGACCGCGTGATCCGCGCTGGCTACACCCTACTCGGCCTGCAGACCTATTTCACCGCCGGCGTGAAGGAAGTGAGAGCCTGGACAGTAAAGCAAGGCGCCACGGCCCCTCAGGCCGCCGCAGTGATCCATACCGACTTCGAGAAGGGCTTCATAAGAGCAGAAATAACGGCCTATCAGGACTTCGTAGACAATAACGGCGAGAATGGCGCCAAAGACGCCGGCAAGTGGCGCTTAGAAGGAAAGGAATACATCGTCCAAGACGGCGACGTAATCCACTTTAGATTCAATGTTTAATTAGGGGAAACCACAGCTCACTAGCTTCCTTTGAGTCCCGCATAGTTAGGGAACACTTGACAAGTTAAGCTGAAATGCCGAAAATTCGCGGCCTTTCGGGATGAAGATCTAGAATTCATGCACGAAGATTGAAGATTTCGTAGCGAGGGTTTCGAGGATGCGCTAGCTGGAGATTTAGTTTGGAATTTCAGCCGTAGATGTATAAAACATACATCGAGCATGAAATTCCAAACTAAATTTTCAGATGGCGTGCCATCGGAAGCCGCAGTAGAAATTTTTGGCAATGTAGCTCAGCTGGTTAGAGCACAGCATTCATAATGCTGGGGTCGGTGGTTCAAGTCCACCCATTGCTACCAAACACCACTCCAGTGAACTCTGGAGAACTCCAAAGAAGTCCTCAAAGCCCTATAAATTAGGGCTTTTTTGTGTATACTAATTCCATAGACCTCCACCGAACTCCTACTACATCCAAGAAATTTGATGGTATCTTTGATGGTATCGAGTGACAACCTAAAAGCGATACCATCAATTCGAAGGCACTTAGTATGCAGAAACTCACAGCTACAGCAGTCAAACAAGCCAAGCCTAGAACCAAAGCCTATAGCCTAAGTGACGGAGGCTGGTTGTATCTCTTTGTGAAACCTAATGGAACTAAAGCTTGGCGGTTTAACTACCGCATCAATGGTAAACAGAAAACACTAGCCATCGGTATCTATCCGGATATAAGCCTTAAGTCAGCGCGCGACAAACATAAAGAAGCAAGAGAGAACCTAGCAAACGGTATTGACCCAAACGCAGCCAAGCAAGCTCAAAAAGCAGCAGATCAAGGCGCTTTCGCGAATAGCTTTGAGGTTGTCGCGCTCGAGTGGTTGCAAAAACGGGGGGCAAAGTCGGAAGGTGGCGATAAAAGATTAAACAGGTTGCTCCAAAAAGATTTGTTTCCTTATATCGGTAAGCGCCCTATTTCGAAAATAACATCACCAGATTTGCTTAAGGCCTTACGTCGAATTGAAAGTCGAGGTGCAGTGAACACAGCGCATAGAGCCAAGCAAGCTGCCGGCATGGTGTTTAGGTATGCAGCAGCAACTGGGCGCGCTGAGCGTGACCCCAGCGTCGATTTAAAAGACGCACTAGCGCAACCTAAACGAACACATTTCAAATCTATTACTGAACCTGCAGAGATCGGACCTCTCTTAACTGCGATTAACAACTACCGGGGCACTCCGGTCGTGATGGCAGCCCTAAAACTATCTCCTCTGTTTTTTTGCCGCCCCGGCGAGCTACGCCATCTAGAATGGTCAGAGGTCAATTTCTCAGAATCAAGAATCGAGCTGCCGGCGTCTAAAATGAAAATGAAAGAGTCGCATATAATCCCACTGGCTTCGCAAGCGATAGAAATACTAAAAGAGTTACTACCAATCACTGGCAGAGGTAAATTTGTTTTCCCTAGCGCGAGAGGTGCTAGCCGCCCCCTATCAGACAACGGAGTACGAACAGCGCTGAGAACATTAGGCTACACAAATGATCAGATCAGCCCGCACGGTTTCAGGGCGATGGCTCGAACGATTCTTGATGAGGTTCTCAATTTCCCAGTCGACTGGATTGAACATCAGTTATCGCACGCTGTAAGGGATGCGAACGGTAGAGCGTATAACCGTACCAAACATCTCATGCAACGGCGGGGCATGATGCAAACGTGGGCTGACTACTTAGACGGTTTAGCGTCTGGAGAGTAAAGGAATCTCGCCTTATCACCAGCAGCAGCGACCAGTGCGGGCACTAGTTATCCACAGGTTGTCCCAGTACTGCACCAGCCTAACCACTTGTAATTAATAAGATTTATATGCTAATATGTGAATATTGTTCAGTTATATGATGTAAGAGCAATACACCGGCGCTCGTCAACGTCTTCCCGGTGACCTCCTTCGGGAGCTGACAAAACTGCTGACGTCACGCCTCTCGCAGTAGGCCTCTAAAAGAGCGACGTCATCGCCGCTACACCCAGGGTAGGCACCTGTGCAAACAAACCACTTTCAGAGACTCCTCACGAGGGGTCCGGGTCTATTTGCACAGGAGAAATATCGTGCCTATAAAAAATCTTTCTTTAACCGAACTAACACCCCTCACAAGCGAAGCTCGTGTTGCCCTCGCAACTAACGAAGCAGCTTTGCATCTATCGCTATCTCCGCAAACATTACGCCTCTGGGCGCAAACTGACTCAGGGCCAATAACCCCAACACGCGTCAACGGCCGCTTTTACTGGCGAGTAATTGACTTAGCTCGACTACTCGAAGGAAATTCAGTCAGTAGGAGTGCGACCAATGACCAATAAAATCTCACCAACCGGCCCGCAGCTCCTAAGCCTTAAAGAGGTACTTGACCTGATTCCTGTCAGCAAGAGTTGTTGGTATGCAGGCGTCGCCTCGAGAAGATTCCCAACACCAGTAAAGTGCGGGCGACGATCATTCTGGCCACAAAGTGAAATTGTCGAGTTTATTGATAGCCTCAAGCGCGCGGGGGTGTCTCATGAACTCAAATAAGCACGAGATGTGGCAACTATTCGATGAGCATGCCGGCATATACGAGCTTCGCGGAATTAGAAAGGGCCTCCCGACAAAGATTAAGGTTATAGGCTGGCAGCAATATCCTATTGATTTTGATCTACAGCAAATGTGCATTGACTTCGAACAAGCCGCAATGTTGTGGGATGCAGAAGGGTACAATGTCTATGCAGTATTGAACGACATCGACGAGCAATTCTCTGGATCAAGCGTAAAAGACGGCGACATTTCGGGCCGCAACTACCTTTTTATTGACATTGACCGAGCTGAGAAAGCTGACTGTCCAGCAAGCGATGAAGAACTCCAGCATGCTCTGGATTTGTCCGGTGAAATTAGCCGCTTTATGGCTGCACAAGCATGGGCAAAGCCTCTTGCTGTGATGTCTGGTAATGGCGTGCACCTTTACTTCTACGCCAATGGCATGCCCAACACGCCAGAGCTGACCGGAAAAATACGAGCGCTGCTCCAGTTACTTGGTGACAAGTTCGACAACGGGCATGTAAAGGTTGATCCCGGCGTATCCAATGCTAGTCGCATTACAAAAGTTATCGGCACTACCGCAAAAAAAGGGATTGCATCACCCGGCCGGCCCTATCGGAAAGTTAGAATCCTTAGTGCTGCAGGTTCTTATGGCTTGCGGGTACCTTGTTTTAATACCTTGCTTGATAAGACTTTAAACGCCTTAGGTTTTAGTGAAAAGCTCTTAGCTAGACCCACCACTGAATTAGCGGCGAAACTAAAAAGCGCACAGATCACTTGGACCACACCTGCGCCGCTGACTCCTCGTGAAATCGCCATCCTTAAAGACCAGCTCAATTACATCGATTCGAGTTGTGATCGAGAAACATGGAGAAATGTCGTTTGGGCGATTCTATCCACGGGTTTGCCAGACGCCGAGAAAATAGCGCTAGATTGGTCCGAAAAGTCTCCTGAGAAGTTCATTGAGGACGATTTTTATACGCTTGTTAACTCCTACATTGAGGGTCGTTCAGGCCTAAACGGCTCTATAACTCGCGGGACTATTTATCACTACGCGCGGGTTGGAGGTTGGAATGGATAACGTGACGCCCCTCCAAAATCATGCTCCGACAGCCGCAGTGTCCGCCTTAACTGCACTTCAACATGCTTTCGCGATATCACTAATAGGTGGGCAGCTTAGGCTCGTAGATAGGCGAGCTATTCAAGAAGCGCAACAGGGTTCACCAACAGCAGAAGTGCACTTAATTAAGAAAGATGACGGCAAAATGATCCTCAGACGCTTTATTGAGAGCCTGCCGATACCAGTTGTTAAGCCCACCGACTTGGTGAATAATTTTTGGGTAAGCCCCAATACGATTGAATACCACAGGCTGGCCTTTCACCCGATCCCGCAACCATTAGATACCTTAAATCTATGGGTCCCTCACACGGTAGAGCCCATACAGGGCTGTTGGACAGTTATCGAGGACTATCTTGTAGACGTGATTTGCGACGGCGATCTAGCGCTGTTTGATTATCTCATTCGATTCCTCGCCCATGCACTGAAGCACCCCGAAGAAAAGCCCGGGATCATGATAGTACTCATAGGAGCTGAGGGTGCGGGGAAAGGCTTCTTCGTAAGGCTGCTAGAGGCTCTGTGGGGTGCTACAACGCTTCAGGTTTCAAACATAGCTGCTATCACAGGTAACTTTAATGCTGCGCTGGAGCGTGCTTTTTGGGTGGCTCTCGACGAGTGTATGTTTAAAGGTGATAAAAAGTCCCAAGACCGGATGAAGTCTCTTGTTACCGAGCCAGCAATACAGGTTGAACAAAAATATGAACCGTCGAGGACAATCGAGTCTTTCCACCGGTTTATCGCATGCACTAACTACGCACAGTGGGGACAAATACGCTCGGATGACCGCCGCTATTTATTTATCAAAGTCTCTGATTGCCACATACAAGATACGAAGTACTTCGGACAGCTAAAAAAAACTCTGAATGATGGTGTAACAGTACCCGCCCTCGCTTACTACCTGACCAATCTCGACATCACCAAATTTAACCCTCGTAGCAAACCTCAAACAGCTGAAGGATTTGAACAGAAGCGACGTTCACTTTCCGGTTTTGCTCGGTATTGGAATGAAGTTTTAGACAAGGGCAGCTTTGATATAGGTGGCGACCACTACCCTGTCGGGTCAGTGAGTTATGAGAAGGAGGTGCTTGTGTTGAGCCAAATCCTTACTAAGAAGTACAAGGACTACAACCAAAAAGCTGAACGATACGAAGCTATACAAGCAAAAACAATACGGACTGAGATCAAAGTACTCTGCCCTTCAGCTGACACCACAAAACGCAAAGACAATAAGCGCGGAATCCTGTTCCCCAAGATTGAAGTCGCGCGAAAGGAATTCGAAGCGTTCATCGGGTGCAAGGTGGATTGGGATGAGTAGTGGCAGTGCTGGCAGAGTTATGCCACCTAAGTGGCAGTTGGAGAGGTAAGTGAGACGGGGGGTTTAGGTGCATTTGCCATCTATGCCACTTATTTCTTAAAAGTAATAAATAGATAAACAATACAGGTAATAGTAAAGAGTTTTAGTAATTTTGGTGGCAGAGGTGGCATTGGTGGCAGAAATACATCCGCTCATGAGGTAGCGCGTGTGAATGTCAAAGTGCAATCAAGAGACCCCCTACAACGTAATCAAACACGACATAATTAGGAGCAAGACAATGAAAGCAGTAAATAATTCAGTGGATACAGAGATCACGAAAAAAATATATGACCTTATAGACAAGAAGCATAAAGAAGATTTACGAAAAGTTGATTATCAATATAGATCACTGAAGGACAGCATAGAAAAATGGAGTAAAAACGAAGATCAGCTCGGTTATGAAGTCGATCGGCTCGGCATCGAAGGTGAAGAAAATGAAGAAAACTTAGAACGGCTTATGGAAGAACTACGTGCAGACTAACTACACAACTCTCGGCGGGCGTGTGACATGCACCCAGTGTGACGCACTATCGAAACGTACTCGGCTTCGTTGTCAGGCACCTGCCATCAAAGGTAAGACAAAGTGTAAATTTCATGGTGGCCGCAGTACAGGCAGTAGAACACCTGAAGGCAAGGCCAGACAGATAGCAGCTAATACTATTCACGGTAGAGAGACGCGAGCTATACGCGAAGAGCGCAGCGCTAAGTTGGCGGAGCTTTATGAGATTGAAAAAGAAATGCGCAGCATGGGCATGGTAGAAGGCTCATGGGTAAGCCGAAAACCACCCAGTAGGTAACCGTTCGTCCACAATAGTATGTATACGGGTGCAATGGAACCATTCTTACTTATCGGGGTGTGCCCCTAGGCTGGGGTGTTGGCTGGGCGGTTGCTAGGAAACTGGGGGTGGGGTTAATATCTAGTAAGTGAGTCAGGTGACAAAACTAATTGATGGTATCCGTGATGGTATCGACTAAATTATTAAATTTAATATCTATATATAACAGTTGTTTAAGCTAGGCATTCAAATCCTTCACAGTCTGGATCGTCAGATTAACGGCAATAATCCCAAGTATTATTTTTAGTGTTTTGTCAGACATTGTTATTCTCCTTTTTTATAGAGTTCGGAAACCTAATCTTAGCAGAATCGTTTGAGCGTAATAGTATGTATACGGGTGCAGTGGAACCATCCTGACTTATCGGGGTGTGCTCCTAGGGTGGGGTGCTGGCTGGGCGGTTACTAGGAAATAGGGGGTGGGTACAGTCTAAGTCTGAAGAACCAGAAGATAGGCATTGGACCTTAACGGTTGTGGGGGCTGATTAGTGAGACTATGGTTGGCCAAAAACTGGCAAGCAAAGCTGATGTGCTAGTATTGTCTGCGCACCCTTCACTTATGGCTGGCAGTGTCGTATCAGGTGTTATACACAAAGCGGCGGGTAAAGAGCTTGAGAAGGCAGCCAAAGTATTCGCCCCAATAAAGCAAGGCGAATCCATCGAAATGCCTGATAATGGAGCAGAGTTTTTTGAATGAATAAATGGGGAATTAAAAAGGGGATTAAATGGAGTCTGAATAAATATAAAGGACTGTATACTTAGCCTGACTCCTTTAATTGAGTTCTAAGGAATTTACCAAGTCAAACTCGAGATTTACAGAATCACGCAATTCAAACACAACTTCGAACACTTGATTACTCACTTGTATAATATCCGTATAGAGGTTTGTGCTTAGTTCAAACATGCCACTGCAATCTGGCAACTCGTTGTTCTCATTACGCACATCATCCGCATTGAACAGCCGACTATTTGTAATCTGAATAACCCCCAACTCATATGAAATAATTTTCATTGCGATGTCGAATTGTTCAATGCCACCAATCGCAGTAGGTATTCCATTTTCTACCGCGCGAACACAGGTATAGA
>Ga0307985_10002178_pt1 | contig 11021 bp, 8 predicted proteins | sample EllFjometageno80_FD_203155 | JGI IMG/M metagenome (GOLD analysis project Ga0307985, IMG submission 203155) | Marine microbial communities from Ellis Fjord, Antarctic Ocean - #80 | ecosystem: Environmental > Aquatic > Marine > Unclassified | place: Southern Ocean | collected 2014-10-09 | reverse complement strand
CCCAGTCCTCGTCCTTGGTGGCCCACGGCCCTCCCTCCCATCCCATGTGCGTCCACCTAAACCTCACCGTCTCCCCCTCCCCTCCGCAGACACACACGACGCTCCCCCCGCTTAACACCGCCTGGTTCGCGTACGTCCACGCCTGGTCGCACCACCCGGGCTGCAGCAGCAGCAAGAGCACCCCGCCAGAGGGGAGGAAGAGCACGTTGTGCCCGCCGGAGCCGTACTGGGAAATTAAAACGCGCGTGTTCCGAAAGGCCAGCAGTTGCTGTGGGAAGGGATGAGACTCTAGCGAGGTTAGGCGGAAGGTCAGGGCGTGGGCTGCGGCAGCGGACTTCGCGACGGCGACGAGCTGGGCGAGGTTCAGGAGGCGGCGCTTGTGCGAGCGCTCGATGAAGAGGACCTGCTGCGAAGCCGAGGTTTGAGCCGGAACGGGTAGCTGAGCGAGTAGCCAACCTTGGAAGCTAGCGTAGTCCTGCTTGAGCTCTACGTCGCTCGAGCCAATGAACGCTCCGCCCGTCGCCTGCCCCTTGGTGTGGTAGGTCCTCGCGGCGTCCAGCTCCAGCACAATCTCGGTGAAACACGTTTTCCCAGGGAGCGTGTAAAGCGTGGCGGCGGGGTGGATGGGGTTGTCGGTGAATCGCTTCAGCAGCTCAAACGCCGTGCCCCGCTCGTACACCTCTTGCAATATCAGCTCGTGCAGGATGGCTGCCTCGTCGGCGCTGGCCACGTTGAGAAAGATATGATTGTTGGTGTCCACGTTGGTGCCGTCAAAGAGGTGGTGGAACAGCGGCTCCAGCACGTCCACCAGCAGGTGCCCAACCTGCCACGTGAGCAGATTGATGACAAACACCGGCGCCTCGAAGAAAGTGTCGCACGCGTCAGCCGTGGGTGCAAACGGGTGGGGGTTGGGGAAGGCGAAGGAAGAGTCTGAACTCGGCGGTAGGTCGGCGTAGAAGAGGGACCACTTTGAGGCGGAGAGCCGCAGGGGAGGCGAGGGCTTGAGAGCTCCGTGTAGCAGGAACACGAAGTCGCCGCGTGGCGTTTGAAGCAGCGTGGTGGACAGGAGGGTAGAGGTTGTCGAGGGGGATGGGAGGGTGAAACTGCCATACAAATGTGTGAACAAAGCCATGCACGTGTGTGAACAAAGGGAGAAGCCCTTCCATGCTTATTGAGTCGCTCGAAGCGCGCTGGTAATGCTTACCTGGTGCTTGTGACATGGATTGTGGTTGCGCCCGGAAGACTAGAGGGGGGGGAGCAAGAGGGGGGGCTGCTCTTGCGAGCCAGATACTGCAATGCTTCCTCGCATAAGTAAATCGAGGGGACGGGAAGAGCGTCAAAGAAGTTGTGGCCCTTCCGACATGATCGGTTAGGCTCTGGAGGAACCATTGATAATAGAGCGATTGTAGAGGCATTGAGCTCTGAAATGGACGGCGGGCGGGGCGGCGGGAGGGGTGGGACTGGCGACGCTAGTTGAAGAACCGCAAACAGCAGCAACGCAATCATGCGCCCAGGAGCCTCCGTCAATAACTTGTTTTCCCAGTCTGTTTTCGTCATTTTAAGCGAGCCCAATTGTGCAATTGTGCGCGCCCAATTGTGCGGTGGCTATTTTCCTGACTTCTTATTATTAAGCCGCCTCAAGTACCGCTCGGCTGACGGCCTCAGCATCTTGGCGCTGCTCTGCTGTCCGGTGCCAACTTGGAATCCCACGCCGCTCAAGCAGAAGCAGGTCCGCTGCAGCATGCCGTACGTGGGGCAGGTCTTTTTGATATCGATCTTCCGGAGCTCCCTCTTCTTGTAGAAGTCGTCCATCACGTCCGCCAAGCTCTCGAACTTGAGTATTCGCATTCCTTCTTTCATGCCAGCGTTGCCGCCGAAGTGAAAAAGAGCGCACGCGTACGTTTCGTCCACCGGGTTGACTTCCCCAGTGACCTTCCACGTCCAGTCGTTCCCCAGCAGCTTCCACTGCTTCAAAACCTCCGCACGATCGCCCTCGTCGATCGCCACGACGTATCGAGCGAACGCCTCCCTATACTCCGGCGTGACGCGTATGAGCTGCCCGTAGTCGAGCATCGTGACGACGTCCGTCGACACGTCGAGCATTATATTACCCGCGTGAGGGTCGGCGTTGAACGCGCCCAGCTCGAAAATCTCCCACGCCTTCTCCGCCCACAGCAGCTCCATCAACCGCGGTCCGTCCGGCGGCACGAAAGACCACTTATACTCCTTCCTCGCCCCGAACCAGCCCGCCGTCCAGTTGTACAGAGCGCGACCCCCGTTAGCCAAGTAGTCCTTGGACATGACGCCGCCTCGAAGCATGGCGAACTCTATCCGGCTCAGTCCATTGACAGCTCGCGAGGCGACCTTGTCGCCCTTGCCGTCCTCCGCGCTGAACTTCTTCAGCTTCGCCTTCATCTCCTTCACGAACTCATCCGCGCTCTTCCCTTCCCGTCCCGCGACATCTTCCAGCAACTTCCTCCCGATCTTCGTAATCGTCAGCCCTTCGCACTTGGTCATAACGAGCACCTTCCTCGTAGTCAACTCCTCAAACGGCGCAGGGAACGCCACCTTGGTCCGGCCATTCCCGAAATTAAAGTCTTTTCCTCCCCCCTCCGAGCAAACCGTCCTCAAGTTCCTCCCCTCTTGCGTGTAGTCGAACTCCCCGTTGAAGATCGCCTGCTGAGCCGTCAAAACGTCCTTTAACTGAGGGTTCATCAAGTCAACCAAAAAGAGCATAACCCTGAAGTCGATCGCAAAGAACCGTTCAGCTTCCGGATACTGCACCTTGACTACTACCTCCTCTCCCGTCACAAGCTTCGCGCAGTGAACCTGCCCAATACTCGCCGCACCAATCGGCTCCTCCTCAAACTTCTCGAACACCTCCTCGATGTTTCTTCCCAGCTCCTCCTCGACAATCTCCTTGATTCGCGAGAACTTCTCGGCAGGCACGTCCTCCTGGAGGATTTTTAGGCTGGAGCAGTAAGGGGCTGGGAGCAGCGAGGGCTGGTTGCTGATTACTTGGCCCATCTAAACACTGTGTTAGAAGGAGAACATGATTTAGGAAGGTATGTTTCAGTGTTACATTGGCACCGACCTTCACATAAAACCCCCTCAGCTCCAGCGCAATCTCCACCGGCCGGTCCTTCCACCGTTCATGATACTTCTCGTAATCACCCCCCGTAAACTCCACAAGCTGATACTCCACCGCCATCGGCAACAGTCCCCATGCAACTGTACAAACCCTCCTAGTAGGCTCATGTTGGTATGCAAGTGCTGAGGCGACGCCGAGGACAGCTAGGACGGGGAAGAGGGGGCGAGCAGTGACCGCCCCCCGCCCCTTGCTAGCGTGTCGTGTCGCGAGCCCAACACGATGAAGCATGTAGCGTAGTTGTGGACGAGGGATATCTTCTACAAGGACTGATCCCCTGATTGCACTGATGCCATCGCCATTCCCCCATTTAACGCACGGGACGTGGAGGGAGTGCAAGGAGAAAGGCAGGCACTTTGTGACTTTCGAAAAGTTGATTTTGTTTGCAACGTGCAACCGGCATGCGATACCTGTTGCAAAGCTTCGTAAAGTTAGCGTTAAATGTCCGTGCTCATTAATTGGGCATTACAGGCGGCATTACAGTTGTAATTGTTAAATTGTTGAAACATCTTGGCATCTTTCTTTGTTTCTTTATGGGGGCCACCATTTCGTTCGGTTCCATTCTTGAGGGGACTGTGTCACCGGAACCAGCAGCGACACGGTTGACCACTCAGGCGAATCCGTCATCAAGCACCAGCACCAGCACCAGCAACAGCAACAGAAACAGCACCAGCAACAGCTCCATCAGCTTCAGTTCCAACAACACCCTAAATCCCAAAACTTCCGGGGTCCTCTCCTTGTTTTTGCAATGTGCTCAACTTGCGGCACTAACGTAGGCGCAGTGTGCTTGTGTTCGCAGCTGACTGCGGGGGGTGACGACCGGTCGCGAACGCTGTGGGTTGGATCAGTGCTGCCGGAACACAGTGAGGAGGATGTGAGGTTGCTGTTTTCTGAACGGAAGGATTCTGGAAGGCATGATGTGGAGAGTGTGTGTGTTAGGAGGAACGCGTTTAGAGGAATGGGGTATGCGTTGGTGGTGTTTGTGGGGGCGGCACCCGCCCCATTTGAGCACGAGGTGTTCGAGATTCGTGGGGCTCAGTGGGAACAAAATAGCGTCGTTGTACCCGTGGTACACGGTCGGCATGAATGCGAACGCGAAGGAAGCGGCATGCCGTCGCTTCAGGCGCAGCTGGAACCGCTGACGGAGACGCAGCTACGGGACAGGCTCGTGCTGCTATCGAGTGCCGCGGATCCCGTGGAAGAGCAGAACGCTTACAGGCAGCGTGGGAGGCTGGGCAAGAAGATGTTTCTGAAGAACAGGCTGGTGGACGTGTATCGGAGCGGAGGGGCGAAGAGGACGATGCGGAAGGTTGCCGGGGAAGCGGTTGCGCTCGACCTCTGCGCCGCATTGCTTGCCGAGCTTAAAGGGGATGTGTGGCCGACGGGGCCAAAGAAAAAGACGAGGAAGGGCGTTGATGCTGAAGCTTATATGGTGCTCGGACAGGTGAGCAGCGACGCGGCGTTTAAGGTTGGATCGCGGCACACGCGGCTGTGGGCGGCGTGCATGAACGTACTCGGAGAAGGGAAGGAGGCAGGTGACTGGAGGTGCACGAGCATTGCGTTGAGTCGAGGATTCAGAGGGAGTCCGCATGTCGACTCGAAGGATAGCTCTTATCAGTATGCGATTAGCTTGGGAGAGTTCGAGGGAGGGGAGCTGTGCGTGGAGAGCGGCGCTGGAGGGAGAGAGATAGTTGTGGTCAACACGAAGGAGAAACTGGCCAAGGTAGACGGCCGCTTCGTGCATTTCGTGAAAGACTGGACTGGCAAGGAAAGGTTCAGCGTGATCTTCTTCTGCTGCGACCCGCTGCTTCGACGAGCGCCAGAAAGAGCAGTGTATTAGCGGCGTACCCATTTCGGTCAAACGGAAAACTTTCTAACAATGTCGAATCCCTTGCTGTCGGCCAACTTCCCGTCCATGCTGCTGATGCACACGGCGAACGCCTGCACCGCGTTCAGCGGATAGCCGTAATCCAGCGTAAAGACGTTCTTGTTGACCCTCCCGAACTGCAGCATGGTGTTCTCTCCACTCGCGCCCTCGCACTGCAGCTGGAAGTTCTTCACGGAGCTCGCCGTGACTCTGCCCTTGAAGTTCAAAACGTGTCCCTTCTGTTCGGCGTCCCACCGCGGTCTCTTGTTCTGGCACACGTACAGCGTCTTCTGCAAACCCTCCGGCATGTCCGCCATGACCAGCTTGTCCACGTCCGCCATCTCCCCCAAGATGTTCACGATGCCGTTTTTCCCGCCGCTGAATCGGTTCGTCGCCTCTGGCCGCGGGACTGCCAGCTTCATTTTCCCGGGCCCCATTCTGTCGTATTCGTAAAACACCACTCCGAGCTCCTGCCTGGGTGCTCCCCCGCCGCCCCTCTCTGGGTTCACTCCCGAGTCATAGATCTCGTAACTTGCCCCGCTCCAGTTGCCCTTCAGCTTGCCCATGACGCTCCCCTTGCCCAGCACATCCGAGCTCAGCACATAGTTCGAGTTCTTGGTGACGCCCTTCTTGTACGCGCTCATCATGAACCTGAAAGAGCGAAGCGAGTGTAAGGAGAGGGGGCGCACACATGCGTTCTCGGGCAAGAAATAGCGTGAATCGCGCTCACCTTTCTTCCGCTTGCGACGTTCCCGACTTGCCGCCTCCGGGCGGGCCCGTTAGGGGCTCCAAAAACATGCTGAACGTCTTGCCGCCCAGCACCCCCGCCGAGCTTCGCACCACGTAGCACTTCCGCATAGGCTGCCCTTTCCCCGGAATGCTCATCAGCAGTCCCTCCGTAACAGCTGTGAGAGTCTCCACCACTTTCTTCGCCCGGGGAGCTTCCTGTGCCTTCACGGGATCTTCCCCAGCGGCCGCGCGCATCTCTCTCGCGTCGGCGCTCTGCTGTATTCTATCTCTGTCCGTCAGCGTCAAGTTGTCCCGCTCTTCCGTTTCGTCTTCCCAAGGGTTCCTCGTCTCGTTTTCCCGCCTCTCAACCTCGTCATGTCCTTTGCCGCTCTCTCTCTCTCTCGCTCTCTCTTTGTCCTTGTTCAGCGACAGGCTCTGCATTGCGATCTCGCGGCGCTCGTCGACCGATTTGCTAGCCATCATCTGCGGCGACGGCGGCGGCGCCTTCGACTCCGCGTAAAGAGTTCGCGGTGGGCTCCGCTTCCGGTCCATGAGCTTCGGCGGGCTGCCGTGGGAGCTCGGGGGGGCGGCCATTCGACTATCCGCGCTCTTCGTCTCCTTCGACTCCTGAGGTCGTCGCTTCGGAGCCTGCTTGGGCTGCCACACACATGCACACGTGTGAACACAGGTGCGAACACAGGGGGAAGGCGATGCGAACAAAGGGAAGAGTCAGGGGGGCACACACGCATAGTGGACAATTGGCAGCGTCGACTCACCTGGTCAGGCGGCGCTGACTCCTCCTCAGCGTTGCTGGGCTGAACATTGAGACTGCTGCTGCCGCGATTGTAGATCTTACTCGCCTCCATCCCAAACCTATCGTCGGTGCTCGAGTCGATCGCCGCCGACGACGCCCCTCTGAACCCGAAGCCGGAATGGCTGGAGCTGTCGTTAGAGGCCGCAGAGAGCGCGTACGGATTGCTACCGGTAGAGTACATGCGATTGCTGCTGTACTGACCCTGAAGGCTGTTGGAGGGAGGGGCGGCCGCTGCGTACGAAGGCAGCTGCTTGGCCTCAAGCTCGGACGGACGGTCCTCGACGTCGCTGTCCTCCGAGTCCTCGTGGCCGTTGTCAATGTGCGGCTGGAACTCGAACTCGCTGTCCGACGAATCTTCCGGCAGTGCTTCGCTAGGGGCGCTGCCATACAGAGGTACACAAGTGAGCAAAAGAGAAAGGCGCCACACAGACATGCCTTCCGGTGTGTCTTACCTGTAAGCTCTCTTCTGTTTCTGCTGCTGAATCTTGTAGAAGTCCTCATCACTGTCCTCATCCTCCATTCTTCGACTGTTACTCGACGCTTCCCCCTTCATCTCCCCGTACGGGACCGCCTCAAGACCCCCATCGTCGTGCCACTCACCACCGGAGTCACCACCGGAATCGAGGGGGCCGCGGCGGGGGGAATGCATGGGCGTCTTGCCGGAGGACCACGCCTTTTCCTCGCTCTTCATCACCCTCCCCCTCTCTCTCTCCTCCTCGTCACTACTCGACTCCGCCAAGTTATTAAGCAGCGTTTTCTCCGCGGCTGCCCTGGTGCTGGGGCTGGGTTTTGAGGGGGAGGAGGGGGAATGGGCGGAGGAGGTTTGGGAGGAATCAGAATCGCTCATGTCCTCGAGCATCGCGTCGAAGGCGCTGGACATGGTAGGTTTAAGGGTTGTGAAGGGGTGGTGCCCGTGGCGAATTTGAGCGAGGGGGCAAAAGAGCTACCCCTCAATTAAAGCCTTAGAGCGCCTTACTAACCCTAACTTAGAGCCTCTAATTTGTGAACACGTGAACTCTGGAAGTTTCAATTCTTGTGCGCGGACACAGATGCACACAGTGCCCTTGACATCTTTTGAGCGAATACGTAGCCCGTGAAGCCACCGCCCGACTTACAGCGCCATTGATGGTTGAAGTGTCATACTTAGTGATTTATTCCAGGAGTCCTCCAATAACGTTAAATTAATTATTTTTGCCATATCCCACGCGCAACCTGGGCGCATGCTAGCCACGACGTTATCCCCTGCCCCCTGGTGGCGTCTGCAGTCAGATTGCCACCAGGACCAGCGGGCCAGGACCAGCTGCCTCGGTCCACGTACTGTACAGCCCCGACTTTTTGTAAGGTTGTTGTAGTTGCGATCACTGTCTCCTGTAGGTCTCCTGTATGGTGTTTGTCAGTTTGTAGCTGCGTGTAGGTGCGTGTAGCCCTGTCTGAGTCTGAGCCACGCAGACGGAAATTCTCTAGCTCGCTGCTACAGTTGTAGCCGTAGAAGAGGCTTCCTTTTCAGTTCCTTCGAAACTTGCCTCCTCACTACCCATTTGCACTTCCTGGCGTTTTCAGCCAACAATCCTGAGAGCCCCTCCCCCCCAAGATGAAGTTTTTCTCTAAGTCGTCCAAAATCGCGGCCACCACTGCCACCCTGGAACCAGATTTATCCAACTCAAAGGATACACCCGCTGCCAATGCTTCTAGCCCCGCTCACACATCCCCCAACACCCCAGAATTCACTCTCCTAGACTCCGACCTCGCCGCCTTGGACCTCACCGACAACAACAACACCATCTCCCCCAATCGCAGAACCCGTATCAAAACCATGGCAAACTCAGCCACAAGTACTCAAGTTACAGATGATGACATGACCGACGCCAGCAACGCGACTAGCATGCGTATGGCTCGGAACACCGACAGCATGCTCCAAGACGTAACAATCTCCAACAACCTAAAGCTCCGCCTTGCCGCGCGCCGCGAGCAATTCACAAAGAAGTCCCTCGTCGCGAAGAATGACTTGTCCAAATTCGTGCTGGAGCAACTTGCCGGGGGGGGATTGGACGCGATTGCGAGCGCTAGTTCGACGCCGGAGCACGCGGAGAACGCGGCGGACTTGGCCATCAGGGCAGCCATGGAGGGGTACTTCAGCAACGTCCCTGGGGCGAAGGTAACAGCGCTCCACACAGCGCCCCACACAGCGCCCCAACAGCCCCCACCACTACTTCCCTTGTTTCCGTACTCCCTTTGTTCCCGTTAACCCCTTTGGCTCACACGCGTATGTTTTGTGCCCCCCCCAGGTGAAGGAGGCCAAGAAGATCTTCACCGAGTGCCTCCACCGCGTCGAGTTCGCCAAGGACGAGTACCTCTGCCGGCAGAACGACTTCGGCGACAAGATGTTCGTGCTGGAGGAGGGCGACGTGCACTTCATCGTCGGCGGCCAGAAGGCGGGATCCGCCAAAAACGGCAGCGTGTTAGGCGAGCTGTCGCTCATTTACGGCGTGCCCCGCCAGGCCGACATCAAGGCCGCGACGCCGCTCATCTGCTGGTCCATGGACACGCTGTCCTTCAGGCGCGTGCAGGCCATCATCGCGAGGGACGCGCTCGACACGTCCAAGTCCAAGATCATGGCCAAGTTCGGCAAGGCCGCTTCGTCGCTGTCGGAGGAGCAGGAAACCGTCACGTCGCAGAAGGACAAGAACGGCATCCCCTTCGGCCACCTGAAGCTGCTCACCGTGGTGGGCAAGGGCACGTTCGGCTCCGTCTACATTGCCAGCGCCAAGAACTCGACCGATAGCTACGCCCTCAAGCGCATGAGCAAGCACAGCATCGTGGAGCGCGAGAACGAGATGCGCGTGATCATCGAGAGGAACGCGTTGCAGGCGGTCCGCGGCTGCCCCTTCATCATCACGCTCATGGGCACGTACCAGGATCGCGACTGCGTCTACTTCTTGACTGAGTGCGTGCAAGGCGGGAACCTCATTTCGTACATGATCGACCGAGACATCCTGTCGAATTCCGAGACGTGCTTCTACACGTACAACATCGCCAAGGCGCTCACGTACTGCCACAGCAAGGGATACGTCCACAGGGACGTCAAGCCGGAGAACTGCTTGATCGACGAGAGAGGGTACATCAAGCTGTGCGACTTCGGCATGGCTAAGAGGCTGCCCGCGACGGTTCAGATGCCCAACGGCGGAACTGAGGTAGTCACGCTCGCGTTCACCATGTGCGGCACGCCCGAGTTCATGGCGCCCGAGTTCGTGCTGAGCACCGGCTACGACAAGGGCGTCGACATCTGGGCGCTCGGGTGCATCATGGTCGAGATGTACAGCGGCAGGGGGCCGTTTGATTGCGACGGAGATCTGAAGAAGACCTTCAAGGCGGTCTGCTTGATCGGCATGGGCAGGAAGCAGCTCGATCTTCCCAATCAACTCAGGAAAAAGGGGCGGGAAGTGGCGGGCGAGTTCGCAACCAGCTTGCTCGCGCCGGCTGCGTCGAGGCTCGGCTGCGAGAACCCCGATGACATCCTGAACCACGACTACTTCAATATCCTGAACAAGGAGGAGATCCACGAAAGGAGCTTTGAGGCGCCCTACATTCCCATCATCGAGGACAGCAAGGACGCCACCAACTTCGTGCAGGAAGGCGAGAAGCCCAAGGACGAGGACCCCATTATGCGGTACGAGGGGTCGGTGGAGTGGAGCAAGGGCTTCTGAGGGAAGGGCGGGAGGGCGGAGGGAGGGGAGGAGGGTTAGTAATTTGATAGGAAGAAGGGTTTGTAATTTTACCAGTGTGTGAAAGGCGCAGCGACCTCAAGATAACACTTTTACAGATTAGTAGAGTACCTCCCCAATTTGCGACGTGTCGAACGTGGTCAATCCGTTACACGGGCAACCTTAGCGTTTAACGTGGATCTACGGGACCCCTATTGTGTCTTGTAGCCGAGCCCCATGGACCCTTTCACTAACATCGAGACCGCTATCGCCGGCGCCTTCGCTACAGTCCGTAACCAGTACGCTGCGCAGGCTACAGAGCTAACTGCTGCTAAGCAGCAGATAGTGACACTCCAGATTGAGCTCAAAGAGGCCGAGGATTTATTGGAACTTGAGAGGTCAGCGGCGGCGCTCGACAGGGCCGCCAATGTAGTGAAGAAAGAGGCCACAAGGGCTTCCGCCACAACCACCACCGCAACCGCTGCCGGGACCACAACCACAACTGCTACCACAGCAATAACTGCTGTATCCCCACTTCCGCGGAACAGGGGCGCGTTGTCGCTAGCCACTGCAGATCTTGACGATGCCCCCCTCTCCACCGGCGAATTGTGGTCGCACGCGGCGACCATGCAGTTCGGGTTCAAATCGGTTGAGAAGATTGAGGAAACTGAGAAGGAGGAGAAGGAGAAGGAGAAGGAGAAGGAGAAGGAGAAGGAGAAGGAGAAGGAGAAGGAGAAGGAGAAGGAGAAGAGAGACCGAATT
>Ga0307985_10002177_pt1 | contig 11026 bp, 12 predicted proteins | sample EllFjometageno80_FD_203155 | JGI IMG/M metagenome (GOLD analysis project Ga0307985, IMG submission 203155) | Marine microbial communities from Ellis Fjord, Antarctic Ocean - #80 | ecosystem: Environmental > Aquatic > Marine > Unclassified | place: Southern Ocean | collected 2014-10-09 | reverse complement strand
ATAACCATAACCATAACCATAACCATAACCATAACCATAACCATAACCATAACCATAACCATAACCATAACCATAACCATAACCATAACCATAACCATAACCATAACCATAACCATAACCATAACCTAACCCTAAAGGAGTGCCAGCTAGCGCAGCAATGGAAGACGGTAGCTTCTTCTTGCGGGCGCTGGTGGCCATGCGGTTGCGGATACGCGCGAGCATAGGACTTTATGGCGGTGGGATTGAGTTAACGCGTGGAGAAAGGGAGGTGCAGGAGGAGAGAGGGAGGTGCAAGCTACAATACCGTGGTACAAGCTCTGAAAAAATGCGTTGAACGATCGAAGAAACGTGAACACCCAGCAAATTGCAAGTAGCCTGTGTGTAGTGCGCCCTGCGCTTCATTACTGCATCAGCACTCAATGCGCACTCGTTGCCACTAACCGACCGTGGTCGTCTGTCGGATTACTACGTCGCGTACATCCGCTCCAATGTCAGCTTATCGACTTCTACCTGCTCGAAACATCCTCCTTCACCTCCTCTCCGGCACACCTCCTCTACAGCCTCCTCTCCAGCACACCTCCTCTCCTATACAGCAACTGCTCTCACACTCACGTTCCTCAGCTTGGCCAGTCCGCAGATGCACGCAGCCCTCCTCCTCTTTCTCTCCCTCCTCTTCACTCCCACCCTCCCCTTCACCTCCACCCCTCTCTCATCATCCTTTCCACCCACTCGGCCTTCCAACCGGCTAAACTCGGCCAAAGTCTCCGTCGAATTATATGCCAGCCTCTCCCACCGTATTGCATCTCTCACGGCGCCCAAGTCGACCAGCAGCAGCTCCTCCCCCCTGCCGTTCCTTCACTCTGCCCCGTCCTTAACCCAGTACACAGCTGCGCACAATTTCTTCCGACACACTCTCTCTCACGAAGCCCAGAACCTGACGACGTCCCGGTCCGGCTTCGTCAAGCTTCACGAGCTGCTCCTCCCTTCGTCGCCTGCCGAAAGAACCCAGCTCCTGTCCCTCGTTGACCTCGGCCTCTGCACCGGCACCGCCGATCCCGACCCTCCCACCGCCCCCGCAGCCAAGGCCCTCCTCTCCTCTCTCTCTCTGAAGCAGTCCCGCACCACGGCCTTCAACCTCCTGGTATCCCTCAACATTTGGAGTCAACACGAGCCGCTCAATCTCCTCCGCAGCACCCTGCCCGTCCGCTACCCGCCCTCGTACGAGCTGGGCGGTGAGGGCGGCGAGAACGTGCTGGACGAGGACGGCGCGCGCGTTGCGCCAGCTGACCCTGACAGCCTCCTCGGCATCCGTCGCGACCTGAGGCAGCTGAAAACATACACGATTGACTCCATTTCGGCGAACGAGATTGACGACGCGCTGTCCCTTGAGGTCATCCCGACGTCCGACGGGAGCATACGGCAAAGAATCTGGATTCACATTGCGGACGTGGAGCACTATGCCAAGCGCAGCGATACCTCCTTGCTAGAGCAAGCGGCTGCCCGCGGCACCAGCGTGTATCTGCCCAGCCACACCGTGTCCATGTTCCCAGGGTACCTGAGCAGCATGATGAGCCTCCGTGCGCGAAGGGACAGCAAGAGTCTGAGTTTGTGCTGCGAGATTGGAAGCGACGGCGAGCTGTTGAAGGACACTGTGCAGGTGAGACGGGGGGCGAGCGACAAAGCGCGAGCAGAGAAAGCGCGGGGGGTGAAGTGCGAGCGAGGACAGCGCGAGCGAGTAGAGCGCTGTCGTAAACTGCTCGAAAACGCGCTGTTTTCGACACGATGGAGTAAAGCGCGCTGCTCGCAACGTGCGCTTTTTGGACACGCTGCTCGCGAAGCACGCTGCTTACACTCTCGCATCGCTCGCTCGTTCTCTCCGCCTCCCCTCTCCTCCCCTTCTCCCCTCCTCTAACACTCGCTTCGCTCGCGCAGGTGATGGCCTCCAACGTGATGGTCATGTACCGCCTCACGTACGACGAGGTGGACGAGATGCTGGCCGAGGGCGTTGGCTACGCGGAGGAGTGGCAGCTGGGGTCCCTTCTTTCGCTGGCGAAGAAGCGGCGCGCGTACCGGATCCGGAACGGGTCGCAGGAGGGGCTCGTGAAGCGGCCTATCCCGAGCGGGCAGATCAGCGTCAAGCCCGACCGCTTCTCGGATTTGGGCTACCAGCTCACCCTTTCCATCCAGAACTCGCACAATGCTGGCGTAAACGAATCTTCGACAACGGCTGCTGCTGGTGTGCCCCCAATCGGCGACCCGCCGCCGGCCTCCAACGCGTGGCTGCTCGTGACCGAGATGATGATCCTCGCCGGCGAGGCTATGGCCAGCTACGCCGGAAGGCTTGACCCTCCCCTCCCGTTACCGCACCGTACGCAGCCCCTGCCCTCCTACAAGAGCAACCCCGCGCGCGCTTCCCAGCACACCACCCTCCTTGATCTTCAAGAAACTAATGTTGGCAACGGGCTGTGCGCGGCGTGGGCGGCGCGAAGATTCTTTGAGCCGGTCCTTGTCACCACGACGCCGGCCCCCCACGCGGGACTGGGGCTCAAGCATTACGTGCAGTGGACTAGCCCGATCAGGAGGTTCTCGGACTTGCAGGTGCACACGCAGATGAAGCAGGCGTTGCGACGGAAGAAGGTGCTCGAGATGGTGACAGCCGGCAAGAAGCTCCCGGAGGATATTGCTTCGAGAGATGCCGGTCTGCAGTTCACGGGCGTAGAAGACGACAAGGTCGCACCAGTAGACTTCGACCGCGGCACGCTCGGCACCAACGTCGCACGCAAGGTGCAGCGAGAGGCGCAGCACTACTGGATGCTCGTGTACATCGCCACTCTCCAGCGGGGCACCAAGTTCGACGCGGTGGTGCTGGGCAAGGTCAGCAACAGGTCACAGATCGGGGACGACAACATGCACGTCATTTACATCGAGCAGCTCGGATTGGAGAGCATGTACAATGGGGGTGGGGTCGACTACGATTTGGGTTGCGACTTCCGCGTCGTGGTGAAAGAGGTGGATGCAAGGCGCGGTATTCTGACCTTCGCTGAGGTCTCGCGATAAATTCTAGGCCTAATAATGCTGAATGTAATCGAGTAGCGTTGAGTACAGCGTGAGTACAGCGGCACAGTTGGCGCAGGTTGATAACCCGACATTATAACACGACCATCAAACCCGACGTTCTAACCCGACGTTCAAACCCCACGTTCAAACCCCGATTTCTAAACCCGATTTCTAAACCCTTTATTTGTGTTAGCCTGACGTTCTACCTGACCCACCCACCTTACCACCAAACCCTTTGGATTAGAGGGAAACACGGGCAAAACAGCAAGCAACCCCTCTCCCCCCTCATCTCTCCTCCCTCCTCCCTCCCATATGCCTCCCCCTCAGTGCTGCAAGTGCCTCGCCGTCACCTCCCCCCTCTATCTCCTGGACGACTGTACCCCCTCCCTCTACAGCTCCAGGATGTACCACTGCGGCCCCTGCTCCGTCGGAATCCGCGTCAGGATCTACTGGCCCACCACATCGTCCTGGGCGATTGTGAAAATCCACTCGTTCGCGCCGACTAACACGCACGTCGTCGAGTTCGAAGACGGGTTCAAGGAGATGCTGACGTTAAAACCGCACGACCACCACTTTGCGGCCGAGACGTTCGCCCAAGAGTGCAAAACGGCCGTGCAGACCGCTACCGCCGACGGCATCGCCACGACTAGGGCTCCGACTGGGGCTTCAACTTCCACTACGACCACCACGACCGCCGCGACAACTGCGCAGAGCCTCACTGACGCCGCGCTCGGCTCGTACGCGCGGTCGTCGCTGCTCGACGCCGAGTCTAAAATCACAGCGACGCTGGCCGACTACACGCACGCTTTGAATTACGACCCCGTGAACATCGAAGGGCGCCCCGTGTTGAGTCAGATGGAGCTGCACCTGCAGCTGCTCAACAAGTTTGAAGACGACCGAAGGCACGCGGAGGCGCACTTGAATAGGGACGAGCTGCTCAGGCAGGCGCTAGCAGGGCGAGGGGAGGGAAGGGGAGGGGTCAGGGGGGGATCGAGGGCGGCCAGCCCAGCGCTGGCGCCAACAACAATACCAGCCAATGCGCCAACAAATGCGCCAGCCAATGCCAATGCGAAGGTGAGTTCGCTGGGTGCGCGCTATGGGATATTGGCTGATCGCAGGCGGGTTGGGAACGCACTATTTGCGGGATATGGGGGCCAGAGCGCGCTATTTGCGAGCGTGGAGTCGTCGCGCTGAATGATTTGCTCGGAACGCATTATTCGCCCCACCAGACACGCGTCGCGTTTTCACTACTGGTCGCTGATCACTCCTCTAAAAAACGCTGTTCGAGAGCAGGCTAACCCAATCCCCGCAGATCGGCAAGAAGAAGTCGGGGGAACGATACGTCGAGGAGCCCAGGTCGAAGAAGTACAAGGGGGGAAAGACTGGCATCTCGTACGACGCGAACCCAAACGGCGGCCCTTCCCCTTCCCCTACCAACAACCAGGGGACCCCACATAAATCCAGTCACCTGCCCAACGCCGCACCACCTAATGCGCAGCCGACTCGTTTGCTCAAGACACAAGAGGCCGCGATTTGGGCGCGCGTGAACAGCAGCGGTCATGGAGTCGAAAACTCCGTCCGCATCGACTTTGCAAGCATTGCGAGAGATGTGCTGGGGTCTCCTCGCCACGGCCCCGATCTGAAGGATCACTTCGAGCGGACTATGGTGATGACGACGCTTGTTGTCGACGATAAGTTCCATCAGAACATGCTGAAGTCGAGCAAGGTGGCACCGTATCTTGGATTGGATTCTACGAACACGGGACAGTACGAGGCGAGCATCGCCAAGATTGAAGGTGTGCTGATGTTCATTGCTTGCAAATCGGTTGAAATGAGGATCACGGACGACGGGCAGTTCAGGGATTTCGACCTGTCTGAGGTGAAGAAGGAGGATATCCCGCGCCAGTGCAAGAGGTGCCAATTTTACGCGCCCAGCACGCAGACGGGGAGCTACATTTGCAGCAAGACTCTTTGGTGTGAGGCTTGCGTGAAGATTCCAAGTTATTTCAGCGGCGCGCTGCTGAAGGAGATTTTGGAGCGTAGACCGGACAGTTCCGAGGATGCCAAGGCGTACGTGGACCAGATCTACGGAAGGATGACAACCTAGTACCGCTTTAAATCAGTTTTGTTGCTACTCTGTAAGACAACCGACGATCGTTTTTCGTTTTATTTTCCCAAAGGTGTTTGGCTCTTTCAGTCTCGCCGCCTTCCGCAACACGTGCACCCACACGTAAACATGCATTCCGCCCTCGCCCGCCTCCCCTTCCGCCTCAACCCCATTCCCCTTCTCCGCAATCTCACCTCTCCCCGGTCCCTGTCCTCCTCCTCCTTCCCTCTTACCAAATCTGGGTCATCTTTCGCCACTCGCCGCTCGCCCACCTCCCGCCCGCTCACAGTCCTCGAGTCGTTCCTGGGCTCGGTGGCCTCCTTCCCCGCCAATCCCTTCTTGGGATCTCGCGACGACGCGGACTCTGACTACACCTACACAAGCTACTCTAGCACATGGTCCACAATCAGGTCCCTAACTCACTCCCTCTCTATTCTTCCCTCGTTCCACAACCCGGTCATCCTGCTGCCCAACAACCCCTCAAACCTCATAATTACCTACGCCGCCTACTGCCGCGCGGTTCCCACCATCCCCCTCTACACAACCCTCGGTCCCTCAGCTCTCCAGCATATTGTCAACGAAACGCAGTCAGACTGCTACTTCGTCGACACCTCACTACTCGAGAACTTCTTGGATGCGCTTGCAGGTTGTGCGGCGCTGCCGGACGCCACGCTGGTGCTTTGCGGCTCCTTCGAAGTGCCCTCAAACGTGCTTCATCTAGCGCAATCTCGCTTCAAAACCATCACGACACTGACGGACTTGACGACCGCCGGCGACGCCGCCCGCCAGGCATTGTACGGCGACAAGCCGCTAGAGCCCGACCACCCGAGCGACTGTGGCTACATCACCCCTCCCCAGGTAAGGACCCTTCATTCGCACATGTTTTGGCCCTATGTGTGACTAACACAACACGCATGTGCACGGCAGCCCAACACTCCCGCTACTATCTCGTACACCTCAGGCACCACTAGCGACCCCAAAGGCGTGGTCCTCAGGCACTCCAACATCTCCGCGATATGCCACGACGTGTTCCAGCCGAGCAGGTGAGTGCCACTCACACGCTCACAATGGCCGACTCCGACCGCAACCTCTTGCCTTTTGTCCGCACAGCCCCTTTGTTCCCACATGTGTGGGCTAACTTGCTCCCTCGCAGAATCGACATCGACGAGAACACTCGCCACTTCTCCTACCTTCCCCTCCCTCACATCTTCGAGCGCGCCGTGTCCAGCGGCATCGCGGGTGGCGGCGGCTCCATCTCGTTCATCCGTAGCGACCCTAACCCCAAGATCCAAGCGTCCTTCCTCGTCGATGACATGGTCGCCGTCAAGCCGACGGTGTTCTGCTGCGCCCCCCGAGTCGTCAACAAGCTCAAGGGCAACGTCGAGATGGCGATCGAGGACGGCAGGTGAGCAGCGCGCACGCGTCGATGCTAAAACCGCGTCTTCGGAAGCGCCCGCAGCGCCCCATCCCGCCGCGCAGTCACGAGCGTCCGTGCGCCCGTCATGAGCTTCCGTGTGTCCTTCAATCGCTCTGTTTGGTTCGTTCTAACCCACCCCCGTGTGTGCCTCTAACCCACCCCCGTGTGTGCCTAGTTTGAAGGGGAATTTAGTCAAGACGGCTCTTGAAAACAAGATGGCGGCGTTCAAGGCGTCAAATGACACTGTTAGCCACCCTGTCTATGACTTGCTGACGGGCGCGATTTCGGCCAAAATTGGGTTGGACAAGGTCGAGACTGTCATCTGCGGGAGCGCGCCGATTGACGGGGATGCACTGGCGTTCTTCTCGGTGCTGCTTCCCAAGGCCAAGGTTCTGGAGGGCTATGGGCTGACGGAGAGTAGTGGCGGGGTTGCTATCAACAACGCGTTCAATTACCCGGACTACAAGAGCTTCGGGACGGTGGGGGAGCCTGTGGGGGAATGCGAGATCAAGCTGGTGGATCACGAACACAAGGGGGCGGGGGCGGAGCGCGGGGAGATCTGGATCCGGGGGGCGAACGTTAGCGACGGATATTACGACGGCACGGACGACGCCGGGAGGATGAAGATCAAGTCCATCCAGGACAAGGACGGCTGGTTCGCGACTGGAGACGTCGGGGTCTGGGACGAGGAGACGGGCGGGCTGCGCATCGTCGATCGCATCAAGAACATCTTCAAGCTGCAGGTGAGCCACACACACACACCGATGGCACACATCGATGGCATACTCCTCTGGCCCAGAACTTAGGCGGCGGTGTGAGCGAAGGAGGCGCAGAGCGCCCTGTTTGCGCTGCGTTGGCGATGCGAGTGCGTTGGTGGAGAGGGAGTGGGTTGGGCGGGCGCGTCGTTTGGTGGAAAGTGTTGGTTGGCGAGGAATGACTGGCGCCCTGCGCGCGCCGCACAAAACGCGCCCCGAAGGGAGTGGGAGTTGCGAGCAGCGCTTTTTGAGCCGGTCGCAAACTAAACAAACAGAGGGATATCGCGCCCCTTCAGTTTACGCCGCCTCCACACGTTTGTTTGGTCTGACACTCGCTGCAGCAAGGGGAATTCGTGTCAGTGGAGAAGATCGAGGGCGTGGTCAACTCGAACGTGAATTACGTCGAGCAATGCTGGGCGTACGGGGACGGCCTTCGCCGGTACATTGTCGGCGTCGTCACTCTCGACGAGAACTGGAGGAAGAAAGCGGTGGCGCAGCTCAAGGACGGGGAGACGCTGGAGGACGTGGTGCTCAGGGATGTGTACGCCGCGTGCAAGAACGCGAACCTGCAGGGATTCGAGTGCATCAAGAAAATACGGATACACGACGAGCCGTTCTCGAGCGTCAACGGCTTCGCCACGCCCACGTTCAAGCTTATCAGGAACAAGCTGAAGGAGGAGTTCATGGACGACATAGAACGCATGTACGCCGAGCTCGAAGAGGAGAACAAGTAATAAGGAGACGAAGGCGGGTTTCGATGCTAACTAATGCGTCGGTGTGAACAAGGGGGGGGAGTGTTTTTATCGGCGTACAAGGAGAAGACAGGTTCGTTGCTTAAGGACTAACTGGTCCTCCGATTATCTTGCCTTTCTTCTCTGTTCCGTCGCCCATGCTCGCGGTGTGGCCATGGCCGCTCTGACTGGCGGCTCTGTACAGAGCGCCCTCCCTCAAATGCCTGATGATCTCCTCGTTGCCCAATCTGTTCAGTTCTCCTGGCCGCCCGCGGTGGAAGTGAATGCTGGCGCCGAAGCTCTCCTTGCTCGCCCACTTAATGAGCGAATCTCTGTTCCAGACGCCCTGCCTCGTCTTGCCGTTGTTCCACCGGTAGACGCCCTCGCCGTGCCTCTTCCCCTTCTCCCAGTGCCCGTCGTACTTCTCGCCCGTGACCGTGGTGAACACCCCGACGCCGTCCTTCAGTCCGTTCTTCCACCAGCCCTCGTACCTGCTGTCGTCCACGTAAATGTATTCGCCCCAGCCGTGCATCCTGCGAACACGCAAGCTGTTAGGGTTGCACACACAATGCACACACTCAATCATCACTCGCTTCGCTCGTGCACTCACCTGCCCTTCAAAAACTCCCCCTCGTAGTAGTTGCCAGACGAGAAAACCATGGCGCCGTAGCCGGTCTTAAGCCCCTTCTCAAACCCGCCCGCGAACTTGGTCGTGCCCGACTTCAGCACCCCTCTCCCGTGAAACTTGTCCTCCTTCCACTCCCCCTCGTAAACATCATCATTCGGCCAACACTCCTTCCCCGCCCCTTCCCTCATGCTCCGTCGCCAGGTACCAACGTACACCCGATAATGGTGCTCCCCAGTCCGGAACTTCGCCGTCCCCTCCCCGTGCCGCATGCCCTTCACGAAATCCCCCTCGTAACTGTCGCCATTGGGAAACTGCAGCTTACCTGTCCCCTGCCTCAGGCCCTCCCACAGGTCACCGGCATATTTTCCCTCCAGGGGATGGATCGGCGCTTCATCTTTGACCTCCTTCTTCTTCTTTTTCTTGTTGCCTAGAGGAAAGGGGGAGACAAGAGCGAAGCGATTGTTAAAGATGGGATGGTTATGTTAATGGCGCACATACACTAAGCGCACACACTAAGCGCACACACTAACCACACACACACTAACCACACAAACAATAAGCACACACAAGGGGGGACTTACTCGTGCCAGGCTTGGGTCCCGGCGTGTTGACTGGCGAGCCAGAGCGGGAGGGGTTCGGGCTGCCGGCCATGATGAGAGGGGGGACGAGGAACTGACGACCGAGAAACTGAGGGCAGAACAAGGCCTTGTCGTGCGGGTTAGGGTTCGCGAGGAGGTGCCCCCCAACGGCAGTCCGGCTATTCAACACAACGATGAATCCAGGAGGTACTAACACAATACTGTCGAAATTGCGGGCACGGCAGAAGAGGCATCGTGATAAAGATGAAGCTAGTTGCGTTTCTTAAGCGACGAGAGCTCTTCAACTGCAAGCTTCTTTAAGCGCCTCTCCTCCTCCTTCTCTCGCTCCAATCTCGCAAACTCCGCCTTCAGCGCATTCAGCTCCGTCTCAGGCTCCTCGTCATTCACCCCCTTAATCTCGTAGCACAGCGCCTGCGCCTCCACAATTCGTGTACAGCTGGTACAGTTGTACGTAGGAACAGTTGTACGTAGGAACAGTTGTACGTAGGTACAGTTGTACGTAGGTACAGTTATACAGTTGTACCTCATGACCTTCTTCTTCCAGCTCTCCAAGTTCCTCCTGTCTTCCTTTGAGCGCCGCCACTCCATGAATTTCTTCACGCCCAAGGGTGTGTGTGGCTCGGGGCGGCACTGCGTTTCGCTCCCATTCATGATTCACACGGCTACGCCGTGCTCATATTCCTTGAAATTTCCCTTCACAGCATTCTCAAAGTCATTTCAAAGTTTTTCTCCTCAGATTCTTGTTCCACAATAAAAGGTAACGGGTAACGGGTAACGGATAGAATCATAAGTTATCTACTTAGAAGTCAAAAAAAGAAAGGGACTCTATATGGAGGATGGGTCTATCCCATCCGTTACCCGTTACCCGTTACCTCTCTATAAAAATGAGTGGCAAAACCTTCACCCCGAGCCCACTTTTGACAGCTTAACCCGAGTCGACTTGAACGTAAACTCCACAAAAAAACACTGCTTCATCTATTTTCGATCTATTCTATCCGTTACCTACCACCTAACAAGAGCGATTACCTTCAACCCGACACCACCTTTTTACACCACCACCCTGTTTAAGCTTCCTACCTTTTTCTTTTTGAGACCTATTATTGACGACTATTCAACTCCTCCATAACCTCATCATAATCTTCCGTGAAGTCTTTCGTTTCTCGTAAAAACTTTTCAAAAGTATCAGCAACGAACTGTTCGCTACAACAAAGGCAGTTAATTCCAGACTTCTGTTTCCATAAGCCCATCAGTTCAAGAAAATGAAATGGTGTAAGTGGTGAGTATTTCAACCTCCTACAGTGTACCACCCCTTTGTTCCGAAATCTCAACACACATAGTCAACTCTGCGAGCTTCACGAAAGGTTGGCTGAAGTTCTCATTTTCTGCTTTTTTGGTTAAAGTCCGACAGATGAAGCAATTAAGAGCTGACGGGTGTTCACTGTCACCGTAATGGTTGAACGGACTAAAATTTCCTTCCTTATACATCTCTCGAGCCCTCTCGATAACATGTTTCTCGCAGTAGGAGTGACCGTTAGGGCAAGAAATTTTTACTTTCGAGATGGCGTCAAAGCAGATGGGACAGTCCTCCTCTTTAATCTTAAGCTTCGTCTTGGATTTCGTCTTGGATTTCGTCTTGTATTTACACGTGACGTTGGCAACAATGGTTGTGGATGGTGGGGGGGGAGCAGACATAGTAAAAGGAGGCGATTTACCTCATTAAATAAACTATCTT
>Ga0307985_10002174_pt1 | contig 11028 bp, 10 predicted proteins | sample EllFjometageno80_FD_203155 | JGI IMG/M metagenome (GOLD analysis project Ga0307985, IMG submission 203155) | Marine microbial communities from Ellis Fjord, Antarctic Ocean - #80 | ecosystem: Environmental > Aquatic > Marine > Unclassified | place: Southern Ocean | collected 2014-10-09 | reverse complement strand
CTAACAGAAGCCATGCGCTCTCTAAATCCGTGCTTGTTTCTTCTTTTTCTTTTTGAAGGCTGAAATGTTCTTTTACTCATTGTAATATATCTTTAAAATCTGAATAGTATTCTGTTATCTAGTCTTGAAACTAAGTGCCTCAAAACTGAGCGCAAATATACAATCATTTTTTACTTACACAAATCATAATATTAAAATATTTCGAATTGTTTTTTATACCTTTGACTCCCAACAAAAATAGATCATGTTTAATAAAAATATAAAATTAGTTTTAACAGCTTTAATAGTAGCTGTAGCCGTTTGGCAGTTTATTGAAGGAAATATTGGTAATGGTATTATGTATATATTACTTTCTTCCATTTTTATTTTTCTTTATTTTAAAAATGAAATCATCTTACTTTCATTCCTGAGATTGCGAAAAGAAGATTTTCCAGGTGCAAAAAAATGGCTAGATAAAATAAAAAACCCGGAAGCTTCATTGATAAGAAAACAACAAGGTTATTATAATTATCTAAATGGTTTAATGGTTTCACAAACCAATATGAATGAAGCTGAAAAATATTTTAAAAAAGCAGTGAGTTTAGGTTTGTCTATGGATACCGATATGGCCATGGCAAAATTAAATTTAGCAGGTATTGCTATGTCTAAAAACAGAAAAAGAGAGGCTCAAGTACTTCTTACGGAAGCCAAGAAATTAGACAAGCATAACATGCTAGATAATCAAATAAAAATGATGAAAGATCAAATGAAAAAAGCTGGACAACCTCAGCAACAATTTGGTCGTGCTAGTCGTGGTGGCAGAAGGTAATAATCAAATTTTCATTTTATAAGCCTTCTGCATAATAATTATAGGCTACTAAAAAAGCAAAGGAATTGTTAAGGGCAACTAAACTTATTCCTTGAGTAGAATATTGAGAATATTCAATTAAACCACTTAAAATTCCGGTAGCACTTATTTTTATTTGATTGTTTTATAATATCCTTTTTCGGGAATTTCAATATAATATTCTTTCCCTGAAGCATTTTTTAAAAAATTATCTCGCAACCAAGGGTTATGAATTTTTAATATTTTATAATTAATATCAAACTTTTTTGCGAAAGTGGCAAAATTTGTGACAGCAGTATCCACTTTTACTTTATAGGTAGGAATTAGAGTGTGTAAATCATTCTCCCTAAAATTAAATCCATATTTCTGCGGATTAGACAATATTTCCTTTAATGCTACAATTCTAAAAACATACCTACTCGTCTCATCATTTAATAATAAATCATAATAACTAGCAGTAGCTTGCTGTCTATTTTGTTGATTACTAATTCCAGCACTCCCTGCATTATATGCAGCTGCTGCTAATGTCCAACTACCAAAACGTTCCTTAGCCTTCGTTAAATATTCTGCAGCTACACGAGTGGCAATTTCTATATTGTAACGTTCATCTACATAAGCGTTAATCTCTAATCCATATTCCTCCCCTGTTCCTTTCATAAAATGCCAAAAACCAGCAGCTCCAGCAGGTGAACGATTGTTTTGCAGCCCACTTTCAGCTACTGCTAAATATTTAAAATCATCTGGAATACCATACTCTTTTAATAATGGTTCTATAATTGGAAAGTATTTATTTGCACGTTTAAAAAGTAACAAGCCATTGGATTGCCAATAGGTATTTACCAATAACTCTCTATCCATTCGCTCTTTAATATCTGGATTACTTAAAGGCATTGGCTCTCCTGCAAAATCCAATTTTTCAGGTATTGGAATTGCGTAAATATTATAATCGTTTATCATTTTACGTTCAACAATAGCATCGGTAGGTGCTTCCTGTACTGCTTGAATTAAAAAAACACTTAATCCAAATAGAAGTGCAAATAATAAATATTTTGATACTGTGTTCATGGAGCTAAATAAATTAGAATTAATTAATAGCTAAAAGCGGGGATTATCTTTTAGTATTATTATTGATTAAATATAGTATGAATTTGTAATTTAACACCACTAAGATTCAAGATTTATCAAATAGTTTTTAACTTTTAAAAAAAGATTCTTCAGATGTTTTTATAGCTACATTTAAATTGATTTCATTAAAACTTTCTGAAGCCTTAACCATTAATGTAGATCCAATAGATTCAAATAATTGATTTGTTTTAATAACAAATTGTGTTTGTTTATTTATATCAAAATTTGGTATTCCGAGCAATGTTAAATCTGTAGTTATTGAATATTTAGAAATTAATTCATAAAAAGGGGTTTGCTCTACAGCATTATTGATGATTTTTATTTCAACTTTTACACGAATATCTTCAACTATACTTAATATATTACTTTCAATTATTTCACTATCAACATTGCTATTATTCACAAATAGTACCCGTATTGTGGCACTACTCCATTTAGGAGACTGAACTATAAATCGCGCAATATTTAACATCATTTCAGCATTTTTACTGTCGGTCTCTCTCCACCACAAATCAATAGTTTGATAATTTCCAAATTTTGTAGCTCTGTCAAAATCTAAATATAATAGGTTATAATCAAGGTAAAGAAGCTTTTGAGTCATTTCAGAATATTCTTCCGAGTTTTCTAATCCTTTTGGCCAACCCATCATAATGGTGTTTGGATCTACTCCGGAAAACCCAAAAATGGAAGCTATATCTTCTATTCCTTTATAAATATTATTAACTTTTATCTGTCTCGCAAAAACTCCTATTCTCTCAAAATATTCTTCTTTAACGATTTGATCAGATTTTGGTAGCGGAGAATTATTACTTTTATCTAACAATAATTTGAAATTTGTAACAATTCCAGCTCTACCCGCTAATGTTTTTCCCAATTCAACAAGATAGACTCTATGCTCACTTTCACCACTAAAAAGTATAATATTAGGATTCCAATGATTGCTAGTTTCTGTAGGTTTTGAATCTATTTTCTGAAGTCCATTTGCCACAATTTTTTTCCATACACTTAACCACACATCTCCAGTCATCAATACAATTTGCTTGCGTTGTAACCAAGCGTAAATACCAAGAATAATAGCTATAGAACCAAACATTGCTAGTATATCTAACTTAAACATTACACCAAAACAAGCTGTAAAACCTAGTAAGCCTATCCATTTTTTTATTTTGAAAGTTGGCTGAAAATCAGGGTTTGCCCAACTTTCTAGAAAAAATGAAAGATTAATAAAGCCATAAGCAGATAAGTAAAACATAGAAACTATTCTAGCTACCACATCTAAATCTCCAATTAATACACCTAATAAAGCGATTACAAAAACTAAAAATAAAGCATTTACAGGTTCATTATTTTTTCCTTTTCCTTTTCCAAATATTTTTGGTGTGATATTGTCTACAGACATTGCTTGTAAAATTCTAGGTCCTCCTAAAATACCTCCAAGTGCAGAGGATAATGTTGCTCCCCAAATTCCCGCTACTACAGCTGGTGCATAAAGGGCAATTTTCATCAATATATTATAATCAGATTTTAACGTTTCTGAATCAATATAAAATGAAAGAAATATGATTAAAGCGATATACACAAAAAAACCAACAGCAATTGCAGCTATGGTTCCTGTAGGTATTGATTTTTTAGGATCTTCTAGATCTCCACTCATAGCTATACCAGCAGTAAAACCTGTTACAGCAGGAAAAAAGATGGCGAAAACGACTTCCATTGGAACAGAATTTTCATCAGATACCAATTTTACAGTTTCTGGAATATATTCCGTAGAACCTAAAAAAATGGATACCAATGAAACTATAATAGCGATAAATATAAAAAATTGTGTTTTTATAGCAATAGAGGTACTTATTAAAGCAATAATTGTTAAAACAAGTAGCGCAACTGAACCTGAAAGACGCAGACCATTAACATCTGTAGCCAAACCAAAATAAGCATTAAAACTTTCTGCAAAACCAATTAAATATAATGCAATGGATAAAGCAGTTCCAATATATAAAGCGATCCCGATAGCTCCTCCAATTGGAATTCCCATACTACGGGATAAAATATAATAAATACCACCAGGACCTACCTTTTTATCAGTAGCTATTGAAGAAACACTTAATCCAGTTGAAACAGATATAATATGAGCAATAACAACAATAATAATAGACCCAAATAATCCAGCATTACCAACCACCCAACCCATTCTTAGGTACATAATTACACCAAGGATAGTTAATATAGATGGAGTAAAAACTCCTGCAAATGATCCGTATTTCTTTTTTTTAGCCATTTCTATTTATAACGATCTTCCATAATTTTTGGTAAATTTTCATTTAACCATTTAAACTTAACAATTAACATAATATGAGTGCCACCAGGAACAACAATACAGTTTTTAATTCTGTCAATAGGAAACACAGGATCTTTATCTCCATGAACGTGAATTATATTTTCAATTTCAATTACCCGATCCCATCCAACCATATGTTTAATAGCCCATTTTAAATATTGAGTATTTTTAACTGAAAGATAATTTTGGTATAATTTTAATTTATTTTTAGATTTTATTCCCAAGCCATACTTCACCAAGTTTTTAGTATTTTCCAAAAAACTTGATGGTATTAACCTATAAGCAGGTATCGTTTTAAAAATTCTCATTTTAGTAGGAATTTCATTTTTAGATTTAATACTAGAAATAATAATTAGCTTTTTTAAATCTAAAAACTCATTCATTTCCTGAGCCATAACTCCTCCAAAAGAAACACCAATTAAAATAGGTTTGGGTTTGTTAACTAATGCTGCCATACGCCTTGCGTATTGCTTTATAGTTTCTTTTTTTTCAGGGATAATCCATTCAATTATATGCACATCATAAAGCTCCTCTGGTAAAGAAATATACTCAAATATCTCTTTACCTGCTGCTAATCCTGGGATAAAATAAACAGGAGTTTTTTTAGTGTTTTTGTTCTTTAGCAATTGAATACAGTTAAGCTCGATAATTATTCGTAAATTTACCCTTTAAAGGTTTACAATCCTAAAGTATTTTTATTTTGAAATCAATATCAGATACTATCAATAAAAGTCAGCAAATTCTTGCTAATAAAATTATTAAGTAATCCGTAAATCAACTCCCTATGATTGAAGATGTAGAAATTACAGACAATGAGTTTTTAAGACAGTTTGAATTAGAAGTTGGTGATCATATGGCGCGTATTGAGTATGCATCACAAGACCGAAAAATATTTCTTACCAAATATGAAATGCCAAGCGATATGGAGGAGCAAGGTTTTAGAGAAGTTTTTATTAAAGCTGTCTTTAATATTGTTGAAGAGCGAAGAATACATTTAGTCCCTACCAGCCCAGAAATAGCTTCATTTTTAAAAAAAAATCGCAGAAAATATAAAAAATTACTTCCAGTAGGAATTAATATCTGATTTTAGATAAATTCAAATCGAACCAATCCGTCATCATCTATTTCAGTTAATAAAACGGTATGGATAGTATTTACTAGTTCAGGATTCCAAGGGTGTTTAGTTTTTACATAATTTTCTGTAAAACCAAGAATATAACCCTTCTTATTTTCTCCTTCAAATAATACGGTATGCACACTATTTAACTGACTTTCATAAAACGAACGTCTTTTTTTAACAGATAATCCACGTAACATTTTACTTCTTTTTTTTCTGATATTTAATGGCACTACACCCTCCATACTAGCTGCTGGCGTATGATCTCTTTCTGAATACGTAAAAACATGAAGATAGGAAATATCCAATTCATTTAAAAAATGATACGTTTCTAAAAATAATTCATCGGTTTCACCAGGAAACCCAATAATAACATCCACTCCGATACAAGCATCTGGCATGTGTTTTTTTATTTCGTTAACCTTTTCAACATATAATTCGCGCTTATAACGGCGTTTCATTAAACGCAATAACTCATTACTTCCACTTTGTAAAGGAATATGAAAATGAGGCACAAATGCCTTTGAGCTGGAAACAAATTGAATTGTTTCATTTTTTAATAAGTTGGGTTCTATGGAGGAAATTCGAACTCTTTTAATCCCATCAATATTATCTAATTCTTGAATCAATTCTAGAAAAGTATGTTGATGTTTTTTATGACCAAATTCTCCTTTACCATAATCACCAATATTAACACCAGTAAGTACTATTTCTTTAATTCCTTGATCTGAAATTTCTTTAGCATTAAGTAACACTTTATTCAATGCCTCACTTCTAGAAATACCTCTTGCAAGTGGTATGGTACAAAAAGTACATACGTAATCACAACCATCTTGAACCTTTAAAAAAGCTCGAGTACGATCCCCAATAGAATAAGAGCCAACATAAAAATCTGCATCTTTAATCTCACACGAATAAACTTCACCAAAATCATTTTTTGTTAGGTCATTGATATAATCTGTGATTTTAAATTTTTCTGTAGCCCCCAATACTAAATCAACTCCATTTACATCCGCTAATTCTTGTGGTTTTAATTGTGCATAGCAACCTACAGCAGCAATAAATGCATCAGAATTTACTTTTTGAGCTTGTTTTACGATATCTTTAAATCTTCTATCTGCATTTTCTGTAACACTACAAGTATTTATGACATACATATCTGCTTTTTCAGAAAAATCAACACGATCAAAACCTTCATTATTAAAACTTCTAGCAATGGTAGATGTTTCACTAAAATTTAGTTTACAACCTAAAGTATAAAATGCGACTTTTTTTCTTGGATTCATTCTTGTATTTTTGACAAAACCTTTTATTTATGGGAATGCAAAAATACAAACTATAATTGGTTTCAAAAAAGCAGATGAACTTCAAAATAAACAAATTAATTTACTTATTAACAGCAAGTTACTGCTTCTGTTTTTTGATTTCTTGTAATTCAGAAATCAATTCTGATAAAGATCATCTTGTTTTTAGATATAATGAACATAGCAATATTGCAACTTTAGATCCTGCATTTGCAAGTAATCCACAATTAATTTGGCCAACAAATCAATTATTCAATAGCTTGGTCAGATTAGATGATGAATTAAATATTCAACCAGATATAGCAAAAAATTGGACTTTTAATGACCGTACACTAACCTATACATTCAATTTGAGAAATGATGTGTATTTTCATAAAAGTGTAGTTTTTGCGGGGTCTTATAGAGATTCTACACGAAATGTTACTGCTCAAGATTTTGAATATAGTTTCAATAGATTGTTAGATGAAAAAGTAGCTGCTAGAGGCAGCTGGGTTTTAAATAATGTGGATCATTTTTATGCAGAAAATGATAGTACTTTCAGTATTAAGTTAAACCAGCGATTTCCTGCATTTTTAGGATTACTTTCTATGCGTTTTTGTTCGGTAGTTCCTAAAGAAGCTATCGATTATTATGGCAATGATTTTAGATCCAATCCAGTTGGAACAGGTCCATTTAAGTTTAAATTTTGGGAAGAAAATGTAAAATTAGTACTTCGTAGAAATCCAGATTATTTTGAAACAGATGAACTTGGAAATCAATTGCCCTACTTAGAAGCGGTAGCCATTACTTTTTTACCAGATAAACAAAGTGAATTTTTACAGTTTGTTCAAGGAAAATTAGATTTTGTTTCAGGATTAGACAATTCGTATAAAGATGAAATAGTAAACACTAAAGGAAAACTTCAGGAAAAATATAAAAATCAAGTAAATTTAATTACAAGCCCTTATTTAAACACAGAGTATCTTGGTTTTTTTATGGATTCTCCAATTTCTGAAATACAATCAAAAAAAATACGGCAGGCTATTAATTATGGTTTTGATCGTGTAAAAATGATTACTTACTTAAGGAATGGAATGGGAATCCCTGCAGTTAATGGCTTTATTCCAAAAGGATTAGCTGGTTTCAATAACATGGAGGGATATACGTATCAACCAGAAAAAGCAAAAGAATTAGTACTTCAATATATAGAAGAATCCGGAAATAATAATCCATCCATAACTATAGGCACTAATAGTCAATATTTAGATTTATGTGAATTCATTCAACGAGAATTAGAGAATATAGGAATCCAAGTACAAATAGATGTAGTGCCTCCTTCTACACTGCGGCAAATGAAATCTTCAGGTGAGTTAGCTGTTTTCAGAGCCAGTTGGATTGCAGATTATCCTGATGCCGAAAACTACCTGTCATTATTTTACGGCGAAAATTTCACCCCAAATGGACCCAATTATGCTCATTTTAAAAACAATGTTTACGACAGCTTATATGTAGCATCCTTATCGCTTTCTAATATAGAAGACCGAAAGCTATTGTATGAAAAAATGGATTCAATTATAATTGAGGAAGCTCCGGTAGTTCCTTTGTATTACGATATGGCAGTTCGATTTGTTAGTAAGAAAGTAAGTGGCTTAGGCATTAATCCACAAAATTTTTTGGTATTGAAACGGGTTAAGAAAGAAAAATAACAGGAAGTTATTCCATTGAGATGCACAGAGAACACATCTACATTCACAAAGCCAAACTCACCTACTGAAGATCAAATACTATTAACTTAATACAAAACTACCCTTTCCTCCATTTACTAGTTTCCTCAAAAACATGTTCTAAAATTTGAACATCAACTTCAGTAAACGCTATATTTCTTCTAGACATTACCACTTCAGCAACTTCAAACGCTTTGTTGGTTTTATAAGTAATCATACCTGCACTCCCACCCCAACTAAAACTTGGAATGAAATTACGGGGGAATCCACTTCCAAAGATATTGGCACTTACTCCTACTACGGTTCCGGTATTAAACATGGTATTAATTCCACATTTACTATGATCACCCATCATTAATCCACAAAATTGCAATCCTGTTTTTGCAAATCCTTCTGTTTCATAATCCCATAACCTAACTTCAGCGTAATTATTTTTAAGGTTAGAATTATTGGTATCTGCTCCTAAATTACACCACTCGCCTAAAACAGAATTTCCAAGGAATCCATCATGACCTTTATTAGAATATCCAAATATTACACAATTATTAACCTCTCCTCCTACTTTAGAGTGTGGACCAATAGTAGTAGCTCCATATATTTTTGCGCTCATTTTAACAGTAGCATTTTCACATAAGGCAAAAGGTCCTCGAATCATAGATCCTTCCATGATTTCTGAATCCTTTCCAATATAAATAGGCCCATCGTTAGCATTTAAGGAACAAAGCGGTAAAATGGCTCCTTCTTCTATAAATATTTGATCTTTATTAAAAGCTGCCGTCATTTCAGGAATTGGCTGTGATTCTCTATCGGTAGTTAAAAGCTTGAAATCTCTTTTAATCGCTTCACCATTTAACTTAAAAATATCCCAGGTGTTTTCTATTCTTAAAACATCATCGCAAGTATATTCAAGTACATCAAATGTTTTAAAATCTACTTCCTCATCTTCCTTTGCAAAAAAAGCCAATGGCTCATCATTAATAAACAAGGCTTTATTTTCTGAAAGGTTTTGAATGCGATTCACTAAGTTTTCGGTTGGAAGTATCGAAGCATTGATAAAAATATTTTGCTCCATTTCGATCATTGGAAACTTATCAATTAAATAATCTTCGGTCACTGTTGAAGTTGTATAACCCAGCATTTTTTCCCATTTTTCACGTATGGTCAAAATTCCAACTCGAATATCTGCTACAGGTCGCGTATAGGTAAAAGGCAATAATTGATTGCGAGCACTTCCGTCAAATAAAATGTAGTTCATTGATGTTGTTATTTTTTTGTTTTTTTTCCATCTTAAAGCGTGGTAAAAAACGTATGGCAAAAATCAACTCTTCTCTTTAGGCATAGAACAAAGGATTGATAAGTTCAAATATACAATTAAACTAAATTATTCTAAATTAAAAAAGCCTTTGATTTCTCAAAGGCTTATAAAAATATATTTAAAAGAAGATTACTTCTTAAATTTAGCGTATTTAGTTTTGAACTTGTCAATACGACCAGCCGTATCGATCAATTTTTTCTTACCAGTATAAAACGGGTGAGAACTTCTTGAAATTTCCATTTTCACTAAAGGATATTCAACACCTTCTACTTCTAGTGTTTCTTTAGTGTTAGCAGTAGATTTTGTAAGAAATACATCTTCGTTTGACATATCCTTAAATGCTACTAATCTATAATTTTCTGGGTGAATACCTTTTCTCATAATCTTTTTCCTAAAAATTGGAAATCTTTTAATTAAACTTATCATCTTCCTAAAAAAATACTTTTCAGGATTTCAGTTTGCAAATTTAATCATTTATATATAATCTACCATAAAATTATTATTTTTTTTTAAAAGAATTAAATACGCTTTCAATACTCTAAGATATTAAGCTAAAGATAAATGTAATAGTTAAAGTATAAATACATTAACTTTGTAACGTTTTTATATCTTTGTTTACTAACAAACCAGTTAATAATTATTGTAACCTAACAAAAAAAACTAACCTTATGGAAAATCAAAAAGACGCTATTAAAAAAATTGCTTTTAATTATGGGATTATTTGGGGCCTATTATCAATTGTATTATCAGTAATTGCATATGTAACTGATAATCACATAGAGAGACCTATGTGGCTAACCATTGCAGGCTTAGCTATTATGGCAGGAATTATTGTTTATGGTTTAAAGGCTTTTAAATCTGAAAATGAAGGTTATTTATCGGTATCAGAATCTCTTAAAGTAGGCTTAGCAATTTCATTAATTGCTGCCATTATAGGAGCTATTTACAATTATATTTTTATTACGGTTATTGAACCTGAATATGTAATTCAAATGTTAGAGTTTTCTTCAGAGCAGATGGTAATTCAAAATCCTGACATGACGCAAGAACAAATTGATATGGCTATCGGGATAACAGAAAAAATGATGACTCCAACTATTATGACAGCAATGGGAATAATCATACCACTATTTTTAGGTTTTATTACCTCTTTAATTGCTGGATTAATAATGAAAGTAAATCGTCCAGAACACTAGACGTATACTCCTATGAATCTTTCTATCATCATTCCCCTTCTTAATGAAGAAGAATCATTAAATGAATTATACCATTGGATTGCTAAAGTTATGCTGTCCAATGG
>Ga0307985_10002172_pt1 | contig 11030 bp, 11 predicted proteins | sample EllFjometageno80_FD_203155 | JGI IMG/M metagenome (GOLD analysis project Ga0307985, IMG submission 203155) | Marine microbial communities from Ellis Fjord, Antarctic Ocean - #80 | ecosystem: Environmental > Aquatic > Marine > Unclassified | place: Southern Ocean | collected 2014-10-09 | reverse complement strand
TAGACCCGACCCAGATAGGGAGCAACTTTGGCACAAAGCCAACCATCCGCAATCGGATGTTTTTTTTGGGCAGAAATCTTAATCGCATAACCATCTTGAACTTCAGTCTGAATTCCACAGGCATCGGGACAATCGTGGGGGCAGGTGCCTAAATAGGTAGTTGTCTGATTTATTTTTGTCATGCCCATTTTAAATATCAATATGAATGGGAGCATTATTACAGAGCTTCCCCATTCTGAGTAATGGGGAAAAACCCTTAGTTGTCTACAGGTTGTTATGTATTTAAGTGCGGAACATACCGAGTAGGCAACATATTCGGTCATGACTATGATAGGTGGAAATAATAAATGTAAGTTAGGGGGACAGACTCGATGAAGAATGATATGCCAGTAATTGATTACAATCAAACGACCAAAGATTACAAATCGAGTAAGCAAGATAAATTCGGTGGGTATCATAAGGCAAAGCGTCCACCAGAAGATACTGAATTAACACATGTTGGTCCAGGAACACCCTGTGGCGAATTTTTTCGCCGGTCTTGGATCCCAGTTGTAATGACCCAAGAACTCACTGATGTACCCAAACGAGTCCGAATTTTGGGTGAAGATCTTGTCGCATTCAAAGATAAAGCGGGTGATTACGGGCTGCTGCACCTTCATTGTAGCCATCGAAACGCCTCACTTGAATTCGGCATAATAGAAGATAAAGGTTTGCGATGCTGTTACCACGGCTGGTTGTACGACACCGATGGAACAATTCTTGAGATGCCTGCACAAGATAAAGAAGGTGACTCAAAAGTATGTCACGGCGCCTATCCCATTATCGAATATAAAGGTTTGATTTTTGCTTATATGGGACCTCCTGAAGAAAAGCCCGACTTTCCAGTATTTGATACGACACAAATTCCAAATATTGAAATGGTGCCTTATTCAATCGACTACCCCTGTAACTGGTTACAAATATGTGAAAATACTATGGATCCCTGGCATACCGTATTTTTGCATGCACGGGTTACAGATATTCATTTTGGTGATACTTGGGGTATAGCTCCCGTGACCAAATTTCATGAAAAAGGTCATAAAGTTTATGCAACGCTGACTTACAGAGTTGAGAGCATGATCTGGGTAAGGACGCAGGAGACTATCTCACCTTCTTTTAGCCAAGTGGGTGCGTGGTGGGAGACTGGACGTGAAGAAAAATACTTCAAACGTGCGAGCATTACCAAGTGGACAATCCCCCATGATGACGACCATTGTATGATTATTGCTTGGCGTAGTTTTGGTGATGAGATTGATCCTGAAGGACATGGAAGCCGTGAAGATTGTGGTAAAAATAAAGTCGACTTCCCCGGCCAAACGGGTGCTGAACCCTATGAGTATCGGCAACGCCACCCGAATGATTATGAAGCACAGGTATCCCAGGGTGCTATCAACCCCCATGCAGCAGAGAACCTGAAGTCCACTGATAAGGGTGTGTTTTATTTACGTAGAAAATTACGTAAAGGAATTCGAGCGGTTCAGCAAGGGGAAAAACTACCCGAAATGGATCGAGTGGGCAATGAATGGCTAACACACGTTCAAGACACGGTCTTACCCATTGGTGTTCATCCTGAAGATGACGAAAAACTTCTAGAAGAAGTCACTGATATGGTTATGGACATTGTTTTTGAAGGAGATCAATTCAATGGCCATGAGCGCATTGATTACATCGAAACTAAATTGAAGAAAATTAAGTATGATCCACGTTTCGAGGCACTATAAAGCGATGATAAATTTAGAGTGTTTGTTGTGTCACAACAAACAAAATCTGTCATGAATACGCGTTGGGAATTAGTTCTATTACCTAGTTTTATTTTTGTTGTAATCCTAATCGTGGGCTCACAGTATGTGTTCCTAGAAGGCAGTTTTTATAAAGATCTTGGGCTAGGTCGGGTGGGAACTGAATTTAATGTGTCAAATTATGTTCGATTTTTCACCGATTCATTTTATCTCAACACGCTGTGGATCACAGTTAAAACAGCTGCACTAGCGACTTTTTTTACATTAATTCTTGGTTTCCCGGTTGCCTATTTAATCGCTCGAATGCGATCACGATGGTCCATGTTATTGCTGGCAGGAATTGTTGTCGCAACTTTCGTTACTATCGTTATTAAAGTGTTTGGCCTCATGATTATTTTTTCTGCAGATGGCCTAATTAACAAATTTCTAATGGGCGCTGGAATCGTTGATACACCATATACCATCATTGGAAACCAAACAGGTGTCGTAGTTGGTCTAATGCATTACACATTGGGATTTGGCGTTTTGTTACTTTATAGCGTGATACAGACGATTCCTCGTTCCTACGAAGAAGCCGCCCAGATCCACGGTGCTAGTCGTTGGAGGATGCATTATCGAGTTTTGTTGCCACTCAGTATCCCTGGAATAACCATTGGCTCACTAATGATATTCAATATGTCGATGGGCGCTTTTACGTCTGCGGCTTTATTAGGTGGTGGTCGGGTTTTTACACTTCCAGTTTTGATCCAGCGAACGGTCATGCTGGAAGTTAAATATTCTATGGCTGGCACGTTGTCTGCTGTGCTTCTGGTTACAGTTTTGTTAATTAATTTATTGGCCATTATATTAATTCGGCGCTTTCGAGCCGCCCGACTGGTGATTGCATGAATACAATGTCGCAACAGAGCGGTGGGCCACCGACAAGGCAGTCTACCGAGGCAGCAATAGCGGCTGGTCGTCGAAAAGGCCCTGCACCAAAACTTGGATTACCCTGGGGCAAATATTTTCATTATATGTATTCCAGTTTTTCTTATATTTTCTTGTTATCACCGATGATTGTTGTTATTGGCGCGTCGCTTCACGGAGGCGAATATTACACAGCGATTAAATTTCCACCAGATGAACCTTCATTGCAATGGTATTGGAAAATACCTAAAGGTCAGATTGAAGCCTTGGGGATAAGTTTTCTGTTAGCTTTTGGTACGGCAATTGGGGCCTGTATTATTGGAATTCCTGCAGCGTTAGGCATCGTAAGGGGCAAGTTACCAGGCCGAACTTTAATTTCTACAATCTTTCGTGCACCTTTACAAATACCCGCCATTGTCACTGGCATTGCCTTTTTACAGTTATTTTATTTGGTTGGTGATGCTACTGGACTTTATATACAGGGCACTTTTTGGGGCTTGTATCTAGGACATGTCTTCGTTGCCACACCCTATGTGGTTGGAACTGTAACTGCAATTCTACAACGTTTTGATACTAGACTTGAAGAGGCTGCATTTAGCCTGGGCGCGAGTCGTTGGAGTACTTTTCGAAGAGTCACATTACCGGTTATAAAACCTGGCGTTTATGCCGGCGCGTTGTATGCATTCATGGTGTCCTTTGGTGATGTCCCTATTTCTATATTTTTAACAGCGCCCGGGTTTGTCACTTACCCCATTGAATTATTTTATGGGCTTGAGAATGACTTTGACCCTAGCATTCTAGCGTCAGCTTCTCTCGTCATATTCTTTTGTCTAATAGCCTTATTGGCTATGCAAAAAATTGTTGGACTCGATACGCTCTTAAGGTCCGGCAGCCGATAAATATCGGCAATTTATAACTATAAATAAGGAGGAAGGTCATGAAACAAAGTATGAAGTTTAATCGCACTCTGATGAGTGCAGCTATCATTACACTCGGCGTATCATTTGCATCGGTATCTCACGCGGGTGAATATGATGGTGTCACCTTAAAAGTTGCTACCTGGGGTGGTTCTTGGAAGGAAAATATAATTACTAAAATTTCGCCTAAGTTTGAGGCAATGGGTGGCACTATTGAGTTTGTGACCGGTAGTCCACAGTCTAATCTTGCCAAGTTGATTGCAGGCCGAGGCAAAGCGCCGTTTGATGTAATGGAAGTGTTGGACGCTCAAGAAAAAGATTTTTTTGTAACGAAAGATTTCATTCAAAAAATTGATTACAAAAATATGTCCAATGTAGCTTATCTTGATGACTGGCAGTATAACGATTGGCGTATAGCCTCATGGCATACCCAGGAATCTATCTGCTTTAATCGTGACAAATTTGCTGAATTAGGTATCCCCACACCAAGTACCTATGCCGACCTTATTAACCCAAAGCTTGCTGGTAGAGTATCAATTCCTGATATTGCATCTGGCGGAGGCTTAGCTAATTTTGGTGGAATTGCACATGCAGCTGGTGGTGATGAAACCAACGTCAAGCCAGGTTTGGATTTGATTAAAAAACTAAATGCACTGAAGTTTTGGTCTCGTGGTGGCGAAGTAGTCACTCAGTTTCAATCTGGTGATGTATATGCTTCAATTGTTCATTCAGGTTGGTGTGTTCGAGCCCGAAATGCTGGCGTAAACGTTGCTACAGTTCATCCTAGAATTGGTGACAAGGCTGTCGGTGTTCATAAATATGGTTGGTTAGTCATTATGAAAAGTAGTGAAAATGTGAAGGCAGCGAACTGGTTTTTGAACGAATATAATGACGCAGACTTTCAACTTGAATACGCCAGAAAAAGTGGTGTTGTTCCAGTGAATGCCAACGCTATTAAAACGCTCAGATCAGATCCTGTCTTGGCTGAAATGTTACAATTAAATCCCGCGGATATTGCTCGTCAGTTGCGTATTGATTATTCTAAAGTTGATATTTCTGATTGGATTGATCAATGGAACCGATCGGTTTCTAATCAGTAAAAGCGAATAATAATAATTTCAGTGTTATCTCAAATTTCCATCGGTCTTAAAGACCGATGGCATTTTTTGGATAAGAACCGAATTAGACAAATTTAATTAATTATCTCGGATTCGATATGTCTGCAGTTAGTCTTAAGAAAGTAGTTAAACGTTACGGTGATTTAACCGCGCTTCATGAATTGAATCTCGAAATACAAGAGGGTGAATTTTTAAGCCTGCTTGGCCCTTCAGGTTGCGGTAAAACCACAACCCTTAGGCTTATTGCTGGTTTTATTCAGCCCAATGAAGGTTCTATTTTACTGGGCAACGAAGATGTAACTCGAGTTGCCCCACAACATCGTGAAATCGGCATGGTGTTTCAGGACTATGCGCTCTTTCCACATATGACAATTTCTGAAAACATTGGATTTGGTTTAAAAGAAAGAAACTATCCAAAAGAACAGATCAATCAAAGAGTGAATGATTTACTCGATTTAATTAAGCTTTCAGGTGTAGGTGACCGTTACCCTGCAGAAGTCAGCGGTGGTCAGCAACAACGAATTGCTGTTGCTCGAGCAGTCGCTTATCCGCCAAAGGTTTTACTCATGGATGAACCCTTGGGCGCTCTTGATTTGAAATTAAGAGAAACAATGCAAGTTGAATTACGTCGGATTCAACAAGAATTAAAGATTACCACTGTTTACGTTACTCATGATCAAACCGAGGCCATGAGTATGTCAGATCGCATTGTTGTCATGAATACTGGACGAATTGAGCAAATTGGTGACGCAGAAGAAATTTACAATGAGCCTAAAACACGTTTTGTTGCAGACTTTGTTGGTCAAATTAATTTACTTGATGCTGAAATTACGGGTGTTCAGGGTGACAGCTTGCAGGGGAGAACTTCCGGTATCGATATTTGTATTCCTCGTAACAATGTTTCTGAGTCAGGTTTAGTTTCGATTGCAGTTCGCCCTGAACATCTAAAATTCGTAGACTCGGACGCAAAAAAGAATGGTTTTAATGTGCTATCGGGACGGCTATCAGGACGCACATTTGCAGGTAATTTGGCCCGTGTTTATATTGATGTGGGTAATGAGAAACCAATTGTAGTGGAGTCACGACCTGAAGATGCACCAAAGGAAATGGGAGCTCAAGTAAATGTTGGTTGGAAAACGACGGATACAAAGGTTTTAATAGAGTAATTTAATTGAAGTTTTTTTGAAATAAAGGCGGTTCTTTTTTTAGATAACGTTAACCTATTCCGAAAAAATATCTTGAAGTCACCCTTTATTAATGTATTTTAATTGTGATCATTTCAAACATGTAGGTACTTATGTGGGCTAATATAAAGTTTTAAGGCATAAACTTTATATTAATTGATGGCCAGTTATTTCGTGAAAAGTGATTCAAAAGAATTATTGCAAAAAAATTGTATGGATGTAACAACAGAAATTGGTCTTAAATATGATGCATCAAATGATGGTAGGCAGGCTAATCATGCTGGGTGTGAATATCGACCTTTGTACATATTGTTCCTTGACGATATGAGGGTTTAATTATGTCTCCTAGTTTCGAACTCCCTAAAGGTGATTTCCGTGGTCATGATCGCCAGTTTATCTTGCATCAAACCCCCGATGCTGAATTAACAGAAGTGGGGGGGCTAGGTAAGCCCTGTGGTGAGATTTAGTGATGTTTCGTGAAACGGGAGAACAATTGGGGCTGGTTCAGCCCTCCGTCAGGATAAGATTGCGAAAAGACATAGCGTCAGCAGAATTCCTGTTCGTGAGGCTCTTTTAAGACTGGAATCTACCGGCCTAATTAATATTAAGTCTAATCGGGGTGCATACGTCATTGAAATGACTAGGCAAGAAATAATGGAAGTCTTCGACTTACGTGTGCTTCTGGAATGTAATCTTTTGTCAAAATCGATACCAATGATGCAGGATCAAGACCTCAATAACATTCGTCATGCAGCAAAACTGACTGAGTTGATTAGTGAGCATAACCCAGACTGGATCGAACTGGACAACAACTTTCACTACGCTATGTATGCTGTCGCTGGGCAGAAACGCCAGACGTCAATAATTAAAAGTTTACGAAGCACGTCTCACTGGTATCGTTCTGCCTACAATGCTCTACCGAATAGTTCGAGCGATTTCCTTGAGGAACACTGGCTTTTAGTTGAGGCATGCGAGTCTGCTAATGTTGAACTTGGGGTTAGGACACTACACAATCATCTGACTAATGCGGCACAGATCGTGTTGAGTAATACACCGCCAAACTAGATGTTGAATATTTTTTAGAACGCAGGAACATTGAATCTGTGCCACACGGTTAGGAGATTAAAAATGTCAGTGGAACTGTCAAAAGCCGATTTAAAGGCTTATCACGAGAATGGTTGGATTGTGCCAAATTATACATTGCCGACTGATTTACTTGAAGAAATGCGCCTTGAGTATGAGATTTTGTTAAATAAAAATCGTCATTTAGAGTCCGATATTATGCTCGCGCCACATCAAACCAATGGCGGGTCACAGGGCGTTGTCGGATCTAAAAAATGGTTAGAATTTGCAACCCATCCGGACTTGATGGATATGGCAGGGCAGTTGATAGGAGACGATATAATTTTATGGGGAACCACAATATTTGGTAAACCTCCTCATCGGGGTAAGGAGACACCCTGGCATCAAGATGGTGACTATTATCCTATTAGACCATTGGAAACTTTGACTCTCTGGATTCCACTAGATGATGTGACCCCTGATAATGGCCCCATGCGGTTCATCCCAGGATCTCATAAATCGCATCAGTTATTTTCCCATTCGCGGAAGGAAGGCAACGACATGACCATCAACCTAGTGTGTGATGATGCACACTTTGATGCCTCTTCTGCCAAGGATTTAATCGTTAAGGCCGGGCAGGTCTCGTACCACGATGTTTATATGATTCACGGTTCGCGATCGAACTGCACCGCTAAAAGACGTGCTGCCTTTGTGGTACGCATGATGCCAGCATCGTCACATTACAATCATGTGCTCGGCACTAAGATGGGTGCCCAACATGCAGCACACGGATATGGAACACGCCCGCTGTATTTGGTCCGTGGAAAGGATGTCTGCGGTAAAAACGATTTTTCCATTGGCCACTAACAACATAACCGAGCAATCATGATCTGTAGTTTAGGCATTATAGGAACAGGGCATCTGTCTGAGTTTGTCTGTGAGGGGCTGCGGGCGTCAGGCTGGAATCATCCTCTAATCATTTCACCACACAATCGATCAAGTGCTGAGCTATTCCAAAAACGCTTTAACGCCACTATTGCAGAAACAAATCAGCAAGTTGTGGATCAAACAGACGCTGTGTTTCTTGCTGTTAGGCCAGCCCAGATCAAATACGCATTATCAAACATTATCTGGCCAGCACCTCAAACAATAATCTCTGCCGCCGCTGGTTTTAAACTGTCGGATTTTGTTGCCATCAATGTTGATGCCAAAATTGTGCGGGTCATGCCGTTATCGGCGGCAGCCGTCATGGCCAGTCCAACAATAATTTTCCCTAATGTTGCCGATGTTGTTGAATTGATGACGTGTGTCGGATCCGTTATTCCATTAATGAGTGAACATGAATTTGATGCTGCTACCGCGAATGCGGCGGCCTATGGATGGTACTTTGGTTTAGTAGATGAAATTATTCGGGCAAACGTCAACGCTGGCCTTTCACCCGATTCAGCAAAACGATTATCGTTAGAGACACTTGCTGCTGTTGTTAAAGTATCTCAGGCAAGCTCTAAAAGTGGTGAATCTATATTGACACACTTGGCAACACCAGGTGGCATTACAGCCCATGGTTTAAATATTTTAAAAGACCGACAATCCATCGAAGATTGGGGTGTGGCATTTGACGCTGTTGTCAGGCGTCTTGGTTAAAAGCTAAAGCTGACTCATTTATAAGCATGGCAGATTCAACGTTTCTTTGGTCATGCTGACTATCACATTAAAAGTTGAGCGGGTTGCTCACAACTATTCACCGAATTGTTTTAAATAGATTTATCAGTATTAATTTTAACAGTCCAAATAATGGGGTGGGAGTCAAATGAAATCACTCGACGTGCTGCAATCCGAATATAGACAAACAGTGGTTAAACTCGCTCGCGAAACACTGCCAAAAGTTAATCATATCGTTGCTGAAGGTCGCTCATTCGCTGATCAGATTGTTATCGGTAAATCACGTTTCCTCGATAAGTTTGGTTGTAGTTCTGAGGCAGAGTACAAAAAACAGTGCGTTAAAGATGGCCACATTATGTATCACGCACACATCGGTATGAACGATGCAGAGGCCACCGTAAACGCATTAAAACATATTGACTTGGTTGCTAAAGAAAATGACTTCCGCATTGATCGGGCTGGCTTTGCACTGGATCGTCGGATGGGTTTACCTGCTGAAAGACGTGATGCGCAACCAGCAGAAACGGGGCCAATGCTTGCCAATCACACACAATGGAATCAACTCGCCCAATGCGCTGATATTCAACCGCATATGGGCGACTTTATGATCGGGCAACCAGCCTCGGTCATCAATACTGCCCATGCCCTTCGTGCGGGTTGTACGACCATTGGTAATCTCTCACAGTTTTTCACTTTTGAAGCCCCTGGCTGGCGCGATACAAAATTCACAACAGTTGAAACTATTAAAGCGATCGCAATGCTTGGTAAACTGCGTGATCGTGGCACTTTATTACACTCCTATTTGGAAGATGGGTATGGCGCATTATTCAAAAGTTGTGCAACCATTGCTGGTTGGGCATACCTGGAAAAGTACATTGTTGAAGAGTTACTCGGCGCAAAGCTTAGCCATTGCATTGGGGGTCTCACTAGTGATCCTATTAAAAGGGCTGGTTGGGTTTTTGCACTGGATAAAATCCATGGTGGTGAATGTGTTGGTTCTATGATCTATGGCGACACAATTTCTTTTAATGCCGACTTTACTCATAATCGAGGGGTTGTTGCCGAGTATTTACTGTGGGATATTTTGGCACAAATGCATTGTCCTACGGGTCATGCTGTTCTGCCTCTTCCTGTCACTGAAGCGATTCGAATCCCATCAGCTGAAGAAATTGCTGAAGCGCATTGTCTTGGGCATCGAATAGAGCAAAGTGCAAAGCGAATGCTGCCTCATGTTGACTTTACAGCGGCACATGTATTTGCAGAGGGTATTTGTGTGGATGGCAAGAAGGTTTTTGAAAATGCGTTAGTAGGATTACTTGACTGTGGCGTCGATATTCGTAACCCTTTGCAAATGTTATTTGTATTAAAGCGGCTGGGCCCAGCCGCTTTTGAAACATTGTTTTCTACATCGCAACATAATCTGTTTCCGACTGATATGTACCACTTGTCCAGACGAGTCGTTGACGACCATCACGACATGTTTACAAGCGCCAAAAATAAGATGTTACTGAAGGATCGACGCTTGCTGCTTGCCTCAAGTGATGTCCATGCGCACGCTATTGGGGCGCTTTCAGAATTGCTCAGCGAAGCTGGCGCTGACGTTATCAATCTGGGTGCTGAACAAAGCATCGATCAGTTGATGGAAGCAATGAAACATCAGACGATCGACGCACTGCTTATCAGTACACATAATGGCATGGCATTAGATTATGCCAGCCAGCTAAAGGTTGCAATGGATGACGAGGACCAGCACATGCCTGTTGTGATTGGCGGAGTGCTAAATCAGAAGGTTGACTACCACGAATTACCTGTGCCCGTCGAAAAAGAGTTGATTGCACTTGGTTTTCATCCGGCATTATCGCTACCAAACCTGCCTAATTTGTTAACGAGAGTCGATGAAATCGAGTTTAAACAATCTCTGTTAGATCAACCTGATGATCATTTGACGTAAATTAATAGAGGTGGTTTATTTTGTTGCTAGTTATCGTACTGTTTGATATTACTTGTAATAAGACCAAGTCGTTACTAGGCTGTGTCACATATAGTCGTGTTTTCCAGTAACGTACAGTGCATGAGAATATAATTTAAACCATTCAAAGATGGCCTAGGCAGACGCTATTTTCTCTCGCCAGGCAGTGATTCCACCAGCGAATCCGATCATCGCCATACCAATTAATGCCTGCTCACTTGGCCAGCTATCAAAAATAATTCGGCTCCAGATCGCTGCAAATATTAAATAACTGTAATCCATCGGTGCTAACCAACTGGCATCAGCTGTTTGATAAGCGCGACTTATACAGATATTTCCCGTCAGATTTAATACAGAAGACAGTAGCGCAAACCCAGTAACAATTAACGTGAGCTCGAGCCAGCCAATGGCAACAAAAGGCATCGACTCTTGTA